>JAAUXU010020043.1_pt1 | contig 24130 bp, 34 predicted proteins | sample 7278151 | NCBI WGS metagenome assembly JAAUXU01 (sample SAMN14350113, study PRJNA611818) | marine sediment metagenome | isolation source: surface marine sediment (1.8m) | place: French Polynesia: Moorea | collected 2018-08 | reverse complement strand
GGACGAGGCCAAGGCGGACGAGGCCAAGGCGGACGAGGCCAAGGCGGACGAGGCCAAGGCGGACGAGGCCAAGGCGGACGAGGCCAAGGCGGACGCTGAGAAGGCTGGTACTTCAAGCGCAGAGGCCCCAGTGGATAAATCAGAAAAGGCCGATGCTCCGGAGACTGACACTGCAATGGTCGACGCTCCAGAGGCTGTCGCTGCAAAGGCCGACGCTCCTGAGACTGACGTTGCAATGGCTGATGTTTCAGAGTCTGGCGCTGAAAAGGCTACAGCTCCAGAGACTGATGGTTCCTCAGCTGACGCTGAACAGGCTGGCTCCTCTGAGGCGGACGCCAAAGGGGCAGACACTGAAAAGACCGGTGTTTCTAAGGACGGGGTTTCGGCAGCCACCGACGCCAAGAAAGCCTCACCTTCTAAAAAAGAAGTGTCAGTTTTTACGAACATTGTACGTTATACTTGAGCTGTAGAATTATGACCTTTTTTGTTTCAGGGACACCTTGTCGTTGGCACTGCAGCACCTGGCATCCGGCAAGCGCAACCTTCTGGTTCGAGACGTCAACGCCGCCGTCGACTCTTTCGCAGAGAGCTGCCAACTGCTAGTGCAGCTCTATGGCGAGACCGGCAAGGAGTGCGGAGAGGCGTACTTTTATTATGGAAAGGCACTGTTGGAACTGGCGAGAATGGAGAGAGGCGTCATTGAGAATCTGGATGACGGAGGTACATAAGTGCGAGGACTTCTTAAAAAACTTGCTCATGGAGCTTTCAGCGCATCCGTTCATGGCCCGAGCGATATAGCCACTAGCAGGACTGACCAGAAAATCGATGGACACCTCAACCTTCAAACTAGAGGCGGCCTAAGAATGACTTCCAAGGGTCGATCCTCCGGGTTGGGCAAGTTAAAATGAGGTTCCCCCTCCCGGTCTCCCTGAGTTGGTCTCTGTCACCCTGCCAAGCTTTCAATCTAATCTTGAAGGCTTTCCAAAAGACTCATAAAAGATTTGCCCCTCTAAAGATATGCAAATTTAGTTATACAGAGATATTGGACTGAGTGTTCATGCGTCATTCATGAAGCCCTCCTGACCTTGGAAATCGCTCATTTGTAACAAAGGTAGCACAGATTTCAGACGGATTAATCAGCACGAATTGCGTATTCGAAAAACAAACAAATAAAAATCGGCGTCAAGGGTGTGAGAGGCGTCACAAGTGTCAAAGGCACTTTTGTTTGTTTGGGTTGCTACCCGGTGGTGCTGTACGTGAATGCTAAGTAATGAAGTTTTATCGTCCTAATTTCTGGAGTCATGACGTTTCGCTTTCACTTTTATAGTTCTCTGAAACGGTCAAATTAATGATGATTATTCGTTAAATAGATGAGTCGGCCGAAAGCAGCACTGAATCTGATGACGATGAACAAAAAACGACAGAGGAGAAAAAGGATGAAGAAGACGGCGAGGAGGATAAATCCGAAGAGGATAAATCCGAAGAGGATAAATCCGAAGAGGATAAGTCCGAAGAGGATAAACCCAAAGAGGATAAACCCACAGGGGATAAATCCGGGGAGGACAAAGGCGAAGAAAAGATGGATATATCTGTACCAAAAAAAGACAAAGAAGGCAAAGAAGAGGAGGAAAAGGATGGCAACGAGTCGATCGGATCGAACGAAGCTGGAAATAGTGAGGTTGGTTAAAACAAATTTTTTTCGTGTTGACCCCGAACGACCACTTGTCTTGTTTTAGGTGAAAGAGGCTCAAGATCGCAAGGAGATCGACCGTGAAGAAGAAGAGGACCCTAGCAACTTGCAGCTGGCTTGGGAAGTCCTTGAGCTGGCCAAGGTCTGTTTTCAAAAGAAGTCTGATAGTCTTGCTGTCGATGATCCTAAGAGGATGGAGGTCGAGACGAGGCTCAGCGAGACCTATCAGGCCCTCGGAGAGTTATCCATCGAGAACGAAAACTATCCACAGGTAGTCAATGTCAATGCTGTCCTTTTTGGAACATCTTGTTGACCTCACTGACCCCTTTATCAGGCTATCGAAGATCTTGCTGCGTGCTTGAGACGTCGCCAGGAGTTGTTACCCGAAGACTCCCGTTCAATTGCCGAGACCTACTACCAGATGGGCATAGCCTTCGGATTCAATGTTGAGTTCGATCGAGGCGTCGAGTCTCTCAACAACGCCATATTCGTATTGCAGAAGCGGATTGATAATCTTAAAGCCGGAAAGCACGACAAAGGTTTGCACTACATCAGTCTTGATCAACTTGTCGACGGTGCAACTGATTTTTTTCTTTTTGTATCAAGAATTTGAGAACTGCAAGGATGCCTTCCAAACGCCAGCACGCGAAGTCACAGAGATCGAGGCGTTGCTTCCAGAAATCCGTGAGAAGATAGCCGACACCAGGGACATGCAAGAAGAGACCTTCAGGAAGTTACACGAGAAGAAGTCGGAGATTGCGGCCATGAGCCTTGGCGGAGAAGTGGAAGTGGCGGCCTCCTCTGGGAGCAGTGACAAGGGCAAGACTGGAAAAGGATGCGTGCCCAAGGGAGCTGCTGCAGCGGCACCTGCTGAAGGTGAGATGACTGTTGTGGAAAGTATGGTAGGCCCAATAGGCCTGAAATAAAACACAAAGGAAAGACATTCAAAGAAAATTCCCCGTGACTACGATATATGAGCAATGTTATTGTATGCTTTTCTTTTCAGAAGCTAACGGGCATGCGGCGAAACCCGCTAACGACATTTCTCACATGCTCAAGAAGAGGAAAAAGTCTGAGGAGGGCAAAGCCGCCAACGGCACGACGTCCGGAGAGGCCTCGACCGAGGGTCCACCACCCAAGAAGTCACTCCTTGAGAACGGAAAGTAAATCTGCTATAAAACTCATACTTTTTAACTGTAAGGTATATTGTGATAGTTGTACAAGGATGAACCGATGTTCTTTTACGTCGACTTGCTATGGTACATAGTTTTTACGAGCCCTCTATATTGAGTGGGTGGACCTTTAGAAGAAGAGTATTTTGCATTTTAATCTCATCTTTCTTGCCCTTTTCTTTCACGAAGTAGTTGCTGTGGGAAGAAAAGAAGAGGTTCGTACAAATTTTGATGTACCTGGTCAGGAAGTAAAATAAACTGATAAGTGCAAGAAACACAATTTTCTTAACGTTCCTAATACAGTACAAACATGTGAGACAACAGATGAGTCTCTCATCCACGATAGATTCCAAAGTCTATGTAGGCTGTCTCCCTGGCGCAGTGCACCTGAAAGATGATGTCACGGATCCTGGGACAATTCTGTCGGATGGCGGCCTCCACACTGCGGTCAGCGCCTTTGCAGTCAGAGAGGTTGACGTAGCTCAGGTTGCGCAGGTTCTCGTTGCGGAAGAATGCCTCGAAACACTTGGGTGCGATGTTGTTGGCATGGAAGAGCAACAGTTTCTCGAGTCTCGGCAGCGAGCCGATGAACTTCAGGCCGAAGGGTGTGATGTTCTCGACATGATTGAGCCCGAGCTCCCGCAGTCGCCTACACTTGCTTATCTCCTGGCACATGGAGTCGTTGTAGTTGCGCCCCTGCAACCACAGAACCTCGATCGAGTGACGCAGTGATGAGATTATGAGTCTGATGGCCCTGCCATAGAAGTCGCAGTCGAGGACCAGCTTTTTAAGGTTTTTGCACACACGCACGATATTCTGAGCGTCGTCATATGATAGAGACGCGAGTGAGCGGAACAAGATGAGCGTCGTGAGTTTGGGAAAAGAGACAACGAACGTAGCATCCTTCATGTAGGCCCACAGATAGTGGTTCTTCCTGTAGTTCTCGTCGCAACAAATCAGTGACAGTGACTCAATGTTGGGACACGTCATGCCCAGCCTGATGAGAGTCTCTGAGCGAAGAGCGCAATTGTAGAGCTGCACCTTCTGCAGCCTGGAGCAGTGGTTGCCCACGTGCCACAACATGCGCTCCATCTGATGCGCCGACCGAAAGTTCTTGAGTGCGATACTGCGCATGTGCTTACTCCGTTGGCTGACGGTCTTCACCATATTCACGAAGGAGAGGTCGGAGCGGAACGAAAACTCAAGATGCTTCCACAACACAGGGTCATTGCCCAATTTGTACCTGGTGATAATGTTTTGCAGGTTCATAACACGGTAGCAGTGCAGGTCGAGGTTATGTAGTTTCTTACCAGTGTTTGCAAACGGGAAGTACTGTCTTGGAGATGGTCCTTGCAGACAGAAAGGAGAATATCTTGATGATGATCTCCTCTGGCAGACAATTGATGTGCAGCTTTCCGTTCTCCCCGCAGATGTGGTCGTCACACGGGTGGTAATAGAAAGTGTTCCAGTCGGCGTCGCTTTCGGGGTCAGCGTATCCGTCGTAGTCATTGCGTCGGATCAAAGCTTGGAATCCTACAAAGGTCGGATCAGGCGATAAGTAACAGCATCTAGACACTGACACTAGAAACAGCTCAAGTCTTTCTTTACCTCTCAAAGAGCAGCCAAACATTTGGAGTTTCCTGAAGGTTGTGTTCATGCTGACGGCGCCTTTTAAACTTGCTTGCACGCTATCATATCTTCTCTCATGTGGTGCACTTGTGCAGGTGTTGCCTGTCCACTGTCTTCTACAGCAAAATGACGGCAAGGAAGGAGATTTTCTGCACGATTTTTGTTCTCCTCGCCTTGTGATCTTTCTCAGCAGGGGCCCAGCGACTACAGGCGATCGAGACAGTGCGCAGAACCAAGAGCTTTCCTTTGTAGAACTACCTAGTGCAGTGCCAGTAGTTCAGTGTAATACGTAGTAGTGATCGGTGGAGGAAAAGGCCTACACATACGATGCCTCGGTAGCAGCAGGCAGCATAGCTAAAAGAAAGGACATCATGGCCCTGCCTCGTGAGATCGAGAATGACCCCCTAAGTATACTTACTTCTTTCTATATCCTATGTTACGTAATGACGTGAAGACGATGGCTGAAGAAGCAGCATCGCAGCACTCACGACCTTGCACATACCATGTATCATGTTCGGTGCTGCAAGTACGAGTCTGCAGGACAAAGAAACCCCTAATAAACACTTGAATGAAACTGTTCTCTTCTGATCAGCATTCGTACCGTTTCAATTCAGCTGGCTACGGGGATATGACTTGCGAATACAACGAGTGGAAACGTTTACAGCATGTGTAAGTCCAACACCAGACGAATCACAGATTAGATTCCACCCATGAGCTCTTTCTGTTTCGTGAGCGTAATTTGCTCTGCCTCTTTTGCAAAGTGTTCACACACAGCCAGCAGAACACCCTTGGTCGCCAGAATACGGTCCTTTGGATCTCCACCTTGCAATTGTTTGTCACCAAGTTTGGATATGTACTTATTTTGTATCCTCCTGAGCTTGTCTTTAGTCTCATTCAGCTTGGTCTTGGCACCCTTGGACAGGCGCTCCCGGTGCTCTTTAGTCACTTTTGGCAGTGGAACGTAGATTCTATGAAGAGAAAGAAAATCACTGCCGGAGAAGTAGAATTAATAATAACAAAACAAGTCAACCTGGTGCCTTCTTGCTGGGGATTTAGATTCATCCCTGCATTTCTGATGGCGTCCATGATGTCCTTGGTGGCCTGTGGAAACGATGTGCTGTCGATGACGATCCGCTTGGGATCCCTCTTGGAAATGCTGGCTACTTCCTGCAGTGGGTAGACGTCACCCTCCAGCGAAACGGGAAGTTCGTCTAACGCTGTGCCTGACCTACAGATCAGAGACAGCTTGGTTAATCGAACGATACCGGTAGTAAGTTAGGTCGCTATTGGATGACTAGCCTGTGGAAGCAATCCACGAATGAAGACCGAGCAGTCATAAAACAAGTCAAGATCGGTCTCTCCTGTACGATGCCTCTAAATTAGAGATGATATATTCTGGTCATATTGCCACTCACCTTAACGTCAGGTTGTGAATGAAGAACTGCTTCATGTCTTCGACCTCCTTCTCCATCTCAGCCCAGTAGGAGTCCACGTCGACTTCCTCTTTCACGTCGACGTAGTCGACGAAAGCTATGTGGGCACTCTTGCCCTTGGCCTTGCCTGGGGTGGGAATGATTATTGCTACACCGTTCACGACACAACTGTACGCGCAGACGAACCTCTAGAGTCCGACTTCTTGTGCTTGGCCTTGTGGTGCTGTTGCGCCTCCTGGATGAATTTGGCTACGGGCGAATTGTGTAAGACGTCTTCTTCTAGCCTCTCCAGGTTTGGACGAGTTATTTTTGAGGCTTCCTCCATTTCTTCATCATCGCTGTCCAATTCGTCCAAGAGGTCATCGATGGTTGACTCTCTCTTGTTCCTCCCGCCGCCACCCTTCTTCTTGGTGTAATACCTGGCCTGGAGCGCGACTGCGGCTGGTCGGGTTGGCAAGACGCGGAACCTGTGTGTGATGACGGTCGCGGCCGGAGCCAACAACCTCCTGGAGTGGCTGAACAAGAGCGATGACACCGACATTGCGACGTCGTCAAGATGATGCAGAACCGAAAACGAAGCGTCCAGGCATTCTGCGATCGCAACGTTGGAGGGAAGCGAATCAGCAACCTCGAGTTTTTGTCAAAATGTAAACAAACACGAGAGACGAGAGTTACTGTGGCAATGAGGTTTTATCCTAGGTCGACGCTTGCTAATCAAAGGGACACAGCCAAAGACATGGGCAAAATTTGAGACTGGTGAACGTGACCACGACAACGGTGCTGTAGGTGGTGATATTGATGGTGGTGACCTTGATGCTCAAATCTCCCGAAATGTTTCAAGTATCGTGAAGTACTTGATTGTTCGACAAGGTTTCGTGATCGACATTTTCCCTGCTGTAAGGACGGATGCCTTTTGAGATGATACAGCTATGGGGTAGAAGCCCTAAGACTAAGTTTCTGAGTTTGTTGTTTTGCGCTTCAAAATTCAAAAGTCGGCTGCAACAGCTGTCTGTGCTTGCTCCCATCAGGGCTGGCGGGGTGACCACGTTGACGCTGCTCACACAGAAGGTCTACCACATAGAGGGGTCGATCCAGGCCAGCCCGTAGTGCCGGAGTCGATCGCAGCGCTCCAAGCGGTCGAGGGGATAAAGCAGAGATGCCCCAGCTGGACAGAGCATAAAAGTCGCAACTTTAAGGACCCGCGACGTCGCACAGGAGGTGTCCACATGAATGTGCGATGGCTCTTTGGAAAGCTCTTGCAATGCAGTACATGAGACATTTCTGGCAATTTGCTCAAATTGGCCAAGTTTCAGCAGAAATTGAGACACAAACTTATTTAGTGAGAGGCAGAGAGATACCTGGGGCATCTCTGCTTTATCCCCTCGACCGCTTGGAGCGCTGCGATCGACTCCGGCACCACGGGCTGGCCTGGATCGACCCTACTATGTGGTAGACCTTCTGTGCTTCTCGAGGCGCAGCTGGTGCCGGAGAAGAAAGTCACCGTAGGGGTAGGTTTTAAGCCAAGAAAAACAAGCTCAAGCTTTTGAGACAATCTTGCTCGGTTTGAGTGATGCCAAATGCGACCTGTAGCGTGCCAAACTGCGCCACCGAGCCCGGCCGAGTTTTGAGCAAGTGAGGAATCGAGCCAAGCTACACCTGTGAGTTGAGCCCGAATCCGCCTCAGAGTGACTTCACCACTAGTATACCCTCACTCACGTGGTTGAAGTGGACAATCCGAAACAGCACTGTCGCTCCGCTTTTGGGCGCCAATCCCGGTCGGTCATCTTCATGTCTTCCCACAGCCTCAAGTCGGCCTTCGCCGTGATCAAGGCGACGGCCAAGAAGAATTCGGTCGAGGACGAGGTGAGCCCGAAATTCATACCAAACAAACGGTTCTCGACGTTTCATCACTAGAAAGGCTTCATTATCGCTTGCTAAGGCTTCACTATCGTTTGCGGAAGAAAAAGAGTCTTTCTCGTTGACCCTCTCGACTGAAATCTCCGGCCAGTCACCAATCACTCTGGCGACGACGTGATCTTGGTTGCATCATGATTGTCCGTCGTCTCGAGGCTCCGTTACTTTTTCAAGTCTTGGCCGTCAGTAGAGTCTGAACGGTTCCTATTTACCGACAGTCCTCCGGTTCAGTCGGAAGGTTCAGCCGAAGACCACTTGTTGGTATCACGTGTCAGTTCATGACGGGACTTGCGGCCGGCTGCCTTCCTGCACTGGTTGTTGCGTACGTTGCCGAGTCCTTGTCCAGCAACTTCATGTCGATATCTGGGTTACAGTCTCAGTGCCATAATCGAGTAGTTGAAAACATCCGTGATGTAGTTCCAGTGATGGGTCGGGGAATTTCGAATCTGGTTCAGAGCTTTTGGATCCGGGTCACCGACCCGTCCCTTTGTCTTTCTTCCCCGGATTGTTTTGTTCAGATCGAATATTCCTTTTTTTTTTTTTTTAGGAGAGGCCATTGGAGAATCTCATCAAGAAGGAAAATGCAGATTTCATGAGGAACCTGAAGAAGAAAGGCCAAGAGAAAGGTGACAACGTTGACTGGACCCACCTTGTTTTTCTTTTCTGGAGCTGCGTAACTTTCTTGAGCAGGGCGAGGAATGAAATCCGACGAAGAGAAGGATGAGGTTCCAAAGGATAAAGCTGATAGGAAGAGAGTGAAGAAGACACCAAAGCCAGCAGCGAAGAAACTTAAGAAGGGTAAGCTAAGAATCCAAGCAATCATTTTTTTTTTCAATTTCGACAGGTGTAACTAACTTCAGCAGGGCCATCGGGTTCCTCACTTGTGGTTTGTTCATGCTCCTCCCAGGTTGCTTTTGCGCTGGTGGGTTTTTATGATAATATTTACTTGTCCAGGCACGTGTCAGGCGCAGGACTGGCGAAAGCACCCTCTGTACAGCTTGTCCCGAGACTCTAGTTTGCCACGTGCGTCAGTCCCGGATTTCTGAGCCTTAAGTGTCGTACAACCCCGTCTGCTTTTGTCCTAATTCCTCTTGCACATTCAATTGCTCTCACGCTCCTCCACGCGTGAGTTCTGCCATGGTTCTTATGAGGCAGACGCGAGTTGCGCTCAAGTACCTCTCGAAGTACGTACAGCAAAGGAAAAACTGCATTTTGGGGGCAGGGGGAGACTTAAGTTAGACGTCTGGAAGAAGTGCAGGACAGGGTGACCGGATAGATTTTACAGTTGCCTAAGAATGAACTATTTCTACACTACAACTAAGTTGTATTGGCACATAAGCGCCATTCAAAATTTCACCAATCCATCCGATACATGTACTGCCTACATTACATTGACTTAAGTGATCCGTTCTCCTTGATGGTTGCCTTCATGAATCCTGGGCCTGAATTTCGAACGCACCTTGATCTCGTCAGAGAGGATGGCGTCCCATTTCTGCTGGATGACAGCATGTAGTGAATCCAGGTGTCGTGGTGAACGCATTGGGACCTGGGCACTGCACCAGTAGAAGTGAAGTGGATTGTGGTCAGAGTGGGCCAGTGGGCCAGAACTCAGAATTTTATTTTGAGAAACTTCTGGACTTTAGCACCTGTACAAGACTTTTCTCAGTCTTGTCATTACCTGGGACGAATCGTTTGTGAGGCTAATGCCATAGACCTCACGGATGGTAGCAATTCTCCAGTCATTGCAGGAACCGATTGACTGTAAAGACCTTGTCAGAGTACAACTTTACTTTCAAGCGATTCAATGGTTGCTTCATGCAATCAAGGAGAGTTTTGAATAAGCTCAACTAGTGCTCGATTGCAGAGGCTAAGAGAGCCTGCTTAGCTCTAGTGGGTGCAGGACTTCATTCTTAAGTCTTTCATAGCGTCTTGGGTTGACGAGACGAAGACATTGAGCTCTTGTGAATGTTGGTGCATTGAGATTATAGGGCCATCGTCGACCCTGGCCTTCAACCCAGCCAAGAAGTCATACTTTCGCTTCTTACATTCCAAACGACTCCCAAGGGTCCTCTTGATGCTCTGGCCAATATTTTTTTGGCAGCTTGAATGTGACCTTGGCAGTTGCTAAGCAGATGCTGACAGTTCTGGAGATGTTAGGGGCCATGTACACATCAAGGGGATCAGTTGCTCTGCCTTCTTGCTGGCAATGCGAACATGGTGCGGCAGATCCAAACATTCGATATCAGAAATGAAGACTGACATTGCAGGCTTTAGCCACAATAAGCACACATACGTTGTTTTGACTGACTTCACGAAAACAGGACATTTTAAAATGTTTTAAATCTTATAGTCACCCTGTACAGCCCGAGCATCTCGGAGAAAGGGTGCGTGTGGCCTTTACACGTGCGCTTCACTTGTGAAAAGTGAGGAAGCCGAGAAATGCACTCGGTATGCGAAACACTGACCAGATCCCGGTCAGTGGACCACACCATTCTCTCCCTCCCCTTCCTGGGTCCCCTGCCTTGAGGTTCCTCCATCCCAGGTGATCGTTGAGAGTCCCAAGAGACCCTGCGTGTCACAAGATCATTTTGCTGTTCACCCCTCCCTCTGTGTCGTACGGTACCTGTAACCCTCCCCCCATGCCAGTGCTGTATACGCGACCCCATTCCAATCCTGGGCTATGAGAAAGGTCGAAGTGCAGTTTGCTACGCGCTTTCTCCCTCTCTTACGATATACCAGTTGCAGAGCATCCTCGGAGCTCAATGCATCAACTGCACCATTACGTGCTGTAAAAGGAAGGCTTCCTTCCCTGTACTTGTTTAAGTCGGTCACGCGACTCGTCCGCCACTGCGATGTTGTTCCTTGTCCAGGTACAGTGCCCTCCAAAAGAGATCGCCCCAAAAGCCTGAGTGAAAAATCGAGCGTATGTGAGAGGTCTTTGCTTTGATCGCCAGCGCGGCCCTGAATAAACAATTTTATCTAAAGATGTAATAAATGGTGTAAGCTACTGAGGCCACAAGCTTTCCAACGCTCTGGAGAGGGTCTGTGTTGCTGCAACATTAGGAAAGTTACGATGGGTGCACTGGTATCAGTGCACACTTCTGTACTGAAGTGTGCACTGATACCACTTTGAATGTGCAATGTTACTCAAGGATAAAAAGGGACTTTAATTACTAGAGCCTTATTCCGACATCGTCAAAGTGTCCTTGTACAGTAGTTGCAATAGAAAGCAGGTTGAGTTCACGTTTTTCATTCTAGTCATTTTCAGTCATGTTTGTCATTGTTTTGTCCACATACGCACAACTGTGAGTACTGAATATTTCACAAGGTTTTTAAAGATAAAGTATGTTTCTTGGAAACCCTGATTTTCTTCTACTCTGCTTATCGGCGATCACATTTGGAGGGCAGTGTAGGTGTCATCGACATTGGGAAGATCGCCAGCCTTGCAGGTTCGTTTATCACGTCTAAATTGCACAATTAACAGCTATAACGTCAATGCTGGCAAGTTCAGCATGTCAACGGACATGTTGGCGAGGTGTGCGCTCAGTTATGCTGACCCTCGTTCTTCAAGAGTTGGACAGCGCATGCAATATGATCAGCAGTGTCAGTTGGCGGCAATACTCTCTTTAATCTCAGCTAAAACTTGTTACTCTCTACATAGGTAAACGCCTTGACAAGACCGGTGAAGAAGAGGAGTATCTGGATGGCGACAACGTGCCCCTGGTGGAGGAAATCATGAAAGAGATGGAGGATAGCGTGAATGTTGACAACGGCGACAACAAAATTGATGGCGACAATTTCCTGGGCGCTGTGCTGAAGTCCAACTCAGACATGATGGAAAAGATGAGTCAGAAAGAGGTTTCCGGCGATTACGTTAAAAACTCTGTCCCAGCTTCTGGTGAAGACAGCAATGGTAGCGAGAGCAGCAGCAGCAGATGCAGTAAGACTGATAAGGATGAGGTGGGACTTCTGGTTAGCTTGCCTAATGCCAAGAAGAACGGGAGACCTACAAAACTTGTAGGGCCTCGAAACCGTGCCAGAGTGATCCAAGATGAATGTACCAAAAATGAACAGGTTGCCTCAAAGAAGAGAAAAAGAAGATCGACAGTCCTTGACGCCGACAGTGGCGAACTGGCACGAGGAGAGGAGGGTAGCGTTCAAAAAGGTCTGAAGTACTTCGAATGGATCATCTCTCCGGCCAGTGCGATGCAGTTCTTCGACGAGATCTGGGAGAAAAGGCCTCTGCACAACAAAAGAGCCAACAAGGACTACTACAAGGGACTCTTCTCCACGAAGTATGTGCGAGTTGCATGTAGTCATTGCTTGTCATCTGGGCTTCCTACCCTAATGCTTTACCAGCTGCCTTGTACACTGTTCTCATTATTCTTTTAGGGAGTTCGACACAATTCTTCGTGAGAAACAGGTCTTGTACGGCCGAAACCTTGACGTGACCAGCTACAGCATCGAGGAGGGAAGAGAGACGCACAACCCGCAAGGCAGGGCCAACGCCCCGGTCGTATGGGATTTTTACCAGAATGGGTGCAGCCTGAGACTGCTAAATCCGCAGGTATTGGAATTCGTGGGCTATTGAATTTAAAGTATGATGTGCTGTGTGTTCTTTATGTTAGAGCCAGTCGGTCAGATTCGCTGTCCATTTGTTGCAGACGTTCAGTCCGACTGTGTGGCGTGCCTGCGCAACCTTGCAGGAGTACTTGGGCTCCATGGTTGGCGCCAACGTGTATCTGACACCACCAGGGACTCAGGGATTCGCGCCACACTTTGACGACGTCGAGGTCTTCATCCTTCAGCTGGAAGGAAAAAAGCACTGGCGGCTGTACGAGCCTCGGAACAAAAACGAGGCGTTGCCCAGGTAGGTGCTAGAAATTGGGACATGCACTGTCTGGATCGTTTTAGCGGGGAAAAAATGAAATTTATTTGTGTTTTGCTGTTACATGATGAATGTACTCACTTCCAACAGCCCATACACAATACTTTCTGTTCGCAGGTCGCAGGCTGGTGTAATGCATTGGTCAGACCAGGCCTTGGGCATGCTTTACTTTTACATTTGATTCTATGATCTCATATCAAGGATAGATAGGGTAGCGAAAACAAGTCTATGGGTGAAGAATAAATTTTCAGATATGTAGCTTCGATGCAAGCCACCATTTATTCACTGGTCTGCTCCAAGAAATGCAATAGGAGAATCTGTCAATACAAAAATGCATTTTACTCTTTTTTGATCACCCTGTAGTAAGTGCAATATACGTCATGGTAATAGCAGTATTGATAATACAGATTACAGGGAAAGAGTGATTTGAAATGAACTTACTCGGATGAATAATAATGTAGCGTTCCCCTCACATTCTAGCGAAGATCATTTTGGCTCACTGCTGAACTGTACAGCAGTTCTGCATAAAGAATAGGTTTGACTGCCGTTTTTTAAGGAAATCTTTATACTTGTGAGCCAATGTGAGCTAACGATGTAATGCCAAACCAGTAGGCTCTGAACCGCCTGGACTGTCTATAAAGCATGTTTGAAGACATGAAACGTCTTACACGATCTGTGTTCCAGGTTTTCGAGTCCCAACTTCGACCCCAGTGAGATAGGGCCTCCCATCTTGGATGTCATCCTTGAGCCCGGTGACATGCTCTACATGCCCAGAGGAACCATTCATCAAGGAAATTGTCTAGAGGATGCACACTCACTCCATTTGACCATCTCTTGGCATCAGGTAGAGACATAAACTGCAGCGTCCAAGACGTCGTGTGTCTCACTTTGATCATTTTAGCTCAACACATTCGGAGATCTGCTAGAGAAGGTCGTTCCTGCCGCTCTACAGACGGCCCTTGAGGAGGAAAAAGAGTTTCGCGAAGGCCTACCCATAAACTATTTGAGCTACATGGGCGCGTCCAACTCTGACAAGAGTTCCAAGGCTAGGGACGCATTCATGGGCAAGGTGGAGACCCTCATGAACAAGCTCTTCAATTTTGCGTCAATAGATGCAGGTACTTTTCCTTCTTGAATTGAACCCTCCGACTTGGTCCTAATATCTCATTTCTCGCTCCATCCTTCAGGCTGTGATCAGATGGGCAAACGCTTCATGCACGATGTCCTCCCACCTTACTTAACTCCTCGTGAGAGGGCCAGGACTGCAGAGGCAGATGGGGAGAAGTGGAATGCGTCCAAATGCAGAGTAATTTAATGATTGTAGTCACGGAGACCTGAAAATTCATAATCTTTCATGCCCCCAAATTAGGTTGTCAATCGTGTGGAAATTGACCCGAACACAGAAGTCAGACTGCTGACAGCCAAATGTCTTCGTCTGGTCATGGAAGATGAAAAAATGAGGATCTATCACTGTGTGGACAACACAAGGTAGGCTTGATTTACCGTCTTTAGCAGAGCGTTATCAAGTCCTCCTTAGTACATACATACCAACCTCAATTATCGTTACAGGGAGTACCACGAATTGGAGCCTCAGTACTTAGAGATCGATGTGGAATGCGCACCTGCTGTGGAGGCCTTCTTGGATGCCTATCCGAGATTCATTCGTGCTGAAGACCTTCCGCTTGACAACCTGGATGAGAAAATGAGGATTGTCCAAGATCTTTGGGAAAGAAAGCTGATCATGACGAGGCAGCCGCTGGAGTCACACTATGACGACTAATCAGTCGTCATAGTACAAGGCCTCAACGTTAAGTGCTTTTGGATTGCCTTGTAGTTGAACTCACATTTTTATTTACTGTTTTAATACGGTAAGACCGGCGAAAAGGAAATGACGTTGAAAAAGGTGGCACTAAAAAGCAAAGAAATGCATTAAAAGTGCTAAAACGTTGGTGATTGATTTAGAAGTTCATCCGAGCGCACTAACTAGCACTAGTAGTTATTTCCCGAAGGAAGTGGTCAGACACGAACTCATGATAGATGAAAGTGGTGGGAGTCGAACCCACGACTTCCCGAGTGATGACCAGTGGCTCTACTTCCAGGCTGCATCGTCTGAGGGGCGTGTGGGAGTAGAAAAGTTGAGCCCAATATTTGCACTCTGTACAGTCCGCAGCGGGTCGTATGGTAGTCACAGCGCTCTGTAAAGTAACAGCTGCAGTTCCAACACCCAGTGTAACGCTATCTGACCGCTCAAAGCTAGTGAGTTAAAATTATGAAGCGGTTGTTTCGCAGGTGAATGCAAGAGCAGTGTGAGAGAAAGATTCAATGTACAGTAATGATAGCAAGGAGTCGTGCGCATCGCGTGTGTACGTAGTCCCCATAGATATGTACAGAGGTGTCCTAAAAGAAGTGACTACTTTATAAACGAGTCATTAAGTGAGAGTAGTAACTTCAGCACTCCATTGCGGCTGAGGCCCCTCTGCTGCTACTTAGGTCTTGCATTAGGGACACACAGAGGTTACGGTAGGCCTTGTGCCAGTCGGACACGCACGACCAGAGAAGCAGCAGCACAGGTGCACGACAGAGCGACCTCAGCCGTGACAAAGTGCCACAACTTCAGGTGCAAGTGACAAAAACACTAGCTTCTGGCGTGTACACGAATGAGCATGATGCGTTTGTTTTTTTTTTTTTCCGTCTCCACCTTCTTAGAACAGCGTTGCCATCGGCGTGTGAGTTGACCTTCATGATGAGGTTTTCGCCTCGAGTACCAGAGTCTGCACAGGGTTCTTAAATCTGACTATGACATCTCAAAGACGGTCTTCTCCTCTCCTCAATCTTGGTGCACCTGCTTTTGAGCGCCTCCGTTGGATGAAGACATTCAATCCATGACGTACGAAGAAGAGAAAAAGTTAATCTTTGGCTCGTCAAGATGTATACCAATCATGGTGTGAACACATCAGTCATATGGACTCTGATCTGGAGTAGCAGACTCCCTTCTCCTTGCTGGTCAGAGAGCCTCTGCTTTTTGCCGGTTCCTGCAAGAGGAAGAAGTGGCAGCGTCGCCTCGAGATATGATAAGAATGTAAACATTGGCCAGTGGCCCTCGAGTCGAATCATAGTCCGTCCGCCTCTTCTCGACCATGTGGCCCGTCGACTCCGCCAGAGTGGCGGAGATCGCCTCGTCGCTGGACTCTGCCGGATTGAGCGACATCTGCCAGAGGTGCCGACTCCGTTTGGCCGGCGTCAAGGACTCCAGGGAGCACAAGAGAGTCGACACGGAAAGCAGAGAGAAGGTGAGCCAGGTTGACCAAATGCTCGAGTACCACACGGTTTCGCTTAAAAACGATACGTGTAAGTAAACAAGGCTTTCTCAGGCCTGACCACTGGTACACTGGGTGAAGCATTGGCGGGCCTCTTTGTTCCGGAGGTCGCCCGCCGACCGTGAACTTGAACAAGATTTGGTCCTTATGAATCGTCCTCTTTTTCTAGTCCGGACCGTCGTCCCCCAAGAAGAAGAGGCCGTCTCCGTGTCGAGCCTGTTTGGGTGTTCTGCAGGAAGAATTTATGGAAGACGCTTCACGAAAGGTAATCTTGGGAAATGGTGTTCGACAAAGTGAATTTGAGAAACGAATTGCGATCATGGCCTCCTCAAACAATTCTTTCGAAATTTGTGTGATCTGCAAAGACGACGTCTCTCACTCCAAAGCCCAAGTGGACGGCTGCCGGCACTCCTTCTGCTTCGACTGCATTCGGGGCTGGGCCTTGTCCAGCAACACCTGCCCCTTGGATCGGATTCCCTTTAAAGTGATAGCCTACCAAGGAGTTGACTATCCGGTGGAGGCGCCTCAAGAGAATGACGAACAAGTAGCATTCGACCTGCTTGAAGTTGTGCTAAGAGAAGACAGCTTCATTGACAACGTCGTGTGCGAAGCGTGTCGTCTGGGTGGGAACGAAGAGCTTCTCCTACTTTGCGATTCGTGCAATCTTGGTCATCACACTTTCTGCCTTGATCCTCCTCTCTACTCGGTTCCCGAAGGTGAATGGTTCTGCCCCACGTGTGGTCCCATTATGTCAAAGTGACAATCAACGGTCTTGAGACGAGGCGAGATTTGAGAGCTGCAAGCAGTATTTGCTCAGATACCCTTCAATAAAATGTCTCTTCACATGCCGTGTGACTTTGCTGACTGCCTTGACTTAATTTTTTACAGGTCGTCAACTATGTTATGGAGAGCGGTTTTGACTCGGATCACTTTACCATCGCGGTCTCGCTGCCCGTGTCACTGGCGCTGAGAAGTCACTCCCTGGAAGTGTTCTTGCGCCAGAAGTTAGACGTCTTCGACGAGGACGAGATCATACCTATCAAGCAAGTCTGGAAGTGGATCTTCCCCCATAGGATAGAGAAAGCTGTGGGGAAGAAGTACGTCACCGGGGACGCCTGCCAGTTTTACGTGGAACTCGAAATTCAGCACCAGAGTGACAAGGAAGAGCTGATGAAGCTGTAAGTGTGTTGAACGCGACATCACACTTTGTTGTTTACACGATATTTGGAGCAGCCGTGGTCCATGTCACTCGAGGACTTGAAAAGATGTCCTCTTGTTTCAGATTGTCCATGTGCGAGAAGGAGTATAAGATGCGTCAGAAGAAGCATCGCAAGTATCACATGGGCCTAGTGACGCGCCAGGGAGCCGACAACTCTCTCTCCGGTGTGCCAGACACGACATTCTCTCAACATTACCCGGTTCCCCCAGAGGAAGTTCCTGAGCAATTCAGGTCTGAAGTCACCGTGTACCACAACAGCATCTACATCGCAGGCAAGTTTGCCATCGAGATTTCCGCCGCTGTGCGTGATGAAACGTCTCAGTGGAATGCATATTACTTTAGAATGCGCTCATACCTGACAAAGGTGCACGTTACATTGATCAGTTGCACCTGTCGAACATTGTGACTGGCACCTCCGCGGTACCTGCAAGAGCTCGGGGGCTAGTCAAGCCCACCTCCATCTCCCGCCATTCGAAGGTCTCGCTCTGGAGTCCGTTCTTCACATCGTCATCGTCGATGCCTTCTCTCTTGTCGTTCTTGTACAGGGCAAAAGCTCTATCGGTGGGAGAACCCAACAATGACTTTCCCCCGAAGATTGAGGGTTTGCCGTCCACCACCGCCATGCCAGAGCCGTAGATGGCACTGTACAACCGGGGGCCCTCTCTCCACATGTTGGTATTGGGGTTCCATATTTCCACCGTGTCTACTGGCATACTTTGTGCGTTCAAACCTCCTTCAGTGCAAAAGAAAATTTGATTTATTATCTCTGTCCTAGTGTACTGGTATATGAAAAAGTTCATGACTTACCGGCCACTATGAAGCCCTGGGATCCTTCGTCCGAGTACGTCAGACATGAGTGTTGAGAACGCTGGTGGTTGAGTTTCACCTCCACGAAGTGGGTTTCGAAGTTGTCGAGGTGAAAGATTTCTACCGTCTTGTAGCTGTTCTCGCCGCCCGTGATGACTAACCACTGGTCGTCTCTAGTGACAGCGCCGCAATGTCCGTACTTTTCACTGTCGAGAGCTGAAAATTGCAAAGACCGACGAGTAACATCGGCGTAGTGACACAATATTAGCTGTAGCATACATGGTCCAGAGGTCCACATCCCTTCAGAGACTTTCCAGATCTCTGATGAGTCAATCGGCGACTCATTCTTGCCGCCCAGGATCCATGGTTCACTGGAGCGGATGGCCACTCCAGCGGCATCACTTCGAGACTCCGTCATCGAAGTGCTGTGTGCCCATGAGTTGCTGCATGCGTCATAAAACCAGCACCTACTTTCGTACGAGTCCTGTGCTATATTGAACCCTGAGGGCGATGTGAAAAGGTGTAGCAGCTTTCCATAGCCAGGTGACGTTGTACACACGGATCACGTACCGCCACACACGAGGACGTGATCCTGCACCCAGATTGCAGACGGTGACCTCACTGGGTAGGGAAAGTCCGCGACAATTCGTTCGCTCAGCTGGCGGTCGCTGGGTGCAAATATCTCCACGCTGTTTGTGTACTCGCCGCCGACGCTCATGCCTCCTGCAACAAGGGGCGACCAAGGTGACGTAGTTTAATCATCATTACACTCGAAATTAGTCATATTATAGGGTTGGCTGTGATAATCGATCATTGCAGGGAGATGCCTTGATTGCAACTTGAAGTATAATCCAGGCCGAGGGCGGCCGATTTGACTATCTTTTTTTAATCTTTTTTTTTTTTTTTTTGCTATTTGTGTTACCTTGAAGCTTCTGAAAGTAAAATTAAAAAAAAAGGGTCCTCAATGAATCTTATTCTCGAGACCAATCCTGTACAGGTCTCACCCACTATGAAGACCATGGTGGGGACGCACTGTCCGTACTCTTGTATGACCTCGTCATTCTTGCAAGTCCACTGGCTTCTAGTTGGAGTGAAACCATAGTCGCATTGGAGCTGGCATGTCTCTGCTCCCTCGTCACATTGGATCCTGCCATGCGTTATTGGCTGACCTCTCCGACAAGGGACTTCTCTTGGAGTCGCTGCTAGTGGCAGCTGCATCTCCAGCAGGAGTATTGGAAACACCAGCAGCCAGATGTGTCTGTGCAGGTGGGAGGACATCACGAATCCGTCCGTTGCTTTCCCGGGACTAATTCTCTTTCATTGCCGATGATGCTTGTTTCGATGCGGTTGTCTAATCTGTTATCTGTGTGCTGAGTGCGCTTCATAAGTAAACACTCCTCAACGTGAAAATAGAGTTTTCCTACAACAAAGGTTGATTGCCGCCTATCATGATGCTATATGCAGTAAGTAGGTTCATATACGTCACACATAAGAGCTTTATCTTCTAGGTGGACGATGCTTCAACGACCATATGTAACTTTTGACTTGAATGCCTGTCATTTCTGGCGCCGCCGTGGGCGTATGATCAGTGTCTGGGAATCCATCACCCAGGACTAGAATATTTGCTCTCCGAACGTTGAGTTAAATGCTATTTGAAGCCACACACTCCTGACATGCTGAGGTCAAAGGGCAGTGCGTGATTGCTGATTGTTTTCAAAAGCCTCCAAAAGTATTTGAACACCCGTCTGAGGGACGCAAATACTCAAATGTCATACGTTTTTGGAAGCATTTTAAATTTTTTTTGAGCACCCCCCCCCCTGTGGCTCCACCACCACCCACCTGCCGCCACTGTGGCAGCAAGTCCCTTTTGGGGGGCGGGTGGGGTGCAGTATTCAAACACTTTTTCCTGCTGCTGTAACTTCCTTAATATTGCAGCGACATGAACTGTATTGACACCATTGGAAAGCTTAAATGTTAACCTTAGACAGTTAAACTTATTACATTCATTTTCAGCAAAAGGCAGAAACATGAAACGCAGCGCTGGCCATTTTGTCAATGCAGTTAACTTGTCTACTGTACTAAATAGAATCATGCAAAGCTCCATTAATATTGAAGCTACACAAATTGTACTTACATCGTTGGAAAGTTTGAAGACTTAGCAGTTGAACTTTTCACTTTACTTTGGATAAAATTGCATATTGAAGGCAGCACTGGCAATTAAGCAAAAACATTGCTACGTACGCTCACTTCTCCACTACAGAGCTGGTGTTCAAATACTTTTGGAGGCAAGTGTACGTGTGTGAGATCTACATTGGCAACGTTCTTTCTAAATCCCCTCTTCGGTTAACTTTTTAGGACGCTACAACAAGTACTCCAGGGAACTGCCTCAAACCCCCTGGTTGGTGGACGGCGAGAAGCGAATGCCAACCTCGGTGGAGGAGATAATCTCCGATCAGCTTAAGACGTTTTTCACTTTTGACTCGGTAAGTTGATTGTTCAGCATGGTGGATGCAGCCATGACCTTCGGGTGATGGGCCAGACCAGTCAACATGGTGTAGACTCTGGGGAAGCTGAGTGACTGTCCCGACCAGAGCACGAAGAATACAGTCTGTACCAGAAGTAGTGCATTGTGAATGTGTAGTAAGAAGCCTGCAGTGGCGTGTGTCCTTACTTTGATACATGTAGGCTTCATGACTTTGTTCGTCTCCTCTTCACAGGCAAAGTTCAGCTCCTCTGGCCGTGAGGACGTGGACGTGCGCATGTTGGGACGTGGCAGACCCTTCCTGTTCGAGGTGACGAACCCGAGAAAAACCAAGTTCACCGCACAAGACATGGATGCGCTCAGTACGCTCATAAACGAAACGACGAAAGACTTGCAAGTTAGGGACTTGCAGATCGTGTCCAAGTATGGAGTGCAGTGACGTTCAGAAAAACTGTACTGTAGAATTTATAATCTTCCAGGTCCGAGATCAAGTACCTGAAGGAGGGAGAAGATACAAAGACTAAGACATACACTGCGCTCTGCGTTATGCCCGAGGAGTACGACTTGAGTAGCCTTAAAAGTAAGCTGGAATGCTTATCAAACATGGAGTTGGACCAGTGGACACCGATTCGAGTGCTGCATCGCAGGCCCAACAATCTGAGGAAGAGGACTGTGTACTCCATGCTGGTAAAGCCGTGGATATTCACGACGAAGGATGACACTAACACCTTTGTGGATCATTTTCAGGTGTCTCCAGTGTCAGAGGTTCTGTTCAAGCTACGCCTCTCCACCCAAGCTGGCACCTACGTCAAGGAATTTGTGCACGGTGACTTCAACCGGACGAATCCGAACCTGCGAGTGATTTTAGGCTGTGATGTCGACATTGTCGCATTAGATGTAGAGGTACAAATGCTGCATTCATAGTTTTAACAGTGCAATCACCAATTGATTCTTGCAGGACATTGATCTAGACTGGCCCCCGACGAAAGAAAGCAAATCAATGTCATCAGGACGATCGACTCCGGTGCTTTCATGAAGTATCCCTTTTTTGTTTTCAGACTCTTTAATACTGTGCAATAATGTTTGCACATTCGTACTACGTGAGGAGTACTCGCAATCACTTCCTCGGCGAGTGTTCGTAAGATACTTGTATTGAGTCTGAAATACAGTGAGAGCCCGAATTAAATTCGCCAAACCAAACGATTCCGTCGGACGAAAGCACCCACAGGAAAGGCTTGACAGTCGAGTGTCTTGAAAATTTTCGGGTTTTTTTTTTTTTTTTCAAAAACTCTTAATTGAACTTGATAAGAAAATTACGGACTAGAGTGGAGAACTAACTGTAGGAGTTATGAAACAGTCTTCTGTTAAACAGGTTTACTAAAAACTGCTGAATAAAGCCATTCTTGGCGACCTTCAGTTTTTTGCCTACGACAACATGCACTGTTGCATAAAAGGTTTTCTCATAGATATGATGGGTAGACTGCATCACGAAGGCGGGAAACAATTCGTTGCCTTCCCGAAACCTCTAACGACGAAATCACTGATGCCCGAACGTGACATGAATAGATGACGGGGATGATTTTTGTCAACATTTTCTCCCCGCAAGGAAAAAGTTGCAGGAATTAACTACATATTGACGACGCATACTGTAGTGCTATATGCACCAGACTATACTTGACTGCACGAGAGTCGTTTTACATCCCGAGGTCATAGCCTGAGGGATATAAAGTGACCTTTGCGCTGGCACGTGCAAGTCGAGTACACGTGAGTACACATTATGCGTCATTAATTTGTCATTTCAGGCACGAATTTCCGAATAAAGTCAGTTCTCCACGAACACCTTGCATTATTGTGCCGCTGTCGCTGCTGCTGACTAACTTCACGTTTATCTGAGCCAGCCTCTCCACGGTTTGTTGTGCAACTTTTATGACTGGCCAAGGTGCAACACTTTCTTGTCAATCAGACAAGGACTCTGGAAAGAAACGTGATCTTGTCGAGGACTGCTCTGCCACTGCACTGCTGCGCTGTAGACCATCTACATCTAGTCTCTGATGTGATGACATGAGCAGTCTGAGATGGAAAGAGTGGTGATGGAGGATGAGGTCCAAAACGGTATGGAAGTCATTGAGAATGCCGTCATTCGGGAGCTCAGGACTACAAAAGCTAAAGAATCTAAGGGTGAGGAAGAATCAGAGAAATTAAACCACCAGCAGGAAAAGATGTTCAGTCTTCACATGAGGCGCTGAGAAGGGCAATGCTGACCACAGAGAAGCCAGATTATGCATTGCTCCAGCAACTACATACACTTTGCATAAGGTATTCGCGCGAAAAAAAAGCAGCAGAGATATATTAATAACTACTTCCATCCATAATAAGCAGAATAAATAGGTTAAAAACTTATTTTTTTTCTCCTTACGCCCAATCGTGCACCTCGTCTTATCGTGCAACTTTGCTGCGGACCAACCCTGCACAATTATCCGTGGAGTACTGTACCGGTATTTCACCGGCTTCAGAATATTGAATCACTGTATCTTCCCGTGGAGAGGGAAGAATGGTGCAGGAATATATCCCTCCAGACAGTAAATAGACGAGGAAATATCCCCAAAATCGGGCGTTAAAATTATATCAGGTTGCTGCAAGTGTCGCACTGAAGTACACGCAGCTTTAAAGATGTTTCACTGTTTGACAAGATGTCACACTTCAATGATGTTATGTATAGTCCACGTGCACAAATATGGCCCACATTCAAAAATGCACCAAGCCAGTTTCAGTCGTTGAAACCCGTCCGTGTATGGCATTTGATGTTATTTATGTGTCTGCACACGTATTGTTGTTGTTGCACACGTATGTTGGCACACATACTAACAATTTAACGCAAGCTGTTTCAAGCAGCGAGGCTGAGAAACCGTTTATAATTAAGAACAATCCACGCCATATTCGTACACACGTTCATGTCCAGGCAAGTGCAGACTTGAGTCATGATGAGCTTATTCTCTACCACGACGCTACGAACAAAGTCTAACAAGTCCATGCACTTGAGTTGAGAAGTGCTTCATAGGACCTTTTTTAACGCTACCAACGATTCTACTGCAGAGGGGGGCGCGCAGCAGTCGTCATCGTGGCTAATGGAGCATTCACGCATTCAATGCTGTTGTTCATATTCGGTCACGCTCTCTTTTCGGTCGACCTCAGCATTCGGCATCCGAAACTTTATGAAAATATGCCGATTTTAAATGGCCAGAACAAGAATAATTTTGAGGTAAATGTATTACGTAATTTCGATACTTGTGTTAAGATGGCGTGTCGTAAGCAGAGGCTTCAACTTGATCATTGATTGTGAGGTTCAAACAACCTGGGCTGACATCTGCACAGACTCTTGATGATGACTGTGACGCTGATCAATTGTGATTGAAACGTCCAAGGCCTTGAAGACCATGCCAAAGCATCCTCGTTTGTTTTGGTCTTGTCCGGGAACGAAGACCACACTTAAATTGATCAGGCCTAGGATGACGCTGCACGAGCCTGCTTGAAGCGCCATTCGAGTGCGGAGACGCGGAGCGCGCTCTCCATGGTGGCGCT
>JAAUXU010075330.1_pt1 | contig 24145 bp, 29 predicted proteins | sample 7278151 | NCBI WGS metagenome assembly JAAUXU01 (sample SAMN14350113, study PRJNA611818) | marine sediment metagenome | isolation source: surface marine sediment (1.8m) | place: French Polynesia: Moorea | collected 2018-08 | reverse complement strand
GAAGGAAATGAAGGATGCTTGTGAAGATGGCGGTGGTGGTGACGGCGGCGGCGGCGGCGGCAGCGGTGGCGTGCGAGAAGCTGAGGACGGTGCTCCTGCAGTAGCCATTAGGACAGAATTTGAAGGTGTGGTTGGTGACGCACTGAACCATGACGTCGTGCTTTCGTGAGCCGCGTTTGTCTTCTAATAGTGTTATGTACGTTTGAAGGATTTCATCCTCGACGGCCCTCTCACTGTTGGTGACCCCCTCCAGTCGTCATTCCATTGTTAACTGCATCACTCACTTCCTCGCCCTCCAACCTGGCCCGCTTCGCCTCGGGACACTCCATCATCTCGTCATTGATGGGCTTCACCTCCACGCGAGGAGAAGTAGATGCAGCAACAGCCTCGGGGGCGTCGTTAGTGGCCACGTGGGGAGAAGCCGACAAACTGACGGTGACGCTGGGTTCAGGAACAGTCACTACTGTAGCAGCTGCGGTTGTAGCGGGAGTCCCCGGATCTGGCACGATTGCTGGCGTCACAGTCACGCCGGATAAGCTGATGGACGCTGCTGGCGAGGGGGCCGAGATGTTGTTGTCTGCTTTCACCGGAGAAGGACGAGTGGAGGCTGCAGCCGCTACAACCGGAGAGCTGTGAGGTTGCTGAGGTTGTTGCTGGAATCGGCCGACAGCTGCATTGCCAGGTATGCGCTTCACGACGCCGCTCTCAGTGGCCATGTAGGTGGCGATGGGGCCGTTGCTGTCGAGGAAGATGAACTTGTGATAAATCTCGTCATCTCTCTGGGGACCAAGATCGGTTAGAACCGACAGTCCAGGCCTGCTGCACTACGCGATACCGTTCAATGAACACAGTGGATGCATGGTTTAGGTCACTTACAAGTTAGGAGGAGTTGTCTGCAGGATGACCTGAGCCCCAGGCATGCCAAATTTCTGAGTCTCTGTCTTTTCTGGAATGACGGGAAGAACATTCTGAGGATGCTGTAACTGAAGACTTCCGTATGCTCTACGTACCACCCTCTCCCTTGGCCTCTACGGTCTGCGAGTTTGACCCGTTGCTGCTAAGGAGAGTGACACTCTGAGCAGGTACAATAAGTCTGGGTTGGCCGGCCACAATCACCTTGGGGGCCGGACTAACGCCGATCTGCTGACCGCCCACTGAAATCACCGGTTGACCTAATCAAAGACAATACATCAACCTTTGCTATTAGAAACCATACAAATACAGTGGAGGACCCTGGTTAGTCCATTAAAGTAATCTTATGTACTAGCTGGAGTGACGTTTTATCAGAAGCCGCTCCACAACAACACAATAGAAGGGAACTTTATTGCATCTCTCGAAGGAACTTGTCAATAGTGGACGGTGTGACTGACAAGGTCAGAACCTTCACCTACTTGGCGAACTGAATAACTTCGTCAAAGTTCAAAATCCGTAACAGGAAGTCCATGGTCCAGGAGAGAGAATGTTCTAGTCATCATTCCTTAAAGTTGTCGTTGTTGTCCTGCACCACTTCATACGCTTGGTCTATGAGATCATCCTTCTCCACTACTGTACTGTCACCTCCACATAGTTCCCATTCACCTCCACGTCGTCCCCATCTCTTTCCTTCGTACACCACTGCTGCCAAACATAATGACATTCTAACCCAAGTGCTCATTGCATTAACCAGAATTTGACTTACTGCGAAGGCCAGTTTCAACCTAACAGTCACAAAGCTGATATACCAAGAAGAGTCATAATCTACCATAATAGACGCCCTCAAAAAAGGACTTTGCATAGCACAGAATTAGTTCTTAGAGTCTGTTTACAAATTTTTAAGACACTTTCGTCCCCCTCTCAAAAAATTGAGAATTGTCATTTGGCAAAAAAAAAAAATTGCAAACTGGCAGTGGTTGCAATGCCTGGCCACCAAGATATCTTGATCTCACCCCCTACCTCAGGTCAGATAAGGAATCAAGTCTACTGCCAGAAGCCGTAACGTCCTGAGGAGTTTGAAGGCAAATATTGTCAATGTGGTTCAGGAAGTCCTACCCAAATCACTTGGCATCGGTATGTGCACATGTAGAAATCTGGGTTTGAGAGAAAGATTATCGGTCTCTTGTTTCAGATAGTGTTCAACTTAGATCTCTAGCTCATTCTAGTGCCATTTTAAATGACTACAACAACCGGATTTTTATAGTAGAAATGTTCGGTTAAAATCTGAGCACAGGGCTACTTTAAGCCAGACGCCAACAACAAACGCATTATCCATAAACAACTCACATTTGTCTAAAATTACCTCTAGGCAAAATAGACTAGGAAGAGAACTTTTTAACTTCAAAGATAGCAATTTTTGCTCATGCATTTGGTGGACGACATTTTGCTTTGATCGGCCAAACTGATTCTTGTAACCGGAATGTGACGACGGTAACCAAAAGAAAATCAATCTATGTATTGAACAGTCAGGTAAGGAAATTTTGTTGACTAAGCAGGTTGTGCCCGCCAATGCAAGATTATGTAAGGCTGCATGGGGTGCAGGGCCAGAGCAAGGGTTTTTTGGAGACACCACAACTTTTTGCCTCCACTCCTTGAGGAAACCGGTGACCAAACAGGTTGCCACTCCATCAGGCCTGGCACAGCACGACGAAGATGTCCCACCTCATCTCAGTTTCCACCTGCATCAAGGAGAGGTTAGACAACAGTAAAAGCATCTCTGACACTTGAGGGCAACCGTGTTCCAAATTATCAACGAGGATCTTCCAAGAAAGAAAGAGACGCCTCTTCTGACAAAGGACGAGAATTGCTCGTGTGGAAAAGTGTCAGCTGCTGCTCTTTTGCTTAAAACACGATGATGCTGACCATTTACTCCTTGATCCAGTTCAGAATCGACAAAACGATTGAAGCGTCATGCTCCTGAAGAACAACCCGTCTTTCTACGTCAGCCAGGACAAAGCATCGATCCACATTCTGAGATGATGCTTGTTGCCTCCAGTAAGATGGCAATGTCTTCCCAACGGCTACAGGCTTAACACAGAAGACTGTTGATGCCCCGGCAAAGCTGTCCCTTGGATCAAGGAGGAGTGCGGCAATGTCTCATTTGAATTTCAACAAGACAACTGACCAAAAGTTCAAACAACTCAGCACTGGCTGAATGACAACTTGGAAAATGGCTCATTCTGGCCAAGAAGCTCCTAGGAGCAAGACACCAAACTATCAGACTCTGATGAAGTTGGTCACTCAGAAGTTTGAAGAGATGAAGAAAGGCATCATGAAGCCTGCAAGTCTTGTTTCTACAACAGCCGATGCCTGGTCAGCAGGAAAGAAGAGCTTTTTTAGGAGTAATACCACCTCGAATGAGAAGCTGAAGAGACATTCATTTGTCATTGCCTGCAGATTAGAGGGGTGACAAGATGTGCTTTCTGAGGCATTAAAAGAAGTTCACTCTGACTATGACGTTCAGGAAAAGGTAACCTCTGCACAATGATGTCTCGAAATAATAATACGTTTCAGCTACCAGCAAAGCCTATTGTAAGAGTTATGACCAACTGTTTACACATAAATATCAGCAGGAAAAATATCATTAGTTTAAGACTTGTTCTTTGAAGTCGTCATTTTTAGGGTTTGTTTCTTTTTACTTGAACTGACAGTTGAATTCACTATGTGCTAGAGATGCTTGGGACCGTTATGGGCTAGACACAAAGTTTGTCCAGGCTTTTTGAAGAGGGCACCCCTAACTTCTGAATAGGGGCAAGAAGAACTGAAGGAGGGGTAAGGGTATCAAATGCACTAGAGGAGGAAGCCAAGGGCGACCTTTTCGATAATGGGACCAACACGGAAGTGTTCCCTTCTGATGATTAGGGATTCCGTTAAGTCGGACTAAGCTAGGAGAAGTTGGGCATTGCTGTGTCCGGACAACCGGAGCTGACTTATCCTAAACCTGGAGTTATCTCAGATGGTTGACCCCGTCTTCGCCAGGGTTCTTTTCAGTCACATCCTCATCAGACACAGATAACACTGTTACAGTTCTTTCCAGTCACAGACGCTTTCAGTCACAATATGGTTGTCACAGGAATGCAAGACCTGTGACTGAAAACGTCTGTGACACAGTAAGGCCGTGTCTGATGATGATTTTGACCGAAAATGTGTGATTGAAAATGCCGTGACTGGAAAAGACCCTGGCGAAAGTAGGATCTAAGATGTGCAGAACACTGTCCTGTGCTGGTTCCGTGCTGGTGAACGATTACCCTGACTGAGCTGGGTACCCCTACTTTCACTGCACTTGAAAAAGACTTTATCACAGAGTATTGTGAAATAATGCAACCTGTTGCACAGGCACTAGACGTCCTTCACGGGGACAAGTACATATTCTTGGGATATCTGCTTCCTGCTGCCACTCACCTGGAGCAGGTTCTCCATTCACATCCAGTGACACCCAGTACTGCAAATCTCTGGTGGAAGCTCCGAGGAGGGGATTGGATGGACAAAACGTTTTACAGTCTTTTTCATCGCACAAAAAGCATTTTGTCAGAAGTGTGGATACCGGCGTTCAAGCTGACCTGGCTGACCTCAGAAGGAGAGCAGAAATCAGCTCCAAAGATGAAAGTTTGAAAAGTCCGCATAGCCACAATAAGACGAAGAGGAGGCAAGTGGCTGCTTCAGAAAGATGACGTTCAAAAATCTGCTGAGGTGGAGCTAAGTCGGTTTATCAGTGATCCATCAGAAGACAAAGAGACCATCGAGCCGTACCCATTAATCAAGCGGGTATTCTATAAGTTCAATGCACATTTCCTCTCCTCTGCGAGGAACGATGAGCGGCTCTTTTCACGGGGGACGTGTGAGCTGAAACCACCACAGTATGAAGGACAGGCCATTTAAAAAGCAGCTGCTTCTTATGCATGTAAACAACGTAGGGAAATAAAAGTTGCTTAATCGCACAAAAACGTCCAACTCCCATCCCTATCTTGCATTCATACATACAAAATTCCACACTTAACTCCATGCTTAATCATGGAATTTCAAAACCCGACAATCCCTAGCTCGTCAAGTTGAGCAAAAAAGAGGCTAGTGCACTGATTGTTGATGCAGTCTGCATTTTTGGGCCAAAAAAGTGCGGTGAACCCACGAAAATGTCTCCCAAGGGGGTGGATCTGTTGGCAAAAGAGAAGCTGGCTTTTGAGCATGCCACGAGGTTTGTTTACAAGCTATGAAAAGGGAGTGAGGTATTACGTTGCACCAGTTTTTGCCAAAAAAAAACCCTTCTAGCGGCCACATAAAATTTCATTTTTGCCTCCAAGTTTAATCGCAACTTTTTCTGGTACTGAGTCTGCACACTTAAGCATGGACGACTGTAACAATCATGGAATCACCCTTGTAGCAGAATAGTGGTCTCTCGTCCTAAACTGCTGCTGCAGTATTTTTTTTTGCTAATGAAAGTTGTTTCTCACTTAAAGGAACCAATGGCTTCTGAGCTCAACTGCTTTTGGTAGCTGTTCAATGTGGACCAGTGCTGCCACACATTGCATTTTTTTCTCAATTCTTGCACATTTGGTCTCCCGCTAGTGACTCAAATTTGGCCCTGTGCAATGGGAAAGTTTCTTGCACATATGAGATTAATAGTTAAGGAGAATTCTTCCTCTTATACAATATAAAAGCAAGTCATTTGTGATGAGAAGCAGTGGCAGGGCAGAGTAAGAAGAGCAACCCTGCCCTAAGAGTAGACAGTCCTATAGGAGTAACATATACCATGAACATGTTCTATCCAAGTTCATCCAATGGATCAGGGTGAAGTGGGTACCGCGGCAGAGCATACTTATACAGAATGTTGCCTGGCACACACATTTTGACCTACACGCAGGCACAGCTGGCAAACGAATGGAAAGTTACTCATGTGAAAAGACCATAATGGTAGATCCTGGAAAACTCCTTAAAGCATTTAACAGCACGTTAAAGTGCAACAGCCACTTCACTAAAGCAAAAAAGTCAAAGCGCAAGGACGATAAGCTGTTTCATAGTGTTTTTCAAACGCCAACTTCTTGAAGAACTCTCTGTGCACAGCTGCTCCTGCCATCACAGCCAGAGCATGAAAGAAGTGACAAGAGATAACAAATCAAGTAGCTCAGCACACTGAGACTGTGTCTGAACCAGACCATGTTGTCTGTCCCTCTCTGCCTCTGCAACTTGGCAACACTGATGAGGGGAACACAAGTGGGTGAGGAGCTCTTGGATCGTCCAGTTTCAAACAGACATAGGCACAGAGTGCAAGATGGAAAATGGTGCATTACAGGCAGACAGACAGACACATATTGCTTCATAAATTTCAGTTTGGTCCTCAAAAACTGCCATGCTAGGTACCTCCTGCAAACTGTTGAAAACTGGCCAAAGTTAGTACAGCCAAGGATTGGCAAAAGTAGCAACTTCATTAGAGCCATTTAAAAGATTTGCAGAGACAGCAAGAGAATAATCCAGAAAATGCCTTTTGAGGCTGATGTAGGACATGTGGTAAATGATTCCTGACGACCTAAACAAAACAACACCCTTCAGTTTTCAAACTGTCAGCAACTATCAGAATCATCAGATCTTGGTACAAAATGTGGAATCTATAACTGGCAGAGATTTTCCAGATGAAAACACTGCATTGCACGGCGCTACATGCAATATTTATCAACAAATCGGCCTCGATAAGTTAGAGCCACGAAGACCCCATAGAAAGCCAACATGAAGCTCAAATCTCCAGGGAACAGCAATCCCCAGATTATCCAGATCCACATTCAAAGTCATAACCGTCAACAAAATCCATGTCAACTGGGCTGAGTATCAATTCAAAGGCACTAGAAGAACCGTGGATAGACTTTATTTTGGCAGTCCAAAGACAGCCTGCTCTCCCAGGGTCATTAAAATCAACTGGCAGAGGATCACCAAGCACCTAAAAAAGTATCTGAACAAGATAGTGGAGGGGCTGAATGTGGGGCATACAACCATGATAAAGTTAGTCCAAAAAGCATGTCAAGCTTTAACTCTTACTGTCTGCAAAGCCATCAGCTTTTCCATGATACTTCAAAGTGCAACCTAATCACAACACGGTCTCCACCGCTAACTTTTCAGACTAGTTGTTCTCTATTCAGCAGGTTTCCAAGACCCAAAATGGCCAAGTTTTGGCTACAACAGGTCATAATTGGACTGGGACTGGAACAGTCAGTCAGACCTCGGGGACGTGTGTGGTGGAGAAGCAAATCTGACCCCCTGGGGTCAACTCAATGCCGAGAAGTATATTGACACCCTGCAGCAAAGAAGTCTCCTTCCCTGGACTGACTGCCAACTGAAAAATGAAGCTCAAACCTTCTGTCAGGATGGTGCTCCTTCACTAATATCAAGACCCACCAGGACCCAAGAAGAACTTCTTGGGGAAGAATTTGTGCCTCGCGCATAAACTGAATCAACACACTTTGCCACGTTGCTTATGCGAGAAACCGAGGGCTGTGATAAGCCCCCTCAGCAATTTGGAGGCTCAGAGCCTCTGTTAACAATACCCCGTGAGGTGTAAGTTCCGGAAGTGAGGCCAAAGATTTTATTTTTAAAGATACTGCCGTAAGAAAATTTAAATTTTGTAGATAGACGTTCCCTGCACCAGAACAAAACTTTTCCATTTTAGAAACTTCCTACATATTTGCCACTCTCGACTAGGACATTCTGAACATGGCGACAAACTTGACGGCAGGCAGCACACACCACTTTCACCAGGATTTTAGTCCATGCATGAGAGAGAACCGCCTTCAGGACTCAACATAGGCCAATAGCTACTCACAGAAGACTGGAAAAGTTGTCTTGCACCAGATCTGCACTTTCCTGGCTGTGTGCCAGTACACCATTCTGCAAGAATGAGAAAAGACTTCAGAAGCCACAGAAACACTTCATTCTCTAGCATGGCCAAGTAAGAGTTCTGGTTGATCTTGATATCTTATGGAATGGAAAGCAAGGTCATCTTCTCTCCATCCATCATGATGTCTGCCCAGACCATAACAGATGCCAGATTTTGCCTCCTGAAGTAGCCCTCTTTTCCCTAGGCATATCCTTTTTGTTCTTCACTGAGATGTGGTCATTCCAATGACCGTGAACTGCCTGAACAGTGAAAACTGGACCTTCCTTGCCAGATTTAAGGGGAATCTGACTCTGGTCCAGCTCTTTGACCTTGCTGGCTTCAATGAGCTACTGAGCTCTGACCTCGTAGGGTGTCATCTTCCTGACAGTTCCATGTTCTTGTCCTCGCAGTCTCCTCCTTTGTGAGCTAGCAAATGCCACAGCCAGGGGTTCTTCGAACCTTTTTGTGAATTCCCTTGATCCATTCAGGGGTGACATGAGTCCATGGTCTCCCGCAGCGAGGCCTGCCTGAGGTAGACTCCGTCTCGTTGAAGCACTTCCCGATGCTGCACACGTTTTCGTGATTGACAATGTCAGCGCAGCTTTGACCCACACAGTGTGAGTTTCAGACAATTCCTTCATACCGTAACACCACTCAATCAGTCTGTGTCACACTTTACAAGATGGACCATATCTTCAGCTAGGTGTGTGCAAAATTTTGGAGCAAAATTTAAGAATTGAGGACTTTATTGTTGCCTAAACATAACTTCCCTAATTTATGCTTCACAGTGTCAAGGATAGGGATGCCGTCCCACGAGTGCTACAGTGGCTTCCATAAGACATTGAGTGCCATTGCCACGAATAAGAGCCTCTTTGAATGTTTTTTTAGTTTTCCCTATTGTCCTGCGCCGTGTCGCCAAAATTTTCAGATCATTTACTTAAAGAATGGCAATTTTATCAATGCTTCAGTGTACCTCATGACAGGAATTATGGAGTTCCGTGTAGACTCTGCTCATTAATACACGTAATTTGACCAGGAAAGTCCCTTTGCGGCATCACATTTCATAATTACGACTAGAAAGACATCACTCTTGCTTCTACTCATCCTTTTGGCCGAGTGAAGTGATAGATAACAGTTTTGCCCATGCATGACAAACTTAACAACATTTCTATGTCCCCCTCAAGTTCCTGGACCTGTGAGTCCCTTGTCTTTAGGACCCCGTCATTAGAAGCAAAAGATCCTTTTCCAAGGTGCTGTCCAGGAACAGCAATTGACTGTTTATACACAATCTACAGAGAACATACAAAGCAAAACATCGATAAATTAGCTCTTACGCGTGGGTGTGAACGTAGATGTCTTGATTTCAAGGTGCGTGCCAACAAGCTGGGGGGCTTCGTCCGTGCCGGCCGCATGAAGGGTGATCTCTTGAGCAGGTGCCGGAGAACCTTCTCTGGAGAGGGACTCCGGCGTCATCAGCCCGGACATGCCAACGTGGTTGGGAGAAGAAGGCGCGCTGCGACTACTGAAAAAGACAAATTGAATGCATTATGCAACAATCCACTGGGAAGGTTGTCGTCATCCGGCTCCGACTTGCCATCAATACTGCAGTACGTACGGTCGTTACGCCGACATGTGCTCTAACGCATTAACGAATGCAGTGTCTGTTAGCTTGAGCAGGTATGGAACAATGAGACAACACGTGACCCGAGCGAGGTGTACTACGCGAATCACAGTCGTCACACCAGAGCACAGTATAAAGTACACCCACCTGCTTGCGGTGAAAGGCGCTCTGAAGCAGGGCACTCCTCTCTGTCTTCTTCTCCTAAAGGCCTGCTCCACCAGCTTTGGCTCAGAAGCAGGGTCAATGCGCCAGAAAGAACCTTTGCCTGGCTCCTCCTGGGACCGAGGAACCTTCATGAAATACCGGTTCAAAGAAAGATTGTGGCGTATGGAGTTCTGAAAGGGGAGGTAGGAGAAGACATCGTGAAAGAAAAGCTATCGAGAGTGAAATTCACTAGCAAGTGGTGTACCTGCCACCCTTTGTCAGCTGTCCTGTAGTAAGGGTAGTTTTTGGTGATATAGGAATATATCCCAGAGAGAGTCAATTGCTTGTCCGGGGCCTGCGAGATGGCCTGCACAATCAATTGCGCATAGGAGAACGGAGGTTTCGACTCGTCCTGTGAAAGAAAGGGTTAGAAAATGGCACAGGGTCCGGTGTGGAACTTTGCAGACTGCTCGAAACTTGACTCGACGTTACCTGTTTGCACGGAGAGTCGTTGGCTGCATTTGCTGGAGGAGGCGCCAGGTGTTGTCTGGACACACCGCCATTGGTAGCCACCGCTCCCGGAGGAAGTGCCGAGAGATGCTTCCCATCCTCGGAGGGGTACAGCACTGCGTTGTGAGCGAACGCGTTCACATCTGGTTTGTTCTCCTCCACCTCGAGAGTGAAGGCAGGAGGCTGAAGGTGCATTGGTGCTCCTCCGCGAGCAACGCCGCCAGAGTGTCGCAAGTGGCCGCCTCCACTTGCTGTCGTGACTCCATAGGGGTGTAGCCGGCCGCTCGGACTAGTGGGGCAAGAATTGGCCACGCTATCGACGAAGCAGAAGGTTAATAACACGTGTATGTGGACCAGCATCAATGAGCTAAACTGTACCTAATAGTGCCTGACGGAGAATTCGGAGGCGATGACGTCTGGTAGCTGTTGTCCGGAGTAGGTATGTTAATGCTGAGTGGCTTGATATTTAGCTTTCCCGCTTGAGACGGCAACTCCATGCTCTCCATCAGATCGTTGTCGTCCACCAGAGACTGGAAGTACAGCCGGATGCTGGTGCTGGGAAACCGGATGGAACACCTGGGGAGATGTGGTCCATAAAAGTGTGCTACATATGCTTGTGGCATGAGTCAGCTTTACAATCATAGGTTTTTTCACATCAGACAGTAAAACGGACAAGACATCCATTCCTAACCATTCATGATCTGCCTGAGGCTGGTGGAGTGAGAAAGTATCTTGCTACGCGTGAGGAGGAGGGGAGGGGGGCGGGGACGCCTTTTCCGAATGAAAAAACCACTAGGAGGAAAATGAACGTGAACCCAAACATAAACAAGTTGAAGCAGTTCGGACAAGAGGTTCTAGACACGCTCACACGTCGCTCTTTGCTGCTGCTCTTCGCTTATCAGTCCCACAAGTGCCTTCGTCCTTACAAACATTACGCAAGGCGCTTCCTGAAACCTGCTTTCCTTTAGTGGTCAGAGTAATGTGACTTATGCAGTAGCACATACCGGAACAGCATATAAAGTGCCTTCGTATGCAAGGATGCTGCAAAAAAGACACTCGCGCAGAAGCTCTGCGGAATGCCAAACAGAGCCCCGGAAATTAGTTCTCGATTATCCGCCAGGGACTGCTGACAGGACAGAAAGAAACTACTTTCTAGGCTTCCAGACTTTGGTGCTAAGTTCCGGGGAAGCAGTACATTGGTTGCCACAACGCAACGAACCGTGCCGTGTGGCATCCACGCACGCGTCGAAACACACGCGCGCAAGACACCTCCCAGTCCGTTCTATTCAAGAATCTGTCGGGGTTAAAGTGCACCGTACAGGACAGTCAGCAATGCTTTCGCTCCCAACGTGGTCATGTTGTGTCCTCGTATGAGGACATGTCAGGGAAAACTCGCACGTCCTTGCCCTGGGGATGATCGTGAATCACCGGCATTATAATCCGGCTTGAATCCGCAACACCGACAGCGCAATGCAACACACCATGACACGATCCAAACACTTTAATTATGTAACTACTATGCTACGTAGAAGAGAGCTAAGGCCGGACTTAGCCGTTAGCCGCGTCGCAATCACTACAACACGTTCGCTGGGTGTGACTTCAAGCAACTCGTTCTCTTACTCCTCCTTCTGCGTCTCAAGCCTGCGTTAAGTACTACTACTACAGAAACTGGCAAGAAAATTGCGTGGTCAACAATGACTGCGATGGCAGCCCTAAGCTTGGTGAGAGTATCATAACGCACTGTCGTAACATCAATATATTTAAGAGAGATAAAAGGGGAGCGATGCAGTGTAGAGTAATGCTCACTCTCTCCTACTTCAGGCCATGCCGACCGAGTTTCTCTCGCTCTCAGCCTGGCATGCGAACATAAACAAGACCTTGTCTGCATTAGAGAAAGAAGAGCAGTCGAGTTACGTCACTTGCAAGGCTTTCCTCCCCCCTAGTACTGTTTGCTCCCTCGCAGTACAAGCACCAAGATTCTCCTCCATATGTGTGCGTCAGTCAATTGCTACAACAGCGGGAGAGTCTTGCGAGGCCTCATGATCTATGCGTGATGCAACACACCTAATTTTATACAAATATACCTGTATCCATGTAATGGAAGAGACAATCATAATGGGCAATCCTGTCTCGTGGAGTCCGTCACGGCAAAACCGTCACAGGCCGGCTGCGGCGCGGATGAATGTGCAAGTGGGGCGAGAGAAAGAAATCTGCAGCAGCAGGGCCGCGGACTGACTTTGCCAAGTGGACTTAATACGAGGACGTCGGGAGAGAGTGCGTAAAACAGACACATATCAAGTGAGACGGAGAAAAAAAGCCGCCTGAACCCCAGCTTCCTCTCCGTGTGAACATGTGTATGTACACACAGACATGGACGAGTGCACGGACGGATGGACGGACGTACATACGGGAGGACATGTTGTCATGATTGCAAGAGATACTCACGTCTTGGCGAGTTGTAGGGGTGAGGCGCCCTTGCGCTGAAAGGCGCCGTCCACAAAGATGCCGTTCTTGCCGTTGCACGTCAGGTAGAAGCTGTTGTCCTCCTCCTCATAGAAGATCTCTATGTGCTTGCGCGAGATGAAGGTTGAGTGGCCCATGTTGACGTCCACCTCCCCACGAGTAGAGCTGTTGCGGCCGATCACCAGCCGGTTCTGTCGCACCAGATACTCAAACTCCTTGCCTTGGAGTTTGGCGATAGGGTGACGGTGTTGCGGCTGACTGGGGCGCGTCGTCGTCGTCGTCCCCATCGTCGCCAGTTGGGAGCGTCCACCGCCCCCGTCGCCGCCGGATTCTTTCAGGGCCAACAGCGCCCAGGCGTCGCTGTCTTGGGGCGCCCTCGGGGACGCCGGCCGCGTCTGCTCCGGCGACGCCGGAGGTTGCGGCAGCGACATGGTGGAAGCCATCACAGTGGGCTGGAACGTTCGAAAAAGACTCGCATGAATGTCTTCGTCCGGAGGAAGTTCTCGGGGTCGACCTGGGAGCGACAGAGAGCACGGTGGACTCCGCCGCCGCAGAGGAATCAATGACTGAGAGGAGGAGAACGAGGGAGAGAAGTTAGAGAAAGAAAAAAAAGTGCCGAGTGCGTGCGTGAGAGTTGTGCGAGGAGGAGGAGAAGGAGAGCGGCTGGGTGAGGGAGAAGCAGAACTGCAGGCTGCAGAAGGCAGAAAGAGCGAACGAGAGCAAGAGGAGGCCGGTCGGGTCCACGCCAGCGCCACCAGAGTAGAGGTGGCGGCGACAAAAACAACTTAAGAAACGGGGATCGAGAGGGGATCGGGACGCAGATAACGCGTCCGACGGCACCAGGGGCACTCAAGAGGATGAGAGGCGACGGGTGCCAGAACGGGGAACTCGGGATCAGGCCAAACGGGGCCTTGTTATTGACTGGCGCGCACGCGCCGATCTTACTCTGGGGGATCCCAAAATATGCCAGGGGGAGAGAATGTACACAAACAAAACTCAGGGCCCAAATGCCGATCGACCCTTCTGGGACCCCGGGTTCGACCCGACGTCCCCCGAGAGGCTTACCTGGGCGTTCTCGGTGGCCGAGCGGAGTACCTTGCTCAGGTCTGATGCCGATCCGGAGGGTCCCCGGTGCGTCAATCCGGTCGAAGACACGTGATGGTCGGGACGGCTGGGCTGGCTCGACAGTAAATAACATACGGCGGTGACCAGCAACGTTGCATCCTAATCCGACCGCGACAGCTTCAAAAAGAGCCCCCCCCCCGGCAATTCTCGGGTGCCAGCGCGGCAACGGACACGAGTTCTAGACCCACCAGGTTCAGGGACCGAAGCTGGACGATCGCTTCTCAAAGTAGCCACCACCGGCGGGTGCTTGTCTATCTCCCGGGTCCACGCTCCTGTGCTCACCAAGCACTCATCCATGTACTCACACGACGAAGTCACGTCGGCACCTCATTCCTGCCGAACGAGTCCTCGCTGTTTGCATGATCGATCTCTTAGGCCTGGCTAGGCCTATTCAGTGTTTACTTTGACTCCACGCCGGCGTCGGCGACGCCTTCGTCCATGGCCCCGGCGTCCATGGCCCCGGCGTCCGGCAGGCCGGCCGGGAGGTCACCACTGGTCACAGCTTCAGGAAGCAGGGAGAGGAGGAGGAGGAGAAAAACCTGCGCAAGGGGGCAACGGAGGAGGAAAGGAAGAAGGAGAGAGGCGTCTTCTCCTTCTCCTCCTCTCTCTCCTGGCTCTTAGAGGAGAGAGAGATGTGCACATGTAAAGGGGACGACAACGCTCGAGCTCGCACTCCCGCACGTCGCCATCGACGACGACGACGACGACGACGACGACGACGACGACGACCGCGACGACGGCGGACGAGGTGTTTGTTTACGTGCAAGCGAGCGCACGGTCAGGCCGGGTCTCTTTCTCTTTTTTTGCGTTTGTGACAGTGCGAGTTGCACACGCGTCTCTATGTACACGCACGCACCTAAAAGTAGGCGACCGAGCAGAAGTTCTCCTCGATACTGCGGAAGATAGGCCTACTGGCCTCCCCGCAGCCAGATCTGAAGTCACCGCCGTCGGGCCGCCTCAGCCTGAAAAAGCAGAAAAGAAGAAGCAGGAGGAGGAGACGAAGAAGGCCTCGCTGAAATCGAAGTCATCAGCAGGAAGCTGCAATGTTATGATCGGGTTTCTTTCTCTCCCCTTCTTGTCCACACCCAACCAGAGGACCCGGTGCAGCCGCAGGCTGGAGACCTGAGGAGTGGACGAGACGGTTCCGAATGATGGTGACGCACGCATGAGGAGGCAGTGGTTTGGAGTCAAATCACTGCCTCGTGGCCTCATGGGTAGCACAGTTCACCCTGATCTTCCTCAGAAAGATTTCGGAGGCCTGCGGCGGCTTCTGCTGAATCGAAAGTTGCGTGATTCGCGATCCCATCGTTGCGTTGGCTTCTTTGCTTGTGAAGCTGCCGGATTCAGCTGCCGTCGAGAGTGACTCGGCAATCGGCAGAGCCAGAACTGCTTTGAACTTGTGAGCAGGCACAGAGAAGGCAAAGACTACCTTGGCCAAGATGTCTCGCGGGTCCAGCGCGGGCTTCGACCACCACATTACCATCTTCTCTCCTGAGGGGCGACTCTACCAGGTCGAGTACGCCTTCAAAGCCATCAACTCGGGCAACACGTCGGTGGCTGTGCGCGGCGCCGATTCTGCCGCCTGCGTGGCGCTCAAGAAGGTGCCCGACAAGCTGATTGATGCGTCTTCCGTCACGTCTTTGTACGCCATCACCGACCGCATCGGATGCGTCATGACCGGCATGCCTGCCGACTCAAGAAGTCAGGTGTCGCGCGCCCGCTACGAGGCCGCCTCCTACAAGTACAAGTACGGCTACGACATCCCAGTAGACGTGCTTTGCCGTCGCATCGCAGACATCTGCCAGGTGTACACCCAGAACGCCGAAATGCGTCCACTCGGATGCTCCATGATCCTCATCGCTATGGACGACGCCGGGGGCAGCCCACGCGTTCTTAAGAGTGACCCGGCCGGCTACTTCTGTGCCTTCAAGGCGTGCTCTGTGGGGGCGAAGCAAACCGAGGCTAACTCATTCTTGGAGAAAAAGCTGAAGAAGAAGGCAGATTATACTGAAGATGAGACCATCCAGCTGGCGATCACCTGCCTCTCCACTATCTTGTCGACTGACTTGAAGGCTAGCGAGATTGAGGTGGGTGTTGTCTCCGAGGCGAAGAAGAACTTCAGGGTGCTGGGTGAGAACGAGATTGATGGACACCTCATTGCCATCGCTGAGAAGGATTAATGCGAGACCAATGCGTTAATGTCGGTGTCGCATGTGGCTATCAATAATAACGATAATATCATACATAATGACTTTACGTGTGTTCTCTCATATGCTGCATTCGAGCCGAACTCCAGGTTATGTTTCTAATAAGTTAGGTCTGCTGACCAGCGCTTCGTTATCGATCGCCTTTCTAACTTGACTTATTTGTCAACCATGTCTTAATACTGAAGAATGGCTCCTTGGAGGAAGGTCTACGACATCTTCTTCTTGCTCGTCTGCAGTGGGGTGATAGCATTCACTGCGCTCTGGAATCAGTACTCTGGACAATTATCTACCGTGAAGCTTCACCGGGTCGAAGTACATCATGAAGAGGCGATCAAAAAAAGCGATCTTGACATTGAAGAACAAATACAAGTTAACAGCCGGCAAGTGCACAAACTTAGAGAGTTGTCAGCAAAGGTAACTTCCAATAGGGTGTTCGATCCTTACATTTCCACTTGTGATCTTTGTACTTGTGGGTGTCACTTTGTAGCTAGGACGAATCATCGTGGCCGAGGAAGGCGGAATTTTCTGGTCTCAAGACGACGTCCGACGAGGCTATCACCAAGCACCGCAAGAGAAAGCTCAGATCTACCCTTCCCTGAACGTGTCCAGGATGATGCCTCAGCATGACCCAGTCGTTAACCACTCGCATGAGAGCAACCTCCTCTTGTACAACCGAGTGCCCAAGTGCGCTTCGTCCACCATGCAGGTCGTCCTCTCCACACTTATGGAGGCCAACAACTTCTTCTACGACGCAAGTAGCCTTATTGATGCAGTGACATCACATAGGTTCGTGCCATTTTGGCATGCAGATCCACAGGACACAAGATCCTTCGTGCCCGGGTCTTAACTAAATGGTTCATCCTTTTGCTGGAACTGATATGAGCTTAAGGTTGTGCAGAGGACCTCGTCTCGTAGTTCCCAACTTTCAGGTGCTTGCGTTCAAGGCGGGGTGACTCAGGTCTGCATCCCGTGTACCCTAATCCCACGGAGGTGTGTCAGCAGGCCTTGCACACTTCGGAGGTGTGCAAGTCCATGGCTCCCTTGACAACAGCGCACACGAGCGCAGTGCCACCAAAAGCCAACCCGCCTTATTTCTCGGCTACACTGACTGCTCAGCTTTTAAGTCTTTTTCCTCGAGAGATGCAGAAGAGGAGCCATTGGACAAGTCGAGAGCATCAGGAGTTGAGATGAAACACTTGTATGCACAACACTGCAGTGTTTGTCAAACTTTTTTTGCGTCTTTGCCCTTTTCTATCACTCCGACCATTCTCATATGAAAGAAACTCAAAGTTTGATACATGCAGGGAATGGCCTCACTGATGGCCTTGAAATCATCATATCCCTGTCGTTCCTTGGGGGTATTTGCCCTCCCCCTTCCCGTTATCATTCTTTCGCCCCCAAGCGGGCGACATCGCACACTTTAAGAAACACCTCTGCATTGTATATGCACGCTCTTTCATTCACCTAAGTTGTGGTCTGTATGCATGAGAGAAAGAGAGAGTTAGAAGCCCCTGGGCGCAAACCAAATGGGTGTCAACCCGGAGGATCGACCCCGAGGGATACTTGAGTAGTTTGTGAAAAGAGCGAACACTGAAACTGGAATGCTTGGGTCCAGTAACTCTTTTGGTATGCCATACTGTATAGTAAAATACATATTCGTACGGTATGTAATACTGTACAGCACAATACAATAGAATTGCCCATAAGAATTTAATGACATCTTAAGCCTCGGAAGAATTCTCTTGTCACGTTCTCTTCCCATCTCTTACGCAGGCCTCCACTGTGTATGAGGTCAAAGCTTGGTCAATGGCCGAGGAGAAGTCGTTTGTGGACTCGTTCTACTCGCGGGCAGAGCCAAATGGTGCAGCCGCTCGAGCGCACGACCGACACTTTTATTTCGTCGACTTCGGCCATTACGGCATCCTCGATGAGAGCAGCCTACCCAACTGGATCAACGTCGTCCGACAGCCCGTTGAGAGGTTCATCTCCGCATTTCACTACGTCAGAAAGACTTCGCGGTGGCCAAAAGAGAGAGAGCGACCGCCCAAAGTTAGTGGGCCAGAGCAAGAGAGACAATCATCGTTATCGTTCCGTCAAGGAGACAGAGATTGAAACAATTTTCTCCATCCACCACGCTCGCATTCTCTCACCCTTTCTTTCTCCCCAGGCTTGGTTCGACAAGGATCTCTCGTCCTGCGTCCTTGGGGGCGACGCCGAGTGCCAATTCAATCCGGACTTTGCGGTCTCTGTTGAACAACAACTGACATATTTCTGCGGGTCTGCGCCACAGTGTCTGCGCGTCGGCGAGAGAACGGCCTTGGCGGTTGCCAAGGCCAACCTTGAGCGCCACTACGCAACGGTTGGGTTGGCGGAGGATCTGCCGACCAGCTTCAGGGTGATGGAGCAGCTGCTACCCAGGTTCTTCGCCGGAGCCTCTAGGATATTTGCCAGGATGGAGCGAAGTGACGGGCAACAGTACCGGAGGAACGAAGGAGATCATAAGGACTATTATGTCAGCAACGAGGCTTTGGCAGTGCTGAGAGCGAACATGTCGCTGGAGCTCGAGTTCTATGAATTCTCTCGCCAGAGGCTTGTTCAGCAACTCACCAACTTGGGATTGTGAGACCGCTGTCGACGTCGTACACATTCCTACGACGCACTTCACCTTACGGTGTGCGCACATGGCCCAGAAGCTGCCACCACACGAGCTGGAGCAGTCTGCAAACCTCGTTGCTGCTGGTGCAAGTCCTAAAATGTAAGTTGCCGCAGACCTACTTGCAGGCCATCATGAACGAGTTCGCTAGACTGACTCCAGCTCAAGCGGTTCCAATGGCTGCACGCAACGCTGTCGACAACCAGTAGTTCAACTGCAATGTCTCGAATAACTTTTGCACAAAGGTCTCCTCCAACGCCGTTAGGTACGGCACCGTCAACTACTGAGTAGCGTTCTCCGTAGGGAGGCCAAAATTTAGGTAATTTGGGAATATTAACTTTGAATAGTCACCATAATGTACTCATCGACCCCCCATTGTGTTGCTTGGCTTTGGATTTTCTGAAGTTCTTAAGAAAAACATGTTGCTGATCCGCAAAATTAGGCCAAACTGGCTATGTAGTGGAGCACCTTGTAGGAGTCATTTTAGGTGGGGGCTCCACAAGTGCACGTCACCTTAAAATAGACTGAAGAGTATTATAGTATATTATAGTAATAGACTGAAAAGCCAATTTGGCCTAACTTTGGGAATCTGTAACATGTTTTTGTTCAGAAAATCCTAAGCCATTCAACTCAGTGGGGTTTCCACGACTACATTTGGGTGGCTGAGCAAAGTCATGACCAAAATTTGGGCCACCCTAGTACTCAATTCGAGAAGCCTCTTGCTCATGTAGTGCAGTAGTGTATTTATGTTGTGTCTACAGTATGTACAACTCGTTAAGGTACCTTATTGATTCATTGATTGCGTGGTCAAGCTCTAAAATTTGTCCTAACATACTGTAGAGTACGTAGGCAAATGGTACCTATGTAGGCGCAGTACATGGTGCACGCACAGACAGTACTGCAGACTCGTGTAGCTGCTACAGGATCTCGAAGACGACTGTTGTGTCACCCAGGCGTTCAACTAACTACAGTTCTTGCTTTTCGTTGGTGCAGTTTTTTGCCTTCGATTCGGTGACATTGACTGTGGGCGAGGAAGAGTACAGGTGGGGACTCCTTAACAAGATGCCCAGTGACCAACTGGTGATGAGGAGAAAGAATACGAACAACAAGACACGATCCAGCACAATTGAAACCTGTGTGAGAAGGGGTCATTGAGACAATCTGTCAAGTCGATGGCCACGTCACTGTACCTTCTTCCACTCCAGAGACGAGTTTCCCCTGGCCGAGTTTTTCCTAGCGTTGTGAGAGGGCATCCCCTGCAGTGATTCTACGTCCACTGGGGCCTCCTCCTCGGGCGGGGAAGCCACCCCCTGGATGAGAGCGTTGTGTCCGCCGTTCATGTGTAAATGGTTGGGAACATTCGCTATAAGGAAGAGAACGAGATCTTTAGAAATTCACTCCTTTTAGCCTCTCCTCTCGACTTGGCACTGTGTCGAGATAATGCCAAAAAAAGTGGAAGAAGAGAGAGAGCAGGACTTATGGTATGTGTACGTGTCTGCCAGTTTGTTTGGCTGGTGCTCCTGGAGTAGCGAACCCAATTTGGCGAATATTCGCTCTCATCTTCTCACCTCCAGCAGCTGGGAATTGGGGGATCTGCGCGACGCCCTCTGGATGGGCCACCATCATCAGGTCGTTGGGACCCTCTGCCCCTGGATGCTGAGGTTCATTCTGCTTGGGGCAAAGATGCTAAGATCAAAATTAGTTAGTCCGTATGAGCTCAACCCATCGAGCTCGGGCAACATGAACTTGCGCATGAGCGCAAGTCCACAGCCGTGCCAGTGAGTGTGTGCGTGCGTGTGTGGAGAGAGAGAGAGAGAGAGAGAGAAAGAAAGTTACTATAGGAGAAAACTTTAGGCCTGTTTGCTCGTTGCGTACGTACTACTGCATGATTCGGCCAGACAAAAAGTGATGAGTAAGCTTTGTGAGTAAGGGTCGCGCACTCTCTCTCTCTCGGCGAGCAATGAGTAGTAAGCATAAAATCCGTTGCCCGACTCACGACTACCTTGTCCTCGCCGTTGTCAAAGCGTAGGAGGGGGATTCGGCCGAGGACGTTGAAGCAGAGAGACCTGACCCACGGCGGAACTTCGTCGCCTAGCTGTCCTCGGTGGTGAATGTTGAGGGTGAGGACAGAAAGGGCACTGGCGAAGGACACCAGACAGATGGACACTCCGTAATAAAGGCCTATGGATGGTGGAGGACATCAGCAGGTGACACAGGTACACGATCACGCTCGGGTACATGACGCAGTGCGCGCAGACCGATGCGACGCCGCACTGTCAAGTGCATTTCCAGAAGGAAGGATTCTCTTCCTGGTAGCCCTTTGGCCCTGCACAATTTACTCGTGACACCTCTTTTATCCTCCCCACATCACTGATGGTGTCGTTCCTCGTGTGGCTGACCACTTCATCGTGCACTGTTGACCCGCCCTGTCCCCTCTCACTTCAGTTTATGCTACACCCATCGGATATTTTGTAAGGCTTTTTGTGAACTTACTTATGAGAGGCGTCTGTTCTGTTGGCGGCAGACTTTCCCTGATGGTCATAAGGAACACGGTCATGGAGAGCAGAGCTGAGATGCCAAGAGTCACCTTCTCGCCAGATTCTGACGGGACGAAAAATACCAGCAGGGCTGAAAATGATAAGCAGGCCCTCGAAAAGGCTTTCAAGGAGGCATACTTTATTCTTATTGTATCCAGGTACATGCAGTACATTTTTGCATTGCGCAAGAGTTCCTAACATTGCTGGTAAGTTGTGTGTGTTTTCTTAAGGGCCACTTCTCCGCTCTCTTCATTCTCAAAATGCTCTTCTTGCTTGAAGGTGACATGAAGACGAGCTATCTTGAAGGTTCTCTTGGATGAGAAAATGAGATTAAAAGAAACAGAAAACATTTATGCAAAGATCTTTGCTGCCTCCTCTTCTTCAACTTCTTTACATATTAAGCACGAGTTGAAGAAAGTGAGTCACGCCTGAACGACCGAGATTTTTCGGACATTATAATGCAAAGAGCAAACTTTGGAAGGAGCCTCCAGAGAGAGCGAGGCGAGTCTCGACTTCTGCGAGGACAGCGCGCTCACTGTGTTGCACAGTGTTTTTCGCAAGCAGTTTGCATCAGCCCAGGGCTTCTCTGCTCGGAGGGAGGGTTTCTCGTATATCAATGTGTCTGGAGTATTTTCCAGTAATTGTTAACTGAAGTGGAGAAAGCAACTTGCCTATTTCCATTAACTGCTATGGAAGCGCATCAGAGTGAAACGCGCACGTAGAAAAGGATATGCAAGGAATTTGCCGATGACTTTGCAAATGGGAGCTGCCTGGTGTAGAAAGCTGAAGAAAACAAGCTGCCTGAATGGGTTCGTCACTTGCCTATTCCGTTGATGAGGATGCAGGGCAGGATCAGGTTGAAGACGTAGAACCGCGGCCTCCGCCGGAGCGTGATGGTGTAGTCGACGTGGATGTACGGGTAGCAACAGCAATCATAATCCCTCGGCACGCGCTCTGGTTTGTACCCGTCCAGCTCAAACTCGCCATTCTCCTGGTAGTTTGTCCTGTCCCCGTCCTCGTTGAGGATCGTCAGGTTCAGCTGCAATGCGAGTACATTGAGCGTAAATGTCCACTTTAGGGCGTTGTCGTGCAGTCATTATAACGATTGTAAAAAAATAAAGATACTTTACTACAGGGCTGGTAGAAAAGTAACGTATTCCACCCCTCTTTTTCGTAATGCCCCCTAGATTTCGCGTCCGCCCAACTTATTTCCGGCTCTTCAACCACGCTGCCTTTTAGGCCTTGGGCCTAGCCAAGCGAGCGTCTAATAAAAAGCGCACAAGAACAGAGAAATAGCACAAAACGTCGTATATAAGCGACCCGCCAGTTTCTTTCCACTTTTTGTCATAATCAATTTCAGACCGACTTCTTAAGGATACTTGGTTCCTTCTGCCAAAGTGATCAGCCCAGTCTTGCATGACGATGCCTGTGTCCTTCCAATCCATCCTTTCTTTTGTGGGGACTGGGGGGACTGAACATTTATTTGAAGATTGCAACCGCCGAATTATGGGACCACAGCAATCAGACTCTCGGCGGCGACCCGGTGAACATCTCCTCCCTGCTCTGTGTGCTGCGGTTATGTCTGGCGAGAAGACGTCATAAAGTACGTACGTAGAGCGTTTCAAGCACTGCCTACGCCGTTTAACGATTTCGTCGTGTGGCTCCGGGACCAAAGATGCGGCACCGTCCATATGTATGCGTACAGGGGCTCCGTGATGCATAGCGCAACCGCATTTACTCACGTGTACTGGCGAGGCGTGTTCTGCTCCGGGGACACCACGTACAAGGTGTTCGGAGAGAATTGAGGCAAGTTTTGAAAAGTTTTATCCATTGAGCTGTTTCAAATTTTGCGCCACATTTTTTGTCGTTTTCGGCTGAGAGAGACCGTTTGGAACAAGTTTCGTGCAAAAGAAAAAAAGCAATATTCAAATGACTTGTCAGTGAGCTGCAAAATGGCCTCTGCATATGACAGAGCAAACCTGCGTGAGCTTTGGGGCTGAGACAAAAAGGTGTGACTGCCATCAATGCTTGTGCAATTGCCGTGAGCAATCTCCACTGCTGGTGGTCTCAATTCCGCCCCAACACCCTGTAGATATATGCGTACGTACGTATGTCCTGTATGCTCTTGTGCGTGCAGAGCCAAGCTGGGTGCTCTTTGATGATCATGTCGACGAGTGAGTATTTTTCGCACCATAAAGCAACTTGGAAAAGCGTCAATTCATCTACCCTTTTACGACTCCATTCATGTCAAGCCGAGCTGGATGGGTGCGTTTTTCCCTCGTGAATCTACTTCCCCACCATGTCTTTCTATTCCCGTGCCAAACAGAAATGATGCCTAGATAATTCTTCACACGCATAAGCCTCATGATGCAGGAAACAGACCAAATCATGAAAGTTATGAGCTAAAGTTCCGCAGAACTTGACCAGACTTACAGGGAGTCTTGGAGATGCTACACATTTTGCACGCCAATTTTCATCTTCAGTCTCGTCTGGGGACAGATGAGCATATGTTCAGATCACAGTATGACAGCATCTTTATAAACAGGGAACTCAGAGGAATCCTGGAGAAAGCTATGGAAAAAGCGGAGGGGGATTTTTTCCCCCTCTTCGACCATTTCTTGAATTGTAAACACATCATTTCACAGAACTTGACATTTACCGATCGAGACCGTATGAAACCTTGGAGTATGTTCGTATGTAGGTACTGAGAGGGAAAAAAAGTTCCATGCGGTAAAAAGTGGGGTGGTTTATTTTATAAAACAGCTTTGTAACATCTGCAGGACACCCTGTACTGCATGCATGGTGCATAGGCTTTAAAGAGCCTGTGGCTTCGTTGCAGATATGATACAGAGTTGCTACATGGTTCCGCAGGAAATGGTAGTTGAACATCTCTCCCCATCCCTAGCCAGAGTTCCGTGGGGCCCCCCCCCCCCCCACAAAAAAAACTAAAAAAAAAAAAAAAGGTGTATAGAACACAAGATGAACAACCGCCACAGAACAGGATACAACCAGAAGTAAAAAAAAGTTGGAAAAAAAAAAAAAAAAAAAATATAT
>JAAUXU010073851.1_pt1 | contig 24153 bp, 39 predicted proteins | sample 7278151 | NCBI WGS metagenome assembly JAAUXU01 (sample SAMN14350113, study PRJNA611818) | marine sediment metagenome | isolation source: surface marine sediment (1.8m) | place: French Polynesia: Moorea | collected 2018-08 | reverse complement strand
GTGTCATTTAGGAATCTTGAGGCTACCAGATTTTTTGTTCAAATTTCCCGCCATTGCAGAGGTAAGCGCTTTGCTCGGCGACCCTGTACAGTACCAGTTTTGGCCAGAGCTATCTATGGCAAGACGAGGGGAGGGAAGAAGGTCAGTGGGGGTGGACACTGAGCCAGGAAAACCACGAAAGCCAAACTAGGGCTTGACCCGGAGACTCATGGCCCACTGCCATCACTAAGCTGGGGAGGGAGTGAAGAGTGTCCGGATCAGCCAGTTTCAATACTACAAACAACATGGATCTGATCCGGGTCCAGAGTGCATGGTGTGTTAAGCATGAACGTCGAAGTGCGTGTCGAGATCAGCTTCGACGGCGAGATCAGCTTCTTCTTCAGCGTGCATGTGTTGAGCGTGAACGTGTCGAGCGCGAAGCATGTGTTGTTGGGTGTCAAGCACGGAGCGTCTGTTGTTGGGCAGGATTGCAGAGCGTCGACTGTGAGCGAGTCAACCTTCAAGCCAACGTTCATCTTTCACAAAATGCATCCAAATGAGCCAAGTAAAAACAAAACGAATCTGGTGCAATTTTCAAGCCAACAAACGTCTATCTCGATCAGGGGGCAAGGTGTTATGCAGGAGTGAGTAGCTAAAACGTGGCATGTGCAAGGCCAGCCCACAAGAGTGATGATGATACAGACACCTTAATAATAAGACTACTTATAGACCTTAAGCCAGTGTGTAACATTAATATTTGATCATTTAATCAACCTTGATAGATACAATGGTTGTGTTCTGAAATGTATGTATGCACATGGCTTCACTGCTTTCACCCATGCTTTCACCCTTTCACATGACTCATGTGAAAGGGACAGCTGAAAAAGTCCCTTTTCTTCCTGGCTTTTGAGTGGTAAGAGCATTCCAGTTATCAATGACTTCAAATATTGGTGTTTAAGTGGCTAGCTACCTAAGGAATTTGTTTCCACCCTTTCCTTTCTTCCAACCCCATGACTTACTTTCTTCTTCCTTCTCTTTCTTCTCATTCTTCATCCTTCTTCTCACTCTTCATCTTTCTTCTCACTCTTCATCTTTCTTCTCACTCTTCATCCTTCTTCTCACTCTTCATCTTTCTTCTCACTCTTCATCTTTCTTCTCACTCTTCATCTTTCTTCTCACTCTTCATCTTTCTTCTCACTCTTCATTCTCTAACCTTCTTCTTTCTCTAACATCACAGTTATTCCACCAAACAAGGTTCTTCTGCTCAGGTTCTAGCATGAGCAGTTAATTCTGGCAGTGCAGGATTTGCAGTCCACAATTCAATGGCTTGTGCAGAGGTAGCTCTTGGCTAATTCAAGCAAGTGCTGCACTTGCAACAGGCCTCGAGTTCTAGTTAGAGATGACTGTTGTGATTCCATGAGGTGGACATGCTCCTCCTGCAGGAGCCGCAAGTCCATTCATGATGGATCTTTCTTTTCTCAGAGTCAGCTTTCTTTGCTCAAATTCTTCATTTTATCTATTTCTGGTGCAGGGGAGGCCTCTTGGAGACTGAAGACATGTGCTGGCTGGTCCAGACTGACTGGGGGAGGAAATGTCATGACATCTGTCTCCAGTGGCTGGAGGAACACCCAATTGAAATTGGAGGCCATAGGCTTGATGCCAATGGCCAAATGATCCCTGTTGAGGTTTAAATTGATGAAAATATGTTCTTCCAATGAAAGTACTATAGAGGCTGTTATTGTAGAGGGCAATGGGTTTTTGGAGGCATCAAGTGTGACTCTGGAAAATGCTTCATGATTGCTGTTGGTGTGCATAACTGGCCCATGCTTGAAGCAGCCAATGCTTAATGCTGAGTACATTCTGCATGGTGCTCACATTTATGCAGATAAATGGGCAGCCTATCATCATATCAACCAGATGAACTTTGGGGTTTACACTCATGAAGTATGAAGTTACTGTCCATGAGGTTGATTTTGTAGATCCAAACAACCCCAGGATTCATACCCAAAATGTTGAAAATATGTAGATGTGAGTCAAATGAAACTTGAAGCACCAGTTCAGAAGCAACAGCCATCACTTTGCATCTTATCTTTGGGAGTTTCATTGGAGATGCACCAACAAAGATAGTGATCTGTTCTTGGCTTTCCTTTTGATGTATTTCCAGTTTAAATTCAGTTTCTTTCAGGACCTCTCATCCATTCCAAAAATAACCTCTTTAATCTATCTTTAGGCTGAGGAGAGAGGAGTAGGGCTCCCTGTGACACCACTATAAAAAAAGCAATTCTCTTTCATGATCACGGCCTTTAAGATTGGCAAAAGACAGGCATGACCTTCCTGTATTGGTGAAGATGTATGGCCAACTTCACCGGCTTCTGGCATTTTGCTGGAGAAAGGGGTGTGTCGGCAGGCTGCCTTCTCCACTCCTTACAGGTGACGGCCAAATCTTCCATGACTTTCCTGTCCATGGCGTTTAAGATTGGTGAAAAACAGGTTGGCCTTCGTGCAGTGGTGTATTGGAGGCCCATAGGGGTGGGTCCTAACCATACCTTAGCATTGGACGACGTCAGACAGACTGACTGATGGCAAAGAAGAGTACTCAAATGTGGGGTACAGGACATTCCTGTCAAGTATTGCCGTGTGAGCATGAGCATGTTCTGGGTACACAACATTCCTGTCGGATGTGCATTGGCACATGGCTGTACATTAAACAGATGCTCAGACATGTCATAGAAGCCACTATCATCACTGGATGTGCCAAGGGGCAAAATGTTTTCATTTTATGCATTCCACTCATGCCCACTGACACACCCTGTGATTTCCAAAGACTGCAACTGCCCCTGAAATTATGCTTTGCCATGTCCATCAGTAAGACACAGGGTCAGTCTCTCAGGGTAGCAGGGGTGGACCTCATGAACAAATGCTTCTCCCATGGCCTGCTCAAGGTAGGCAGTCACTCCAACCTCCACATTCAAGCACCCCAAGGGAAGACTGAAAATGTGGTGTACAAAGAGGCTCTCCAGAACTCATTGTCAGCAAGGTCTGTACAGGCCACCATAAGTTGCAAAAATCTTTCGAGGCAGGGATGTGAAGGGCTTAAAATCTTTTTCCTCTCAGTGGGCAGCTCCAAGGCTTCAGGAGCAAATGACAACTGTGGGATGATGTTGACAGATGGGTGAATGATGCAGCTGCCATTGCTGTCTTTTGCATTGTGGCTGCAGACGTGTGGCACATCAGGGAAATATTAAGGCTCATGATGAGATCCAATGACCCTGACTCATGCACCAGTTCAGAGGTCGAGAAATTGCAGAAATCTTCTGGAGCTGCTGCTGCTGTTCATAGTGTCATTCACAGCCAAGACATTTTCCTGGTGACGGGTCCACAGCAAGAGGAGGTGCTTCGCTCCGACTGTCTTCCATAGGAAGTACCAGGTCAGTTAGTCACTCTCTTGAGGCAGGGATTTGAAGGGCAGAAGAGATCTTTTTCCTCTTTCAGTGGGTGGCTTCATGGCTTGAAGAGTGAATGCTGGAACTGTGCGATGACTGAACAAAGCAGCCACCATCACTGTTCTCTGCATCATGGCTGCAGACATGTGGGACATCAGGGAAATCAAAAGGCTCATGATGAGATCCAACAACCTGGACTCAAGCTTGGAGATGGAGGAGCTGCTGCATTTCATAGCCTTTGCATTAATGGCCCTGGAGAGGGACCATGAGCTTCCCTTGAAGTTTCACTTCAATGTAACTCATGCTCTGTACTTCTTTGAAAACGACTGGAGCTACATCTTGCTGAGAAGTGCGAGAAATCTGCTGGTAGAGGACATCCGTAGGCATGAGGTCTGCCAGGAGCAACAGGACATCCGTCTCACCACTGAGCAACTAAGGTGGACTACACAGCTTTTAAGAACTAAGAGCATTGATCCTAGCTATAGCATATATTGATTCATTCTAATGTATCTGCAGAACCATCTGTCATCCATTCTGCCAAGACATGATCAAGGTTATGGTGCTGGTGGGTCGAGGCAAGATGTTGATCCTCACATGGCTGTGCAAGGAAAATCCTCATCTGCAGTTTCTTATCCTCATGTTCAGGAGATATGTAAATTTTTAACTTCAGCTGTGTCACTGTGCATGCCAAAACAAAATCAGTTTTCCATTGCACCTATGCACATGGCTCTATCGATTCACTATATTGATATCGATTCACAATTCACTATATCTCTCCTGATCCCCATCTCACCTACCCACAGCCTACACAACTGTGACTTCTCCCACCAAGCAAATTGGTTTCTCCATGCTGTCTCATCTCACATCTTACTTATATACAAAAGACCTCTGTCTCCTTCTCTCTGTGGGCTTGCATTTGTCTGGGAATGCAGTCTGTGTTGTCTTTACCTAGTCAAGAAAAAAGTGGCCTATGCATTTCAGTTCTGTTTGGAACAAATCAGCTAAGCAAAGTGTGTTTGGTAGTATTTGCCATTTCTCTCACCCAGCAAGGTGGGTAGAGTCTGCTAGTCTTTGTGTAAGAATTAGATTATTAATGTAAGTCATCGCACAAAGGGTGAGTCTTCGAACTTGGCTCCACTGTCAGACATGAGGAGGAGCCGTACATAAAATAGATATCTTCTCATATTTATTTCGACCTTGGTTCCTTTGATGTCGTCAGCATCGTCAGCACATTTGGTGCGTGTCACTTGCGGGCCAAATGCGTACACGAAGAGCAACCTTGGCAATGAAAAAAGAAAAAAAAGCAATGAAGAGGAGCATATGACACGCATTACATTGTACCGCAAAGTCAGCCTTCTTGTTCTTGTCGTCGTTACACATGTGGCTCCGAGCAAGGAATTGTTCTCCTCTGACCTTCCCGCGCCGCCGCTGTCCCGGTCGCTGCTGCTGTTCCTCTTGGGAATCTCCCACAACAGCGGGGGGAGGTCCCTGAGAGCAATAGTGGAAAACGAAAAAATACGCACAGATGACAGGCGAGTGAGGAGGGAGCGCAGGGGTTAGTTAGGTGCAACGGCAGCAGCAGTTTGAAACGTCAGTTCAGTTCTTGAGTCCTCCTTCCTGCAGTCCAGCAGCTGGCTTGGCCGCGTGAGAGAAACATTTGGCGCAGTTGTGCCTCACCCTCCCGTCTGCCTACCTGGAGGCGAGGTGCACGAGCGTCGTTCATGCCTCAAATTAGTCGACAGCGCCTGCTGGAAATGGTGCCTTTCTGCGTCGGCCTCGAGGAGGACGCGCCTCAGTCGTCACCATGACCGAGAAGCAGAAATGGAGGCGTCTTTGTCCGCCACTGCATGGCATCGGTGAGGCTACGGACGGTCTGCTGCATGCAAACGTGCTAGACGTTGCTCGTCGTGTCCTCGACGCGCACGTAGCAAGCGTCTCGGGCGGTGCAAAATGTGGCAGCGTTCGACAAGCGTGCAAGATCCGCGATACATCCAGTGTATACGTCTACTCGTGGCAAAAAGTGCGTGCTCACTAACCCATTCAATTTGCAGTGAAGGCAAATCTGAAGCAGTCAAACGACATTGACAAGCTCCTTCCCGTCAGGCTTGGGGACATCCTGCTGCTCTCCTACGAGCATGAAGGTTCGTGCACATTTCATCGATGCGAATGTGATGACCCTTTCTGCTCTTGCTTGATTTCGGCCGAAGACGTTTGTGCTGTGACAACGTGCATCAACTCCTATCCTAGGTAGTGGATGGTATTACGGCCGGAACCTGTCTTCCAACACCCCCGCTGGCGGGGGCCTCGTGCACAAGAAGTTTGTCGCGATCCGGTCTATGAGGGAGACTCGCGTGCAAGAGGAGGTGATTCTGCTCATGTGCCAGTGGAGGACCGGGGCGAGGGAGCTCTTCGCTAAAGGGCAGCACGAGAAGTTCTCGCAGGTATCCGCGCAACACCTGCATCCTCCTTGCGAGAGTGGACATCAGCCTTCGGTACTGCTCTGTGTATTTACTGTAACTCGGACACATGCATGCAGGTGCTCTCCGTGCTGGCCGAGGTATGCACACTGCGGTCGATGGGCGCCAGCGGCCCTGACCTGGCCAAGGCCATGACTAAAGGCAGCAACATCCTCCAGCTGGAATTGGTGCCCAGAGAAGACGATGGGTCGAAGGTGGAAGTTACACGTGGTGGTCCCTGCTACTTGCTCAAGAAGGTGAGTGATCACGCGAACAGATTATGAGCCACTGTTAAGGCACACATCATCTTTCCCCCTCCCTACCCAACAGTTCGAATTCACACTGACTCCCTTGTCGTCAATGAGAGCTGCGCCTCCCATGAATAAGTCCCTTCTGGTGACCGTGGAAACACTCTCATTACCTCCAGATGTTGAGAATGGTCACGCACTCCTCTTTATTGGCAGCAGTGAACAGAACTCTGCTTTGCCGTTTAGCGAGAAAGTGCTTGTTCGTCCTTGCGGTGACGATGACGAGGTGACCGTTGAGATGGTCGTGTTCGAAGGTCAGCTCGGACAGAAAGACGCTGTTCTTGTCTGTCAAGTCTACCAAAAAACAACTTCCAGGAAGAGGGAGGATTTGATGAAGCCCTTGGCAATGGCGACGCTTTCTCACCTGGAAAGGTAGTACAAGACTTTAAGATAGAATGGACGGACTACACCGAGAGTAAGAACGACTCTTCTTGAAAAAAAATTCCAGAATAGGACAGTCTATACATGGAAAATTTCACTCTGTCGACGATCCTGGAACAGAGACCTTCCTTCGCGGATCCACTAAGAACCTGTGGAACAACGCAAAGATCAAAGTTCACTTGGACCACTGGAATGAGGAACTGCGAGCAAACATGAAGATTGCTCGCAACATTCATACATCCGGAATTCCAGATCCTGGTGTCATCAGGTGACATGAAGAATGTCTCAGCTTGTGTCTGGTCGACACTGAGTGCTTTTCTCCTCGCAGAAATGATCTTTTCCTGAGTGTTGAGGAATACCAGGTGGAAAAGGGCGGCAGACACAAGCTGGATGTGACAGCGTGCGTCTGTGATGCCAGCGGCAACATTGTGAACGAGTGTTTCTGGCAAGCCATTGGAATGGAACCTGTCACCAGATTTCTCTTCTCCAATGCTTGGACTGAGATGGTCAAGTTGCAACTGCCAATGGATGAATTCCCCAGGTGCCACATCCTTCTGGAATGCAGAGCAGGTAGCACAGTGACCATATTTGACACATTTGAGGGTGATCAAGTCACTCTGGATCGTCATTTTAGTCAAGCTCGAGCATCGGCTCTACGGCTTCGCATTCCTGCCCCTGATGGAAGAGGACGGCACAGTGATTAGCGACGGCCGCCACAGGCTGCCACTGTATCGTTGTGATGCCATTCCTCCAGGGGCGGCCTACCTGAACAAGGTCGGACTGCAGAGGAGAGAGAGGCTGGTCCTCAGCGTCAGACTGGACTCAACGAAGCTGACTCAAAATGGTGAGATCTGCTTCGTGGACACGTACAGCTTGTCCGTGTACCTGTACGCACAGCGGACTCTGACTACACTGTAATATTTTGCAGTTCATCTGATGTCTCTTCTCAACTGGAAGACTGATCCCAGTCGTCTTCAGGAGACGCTGCGTTACCTCATGCTGGTGGTCAGTTCACTTACTGTAGCACTTGCATTTTTCGGCTTTTAGTTGGCGTCAGTGATTCAACCCCTGTCATTCATTAAGACTTCCGATTACGTTTTCAACCCATTCGATTGCTCGATCGTTGATGAGAACTGTTGTTCCTTCAACTTGGTTCATGGCAACGGAAATAAGGCTGTATTTGCCATTCGTATCAGCATCGATCCAATAGGGCGAAGTCAGAAGAATCGGTCACAACCGCGAATGCAGAACCCTAAATTCGGGTAAAGATCAGCAAAGTCTGATACGACCATGTCGGAAATCGGCGAAAATCGGTAGAAACCGACATTGCAGAACCCTAACCACAGAACACAGTACAGTACGTCTAGCTGACATCAATGATTGTGAGCGGTCATCTGACCTTGTCATCACGCAGGACGGAGACGAGCTGGTGAAATCTCTTCAGGACGTCTTCGACGCCCTCTTCGAGACCTTTACCACCGAGGAGGGAGACTCCACGGGGCATTCCGGTTTGGTCTTCCAGGTCATCGTGCACATCCTCAGCACGTTGCAGAAGCCAAAGTACAAGTACTACAGCTCTGTCATCGACGCTTATATCAAAGAGCATTTCTCTGCAGCCCTGGTGTACAAGTGAGGCATAGTTTTAAGCATGATTTTGGTGATTACATCACTGATTGCAAAGCAAATGGAATCTTTAAGGGGGCTGCTGACTTGCTTACGTCATTTCACCGATCACGCATCCGCCAACGAGAATCAAGAGCCAGTCCAAAGATGCTTCAAAGTCATCGAGTACCTGATGAAGTTCGTCGTCCGATCGAGGCTGCTCTTCCTGCGGTCAGCGGTGTGCCAGACGGACGCCACGTTTCAAGACTCTGTCAGACTTCTGTTCGACTCCTTCAATCGCATGTTGGCACAGGCGAGCAGACACCTTCAGGAGACCCAGTCAATTTTCTTGCACAACGTGTCAAAGGTTTACCCGCATCTGCTGAGAATTATCCCCCTGGAGGACGTCATCGAGTACATCTCGCTCCTGTGAGTATAGCACAATTGTCATGTCGGTGACCAGCATCAAGCGAGTGTTGAGTCATAGTATTAAAGTCTTCAACAATACTACCACCATTTGTATAGTATGCAACGCACTGTATAATCTGCAGGTGAATTAGTACTAACACAACTCTTATGAAAACATGTAAGTATGTCTATAACAAATATTATAACCATTCTTGTAGCTTTCTGACGGTGAAATGTGATCGACTCCAATCTGCTGCCGTGGTTGCGGCACAAGGTATCATGGTCGAACGAGTCTTCGATCATCCTGAGGCCAGACGACGGCTGCTGCCTTTGGTTTGTGGCATTTTATGCCACCCACTGAGCGATGGAATTCACTTGGAGGTGGTTGGAGACCTCTTGATATCCATGCACGGCAGAGGGGATCAAGTTTGTCAGGGAGAAGTTAAGACCTTGTGTGACTGTCTGCTCGTGAGTCTTGTGGAGGGCATCAGCAAGGCCAAGAAGGAGGCCAGCAAGGTAAGAGGCTGATGTTCAAGTTATGAGGACGCTCAGTAGCTCTAACACGATCCTTCCAGCGACACCTTCTGTGCTGCCTCCTGTCGCTGCTTCAGTTGGCCAATGAGGACCAGCTAAAGTCGACGTTCGAGGAGCTGCATAAGCCGCAGCACTTCATCTTAGATCTACTTGTAGTCTTTCATAACGCACTCGTCTTTCCACCTTTCCCCAGTCAGTGGAAGGCAATGAGAGATGTGCTCTACACTACCATGCTCGTGGCTCTTCAGGTGAGACACCACGGCGGCCATCTTCTTATGCATGGCACTCCACGTGCTGTAGGATGACATACTCGTAACTGCAGGTTTTGGCCAAGACGTTGCTGATCTACTTCCGCGAGGACGCCAACTTTGATCGCCAGATTTGGCTCAGCTACTTTCGCTTGTCGGCCACCTACGTGGACAGCGTCAAGGAGCAGAACATGAAGAAAGGAATGGCCTTTCAAGTGGTCACTCTCTGGTCGCACCTTGGCAATCTCAAAGGATGCTTCATTCCGGGTAAAGCATACGATTCCGGACCCTGCGCAACATTGCGGCAGCGTTTCTTTTCTCATAGGAATGATCGGCCCCTTCCTCAGTCTTACTCGGATCAATAACATCGACACGCTTAAGTCCTGTCTCCCCATTCTGGCTGACCTGATGGATCATGACTTCAAAGCGAGAGGTTCTTTCAAACAGGGACGCCTCTTTTTGGCTTCTGATGGCAGTATGAGCTGATCCAACTGTCTCTTACTATCACTTTAGGTGGAGAATGAACTGGTGGACAAGTTAGACATGCTGGTACAGGAGGGCAAGGTGGATGGCAGCTACAAGCGTATGTTCATGTCATCGTGAGTACACAATCGAACCTTCAACGAGCTTGCAGCGGGCATAGGCATGCGTATTTTTTGCACGTCAGAATGAATCAAGTTCTCAGTGAGCGAGATCCTTCTTGGTTGGAGGATGGACAACGCTTCAGCGCTTCAGTGGAAGTTTTGTTGGGGAGACTTCTGCTTTACAGGGGTTCTCTACAGGTGACCGACTATCTTGAAGTAGGTTCCAAGGTTTGGGGCCGTAACCGTTGTCATTGTTTCGCAGTCTGGCCAAAGGAGCCAGCAGCTTTCGTGCATAGTGGATCTCCTCAACTTCTATCGCAACAAGCGTCCCGAGTTGTTCTTGCGCTACGCGTACAAGTTGTACGATCTTCAGGTGGACATGAACAACTTTGTGGAGGCAGCCTTGGCGTTGAAGTTACACTCGGACAAGTTGGAGTGGTCCACCACAACGCTGCATGCAGACCTGAGGTGAGCTGCACTTGAGCAGGCAGAGGGTGTGAGCTTGCCTGACACTCTCCGCTCGTGATCACTGGCAGGTATCCTAGTCAGAAGGAATGGGAGCGCAAGGAACTTCTTTGTCTGTCTCGCTTGGATCTCCTGGAAAGGGGTCACTGTTGGGAGCACGCGGTGCCCATCTGCAAGGAGCTGGCGAGGCTGTACGAGGAGAAGCTCGGCCACTACGACAAGCTAGCAAGCATACTCAAAAGAGAGGCGAAGCTCTTTGAGCAGATTTGGTCTTCTGCGGACCTGAGGCCCGAACCAGAGTACTTCAGAGTAGTGCTCAACAAAGAGGGGGTAAACACCATACGACGATATCAGTCACTCAGCGTGACCATGCAACTTTCTTCCTCAGGGAAAGGAGTTCATCTACAGGGGGCTGGACTTTGAGAAGTTACCTTCCTTCAACCAACGTATCAAAACCCTCCTTGGCGAGGACGTCTCACTTGTTGCCTACGTTCAACCAGAGGTTGATGACGAGGGCAGCGAATGTGGAACTCTTGGACCAATTCCTCACGTAGTCAAAAGGTCGCTGAGCAGGGCAAGCGTCAATAAGTTCAGACACGACAGGCCTTTCCATCGAGGGGAGAGAGATCCAAACAATGACTTCAAGGTATCACAATCAATTGTATTCTCACTCACGAACACTGAATACACGTAAATATCTGTCTTAGACTCTGTGGGTGGAGCGCATCACCATGGAAGTGTCGGGATTTCCCTGCGTGCTGGGCTGGTTGCCAGTGTTGTCCAGCTCGACGACGTTAGTGCCGCCATTGACTTTGGCATGTGAGGCTGTCCTGGCCAAGACCAGAGAGTTCCAGTTGCTGACGTGCTCTCCCTCGACGACAAGATTGCAAGCTCTCTCGCTCACCCTGCAAGGAGTCCTCGATGCAGCAATCAACGGCGGGGTCGTCAAGTACCAAGAGGCGTTTCTCCTCGATGATGACGGAATCGCGCCAGATTCAGCGAACGGGAAGGAGGAGATCCGGAGACTGCGTCGGTTGCTGGCCGAGCAGCTCGAGGTGCTCGAGTCCGCGCTGGAACTGCATCACAGCCTGTGCTCGAAAGAGGTAGAAAAGACGTGTAATACGTACGCACTCATGGTACACTTGTCTTCGGCACCTTTATGATGAGTGAGTCTCATCCCAAAATGCACGCATGTAGATGCTTCCTCTCCACCGCCACCTCCTATGTCGCTGGAAGGTGTTGAGCTCGAGCTTGCGCACTCGCACGGGGCCTTTGCCGCCAACTCCGACTTCAGAGGAAGTCAAAGAAATCAACGAGGCTCCAGCAGCCGAAGAAGATCTCTACAGCGCTCCTACCTACGAGGAGAACAAACCTCTGCTACCGCCTAGAGCCACCGTCACAAAGAGCGCATCTCCTCCTGTAGCAAAGGTATATAAAGACTCATACACACTGTCATACATCTGAGACATGTGGACGCACTCACACGCGCAGGTATCCTAGTGGTGATAGATAGTGCCGAGGGAAGTGACTCGGTGAGCCATGCTGACTGTATGTACACGTATGTGTATGGTACACGTACAGTACATACACTTTGGGTCAGAGATGGCAATAAGAGTCTTATCTGCTTCAAATGGTTGAGGAGCCAACATTAAGTAAGAGTATTTAACAACTGACGTATCCGTCACTTTTCTCCAGGACAATCTTCCATATGCAGCAAGGAGCTCCCCTCCGCCAGTCCCGCCCAAATCGAATCGTCATTCCCTCGCTACAACCTCTGGTCGAGACTGAAAGAGTTCTTTTTTTGCTCTGAGATCTATCAGCACGATTGTACAACCCGGTACGCACTTCCGTACACCCCGAAGGTCTCGTCCTCTCCAGTGCCTATAGGATGATTGATATGCTCTGAAATACAAAGCATGCATGGGCGGTCAACCCGAGAAAATGTGCCACGTCCACCTGAGCAGTACCTTCAAGCCCGGGTCATTGTCTACGTCACAGTAGGCGAGGAAGAGCTCCTCCCCGTAGGTTGCGCAGTACACAAGGTGCTGCTCGTACGTAAGATCCTTCTGCCACGGTGTTGGAGAAGCATCTCCGGTATGTGCAGTTTTAATAGTGTTGTTGTGCGTGTCCTGCAAATAAGCACGATAGGAAACATAGAGCACGAAACAGAGTGGCCAGACATTCAGAAGCCCAGATACGGAGCTCCCTCCAGTCCCTCTCATCTTTCTGCAGCAACATGCAGCTCGTGGGTGGGTGGGGGGAAAGTTTCCCTCTGGGAGACAGAAAGTGGGGAGAGAAGAATTGAGAAAGCAGCAGCCTCGAGGCCGTACCAGCCTCGATCACCAGGGCAGAAAGGCACAGCTAGACAGGGAGCAAAAAGGGACCTTGGTAGAGAAGCGTGCGCCATTGCCAGAAGGTCACCAAACAGCTTCTGTTGCCGCCAGCGGGATGCCGGAGCAGAGCAACGACTACAGAGTGGTCGTGTTTGGCGCCGGAGGCGTCGGAAAGACCAGCCTCGTCCTCAGGTTCATCCACGGGACGTTCAGAGACTCCTACATCCCCACCATAGAGGATACGTACAGAAAGGCAAGCAGCCGAGTCTGACCAGGAATCGTCTCGTCTAATGGGCTTCTTCTGCTTAGGTGATCTCATCGAACAACTCCATCTGCACCCTTCAGATCACGGACACGACGGGTTCCCACCAGTTCCCCGCCATGCAGAGGCTGAGCATCTCCAAGGGTCATGCATTCATCCTCGTATTTTCAGTCATATCCAGGCAGAGTCTAGAAGAGCTGAAGACCATTCTCGAGACAATATCAGAGGTGAGTTACACGGGATAGACAAACGTCTCTGGCAAGGCTCTAGAATTAATCAAGGAACGTCAAGAAGTGCTCTCAGATACGTACGCTCGATAACATGGCTGAGGCGCCATCTAGTGGATCGGACAACAATATCACTATGTTTTGTGACGTACGTGTACTGGTACATCGTCAATGGCGTTTGAATTGTTCTTCAGGTTAAGGGCGACCTTGGGGGGATCCCCGTCATGCTCGTGGGTAACAAATGCGACGAGGAGGCGGGAAAGAGGGAGGTCACAAAAAAGATGGGGGAGACATTGCAGGTAAGGACTCGAGAGTCCACTAACCAGTCACCAGACATTCTGTGAATTACACGGCTTCGTCCTCCAGCAAATGTGGAAGTGCACATACATTGAGACGTCGGCAAAGGAAGGCACCAATGTGACCGAGCTGTTTGAAGAGCTGCTCAAGTTGGACACCACGAGACAGCTCTCGCTTCAGCCAATAGAGAAGACGGAAACCAAGAAGGGTATGCAGAAGATGAAGGATAAATGCACACTCATGTGAGGAAAGAAAAAAACGAATATTGATTACACTACATTATTCTCGGATTAAATATATATATTATCTTTATCAAGCTACATCATCATGCTTCTTTTTCTTTAAAGTTTATATGTTTGCTATAATCATTGTAAGCCCTTTACAATCGCTGTACATAAAGATTAGGTACTATACTAGCCTTGCTGGTAGCATACATAGCCTTAAAATTACATGGCACCTTGATTTCTTATTCACTATTCTTCGCTAGCTAGATACTGTATCTGTGTCTCCAGCAGTACAGTAAGGAAGTTGCATTCTTGTAGTTACTTTAGTTTCACCTACGTATGTTTGGGCTTGTGTATTAAGATCAGTATTGGTACCACGGCTGCTTCCTGATCCATTTCAGCCTGATCCCTGCATCTGTTCTGATCTTGATGGAAGCAGCCTCGGCCGCGGTCACAGTATGCTTGACCGACTGCATCAGATTCTGGGCGTTGCCAACCAGCATCTCGGTCGCCTCCTCATCCTCCTCTGTGCCTGATTAGGCAGTAATATGTAATAAGAAATCCAAAGATCACTTAAGGTGTCTGACTGCTAACCTTGGGCTCCCAACATAGTCGCCTTCACCGTGGAAAGAATCTTCAGTTGTGTTGCTATGGTGGGGATGCGCTCACAAACTTGCAGCAAGCTCTGGAAGACCAGGGCAAAGTCGCCAATTACTCGTATTCCATTTGTGGAGGCGTCGCTCATGCTTACCGTCCTCATCCTCTTGTCAGTGCACTCTTTGGCCAGCTCCTTGGCGATGTCGGTGACGTCCTGCGACGCCTCCGCAATCTCTCTGGCGCAAGAAATGAGCTGCCGCTTGCTGTCACCAGCGGAACTACCAGCCACCAACTGGGACAGTTGCGCCATCAGCAACGCCATTCTCTTGGCAGCGGCAATCACGTCGTTGTCCTTGCTGGACCACTGTTTCACCTCTTGGTGCAGATCGTGCGCAGCGAGCTGATGAAAATGAAGAGAGGGAACGTGAACCTCCAAACTGACATAACTCTTTCTAGTCCACAAAAGTAGAGGAGTGAATACAATGTGAGCTTACCATAATTGGACCCTGGCTGGGAGTCGGCGCAGACAAAAAGAAGTCCTCCGACTCTTCGTCCGTCGTCTCCGACAGGTCCTGAGGCGGCGGGGGTCTTGGTGGGGCATGTGAGCCACCTGCAGCCGAGACAGGAAAGTCAGTACACTCAGAACAAGGCAACAACCTGCGTCCCTCACCCTCCAGGCTCAATTTGTCCATCCGGGGATAAGGAGGTATCGGCGGACGCTCACTAGGCTGAACGCTCAAAGAGTCGGCCACTCTCACAACGGAAGCAAAGACCTGTACGATGACGGCGTGACTACAGGAAAATGATGCATTACGTTCAAGCCTCATACCCGCGCATGAGCTTCCTCCCACTGGGCCATCTTCTCCTTGTTCGTGATGTCGGTAGCCATGGCTTTAGCGGCCTCAACCATAGGCGCGATCGCTAAGAACAGCACAACTCGGGCATGTAGTGAATATTCAGCGAATTATTGTTGCTTACCATCCTGCAGGCTGGCGGCGGCGGAGGCCACTTCACTGCTGTACCTCGCGTCTTCAGAGTTCTCTGCTTCTTGACGACCGACTTGAGCCACTCTGGCCGCCATCCGCGCCAACGCTGAGGCGCACTCCACCGTGCGTACAGCGCGACCAGCGCCGACGGCTTCGCTGCATTCCTTGGCTACCTCGTCCATGGCTGCTGCCGACTGGCGAACGAACGCCAGCGAGTCGGTGGCGACATCGCACAGCGTGCGCGTTCCCGTCACGCACTCGCCGAACTGAGCTCGCAGATTGGCGAAGTGCTCATCCGCAGCCTTGCTTTCGGGGTAGGCCAGTCGGATGCGTCCAGCGTGGACCAGCTGTGGCGTAAGGGCTTCAAGATGAGCAGCGTGAGCTTGCAGTGACTCAGAGACGCGCTTGTCTGTGCTGCCGGCGGCCACCATGTTGGCCGTCTGCACAGCTCGCGCAGAGAAGACGCGCAGTTTTTCAGCGCGTGTGTCGAATAGCGCATGATCTGGTTTGGGCGCGAGGACACAGTCAGCAAAGTGTCGCAGAGGAGCACCAGTGTCCATGAGGTCCTGGACCACTCTCTGGACCAGCGCGCTGCCGATGGCGAACTTGAGTGCGTTCAACTTATCCGCCACGTTGTGAGCAATGAAAGCGGCTTTGTCCGAGTCGCCACTCTCACAGTACTCAGACAGTTTCCTCAAGTTAGTTTCGATCTCGTCACACAGGGAGGACACGGCCGCCCCACTGTCGTCTGGAAAGGCCTCAGCCATCTGAAGAAGAGAAATAGTCCAGATGAGTTAACCAGTCCACGTCCACCAGTACCCTCAAAGCAGATATCAGCATAAGAACCGGCAAGTGGATTGACATTGAAACTAACTTCCTCCTCACCTTCTTCCCCTCCTTGATGACCAAAGCAACGGCTTGCCTGCCAAGCCCCCGATCATCAACGGTGGGCTTCTCCAACCAGCGCCTGGCTTGATCCAATCTGCCTGCCACTGTATGCGCTGGCTGAGCAATACCCGCCTTATCCAAGCGACTAATAGCTTGCTGCGCAGTCGCCAGAGCCTCGTGCAATCTGGACGCCATCCCCTTAGCCAGGGCTTCCGCCTGTGCCGTTGCGCCGGCGCGACGAAGCTCAGATAGAGCCGAAGTCTCGGCTTGCAGGTGGCCGCTCAACCGACGAAGATGTTCGCTGTCAGCGGGTAGAGAACGCTCAGAGACCTTAAGGGCCTGCTCAAGAAAGCGAGCCAAGCACTTTTCACCGACACCGCCAGATAAAGCGTTGGGATCCTGGAGAATGAGTTGAAAGGATGTCCAACAGAGAAAGCTTATATACTGGGCGTCTGCTCATCTCACATGCAGCCAGTCCAGGGCGTTTGTCATGTTGCTTTCCATGAGATTGAGGGCCCTTTTCATCACTGTGATGTTATCCGTGTCCCATTCATCTTCGTCGTAGGTGGTCAGCTGAAGCACCCTGATCATTTCGTTCACCTCCTCAATCATGCGTGCAGACAAGTAGTTACGATTCTCGCCCGCCTCGTCCACCCCTTTACCGCCTGCACAGATAAAAGAGCAGTCACAAGTGGTTCGTCGTCGAAAGGTCCTTGCACACCTCCAGGTGAACCATCACCATGTGTGGAGAGGTCACCAGACGTCATTCAACTTACCTTGGTGGAAGAGCTGTATGAAGATCTTCATGGAACATATCAGAATTGGCGCGAGCGTCTTGACCTGCTCGCAGCATCGAGAAAGGATTTCTCTGTGGACCTGATGGGTCAGATCTTCTGTGCGCTTCGTCACCTCCCTCGTCACCTTGGACAGGCAGGGACTCAAGTCCTTAACAAACTGTACAAGGTCCTCCATGGTCTCAATCACTTCCGCCACGGACAGATAGTCGAGCACTCGTTTGCATTCGGCTACTATCTTGCGCACTTCGCTCTCGTCGAAGACCAGGAGGACGTCCGAGGTGCCCTGCAAAATCCAGCGGGATCCCTCTATCAGTTTGGAACGCGCCAGCTGCGAGAGTGGATCCAGTTGGCTCAGGCGAGCAGCCTCTTCCAGCAAACGGGAGGCCTCCCCGACCTATACAATGATGTACTCTAGGTTATTGCGTGTGACTACACGAACTAAGTCAGTACTCACGGACCTTAGCCAAGGCTTGGGGCATGTCCTGTTTCAAGATTGCGTCTTCAGTACTTGAAGTCATCTCTCGACCAACCTAAACATATAACTGATTAGATGAGCTTGATAATGAACATAAAAGGGTAAAAAAAGATCGTGAGTCAAGCCGGCTGTTCAGGTTGAACTCACAAGTCCGGACGGAGCTGAGAGGATAAAAACTGATGTGGTCTGGAACAGATCTGCTCATGTGACAAATCACACTATGCGGAATGTGACGTCTCTGCTCACCTTGACTAGATTGTCGACGGCCTTGGCGACCGCTACTACGGGTCGATTGAGATCGGGCATCTCGTGGCCGGCCTCTCCTTCTTCGTGGATGATGACGAGTCGGGAAACCTGGACGAGAAGAAAGACCTCAGGGAACTGGACGGGCCCGAAACGACCTTCGTACTCACCTGCTGCGCCACCGGGTCCAAGATGGACTCGATGGTCTTGGTGTGGAAGACGGGCATCGTCTCAAGGACGGAAGGGACGGAGAGAGAACGAAATGACAGGAGTGTGACTCCTCCCTTCAGTCGTTTAATTAGATTCAGATCAGGCAGTGGTTGGTCACAACTGGCCACTGCTGAGCTGATAAGACGAGACCAGCGCCACCGCTGCCACACCCGTGCAAAGAGGCAGAGATCCTAGTGAAGCACCACAACCTGATTCTGGTCGCCCCTCAGTGACTCTCGTAAGTTCACCTGCAAGTTCATTTGGACGGAGATTATGGCCTAAATTCGACCCTCCGTGTACATGATCGAGGTCACGGTGTGGCCGGACCTTTATCACAATTTGACGGCGCTATGAGCACGGATGACGACGATACCGAGAGTGGCAGCTGTGGCCATGATATGCACTCGCACTCCAGATTTCTCTATTTACTTTGTTGGTCACTCTTGGTGAGTGTCGCTCCTGTCATGTGTATTTTGTCAGATTTGAGTGGTCACTCATGAACGGCGGCAGCCGCAGCAGCAGCAACAACAACAACAACAATCCCGTGTGACACCTCTGGGTTCGTACAACTCACTGAAGTTGGCCGCCAAGTAGACATGCCATACCTTGGAAGAGGCGTTGATCTCAAGGATGAAGATGAGGTCAAGGATTACCTGGAAAACCTGAGCATCGAGTACCGGTTCGGCTGCTACAAAGAGCGTAATCCAAAGGCCTGTCACCTGTTGGGCGACTTCATGGAAAGCATCAATAAGGACTTCGAGCGCGCCTTCCAGATCTACAAAACCAACTGCCTGGATTATGACCACAGTCACTCGTGCGCAAAGGTGGCCGGATACAAGTCCAAGGGCAGAGCTTGCAAGAAGGACTGGGTGAGGAGTGCCGGTAACTTTTAGCAATTCTTGTCCACTTGCGAATACGTCAACGTTGTCAAGCCGCTGTGACCTTACCAGTCTTTCATTTCGTCACAAGGATGACGCTTACGACTTCACGGTACGAGCCTGCAACTTGGGTCACTTCAGGTCTTGCCTCAACGCAGGCATCTTGAACTGCTTCGACGAGAAGTCTTCTCAATACCCTCTTACGAGAGCACCGGACAGGAAAAAAGGCCTCGGCTACCTCAAGAAGGCCTGCGACGAGGGTGAACTGGCCGACGCGTGCTTCAGATACTCGGCCCAGTTCATTCAAGGAATGAAGACTACAGATGTAAGTGACTCGGAATCTGTTACGTGCCGCAGGTTTCAACTGTTTCTTTCATCATCACCACTAGAATTGTTCGGAAGAGGCATTCTCATATGCACTGAAAGCATGCAACCTAGGTAGCATAGAGGGCTGTGTCAATCTCAGCGTTATGTACGACAAGGGCGATGGGATCCCAGCGGACCAGGAGAAGGCCAGGTACTACAGGAAAATCGCCCAGGACATGCACAGACAGGTCACGGAGCCCATGAACCAGTTGAAGTTCGGCGAGACTTCGTAGTAGTGATAAATCTCACGTCGAAACGAGAGTAGTGAAGAAGCACAGTGCTAGGACAGAGTTGCCCGGGCTCATCGGGACGTACTGTTCTGACCTGGCCTACATATGAGGGATAGAACTGCCGTTCTTCACTTGTGAAAAGAATAAATGTTGTCCAGGTGGCTTCCGACTATAGGATCATGTAATTCAGTAGCGCTAGGTATATGCACATGGACAATCAGTCCCCACCCACACCCCTCACGATACAAGGACTTGGAATGACTTTATTTGCCTTTCTTCTTCTCCGCCACCTGGATGACGTACCTCTGTGCCACCTGCAACGGCGGCGAGTACCCGTCGGCGTAGCTAGGGTCCTCGAATAGCACGAAGTAGTCATCAGCAGCTACCAAGAGAGTCACGGAATCATGGCGGAGTCAGAGTCAAGGGCTAAGTGACTTACCGGCGGTGGGCTGCTGCTTGATCACTCCCTTGTAGAAGCACGTCGTCTGTGGGTAGATTGCCATCACGGTAGTGCCTACAAGCGCAAGTAGCAACAAAAAAAGTTTGAAATGATAGAAAAGACCAATAGTGCGAGTCTTACCCGGCTCGTAGAGGGCCTCTGGATTTGTTTCCGGACAGGCTCGCTTCGTGGGTAGAGGAATGACCTTTCTCCTGCTGAGGGTGTGCCGATCCTTCTGCTCCTCGTCGATGTCGTCTACCTCGTACCTGCAAACCCGTCTGGCATCAATTGCTGTCGCAAGATGACATCAGTTTGCGTCTTACTTTCCGGTCGAAGCACTGTAGCAGACCACCTCTGCTAGGATCCAGTTCTCGTCGCCTTCAGGGCTGCGCACCAGGGCGGCGGCCATGTCACCTTCAATGATGGCTTACAACATTAAGAATGTCCGTTCAACGCGGTTCTTACGTTTATGCTGCACCTGGTTGCGCCACGTAGGATGGCTCCGGTGGGATTGCACCGCACAACTGTGGCGCCTTCTCTCCCTCCCTCCCCACCCAGAGCGGTATCGTCTCGGCGGACGTGGCCAACATCTTCATGAGCGCGCCTAGCGGTAACGATGTTGCTGCAGTGCCTAATGCTTAGTATTTTTTGAATAGCACAAACCTCTTCGTATTGTTTCTTTGTTTCCAGCGTTTCTCGCCTGGATCCGAATCTCTGCGCGGATGTCCCGGATAGCGTAGATCTGGGCGAGAGCCTGGCGAAGATGCTCTTCTTCCTAAGTTGCAAAAGGAAACCAGAAGTCAGTGGGACGACACCTCAGTGACACTGGTTCAGCTATGTTTTCAACCTTCTCTGCAGTATCTATGGCCTCCTCATAGAGTGCCTTGAGCTTTTGCCTGACGGAGGGGGTCAACTTGTTTTCCGACTCGATTTTGGTGTGCAACGATGCCACTGAGGATGCCGTCGACTCGGACTCCACCCGTGCAGCCTCAACCTAAGCGAGAAATTTTGCGTCGTTTTCCCGGTCAAAACAAACATTTTACGTGGACCGGGCGAACGTCAAGCTCACCTTGTGAACCTCCCTGTAGATCTCCTTGAGACAGGTGGAGATCTGCGCCGCCGCCGCCGGGTCGCTGGACACGGAAGTCATCGCCTAGAGTCACAGACCAGCTTTTGGCGAAGAAGTCGACGCGTCCGACGCCGGCCAGTACAACGGCTCGTTTCACCGTAGAAGAAACAGGGGGTCTGCGCATGCGCACCTTCTGGCAGCTGCCACTAACTGCAGCGCTGAACGTGCACTGCTGCGTTGGCTGCACTCGGGATGAAACATTTTCCAGCGATTCACGAGCCACCTCCAACAATCAAGACAAGCTTGGCTTAAGGCGTTTCCGGCTCGAAACCCATCCCAAGCCTACAGTAGTTAGAAGCATCTGTCATAGGCCTGCGTTGGGCTGAGTCTGGAATGGACCCATTGAGGGTCTCAAATTTCATTTAGGCCAGTTTATGTAGTACACTCAAAACCACTTAGAAATGGAATCATGCCTGGTGTGAGAAAAAAAGTACTAGTACTCCTTTGCCCAGAAGGAAAGTATTCTACTGTCCTTCAACAGCGTGACCAGCATTATCCCCTGGGCGAACTCCTCATTGTCAGACTAAGTCAGACTAAACTGAGCCATGTATTGAACAGTGAACCGATTGACGCAATGGTGTGAATTTGCTCACTATGGGACAAAACAATACAGGGACCCCGACTTTTTGGATAGTTGGGACTAGAGCACTCATGAGTGCATATACGTGAGTGGACTAAGCCCACTCGCGCATAATGGCACAATTTTTGTGCCGTATATTGGAATCTCGATGCAAGTATGGTAAAAAAAGGCCTAGGTTTACCACCCTTTAGACCTCATGAAAGATACCCCTTGATCTCTGACAGTCATTTTTATGCGGCAAATTGAATATATTTAGCATAGTTTCATTAAAAAATACAGGTTGGCACAAGGTGGCAGCTTGACGAGAGGTGACGTTTCTCAAATTTTCAGTAGCTGACGCAAACCACGCAACAAAATTTTAAGGTCTTACGTGCTAAAGTACCTTGAGTTGTGTTGAAAGACGTACTTGTACTGAAAATGTATGACATTTTTGAACTCCTTTTTATACCTGACCTAAGACTAGACACGTTGCCCCTATTATACCTTAGGGGCAACGTCTTGGCTTTTTCTGTGATCTTGTTGTCCCTCTGTATACGGCCAAACCAAGGAATGGATCTGGACCAGATTTTACATGGAGCTCTCTTTTTATCCAAAGAAATTAGAGCAAAGTCAAATTTGACCTCAGATCATTTAAGGTTGCATATTGACGTGAAAAGGCCAAATAACGGTTATAAAAGCAAAGCTGCTCAGCACCCCAAAAAATAGGGTATGTAATGCATCGTATCTTAAGTTCTACAGTATATGTATTTCCAGCACCTACAGTATCTCAGCACCTACGGCATCTCAGGACCTACGGCATCTCATGTATCTACAGCACATACGATATCTAAATGCCAGCTTGCAACTCTGTCCTATATTCCTTCAATGTGCACACCTCTCTTCATCTCTGCTCAGCTCATATTACAGTATACAAAAGACAATAGGTTACAGAGCTGCTCAGCAGAGCACGATGATGTCACCCGGAGAATGCTAGAGGCACTGGCCACCATTCACTCACCTGTACAAAATCCACCCACTCCACAAAACATTCAAAATCACACATCTCATCGCATTGAGGACACACTAAAACCTTCCACACTAAGTCTTGGCATGACACCTCCTGAGTTAAGACATTGGATAATGTCACTACAAGCATGGTATAATTACAATAACATGCAAGGTTTGCTCGTCCCACAGCAGCACAGTTTTCTCTACAACTTTCTTGATGCTGATCTGTCTTCAAATCTCATTGAACGCGGAGCCCAATATTTTCATTACACTCAAGGCAACCGACAGAACTTTACAGACTTCCTCAACAACCTTCAGAAGCTGGGAGCAGATGCTGACCTTCACAAGTTGAATGTAAGTGACAATTGTTGGGGCAGTTGATCATAAGCTGCTTCAGCGCCTTCTCAAGCTGTCTCCACTTACACTTGCTGCAATCGAATGAGAGGCACGTGAATACGAAATGATCAAGGCAGTCGCCAAATCCCTTGATAACCCAGCAGAACGAGCAGCCAGGCTAAAATCAGGTCCAAAAAATCAAAAGAATCATCGAAACAAAACTGGACATAACCAAAGCTACAGACAGGCAAAGGTGCAACAATTCTGTGGGAGATATCTTCACTGTGGTTCCTCTAAACATAAATCAAACTGTCCAAAAACTAACTTGCATTGCAACAGATGCAATAGGTCTGGTCACACAGGCTATGTCTGTCTCAGCAATCCACAACCTAAGACTGTTTCTCAGCATCGGTCACATCAGCAATCTAGACAACCGTCTCCAACACAATCCCAAAACTGTACCCAGAGCCTAGAATGTCAACACAGAGCTTCTGTACTTACTGTTGCCAAAAACACTACATCTGCCATTGAAACTCTTCCTGAACTACAGCTGAGTTTTTCGCAGAACAAGAACTTCTTCCACTACATGGTAACCTGCATCACAGGTGCTACAATCAGTGAAATTTCACTAAGCATCATTCAACACTACAAACTGCAAATCCAGGACACATCTGAACTTCTTCTCATGGCTGATGGCAACCCAATGGCTATTACAGGAAGAATCTTTCTCACCATCAACTCTTATCTCTGAAAGATCAGATATCCCTTGGACTCCTGCCTGAAAATTTCCCTAACCATGTTAAGGTTTGCAAATCCAGCATTCTCAAGGCAAATTGAAGCATGCCTCGATCGGCAGACACACCGTAGTATTAAGCCAAGACCCGGATCATAGCTGTAAGGACTAGTAACGCAGAAACATTGTTAGCTGAAAGATACCTAGCCTTAAGGTATCTGGTGCCATGATAACTGTAACCATGAAACTATGTAATAGTCTTAGGGCCTTAGACTATACGCAGTAGACTGCTGACAAGGTGTAGACTGTACAACAGTAGAGCCAATGAGGCTGAGTAAAGTGCGCGAGGTGGCATTTCACCTGACCCAAAAAGGACGGCAGCATTTTCAAAATTTCTTAGCTCATTGCTGATGCTCCAGTTTTTTCTCCCATACAAGAGGACCATCTCTGTTGTAAGACAAGCGGGGGGGGGGGGGGGGGGGGGGGGGGGGGGGGGGGGGGGGGGGGGGGGGGGGGGGGGGGGGGGGG
>JAAUXU010071702.1_pt1 | contig 24165 bp, 17 predicted proteins | sample 7278151 | NCBI WGS metagenome assembly JAAUXU01 (sample SAMN14350113, study PRJNA611818) | marine sediment metagenome | isolation source: surface marine sediment (1.8m) | place: French Polynesia: Moorea | collected 2018-08 | reverse complement strand
ATGGATGGGGGGGACTATGCATGTGGGGGACTATGGATGTGGGGGACTATGGATGTGGGGGACAAAGGAGGCGGGGGACCACAGAGGCGGGGGACCACAAAGGCGGGGACCACAGAGGCGGGGACTGCAGAGGCGGGGACCACAGAGGCAGGGACTGCAGAGGCAGGGACCGCAGAGGCAGGGACCACAGAGGCAGGGACTACACTGGCAAGGACTACAGAGGCACAGACTGGACAGGCAGGGACTTTATAGTTGGGGACTTCATTGGAACTATCAGCGAAGCGGGTCAGATCTGCTAGTTTTATATAAATGACGACTTGGTGGGAAATCCAAAGAGAAGTGCTGAAAACACTCTTCTCTAATATTCTGAGGTCCACATATGACACCAACGTTTTCAAACTGCATTTTTTTGCCTCAGACTGTCCTGCAGCAGGATGAGTAAGAAAAAACGCATAGTGTGACTACCGTTGGGGAATTTGAAGTCTTGCTTCAGGTCCTTATTACGTGAAATACGTTGCTTTCAGTCGTTGGTCAGCATTAGATACCTTGGTTGAATAGCACGAACGCTGCTTTCTTCAGCTGCAGGGAAAAAGTTTGAACCTACAACGGTCTTCAGCTACATAGGAGTTGAGTTGCTGACAAAATGGCAGCCCTGACCAAAAATGTTGAAATAAGCCTTGTGCAGTGTACGTATTTCCATGAATAAGTGTAGGCTTCTGTGCATTCATTCAACAGAGTGTATGCATTAGACGTTACGCAGTATGTGTCTGAGCACCTCGAAGGATGTTCCATAGCATGTGCGTTCATCGTCTGGCCAAGATCTGTAGAAAACTCCTTTCACACTCTAGTGTTTCATGCCATGGCACAACTGACTTTCTCAACCAGACATTTTTCTTATATAATGTTACTTGTTTTTCATTTGGAGAACAGCATCTACTTTAGCACTTCTTTGTTGGAGTCACCAGTTCCTCTGCAACTCGACATCAAGGCAGCTGATGCCTGCGGAATGCTTGATGTGTCTGGTAATCTGGTGGACTCATGTGTACACACCAATCTCAGGGTCTTGAGGACCATTTGTCAATCGATGTCATTCCACAGAAGAGTCTGTAGTCAAACCTCAATTGCAGATACTTATGATATTGCAACTGAATCTCCTGCAGTCATGACTGTTCAATATGCAGAATGCATCATCTACAGAATTTGGTCTATAGTATGGTCCGTACATGCTCATCACAGGGTCTTCCATTGCTGACGCGGTAGACGTGGGGTTTTGTTGACATGCCGTCATCCATGGTGGCAAACCTGGGCTAGATGGTGCTGCCAGACAAGACTGTTATCAAGGTCAGTGTCTTTAGACAAAATGTCCTAATTTGGCACTTATTTGTTTCTTCTGATACTCCACTACGCTGCCTTCCCCCCTCCCTTCACAGGCTCAGGGTTGCTCCAAGATCCAGTTGCTCCAGGGTCGACACTCTTGACACCAAGGATAGCTTTGCTGTCTGCTGCTGCACTGAACACACGGATTGCGGCTGAAGTGAAGCTTTTAAAAAGAAATGAAGCCACTGCTCAAGATGAAGAGATACTTTTCTGTCAGACATGAAGATCCCACGTGGAGCGTGTGTAACTGTTCCTACGTGTGGGTTACGTGTACGCACTCCCTCGAATTCAATATCTTAGCAACTCTGTGAAGCTTGGTTGATGCATAAGGTGCCAAAGCTTCCCCAGAAGTACGAATTGGTATTCCAAGCACTTTTGAGATACGGGCAAATCCGCATTACTTTGCGAAACACTCAACCAAAAAAGCCCTGTGAAGGTCCCCACAGGACGAAATGTTTGCATATCAAGATGGTGTGTGAGGGAAATGCTCTCCGTTGACTGAGCACAATGCGCTAATATACTTACAGACAGGGGGTGTGGGCGTGCACGGTCCTGCCGTACTTTCAGTGCTTTCCAGGCATGTGGCTGCGCAGCAGAGCATTAAGGTACAGTTATGGAGAAAGGGACTGTGGTAAATAAAGATAAAGCGATTGAAGACACATTTGCACAGGCGGATTTAGTCTGGAACCTGACGAGACGGAACGGGACACGCAGTCAGCTGTTGGAGAAGACTGGAGTGACAAGTTGGCGGATGGTCCTGGAACAAAAATCCGCTGTTCAGGGGTCAAGACGCTGGGAGATTGAAGTCTGATACGATGGGACCTGACAAGCCTGACCCTGACAAGCCTGATCCTGACAAGCCTGACCCTGACGAGCCTGACCCTGACGAGCCTGACCCTGACGAGACTGAATCTGACGCAACAGAACCTAGGACCAGAGACCTCAGGAAACCTCAGCTGATGTCACTTGGCACAATTGTGCCTCCTCCCAACGTAACCTTGCCCTTATGCTTTAATGCGTGGGGAACGAAGCAGCACACAACGGTTCATGGTCAGGCGGGCAAAGGAGCTGTAATGAACGGGATAAGACAACAACTTTCCGTAAGAACTTTCCATGCGCTTCTGCTTAATGTAATCGTGATATATCCTCACACACACACACACACACACACACACACACACACTAGCGCGCATTGACATTTCACGCTTAAGACACGGTTTCACGGGTGAAATTTCGAAATCTGGACTGATTAGATCGTGCCACACACACTGAAATGAAACTCATACTTTGGTTACTTTAGGCCAGCTGTATAGTCTTCAATAACCTTAGGTACGGTTCCCAAAAGTCAGGTGACTTGTGCAATCATGAAGTGAAAATTGCGCGCTTGAGCATGCAACTTCCGAGTGCGACGTTGGAAGCCATCAACGTGCTGAGGGTGCCAAAAAGTGGAGTGAAGTCACCAAGCCCACACCAGGCAGCCCAAGAGAAGCCTTGGGCAAGCTTGTGGAGCGTAACATTGCACCACCCTTGCCTAACTGCTTTTGCCGTGCAACTTGCACGATTCTGCGTGGTCCACTGTATTCCAACGAGACGTGCGGCGGTGGGCACGTCTTCCTGTGGTCCGACGTGGGCGCGGACGCCGTCAAGTCCGCGGCTTCGAAGCGCAGCAAGTTGCTGCTCCACACTGCTGAGTGTCAAAGTTGATCGGGACAGTTTTCGTCACCGTGACTGTATTTGAGCCAGTGTCAACACTCGCTGAACAGCTGAAGGTTCCGACTCAATCAAACACGTCCTGAACAAGGAGAAAAGGAACGAGATCTCTTTGAGGACACCTCATTACCTGGAGTGACTGATGGAGCGTGACAGGAGATCCCTCAGATGGAGTTTGTTGAAAGAAAATTGCTTCTCTTCTATCAAGAAGGCATTTTTACCCCTGACTGACTTTAAGAGATGTTCAATTTTCTGTGCTGGGCAACGACAACAGCTGAGAATACCAATCAGAGTAGGCTCTGGACACCGGGATGGACTTGGCCCTCGGCACTGCCAAGGAGTTGCTGGTCTGCTTCTGGGAACCCTGGAAGTAGACAAATGACACAACCGGAAGGACACTGAAAAAAACGCTGGCAACTCCGGCTTCGGCCTTTGAGGCTATGCGATATTCCGATTGACATTTTGAGACCAGAGACCCACTACTTGTATAGAACATATAGTCATAATAATGCTTTGGACTGATAGTTTAAGATCTCCAGGCCCGGGAGGTCGGCCTGCAAAGCTTTGGGTAACTTCTAGATCGTATCGTTCGGATACTCGATATTTTGCCGATATCGCGCGCGATATCTTATGTCGACGCCACCTTGGAAGGTAGGCATGGCCAACAAAGTGTGGCAAACCAGTAGGTAATGCCCTCATTAACTCATTTTCCGTGTCCAATGACTCACGTTCAAAATGCAGTCATCCCAATACTTGGAGAACCCCAACGACGGTTGGAAGCGTTGCTGTTCTTGGAAAGGTTGGTATCAACGGTTCTCGTGCGAAATTGTGGGCAGGTCTGGAACACTCATTAACTCATCATCCCCCACTAATGACTCATTTTTTTTCAAAATTAACCACCCAACCAATCGACGTCCTCGTAAAAGCGGATTCTTGCTCACAGTCTGAGGCAGAAGCCTCGAGCTAGAAAAAAGGCCTACTTTAAATGGGCTCACATAATGGAAGCTCCATTTTTTTTTTTCGAAAGTTCTTAGAGGAAATTGGTCTCATTACCGAGCACATTCGGACTAAAGCGATTTCGGGGCAGGTGAATGAAAGTGCAGCAGGTTGTTTGAGGCTCCCACGACGTCTCTTTGCTGTGAACAGCCTCGGTGGGGGCTTTTTTGAGGGGAGGGTGAGGGGGAAAATGGCTTCCCTTATTTTTTTGTTCCTCTCCCAGGAATCCCCAGGATCACTTTCTGGGTTCCAATAAAAAGAAATGGGCGGCAATCCGTTACTGTTAAAAGGGACAGCGTTGGATGCGTCCTCATCCTCGTGTACTGAGCGCAATCACTCCTTTTCGTTGCCTTCAGTGAAGACTTTCAAGGGAAAGAAAACTCTCTCTTTCTCCCTCTATCAGCTGCAAGGATCTTTTCTTGCTCTCTCTTCTAATCAATTGCACGTCTGTGCCAATCTGTGTCTGCTGACAATACTTCTACTTGGGTTTTAGGACGAAGAGTGTGATTTTTGAGCTGCTTCTCTTCTTCAGGAAAGGTTCATTCAGTCAGACTTTCCCACTTGTCTTTTATTGTACATCCACCTGTAAGAACGTGGTAATGCGTGGCCATGACCATCATTGCTTGGAAGAGTGTCCCACTTCTGACCTGAGAGACAGCAGTGGGTCGCTCTGGACTCGTTGATCAAACAGCGTTGCCATATTGCTGGGAAGAGAAAACGCCAAATGATGCTCTTAACGCATCATTTCGTTCAGACCATGCGTGCAAAAAGCTTCACAAAAACAACTGATGCAAACAAGGTTGGCCTCTAAGATCCAAAAGGTTGCTCAGAAACAACCAATTCTTACCAGATCGGCCTCTAAAATGTTTTGCTGGCCTTTAACATGCAAAACGGTGCACAGAAACAACCAATTCTTACCAGATCGGCCTCTAAAATGTTTTACAGGCCTTCAACATGCGAAACGTTGCTCAGAAACAACTAATTCATACAAGATCGGCCTCTAAAATGTTTTACAGGCCTTTATCATGGAAAAACGTTGCTCAGAAACAACTGATTAAAAGAAGCATGACCTCCAACAATGCAGATTTGCCAGACATCTAACACAGGATCTATCCTAGCGTACCAAACACTCACTATAACTTAGATGGTTCTTCCAGCCTGACAGACTGAAAAAAGTCTGAGAAAATGTGGTATCTGGCAGTGCTGTCCTCCCCCCAGCAGCTTACTGCAAACCAGTGCAACCCCATCAGATTTATTTTCTCAAACTATAAACAAGTTCTGCGCTGAGAGCAAGGAGAAGGGCAACTTTGCCCCGGACTGCCGGTGCACTGTAATCCAGCTTGGTGGGCTTCATTCAGTGCAGCTGCATGAGCAGCCTGGGACCATGACACCATCATTAGCCACTTGAGCTGGGAGGGAAAATGTTTCCGACGTAATGTGTAAATTTCTTTAAGGTTTTATAACAAAACAGGAACAATATCAGTCGACTTCGACTGAAGCTACACAATCCCTCGAAGTGTAGTCAATGATCGATTTGGTCAACACCTTTTAAGCGAACATTCTTCACCATAAATCAATATGGACTTTGGCAAGCCTCGATTTAGTGATCTTGACTGGCATGACTCACTGGTTGACCTTAGGGCAGAGCAGACACAACTCATTCATGTCATGGGATGAATGGAGCTTCTGAGGAGGAGAGGCAACATTGCTCGTACCCTTTCAGCTCCACTCATGCACGGTTGGTCACAAGCAGAAGGGGGGATGAATCAGACAGCTCAGGCCGAGCCCTGGTCGAGCCCAGCCTTTTCAGCCCCCACCAAAGGCGGTCTGGGGTACTCAAGTTGCGGGTGTCATCACAGACACAACTCACTGTCACATGTTCATACTCCCGGGACGCAATTCCCTGGTGCTGTCAAGTGTTGCCAGGGAACAGTGGCTGAGGAGCACCTGAACAAGAATTGTCATCTTGTCCAAGTTTTTCAAACAAAATGAATGATGGATAAATGGCAGAAAGTCTCAATTGCTCGAGACTGACTGATGGCAACCCCTGTAGAGGGCAGATGTCACCCTCTGCCAAACCAGCCCGCTAATGATACCGGAACATGATAGCTTCGGGTCCTTTGTCAGGAATGTGTCACAGGTAACAATGTCTCAGTTACATCCGTCACTTTGTAACCCAGGCTAAAACTGTCCTAAGTTGAATTTAATTAGTTTGTTGGTTTTGTTTTCTTTTTGGCTGCCATCGGCCAATTCGGCCCGACAGCACCAGATGTCCCTATCTATGTGAGAGCAATGTTGCCTCTATCCTGAGCAGCTTCATCATCAGACGTAGCTGTGACGTCAGCGGATAAATTAGCTTAAGTGTTTTTTATGATCAACAACGTTATCAAGACATTGATAAGATTGGACATTGCTGTTTGACTTATGCTTCAGTGAAGAGGCTCGATTTCGTGAACTTGGTGCAGCTGACCCACGACTCCACCACATCGATCGTCGACTGGAACCACGATTCTAATGCTAATGGCAGGAAAGACCAATGTCTGGCACTGGGGAACAGCTGCTTTTGCGGCTTTTTTTTTTTTAGAAGGAAAGTGATTTTTCAGGGTTTTTTTTGAGGAACAGTTGGTTTGGCAGCTGGATTTTTTTTAAGGATGGGTGATTTTTGTTATTCTCTTGCTCTGAGGAACAGCTGTGGTTTTTAGCCTTTTCGAAGATTGTTAGTTGTTTTGAGCAAGAGTAAGACTATGACGACTTATAAGGCACTATTATCTTTTATTACTTTGAGCAGTGCAGCATTTTCTCGATTAACAACTCCAACTTGGTCTGCAAGTGCGACTTTCCAAGTTCGCACATGGAAAGTCCAAACTTTCGAATTATCCCACGTGTGACCGCAACCAAGAAAAAGTCGTCGAGAGATGAAAACTTTCTTAAGAAATGAGTTATTACTCAGGAAACCGTGTTTACGTCCTCAATGATCCCTTTCAGTCTTGACCTGACTGGACACACTGCAGTCATTCTTACGCACAGCAGATACTTCATCATTATTGAGGTCCTGTGTTTAGGAAGTGCTTCCGGAGGCCGCCTTTCACGTCGGTCCGCATTTTTAAGACGGGAAAGTTCCCACGGAAAGTTTAGCACTGACTCCGCGCAGAGCAAAGACTCAGAGAGAGAGAGAGAGAGAGAAAACGTCCTCAATGATATCGTCTTTTATGCCTGTCCTCCTTTTTTTGCTCCTGCGGCCTCTTCAGCCTCGGCCATCCTGAGGCAGCACCCGAAGTGAAGTAAGAAAGTCTTCTTGGACTCGTGGAAAGAGAGGCATTAAAAAAAAGATTTTTTTTAAGAAAAGAAGTAATCCTTTTACTGGAGGGGACAAGACTTTTAAAGTAACGAGTGCGGCCGAAAAATGTCTCTCTGGAAGAGGAAGAAATGTTTCCTCGTTGTTGCTTTCTGGCCTCTCATTCTTCTTCTCCCTCCTCCTCTTCACTTTCGGGGAAAGAGACTTTCCCAGCAGCTTCTGGAGTCAGATCAAGAAAGTTGAGCCTCAGGGAACGCTTTCAAAGCAGTGTCGACTGCCACAACACGTCTGACGCCACGACCGCGCACGTCGGGTGGGTGGGGACAGCGTCCGGCTCCCTTGCCATCGTGTGCCACAGGCTGACCCATGGGACAGCCTCGAGGCCCCGAAATTGGAGGTCAACAGCTGAAGCTCGTGTCGCTGAAAAAGGCCGTGGGTTTTGGCTGAGTACATTTCATGTTTAAGTCACACCAACATGGAATGAAAGTCGTCATGTGACGGAAAAAATACTGCACTTCATCGACTTTTGCAAAATAAAGTCATAGCGGGACATATTGAACATGACGGAGTCATGCGGGTGGTTTGAAAAATGCCCCTTTTACCTTGACTTTTGCTAAGTAGACATTCAATGTTCATGTCATTCAAGGATATAACACAAGCCTTTAAAGTCATTTCCTTAGTTCAAGAAAACCATGATGGATTCTATTCGGTCCAAATCCTGGACTGTTTCAAGATTTGTCTGTCTCTCCTCTATGAGTGATTGACCTCATCACGGACAGACTTGCACTCCGCACTCCCTGCCATCCACATGCTCCACGCCATCCATGCACCCGGCCGCCCGATCTCCCCGGAGTCCGTCATGGGGTCGGCGCTTCCACCGCTAGCCTGATTTTTTGTTCCTAAACTTGGTCACACTCTACTTTTGACGGGCAGGGATGGAGGACCCATGACATGACAGACAGACCGACAGACACACAAACAGACAGGCACAGAGGCTCGCGCTTCATCTGTATGTATAAAGAGCGACAGACTCGTATATGCATGGCTCATTTTTGCAGCTGACCTCTGGTTTTTGCATGGTTCTATGTGTGTATGTTTGTTTGGTCAGGTTTGTCTGTGAGTGTGTGTGTGTGTGACAGCCCCTTCCGTGGTGACATGACTGTGACAAATGGGGACTTGGCGGGAACAGTACAGTACTGTACAAGCAGTATCCCTTTGCTGCACAGTGCAGTGCACCATTCAGCATCTTGTGACCAGTTGCAGCCCTCATGCATGTTGTTCAGGGCCAGTGCAGTGTAGCCATTGGTGAGGGTACGGTGACTTATTGCCTGCACAAAAAAACTGGGGGCCTGGGGGCAGTGCCCCTGGTGGGGGAGTTAAGGGGGGGCGAAGCCCCCCTTTAGCAAAAAAGGGCAATATTACTGCTAAAAAGTGCCTCAAAAATGCGATTTTTCGCATCTCAACCGGGGGTACGCTCACTTTTTACCGGCACTGTACATGCCACTCACTTCGTAGGGCAGGAAAAATATACAGTGGATGTTCCAACTTCTGGACTGCTCAACATGCACTCCGTGCGCAACTCAAAGCTGATCTTGCCCTCGAAGCAGTGCCTTAAATACGCAATAAGTGACGTAAAGAGCTTCAACTACAAATGCTTCAAGCTTTTCAACAATCTGAAGAACACTTTTAGCTGCAGGATTGACAGTGTTACACTTTGTCATGTTGGCGAAAACAAAGATTTCCTGTTATGTCTCTGACACTCGTAATGTAAAGTTTCACTGATGCCTGGGGAAATGAGTAAGGAAATATTTCTCCTTGAAAGAGTTTACTTCTACTGGCTTTCCCGCAAGTGTAGCATGGCAACTAGTGGGGGCTCAATACCTTTGCCCTTGATTGTGCTTGGATTCTCTCTGTTTACATATTAAAAGGGCAGCAAAATTAGATGACATTAGAATGGGTCTACTAAATGCTACACTGTAAGTTCCCTCCTATTACCCTAATGGCTTTTTGGTCACTTCATACGATTAGTTTGAAATGCCTTCAAAGTTTAATCAGGTAACCCAAATATAGGAAGCACAGGTCAAGCAGAAAGGAATTTTGACCAAACGAAACAATTGTGAGGCATATATTAGTTATACACTGGCATAGTTGGTGCAAGTCAAATTGTTTGAAAAAAAATTTGATTTAGTACCTGCACTTTCATTTACATAAGTTTTACTACTTATGTAAAGGCAGAACATGGCAAACTCCGAAAAATGCTGTGTTAAAGAAGTGTCTCTGGTTGAGCTGAATTAGTTTTTTGCTAATATCAGACATTCCGTGCTACAACCTCCTAAAATGTCAGATCAATCAGGGACACTTTTATAAACAGCATTTTAAGAGTTACAAATGCAAACATGTCTATGTTCTGTGCTACTGTAGTAAACTTCAAACAAAAAGTGCTGATAGTAAACAATCTTTTAGGAAAAAACTGTTTTGGTAAAATCCTCTTAATTTGACCCTATGCCAAAAACCCAGGATGGAAAAATATGAATTTCCAGAAAAAGTACCAATTTGAACTAGCCTATTGGTTGTGACTAAAGTCTATCTGTGAGATACAAAGTGTGAGGGATGTGTATATGTCTTTGTGTAAATGTCCAACTCTAGTGAGGTTGATGAGCACAGAGTATGTGGTAAGGCACTGATAGATGGACACAATTTCCCTTCATACTGCAGAGCAGCTGCAGGCCTCCTTGCCCCTTCTCCTGCAATTTTCCCTCTACAACAAAACATCATAAAGGGACAACAAAAGACACAGGCAGGACACAGACAGGAGACAAAAAAAGGAGACAGAATAACCTCGATTCTAGACGATTCACCTCACAAGTAAGTTAAATCTTAACCACACACCATGATCCAAGCACCAACTGGCCAGTTTTGCAAGTTTCCTCCATCTAGTTCATAGTGTGTCATTGTTCTAACTCATATACAGAGTGCACTGCAGCTCTGTAATCATGAGGTCTGCCCACTTTAGCTCAGTTAGGAATAGCAATTGGGAATAGCATTATAAATCTACGAATCTCCAATCTATGCTAATCTATAACTGGCTTCAATTGACTCTGCATGAAACGCACTGAAATGGGGGACTTTGTGTCTGCAACAAGAACTACACTGTGGCTTACGTTAACTTTGGTGACTTCATCTCAAGGAGCAGCGAGATATGATGTCCAGGTTGTTGGGAGCCCCCTGGGAGGAATGAACTTTGTCAGGCCTTCTGGTCAGCGTGAGTCCAACATATTCCTAAACTGCAGAAAAATGTTTCTTGTGCTATTCAAGCATGCAGGACCAAACTGGAACTGCTGGCAAAATAAGAAATGGGAGTGAAGTGAGTAATAACCTAAAGTCATTCTCACCCTGAGTGGTTAACAGTTCAGTTACAGACCAGCCAATGTACCCATGGCCCTCACCGACATACCATAGCTCACTCCACCTCAGCCAACTTGTATAACAGAACCAATCCCTAGGCTATTCAAGACTGCACTACAAGACCAGAAATGCAGACAAGAAAGGAACCACAACAGCATGAAGAATGACTAAAAATCATTTTCTAGAGGCAGCTTTCTACAAAGTGTGTTTTGGTTAACAGTTCAGTTAGAGACTGTCATACATGCCCATGGCCCTCAACAATGTCCTGTGGCCCACCCAACCATGGCAAACTTGAAGTACAGTGTGGGCCAATTTGACCCTGATCGGTTGTGACCTTTTTTGTACTGTGAAGCAACTGGCACAGAATGTGCATTCATTTTTTTCTTAAGAAAAAGTCATCTTTAAGCGACTAACTGTAGTATGGTGTCTATTGGTTCTGCTCGTCAAATTCCCATCTCAAGTACTGGGATAGCCGGAGGTTCAATCCAGACCAAGAGTATCTAGCCTGACATGACCCAAAGCTATTCAGAGAAAGGGCAAAGGGAACTCCTTACCATTTTACTTGTCTCGTGATTGGCATCCATTCCATTGAGATTAGTTGCAGCATTCTCCCTTAGTTTCCCTCCCAGGGAAGTGTCCAATCTCCCACCCATATGCCTATGCTTCTGGAAAATTCTGTTGCGAGCATTATCGAAGTGATGGAAATCTGCTGTTATTTGGAGATCCAGAGGGTTCGTGCCCAAATGGAGGTCATCTTGCCGTGTATCATCCTGACCGTCAGGTGCTGGCTACCGACAATGACAATCCAGGCATGTGCATCATTGCATTACAAGGCTAACACGTGATTTTTGGAATATTCCATTCTTCTATTATTCTATCTATTATTCCAATCTAATATTCCCAATTTCCTATTTATTGTCTGCAGGGAAATATTCCCACACTATTTTTTTGGTCCGCACTAAATTTTACCTCTCCACAAGGACATATTGTGATTCAACTCCTTGAAATAGGTGAAATCCAGTACAATGGCAAGACAATTGCTCTGCAGTACTGTTAAGGTCTGTAAAATAGGGATTTATCATTGGACATGGCAAAGGTGATATTGCCAAACATTGTCATGCAGGACTTGTTGGCAAAATACAATAATTGGAAACTAACAAACTGGCATGAAAGGTGATCAAATGATGTGCTTCATGTAACAACACTCGCTGGATGTCCTTGCATTTGGCCAACAGGTTTCTCCAGGTGTCCCGCGACACATCCCTATGCTCATGTGGATGGTGTTCAGTGCTGTTCGTCATTTTTCCATGACGTGGGTGCCACAAATCTCACGTGTGATGTTTCCGGGGTATTGCAGCAGTGGGATCCAATTGATTGTTGTCCTACAGGAGAGTCTGTACCATGCCCATCGGATAGACTGAAGTGCAAGGACTCATTTGACCTCACTAGTGCGTGATGCATTCCTTTGTGTGAATATGCTACATCTAAATCACATCCTGCACAGATGCTCCACCATGCTCAGGAACACCTCAGGTCCTCGAAGAGATTTCTCATCAAGATCCCTGGGGAAAATACCTTGCTTCAACAATCTTTGTCGATGAATGCGAGGTTCATGGTGTTGATGCTGGTGGTGTAGGAAATTATTGGATGGGGGGACAATGGTTTTATCCACCGAATTACTTCACCCTTGATCTTGGGTGCATCACGATGGTGAACACAATGGCTGTAAAGAATGCTCACAATGGTTATAAACAAAACGGGTAAGTTCATCATGAGTTACATGAGATTATTTCATGGTGATGTTCATGACTTCAGTTTTGTATGGCATACAGCATGGCTCTAGTGAATATGGCTGGCATTCAGTAAGAGGTCATTAAGAGGACAAAGACCAAAAATGCATATCAATTTAGTGTTAAGGGGCATTCTATGATACTGTGACATTGACCACTTCTGTAGCTCAGTCGAGTCAGAAGCGCACCTGCTTAGGAAGCAATCCACTATGCTTACCCCATAGCGCACGAGAAAAAAGACACCACAAATTTGCACATAAGTCTCACTCAGATGCTTCAAATGTCCTGTTTGCATTTCTTAAGGAAAATGAGATAGATATTTGGTCTTCGATTGCGTGAAGTGACATCCTGTGGAAGCATTCCAACCATACATAAGGAGCAAAGAAAAAAAACACAGAAAAAAATTGCACCAATCTCCGACCGGGCAAATCTCTGGGCAAACACTTCCAGTTCTTTCCTTCACCTTTCCCTCTTCTTTCATTTCTAAAATTGACGGGGAGAGCAAATGTTTTTTTAAATTTAGGAGAAAATTCAAGAAAGAAGTTGGTACTTCTCCAGTCTGGTTCTACTTACACCCACATTGGAAGGAAATTGGTCATCCTGAAGGCATAGAAGTTTGGTTGCTAATTCTCTACGATGTTGTGATGTACGTCTGATGCTGTTGGTTGCAGTTGATAGAGGGGATTTGATTTGTAGGAGGAGTGCAGTGGATGAATCCCCTGAGCAAGTCCAACTGGCTTGTGTGATCAAGACACTGGTATGCATTGTGTTTGATGAAATTTGAAGCATCTCAGTCAAAGTCACAGGCAAATTTTAGGTGTCTGATCTTTTGCAGTACGCTGCAGCACAACATTCAATGTTTTGCAAGTTTCATGATTTGATATATCAATGTGGTACATCACAGTCTGAGTCTAACAGCCCTTTAAAAATGTTTCTAGGAAAACCTATACATTTTGGTCAAAGGCCAAAATAATCCAATTCAGAAAGAGTACATGCTTAACGTAGCCTTACATTTATCTTTGCTTTTTTGAAGGCTGGACATTGATTGACCCAGTGCCGCTATGTTTGCTGTCCACCATTTTTTAAATATTTTGTGCCTCTCTTTTGTCTTCTAGTGGCACAAAGGACTTTGCTGTCTTCCTCTCACTTGACTCCCATCAGTGGGACAAAGTCGTAGAGGACGTATTACCAGATGTGAGAAACATGGCCTGTGGTGATATTCCCCTATCAACCTTTTCCATGGAACATGCTCATCCAGCAAAATTTGTCAAGTTTGAACCATATTCAACACACGCATTCGCATGCGGCATTCAATACTTCGAGGTGTACGTTACTTGAAGCGCTGTACTTTGAGCATATTGTCCTTTATGATGTATTTTGCTGAATGTATATGTTTGGTGTTGAGTCCAGGATTGTGGTTAGGATCCTGTCGACAACAGAGCTTTGTATTTGAGCCACAGTTTTGCATGAAGATCTTGTCCTTATGGAAACAAACATCAGTAAGATCAGATCAGGACAAAATTAAATGCTCAACAGTCAAAATCTGACCTTGCCTCTTTAGCTATCTAATTCACATGGGATCGGACTGCTGGGCTTGAGATCTAGGGATTTAGCGTTAGGTTTCGTCACTACTGAATTGAGCTGAGTGAGACAACGAAGCAGTTTGAGATAGTTGTTCTTCGTATAATCCTGAAATCAACAAAGAATTAGGACTTACTAAATCATGATAGGTACATGAACAATTAGTGTCCACCTGCTCGACTGAGTCAAACTGACAGTAGAGCTTTAGACCATTCCACTACATTGCTGCCGCCAGCATCATTCATCCTGTTCTCGTTGAAGGGTCAGTCAGACTCAGGCCTCATCATCACGTCGTCCCAGTTCATTTCACGTGTCTAGCTCATCTGATTCTGCCACACATCTCGTCGATTCCACCACCACAAGCTCCACACGAAGAAGCCCGCCTAAACATTCGTCCAGAACATATCATTGGCTGCGAAGTCCATGGCGATGGAGAAGTAACACATGGGGCAGTGAACACTATGTCGTCCCTCGAACAACTGCTATTGCCAAGTATCTGACTCACTACATGGGCAGTCACACCTCGATCTTGCCCCATTTCCAGATTGAAACAGACCCAAAGGGTCATGTGCAGTACAATACAGTACAGTAACACCATACAAGGAAAGACATGCATTGTGCCATGCGAGCATTCTCATTCCCTCAGATCTTGTAGAATTTATGATTAAACTCATATGGTAGGTGGGTTCTGGACTCTCCTTGATGCCCCATCCTAGTCTTGTCCCTCTCTGACCACCCTTGGTTAGCCAAGCCTTGTGCTTTATGGGATGTTGTATGAGAGCTACACGAGGATGCTCTATGAGTTCCACCTATGAGCCCTACTTGTTATCTGGAAATTCCACCATGAATTAGTCCTACTGATGATTTTAATGGCTGTTCAGTGAATTGCTGGAAAAGTGTCCAGAGAACTTGTGACTGTCAGCTGCAACTGAACAAGCTGAAAACTGCAGACTTTTGACCACATAGCCTGCATTCTTTTGTGACCAGAGGACCTCACTTACCTAGTCCAAGCTGCCCTCAGGCGCTCCTGACTGCTGATGAGGTATGAACACATCGCACTTGAAACATGAGGCTGGACTCAGGAGGTGTCCACCATGATGGCCTCGAAGTACTGGTTATGCCCATCAGGGATGGTAGCTCATCCTCAGGACTTGTGCAGCACACACTTTCTTGGGAATTGAACATGGCATTTTTCAGGTTTCTGTGAGAGTTGAGGGGATGATGCCTGAACAGTAGCTTACTCACTCTCAGGACCCATGCAGCACACACTTTCCAGGGACTTGAACATGGCATTTTGAGACTGCATGTATTTGAAGTTGAATGTCATGCATTTTTTGGTTTGTACAGGGTGAATGCTATTCACATCTAAGAAGTTTGGGAATCTGAGGACCGTCTCCAGATTCCCACGGGTCCCCAGAACCTGGTGCACATAAATCTTAATGCCCTCATAAGGATCCCCAAACACCCAGAGACTACGTACGGACCCTCACGCTTTATGTATGCTAGCAGAAAAGAGCCATACGGACCCTCTTGCAAATAATAATGGAGCTTTGGCATGTCTGTTGCTCTGTCTGTTTATTGTCGTTCACTTCCAAACAGTGGTGAGCGGCGGCACTGACTTCTTTCGAGGCATTGCACTGCAACAGCCAAGACAGAATGGCCGTCTGGCACCAGGCAGCTTTGATTTACAACATACAGACAACTGCTGCCACTGCCTCTTTAGCTACATAAGCCGTAAGACAGTGCAGTACTGACAGTGGCAGGTGGCACCACCACATGGCAGTGGGCAGTAACCGTGTATAAGTATGTGCGCCTCCATATGTATGTGCTTGATAATGTGCATCCAGTTACCATATACACACCCAGCTATTGCTTACGCTTCATGCAGCCGCTGCAAATGCAGAGGGAGTTACTGCTACTATTGAGCTTTTGGTGCTGACAGACAATGATGTCATAGAGTATTGCAATATAAGTATTGCAATACTGTAGTGTTGGCGAAAGTATTGATATTGTATTGAAAAAAGGCTCAAAATATTGTATTGCATTGAAAAAAGGCTCAAAATATTGTATTGCATCAAAAAAAGTTTCAATGTCTTTTCAATTCTTTTTTAAGTTTCCTGCCAATAAAACCCCTTTGCACAGCAATGCAAAACAAAACAGCTTAAGGGGAGAAATACGGGCAAATTACAACATTATACACATTATATACCATATATACGGCGGACAACATTCAGTTGTAGCACGCAAAGAAAGTGAGCTGCCATTTTTCAATGGCTTCTGAGTTTTCCACTGAAGTTAGGTTAAATTAGATCTTCTCACTATATTGTACATGTTCGGCAATACTTTTGGCAGAAAGTGTTGAGTTTTGTATTTAATACTTCTTTGAGAAGGTATGGAGTATTGCATTGCAATGCCAAAAAATGTATTGTCTCAGACCCTGGTGTCCAGACATTGCATTAAAAGAGGCCTCAGAAAGTAGGTATGTTGGAGCAGACTGGATGCCGGGTCAGGCCTGAAGAAGTCATTCTTGTCTGAGTCTTACTGATCTAAAAAGGCTTCGAACGCTGCCTCACACACTCCTCTAGATAGACTTCACCCGAACTGGATTGTCGTCGGGGGAAGTGTCAGGGACTCCTGTCCAGGCCAATTAAATTAGGCAAGAAATGCTACAATTTAACCTTGTGCGCAACTCCCCATATTTTGGGGACCACAAAGGCAAAAATTTTTAGAGGGTTCCTGTGGCAAAATGACTTAAATTTTTCGCGAGGATATTAATAAACATGGTTAAAGTCATGTGGCATGAGAAGTGCTGTTTCACTATACAAATTCAATGCTAAAATCATTCCAGGGTGTGATAAACTTGGTAAAAGTCACGTGGCGTGACAGAATTGCAGATTAGTACAGTTCAACCAAACTCTGTAGATGACTCATTTTGCATATGGAAGAGTCATGCCTGCAGAAGAATCGGTTGCAATATCATAAGTATCTACAATTGAGGTTTGACTACAGACTCTTCTGTGGCATGACATCTATTGAAAAAGGGTCCTCAAGACCCTGAGATTAGTGTTTACACGAGTCCACCAGATTACCAGACACATCAAGCATTCCGTGGGCATCAGCTGCCTCGATGTCGAGTTGCAGAGGAACTGGTGACTCCAACAAAGAAGTGCTAAAGTAGATGCTGTTCTCCAAATGAAAAACAAGTAACCTTTATATAAGTAAATGTCCGGTTGAGAAAGTGAATTCTTCAGCCATGACATGAAACACGTCATTTACAGATGCTGGTCCAACAGCTTCAGAGAGCAATGTGTTCAAAGACATAATGGTCACCCTGTGAGCCCACTGAAGCTTAACTGCTTCGTTTTACACGCGTTTTTGCTAAGTAGCAACACCCACTGTTGGATCCACTGCTGCAGGCGCCCCAACACATGTTGGTAGCCCCGCACGCACTCTAAGCACATTTCTCTGCCAGAGTCATTTGTTTTCCTAGCGCTCTCTCATTTAGCTGTAATGTATTCCAGGCTCTTCTGGGCTGCTGAGAGAGAATTGCGGCCAGACCCCCTCACCAAGCTCAGGCAATTGACTACTGGCTCATGATAACAAAAATGAGCAGTGAGATAAGTCTGCAAATGAAATGAGACGCCCAAACGATGCTTGTGACTGGCAAACTCACTGTATTTGTCCAAACGGGGCTGGACAAGAAGCAGGGAACACTGTGTGGGTGGTGCAATGGTGAAACCAGACAGCTTTCACGGGGGAATTGAAAATTTTTATCTGGCAAAAGGAATTTTTGGAAATTGGACCTGAAATAAGAAACTTGTCAGTGCCCTGACATCAACAGACAATTTCCACAATGCTGCAAGTGAAGAAGAATTGCTCAGCTTGTGCATTTTGGATCCAAAGTTTTAATCTGGCTTATGGAGAAGATGAAACTCAGAATCTTAGCTTGGCGAATAGAATATTGGAAATCAGGCCTGAAGAAAGAAAGTTGCTGCAGCTGCCTGACTTTTCAGACAACTTTCATGATTCTTTAAGTGAAGCCTAATTGCTTAGCTTTTGCATTGGAGACCAAATTTATGACCTAGCTTATTAAAAAGAAGGAAACTGAAGACTGTGAAATTTTTAATTTTACTAACAGAACTTTGGGAATTGAATCTGAAATATGAAAGCTGTTGTGTTCTGACATTATAAGATGATGTTCATGATATTGAAAATGAGGCGTACTTCAGCTGAGCCTGTGCATTGGGTACACCTTTGTAATCTGGCTTAGCTGAAGGTGCAAGGGGTTGAAAGTTTGTACTTTGCAGAAGCAACTTTCGAAATCAGACCTGGTGCAAGAAGTTGTTGAGTCTTGATCATGAAAGGATTTTTCCTCACACTGTAAGTGAGGTCTGATTGCTGAACTTGTGTAGTAGACACAAAATGATTGTCTTTCAGCAACGGAAAACTTTCATTTGGCAATAGCAATTGTACAGATCCTGCAAGTTCAACATGTGATATGTTGACTCCTCTACTAGCTCCTGGCCTGATTTTTGGCATGAACAGTTCGCCTCTGTTGAAGACTCACATACACATGTAGCCCCTGCACAAGTTGACGAATTGGGCCTACTAACAGTCATGAAAATTCTCTTGCAATACCAGGATGCAACAACGTACTTACTTCAGCAATGCTTTCTAAAATTCCCTTTGAAAACTAAGAAGAGTTTTGTCTATTAAAAAAAGGCCGGGCTAAAAGAAGTGCACGTGCTGCACAACAAGCTGAGCAATTTTTCTCCACTTGCGGCATCATAAAAGTCCTCTATCACTGTCACAACACAACAAGTTTGCTATTTCGGGTCCGATTTCCAAAATTTCTTTTGAAAAATATTGAATTCCCTCTCTCCAAGCAACTGGATTTCACCTTCGTGAAATCCCACACCGCTTAGAGCAAAGCATTTCCATCTTGGAAGGCATTGTTGTGGGCATGATCGCAACCACCACTGTTTCTTGGCTCAAACGCCTGGATAACCACCCAAGAAATGAATCCTGCGATAAGTAGTGGAATGATGCCAGAAAGTCCCCCAAATGATGCACACAGATGGGCAAGCACTCAACTTCCTCCTCACAGAAAAAGCTTTCTTCTTCCTCGGTACATTTTTCACTTACTCGCACTCGATGTACGAACGATCCAGAGCCTGGCCCACGTCTGAGTACCTATTCATTAATGGCGGAAAGTTTTCCTGGGAACTGAAACCGCCTGTGAAGAAAGTTTTAACTGAACGCTGAATGTATAGGGCTGCAGCAACAGCAGGAGAAGCACTGATTCATCCTCGTCAAGTCGAAATTGTCCATAGCCTTTTTGTCTCTCCAGTGTGAGCCAAAGGGTTAAATAAATAGCCACGCACTCGGCATAAACGTGGATTCAGATCCTCCTGCACACGATGAAAGTTTAACCAGGGATTTGGGAAAGTCCTCCTCCCTTAACTTTCTGCTGAACGAGGCTTTCACTCCACATCTGGTCGCAAACCAAGAATGCGGGAGGAGACAGAAAGGCGTGCCACGCCCGGTGCCACGCCCAAACCTCAATGCCCCTCCCCTCCTCTCATTCGGATACGCCCACCCCCTCCCAGTTCCTTTTATTGTTTGCGCTTTCAAGGGGGGGGGGGGACGAACACTTTTTTCCCGCTGGCTCTGAATATCAGGGCACGAGTGGAAAAAAAACTTTTCCTCCGCCTTCTTTGAGGCAGCTTCCAATTTAGCAGATGATAAATGAGCGTGTGCGTGCGCGCGTGGGTGCTTGGGTGCGCGTGCGCGTGCGATTCCTCGCATTTTCTGGGACATAAAGAAAGGGGGAATGTTTCTCCTCTTTTTTTTTTAATCTGGTTTGAGTCACTCTTGGAGCTTGATTACTTAAAAAGGGTGGACTTTGTGCATCGACAGATTGAATACTTTTGGTGCCAACATTGAGGACTTTTGGCACCGTGTCCTGTGGTGACGTCACCAAATCACGTTGTTCACTGGTCGATCTAGTAGGGCAACGTCTCGATTCGGTGCCAAAAGAGCCATAATTTGTCCTGCTTCGAAGCATCCGATGGACCTAGAGGCGTCAGTGGAGGAACGAGGACAAGGGAATGAGGAAACGTTATCATCCAAAACAATAGATTGATGATGGATGCAGCTTTTGGCATCAGCAAATCTGGTGCTTTCGTCGCCAAATCAATATCATTAAATCGAGTACCGACCTCACTAAACAAAGTTCCCAAGTTGAATCAAGCGCTTGCAATGGATGAGTGCATTGACCTCAGAAAATTGAGTACTGACCTCAGGAGATTGAGTACTGACTTCACGGAACAAAGTACCTACATTGAATCGGGTGCTTGAGATAAATTGAGTACTGCTCTTTCTAAAATGAGTCCTTACAATGCATGGAGTACTGACCTCACCGAACAAAGTATCTACATTGAATTGAGGGTTTGCAATGAAGTGAGTATTGTTTTGACGTTGAGTCGACTGCTGATATCAATCAGTCATTCGATCTGTTCGACGTAGTGACGCTAGTACTCGGTTTCGATGCTCCGTTCGGCCACTCTCCTTTCCCTCCGTGTTTTACACTGCGCAGAACCGTTTGCAAAGTCCAGCACGTGTCTCCCAGTGCTGTCCATGCCATATGTCCTTTGCAAACAAGCACAAAAGAGCACGTTGACAAATATTGTGAGGTCCGAGACGTCGACGAGATGCCACTTTATCACGACCTTTTTTCTCCTTCTGTCCTTCCTGTTTGTGTGCACAGACATGCATCAACATGTGTCTCTCGGCCTTCAAGATGGAAAGCTTTTACATGTTCGTGGACACAAGAGAGAAGCAGTTCCAGGTGCCAACATGCCACAATCACTTGAGAACAGACGTGATGAAAGTCCAGCAAGTAGAGCTACTGCACACCCACACACACAAAAGCTGTACACCATTTAGACACACAGACACAGGCTGAGTACTGCACGCACGCACGCACGCACACGCGCTCGCGCACAGGCCCAAGCTCAGTACTACGCACACGCATGCAAGCGCAGCACTGGACACGCACGCACGCGCACACGCACGGTCCAAGATTTGCACCGCATGCTATAGTTGAAACGTCTCTCTGGACATCGGAAGTTTACGTGAAGACGCTCCAGCAGAGAAGTGGAAGAAGATGGTACGTTGGGTTTCAACCCCCTCCCCCAGCTTGGTTCAGATATTCTCGAAAAACAAACTTGACCTAGCACTTTCATCACCAACACTCAAGTACCGGGTGCCCCACTACATTTTCTTCCCCTCCGGAGAGTGACTCCTGCGACACCCGGTGTTTCTGGGGTCCGCACCAAAAGTTCCAAGGCTGTTCATTACACAGATTGGCAGGTCTTATGTCTAGAAATTGGAGCTTGATTCCTCCTCATTCATCATGCCTGGATCATCTTTCCGGATTTGGGCTTTCTCCAGAACTCTCGACCGTCGCCACAGGGTGGCCTAGGCAGATTCACGCCCCGCCGAAGCCGGTCACAGGCCCACCCCGTTGGCAGAGCAATCAGTGTCTGAACCACATTGGTTTGTCATTTGTCCTCCTCGGCAGTTTCGTTCAAAGTTTCAGGAAGCCGAAAAATAATGATAACCCCCTCCCTCCCCCAAAGTTCTGAAGCCCCGTTTGCCCAGGCAAACTTGAAGCCCTGATTACTCGGGACCAAATCCAAGTCCTGTCGTGCAGCCACATCCCTAACAGAGGCCACAATTGGATCCATAAAAAGGGGACAGTGAAAAGAACTCACAGATAACAAACCCGCCCTCCAAAAAAAAGGAGAAGAAAAGAGGAGAGGAAACCTAGTGCATTTGTTGGAAAAAAAAACCTTTCTGGACTTTCTCTTTCTCCCAAAAAAGTAATAGGAACCAAATTCGGTGGCAAAACGAGAGTGTTGCACTGACCCACGTGTCTGTTCTTCTCTCTGTCTCTACACAAGAACTTATTGTTAGTCTGTGCAAGCTTGCACTAGAGGAAACTTTTTGCTCAGTACGAGATTAAGTTATTTATGCCAAGTCCATCAGCACCTGAACCAAGGACCAACTCACCTTCAGGGTGTTGGAGGAGGAAGAAATTGATCTAAGCCTTTAACATACTGTTTAGGGACTTTGTTAGTCTTTCTTATAAGGGAATGTGTGCAGTGGAGTCTGTGATGACAAGTTTTCTTTATTCCTGAACACCGATCCTTTAAATACGGGACATAATAATCTTCTTCATAATAATTAGCTGCTGAAACAACATTGACTTATTGTATTGTATGCATTGTAATTCTGTTGCCTTGGTGTTGAGAGGCACGGTTGACTTGAATCATTAAACTTGGAGACATACTTATGCTTATGCTTTACTGTGTTATATAGTTAAAGGTAGCTTACGTGTGTAAACATCGATATTCTGAGACGTCACCTTATATATACACATGCATATACATATACATCCATATATATAACGGTAGTGACCGTAGCAAGGGAACGTGGCTGATTCTAACAGTTGTTGCTTCATGCAGACTTGCTGTGCACAAGAGGAAAGCAGCATGGGAGGTTCATGACACCCTCGAGGCTCCAGGATGACTGTTTTTCTTCCTCTTCTTTTAATCCTTTCTCCTCCTCTGGATCCCCACCTGCAAAGACATGAGGGGGAAAATTGTTATGCAAACAAGGTCAAAGGAAAAAAGTGAAGGAGAAGAAAGCACCGATGTAGAACAAAGCTGAGGGGCTGAGGCCGGTTTGGCTGGCATTGCGGCATAAGCAATAGGGATCCATACCCATGGTCAACATCTGCATGACGGCTGGTGATTGGGCAGCGTGACGTGGCATTGTCATGCACAGCGGGGAGGCCAGAACTGAGGCTGCGAGGACTGAGCCGTGACAATGAGGCCGCCTGGCCTGTGGTTGCCTGGCTTGCCTAGTGGTAGCCAGGCCAGGCTTGTGGCCATCAGCTCCGGACTGTGGCAGTCAGGGACATCGAATTCGAATCTGAGTCGAAGTTGTGATGTCATCGACTCTATCTGGATTGGTGGTATGGATGCGCCTTTAAGAATTGTCGCACAGACCGCGGGATCAGAGTAAACTCTTTCCAAAGGACTTTTGCGAGAAGTCAGTACTGAGGTCCACGGTGCTGAATTAAGACTCAGGGCTGGAGATTCAAAATTGAAGGAACTGACTACAAAGTCTCTGCTTGTGATGATGAATCTGAATCAACGATGAATGACTCTTTCGAGGTTTGAATGCGTCTCCTAACTGCACTTCTTCCATTCCACATTAGAACATGATCCAGCAAGTGACGACCAGTCGGGATCCAGGTTGGGATTCCAATCCTGATCCAACTTAGCCTAAGGGATATCAATTGTTGTTATCACAACAATGATTCATAGTGCAGCAACCTCACATTCCTTTTGCTTGGTGAGTGTTTTCCTTTTACGTGAGTGCTCAGATATTGCCTGAAAGTAGTTCTAAGTAGAGCGGTTCGCAGAAGAAATGTTTTCTCACTCAATTGACATCCTTTCAGGTAAAATCAGGATAATGGCAACTCTCTCACAGCAAGGTCAGAAATACAGGGTGGGGCGCAACCACTGAAACTCTTGCAGATACAACTCGGATGTTGGCAACCCTGATTTTTTTCCGCCGGGGGAAGAAATATTGTGTGATTCATCAATCTTATCGTCGATTTTTTTAATGGAAGAAAAATACATTTTTACCATCGTAACGATCATTATTTCTTCCCGCAGAGCGGGCACAAAGACTAAAACTCTAAAAAACTGTTCATAACTCAGAGATCCTGTCAATGTGGTAACCTTGGTCTTATTATTACTTCATCATTGAATGGGAGAGTGAGGCATGTGAAATGCTCAGGTTTGGACGGTGGCAGTGGGGCCTGGACTGTGGTTTTTGAGTCAGGACTGTGGTTTTTGAGTCAGGACTGTGGTTTTTGAGTCAGGACTGTGGTTTTTGAGTCAGGACTGTGGTTTTTGAGTCAGGACTGTGGTT
>JAAUXU010029289.1_pt1 | contig 24188 bp, 19 predicted proteins | sample 7278151 | NCBI WGS metagenome assembly JAAUXU01 (sample SAMN14350113, study PRJNA611818) | marine sediment metagenome | isolation source: surface marine sediment (1.8m) | place: French Polynesia: Moorea | collected 2018-08 | reverse complement strand
TTTCTGCGCGAAGCCATCGGTAGCAAACATCAAGCAAGGCCTTTTCTCTCTGCTGCGCCCGCAGAGACGGGGAGGGTGCGATTTTTCGCGCATGCAATCGGCCTCGCAAGCCCGGGCGAAGCAGTCGATTTTTACCGCCGAAAAGAGGCCCGCCCGCCGCAGGGCCCCTCCAAGGTCCGCCGTCAAAATGGAAAGTTATTTTCCCGAGGTATTTCGACCGAGACTGACTGAAAAAGTTGCAGCAAGTGTACGATTATGTTTCAGGCCCCCCCTCGCTGGGTGCCAAGTCGATATGATGATCCGATCTGGCCATTAGGCCGATCGCTCATGCAACGCACAACTGCTCTCTTTCTCTCCTCCTCCTCGTTTCCCTTATCCCCCCCCTTGTCCTGCTCCTTTCCGATCTTTTCCTTCCTGGCCTCCCTTTCTTTTCCCCCTGTCCCTTCCTCCTTGCCTTGGTCTATTTTCTCCGAAATTTTCCATGAATGAATCCGGGGGGGGCGGTGGATGGATGGATGGAGGACACGACACAGCCAGCGCCACCAACCATCCAGCCTAACGACCACCTCCCCTTTCCCATTTCTTTCCTCCTCCTCGCGCTCCCTTCCATTTTTGGCTCGGACATACTCTGAAGAACGAGGGGGGGGATGTTTCGCAATCCAGTCTGCTGCGTCCCTTTTCCTCCTCTCCCTCGAATCCCCTCGGCAAACTCCCCGTCCCTCCTCCTATTGTCCCAAAGTTCCGCCATTGCAATTCCCCCGTCGCAATTTTTTTCCCTTCGGGGCGAAAATTTCAACGAGGGGACAGAAGCTTGTGCGTTTAGCTCAATAGGGGAAACAGTGTTGTACTGATTGGACGAAACTGTTACAGTATCCATACATTGCTTGAGGCTCGTATGCACCTGAAAGCATTTCCCGGATGTTATCTTCTTCCCCCATGTTGCAGTGGACATGAACCGGGTACTTTTTTCCCCTTTCAGGTCAGACAAAGGAAACGAAAGAGACGACTGCACGAGAGAGAGGCGAAGAAGAAGAAGAAGAAGAGGGATGAGCTTAGGCGAGGAGGAGGATCGGGCAACGGAGGAGGGAAGGAAGGAGATTCCTCGGCCACCAGGACCTGTTCTTCCTCCTCCTTTTTCTTTTCTCTTTCTCCTCCTCCTTCCCTCTCTGCGTGCCCATTTGACTGAGGGAGGAGGGGGTTGTAACGGGACCCCTGCCTTGCTCCTTTCCTGAGGCGGAAGGTTCCCTTTCCCTCTTTTCCAGTGCGTGTGCCCCGTCGGGCAGACAGAAAGGATCTTTCCATATTGTAGTATAAGGGTTGCTGCGTGCGATAGATGGGGTATGAGAGAAGAAAGGAATGCTCTCCTCCTGACCAGCTATTCTAATTTTCTCTACTTGCAGTTGCGTTGTTCCGTAATACCTTGCTTTTTCTTTTTTATTGCTGGTCAAGCCTCGACCCTAGCCGAGCCTTTTTTCTCACGATGGGATATATAGGCTCACCCCCTTGGGGACTCCAATCCATTTCGGTAGTAAAAGGGATGTTTTTGCATGACGCTCGCAAGGGAAAAAAAGAAAATGGGGAGAGGAAAATGGACACGTTTACTGCTTCGAAATCGGCCTGCAAAAGTGAAAAAGAGAGGGAAAGGGTTGGAGAGATTGGAAACTGCATTCGACTTCTGGGAAAAACGATCAATGGCAGAATGTGTAGGTATGTATGGATTGCGATCATTTCTCCCCCCGTCACGGCCACCCTTTCCAGACCGGGGCGATCCCTTGTTGGCACCTCTCGCAAATTTGCGGGAAAAAGAGACAGTCGACGACAGAGAGGGGGTGACTGCGCTCGTTTCTCGCCAACGTACGTTCGAAAGGAGGAGAGCAGAGATGGATGGAGGCCGCTGCACTTTTGTGTCAGGGTCAAGCGCCGTTGTGTTTTTTTTCGTTCTGGTGATCGCAATTCGTGGCGATGTCACATTTTTAACACGGTCACTTGAGGCGAGAGTCATCAATCAAAAGGTGCTTAGAGCGGGATTGCTGCTATATAATCGAATCATGAACTAGTCATCCCTGATATGGTACGACTCTAACAATGATATATGCGGTAAAAGAACACACTCAGATCTTCGTAGACAGGAACGAAATGGTATCAGAACATTGAATCCATGCTAGGTAGGGGGAAATGTGGAGGGGAAATCGAAGCTGGAAGCCTGTCCCAATGTTGCCGGATCCGTCAGAAGCGGTCAGTCAGTCAGTGGGACCCTCCTCTCCCCCTTCCTACACACATTTCTAGGACCGGCGTCGCCGTCGTGCATGTCCAGTCGCGGCGGCACCAGGCTGACTTCATCCTGCCTACTCTGCTACCATGAAGCCCCTGCCGCTCCTATCCTTCTCCCCCTCTCCTTTTTTCTATCTCTCCTCTTTGGTGGTTTCTCTTCCTCCTCCTCCGTCGTCGTCGTCGCCTCCCTCATCCTACACTCAGCACCATCCCTCCCAGCTCCCCCCCTCCTCCGTCCGGCTTCTTTCTCATACCCCCTCCTCCTCCTCCTCCTCCTCCTCCTCCTTCCAGGGCCGCGCGCGTCGAAATCACCACAGCCCTCGCCGCCTGTGCAGGGGAGGGAAAAAGAGGGGAGCTCGCTAAGGAGCCTCGGCTTTATCCTCGATCACCTCCTCCTCCTCCTGTTACGGGCGCGCGCCTCTCCTCTGACGACGGAGACGCCGCCGAAGCCCTCCCCCCTCCCCCTCCCCCTCCCCCTCCCCGCGGTCGCCGCCCGTCGCCGTCGAGGCCGGTATAAATAGTTTCTCCCCCCTCCCCCCCTGCTCACTCAGTGTCCGTGTTACTCCGCGTGAGGGACGTGTGTGACTTTCTTGAAAAAAACTTATCGGCCATCCAAGAGGCTGAGCTGTTTCGGGTTCCCAGAAAGGTATGTCAAAAAAGAGAGATCTATAAGGCCCCCCAGTGCACCTTTTCGTACCCCCTTTTTTCGTCCCCGGTTTGAAATAGAACATTTTCTAATTAACCTCGGGTGGGGCCCCGCGCAAATTATCCCTCCCCGTCCTGAAATCCCCCGGAGCTCTGTCATCCCCCCCGTCAACATGGGCTCTACGTGCGAGAGGAGGAGGCGGAGGCGGAGGCGGTGGCGGAGGAAGAAGATGTCAAATCGAGGACCTTCTCCGTGATCTGGTTCCCTGATGCGGCGGGGAAGGAGAGGAAGGAGGAAGAAGCGCACATGCAGTGACTGAAAGTAAAAAAGAGCCTTTATGACAGTGACCACGGGAAAAAAAAGCTGGACACCAAAAAACACGAAAAGTGCACCAGTGAGCTTTTTCTCGTCTCCCAGTGCCAAAATGCATTCGCGTTACAGACTGTGGAGCTGGTCAAGTGCAAAGACTTTCTACGGTGCGGCCAGTTTTCATCCTCCTCCCTCTCTCTCTCTCTCTCCGACGCCGAAGCAGGACTTTTTTCCGGACGATCCGAGGAGAGAGAAGTGAATCTTCTGAATCCGCCTCCGCCGCTCCGCTCACCGTCAAACAAACGCCAGCTTCCACCTCTAGCACGGAGAGCCCTTGGAGGGTTGCATTGCGCCGGGTTTGGGAGAACCCTTACTAACCATCTTTGCCTGGATTGATAATCCAGAGTTTTTTTAATGCTACACAAACACACAAGCAATGTCGTCTATGGAAGTTCTATCCCCTTTTTGTTTTTTCCGAGCCCGTTTGATTACGAATCGGCAAAGCAAATTTGTGGCGATATAGGGTTTTCCCCATCCCGTCTTATTGCTTTTCTCAGTACAGATATGCGATATTTTCCGAGCCTATTTTTTCGTATCTTTTTTTTGTTTTGGCAAGAAACATCATGTTTTTGGAAAGAAAATGTAGACAAACATCTGATTTGCACATTCTCACTCACTTTCTTTTTCACTCCTTCATGCTGCAAAAAATCGCACCTTTTCCCCTCTTCTCTGTTTCTCATTTCCCCCCTCCTCCTTCTCTTTCGCTTTCCTTTCCTCCTCTTTTATTACATGCCAGATGTTACGGTAATCTGACTTCTTCCATAGAATTGCCTCTTCTATCCCTGCACCGCTTCTTACTTTTCCGAAAAAAGGAGCATTGTACGTGTGTTTGTAAGAAGTAAATTTTCCCATTAATGCATGCCTTTTTGATATACGATTTTCTACTACATGTGCTGTTACCGTGGAACGAAAAAAGAAACCCCCCATTCTAATGTTGTTTCCCCCATCACCGTCAGTATGTTCACCAGTCAGCCATAGGTCACCAGAATGCAATATGCAAATTGAAAGAAAGGAGTACCAAAAAATACTTTCACCTCCTCTCGTGAGGAAGGGATGCTATCTATCTAGGGAAAGCAACGTATAGTATTCTTCTTACATACGGGAAGGCAGCACACTTCTTTTAGTAAAAATCAACCAAAAGAGCTTCACTCAGTCAAACCCCCTCGGTTTCGGGCTCATACCCAATGGTAGTAGGATTTTAGTTGAAAACGATTTGAGTTTTCTTCGAGAAGAGAATATGCCACATTTGAACCAACCAAGACTGATTTGACCAAGTGTACGTTAGTGATGTGTCTTTCTTATTGCTTCTTAGTCTCGATCTTGCGTCCCTTGTCATTGTAGCCGAGTAGGATTTTAGGATATCCCTAGGTTACCGTCCGCCTGCCAGGCTCCCCCAATGTATTCCCCCGGGTGTCCGTGTATAAAACTCATTGCATTCCGCATTTAACAATCTTTTTCCGACGCGAAGGAAATCCGACTCTGACGACAAACACTCAAAACTCCGCCTTCCTTTCTTCCTCTTGCCGTACGTGTCCCACGAGCACCCACCGCCACCTACTTGTGTACGTAGTACTGCAGACAGGCCCCCTCACTCCTTTCCCAAGCCCGTGACTAAAGAAAGTGCCGCTCTCAATTAGCGAAGGGATGGCTTTTTCCGTCTCAGTGCATAGTCATCCCTCCCCCTTTTCAATGGGAAGAGGATCAGACAGAAATACGATTCGCGGATTCGCGAATAAAAGAGAGGTGCTTGCGTGTGTAAGCGGCGGCGGCGGCTTCCTTGGCTCCTCCGCAAGCCGCCGCCGCCGCCGCCGCCGCCGCCGCAGTTCCTCCATATTCCCGCAGCCGACGCCGCCTTGCTTTTTGAAAGAAATTCTCCCTCCCCCTGCTACAAAAAGAGGCATGCCAATACCTCTTCCATTCGAGTGAAAGTTGTTCTCCCCCCCTCCCTTCCAAGCCATCCGGTGGCACATATAGCCTTGGCAGGTGCCAGCCAGCCAGTGGCCGCCTTTGAGGAGGGGATACTTTAGCAGCCCAGCAAGGCATTGGAAAAGGCAGCAGCACTCCTCCCCCCCTTCTTTCTTCCTCCGCGCTCCGTAACCACTTATGGACGGTTCGCTTCCTCAGCCAAGGTTCTTTCTCCAACCGCCTCCTGCTCCCTCTTTTCGCTTTTCCCCTTGCTGGCCAGAGCCGCCGCGGCAGGCCGCAGAAGTGAGAGTGGAGAAAGGGGGGGAGGAGAGGGGGAAGGGGGACGGATGACCTACTTGTCCTCTCCTGCGTCGGCCCTTCTCCCTCCCCTCCCCGTCGCTTTTCTGTCGGGAGCCGGGAGCTCGGACCCTTTTAAGGAGGAGAGACTTTTAAACTGCACTCATCTTCGCGGAGGTTGTCTGCATGACAAATCATCCCCGGAGAAAATTTATGCAATGCACCTTCCCATCGCCGTATTTGAAGCCGTTAACAGTAGTCTAAACGCAGAAAAATGGGCAAAATGGTAACATGGATAGACGCGCTTGCATGGCAGAAAATAACAATGCCTCGCTGTTATAACTTAGTAGACATTCATTGCACTCAAAATCCCTGCGAGAAACAAGCCCAAAGCTCCTGTCCAATTTCTCCCCCACCCTCCCACTCCTTTGGCATGCACCACACTTGGCTAGGGCGGCAAGGGAGCAGGAAAATCGGGAAGAAGGAAGGAAGCTGTGAAGGAGGCGGAGGAGGCGACCCAGAGACCGAGAGACCCATTGAGGAAAACCGACGACGACCGACCTACTTTCGACTTTTCCTGTTCGCCTTCCTCCTCCTCCTCCTCCATCCTGTACGGCTGACTGGAGACGACGACGAGCGGCCTGCCGCCGCCCACTACTACAGTATACGGACTACTACTGGCCCTTCTTCCAACCCCCCTCCCCTGCCCACTTTTGGAGTGGGCTCCTCCTCATCCCCTTCTTCCCTCCACCTGTCTCGTACACACACACACCCCTTAGCTCCATTGGTGCTTTAGCCGCGGCGACGGCGGCAGCAGCAGTTTAGGGCACTGCTCCCCCTTGCTTGTCGTCTTGACATGCAGCGAAAAAACGAAATGCTTTAGGTCGTATAGCGACTCACCAACTGACTGGAAATGATCCCCTTCCTCCCCTGGAATAGAAGTACTTTTTGCTGACCATTCAGCAGCAGCCATAAGAAACCTAAGCTATCATATGAGAGCAGATCAGCAGCAGCAGAATTTGAACTTAAATTGAGAAAGAAAGAAATATGGGTTTCCTCCTCCTGCATATCTCTACGTCCACCGAGCAAGCAAGCTTCTAGCAGCCAATTTATCAAATTACCAAAAAAGCAGCCAATTATAAAGATTTTTCTACTATGTCACTTTCACTTCTTATACTTTTTCCTACCTACTTAGGGCAGGAAGCGAAAAGCACACCTTACTTAGTCCCAAAAGAGCAGTTCTCTGATCGCACCGCACCAATGAATGACGAGCGCCCCATCTGCAAACCACACCCCCAGTAAACAACTTACCGTAACAAGTTAACAAGAACCACCACTACGGCTGCATTTAGCTCTTTCTAGGTTAGTTCCTTTTCTTGGGAGACCGCTCTGGGGTGGCGAATTTCGAAGGAGACAAAAGATCCTTGAAACCCGACGCAATGATCATGTGGTTCTCTCTCTCTCTCTCGCTTTGAAATTAAGTTAAAATGTGCAACATTACGACAAGGTCACTTCCAGCCCCCGATGCCCATCGACGGGGGACAAACAGTCAAAAAAACCTTCAAAATGCAAACTCTGTGCTGCTTTTCCTCCACAACCTTTTTAGGTAGCTTTAACTCTTGCTTTCTCGGTGACTTGTGCGCTGCTGGTGGTCATGCTAAGTACGTAGCAGAACCCAAAGCCGGGATTCGGCTTCGCTATGCGTAACTCCCCCCTCATCTTCTCCCCCTTATGGTACGAAGCAACGAAATCCGTCGAACGAACGAACCCCCCTACCAGTACTGAGACCCTTCTTCCTCCTCCTTCCCCCCCTCCAGGTCGAAAAGATGAAATTCCTGATAGCTACTGTCGTTCTGCTCGGCGTCGCCGCCCAGCAGGCCTTCGCCGAGGAGGTCTTTGACGAGCAGTTGGTGGAGCAGGAGGTTGCCGATGCCAGGTTCTTCAACGTCTCGAGCACGGCCACCAGCCTCACCCTCCTCGGCGCTCTCATCCTCCTGGGTGTGATCGCTTACCTGATCTACGCCGGCGGCCTCCTCGGGTCCGACTCGGGATACAACCGCAATGACTATCAGTATGGCTACGACCAGTACGGAAACTACGAGCAGCAGTATGCCCAGTATAGGTAAGGATCTCTCGCGGGCCCAGCGATTCTAACATCGTATTCGAGGAACAGAAAAAACCTAACTCTGGTCTTGGAGAAACAAACACATTATGAATAGGCTGGTAACACACAGAGTGCTCAGTTCTTAGACTATACTATAAGGTAAAAAAAATCTTGCTAGGAGAACAGGTTGACCCAGTCCAGTCCGCTCCTCAGTCCATCCGTCGATTTGTCCACTCTCTTTTTGGGTTGCAGTTCACCTTTTTTGCTGTCATCTGTAGGAAAGTGGTCACCTTAACGGTGCACGGCAGTCCGCCCCTCCAGAAACGTGTTCCGAAAGGGCAGGGGAAGAAACAGGATTTGCCTTCTCCTTCTTTCTTCGTGGGTATAGTAGGTAGGTCCGCGGCCGAGACCCGATTTCACTTTTTTGCCCCTCCACCCCCACCCCATATTTTTGCCGCCCTACATTCCTCCTCCTTCCCCTTCCTCCCACGCTTGACCCAGTGTAGATGGAAAGAACTCACGCAGCTACGCCTAACCGAGAAAGCCGGCTGCGTTGCAGATTAGACTTGGAGAGTCGCCTGTTTCGGTCAGCGTAGGGTGGAAGTGCATGTTGTTGTTGCTGCGGGAAGGAAACCAACCAACACCCCTGTAGATTTGAGGCTTCTCCGCCCCCTAACCCCTCCTTCGCGCCGCGTCCGAGGATGGGGAGCGAGAAAGTACGTAGTAGTGTTGTTTTACTCACCACCCTTGTTTTTTGCCTGCCCGCCCCGAGGAAAAAAAACCGGGGCGGGGCGTAGTAGCCTAATTCTTTCTTTTTTACATTTCCTCCTCCTCCCACTGTTGCACACTTTTTTGCCGCGCGCATTTTCTCAACATCCAGGAGGAAAGCGGCGCGGTTTAGCAGGTGTTTGTCTACACCGCCATCGTTTGAGAGGAAGGAAGAACAAATCCAAAAGTGATAACGTGTCACCCCTCTCCCCAGCAATAAAAAAGTAGAGAATGATCTTGCCTCAGAAAACAGTCCTCCTCCTACCGTTTTCAGGCCCAAGTTTTCCTCCCGCCTGAAACCCTCCTCCCTCGATCGCCGCCATGGCCAAGTCCTCCTTGTCCCTCGCCCTCGTGGCCCTCCTGGCCGCCTCCGCCTCCGCCGACAACGAGTTGGTGGAGGGGATGACGGCCGAGGACTTCGAGATGGCGCGCACCTTCAACGGCTTTAACTCCACCTTCCTGCTGGCGGCCATCGCCGTCGGCGCCGTCCTCGTCCTCCTCGTCGGAGTCGGACTCTACCTCTACGACGTCTACTCCGACAACTCCAAGACCGACCCCTACCCCAACCCTGACTACACGGCCTACTACGCCGACCAGTACCAGAACGCGGAGTACGCGTACCCGGCGGCGCAGCAGAGCTACCAGAGGAGACGGTACGCCGGCGTTCGAATCCCCCTGTCCAAAAGAAATTGCGGGCGCGCCGTTTTAAGAAGCAGCAAAAAAAGAATCGTTAGATATAGCACAACAAATCTCTCTCTCTCTCTCTCGAATTATTAGAGACGAAGGGTAAAACTAGGATTCTGTGGAATAAGCAGAGATGTCTCAATGCGTCCTCCTCCACCGAAATCATACAGTACACATAGTCGCGGGTTCACGCCCGGGTGACCATCACGGCAGGGATTGGGAAATCGCGCAAAGTCACACGAGTATAAGTTGGCGTAGGTGGAAGGGGAAAGGTCACAATCTTTTTTGACGCCGCGACTTATTGCCAAACCACCGCGACCCCCTCACCTCCCCCCCCCTTTCTTTTTGGTACGTGTGCATAAATCCGTGAGAAGGAGAGGCGCATCAAAATGGGAAATTTTTCCGTTGCGTCACCCTCACCCCGTCACCCCTCTTTGTACGTGTATAAAAATATTCGCAGTTTGTCTGCCACCTTCACAAACCTACGCCGTCATCAGCCTTTTGCAAAGCCTAAAGCAATAAATTTCCCCTCCCCCCACTTTTTACCTGCAAGGATTTTTCAATTCACTAGCCGTCATTCCTTTGACAACTTCACCCTTGAATAAAAGAGGCGCATTCATTCACGGCGGCTGTTGCATCTAATTCCAAGTAAGGGGTTATTGGAAGGAAGGAAAAGGACGTGGGTGAGTGCGCGTGGGAAAGGGCCTTCCTCTTCCTTCTCTAACCTCCCCCCCCCTTTCCCCCTTTATCTCCTTCCATTCTCACGACACCGGTGAGGACCTTGCCTCGTTCCCCTTTTAACCAGTCAGTCAGTGCAGAGGAGGCGCCCGGAGTAGTACCTACACATACCTGTAGTGAGTGAGCGGTGGTGCCTATTTTTCGCACAAAGGGAAAGAAAATCGGCGGCGGTAGGAAGACATATTCTCTTCTCGAGAAGGTGAACTCAAACTGAACGAAAAAAAGCATTCATAGCAGTAGGACTTCTTGGCCACTCTCTTTCAATTTGCACACTTGCATTCGAGTGATTTGAACGCGCGATCAGAATACGATCCGCCGCTGTCTGGTGTCCATCCCTGATCCCTCCCCCTTGAACCAAAACCCCGAATCCTGCTTCCTTCCACGGTCAGCAAGCGAGAGCAGTCCGCAGAATCCTGACCCTCCACCGGCGTTCCGCCGCTCGCTTTGCAGGACTCCCCCCCACACCACACATCCATCACCATGAACGCGTTCTTGTTGGCGGCCGTCCTGATGGCGGGTTGCGCGCAGGCGCAGGAGCTGGCGGAGGACTTTTCCAACGCCGAAATGGACCCCAGGATCTTCTTCGTGAACTTCACGTCGAGTCTGGTGCAGGTTAACGCCACCATCCTTGCCTACGCCCTTCTGGCCCTGGGCATCGCCGCCGCCGCGGCCATCGCCCTCTACTACCTCTATGTCGAGTCCCAGAACGACAGCAGCGGATACGGATACGGATACGGCTATGAGCAGCAGGGGTACAATTACGGCCAGTACGCAAGGTAAGAAGAACAGGATGTCAGGAGTGGGTCAGGCCTCGCTCACTGTCGTAGTTTTAGTTGAGACTGTAACTCGGTTAGCAGGAAGTCTACTTACAGCGGTAGGTAGCGAGAGAAAGAGAGAGAAGCGTTGTATTATCACACTTTGCTTTTGCTGCTTCAATAGAAACGCCGCGGTCGTGATCTAGGAATGGATAACGAGGTTAATAGGTTTAGGAACTGAGCACTACTTTAGCACATAAATAGTAGCTATTTGAAGCAAAAGAGGTATCTCCAAAACCAGAACCAGGTCAAATTCGTTGTTATCGTACTAACAATATTGTATATCTCGTGCATTTTTGATACGTTCGTCAATAAGAATTTTTTTTTCAAAAATTGGGGCAGGGGGGATTCAGGGTGGGATGATGAAGAAAAGAGCCATGGGCAGAGAAAATCGGGGGGCGCAGCTGAGTGAAGAGGCGCACAGCGATGCAAACAGCCACTTTCTGAAACTCTCCTGCACAAAATCATCCTCTGCTAAGTCGCAAAAACACCAAGCAAAAAAGCAAGCTCTCATCACGCACCACCGACCACCGCGCCACCGCGCCACCGCCAACACCAAATCCTCCTCCTCCTCCAAAAGTCATTCAGCCATTAATGGAGGTCAAACCGTTCTCCGCAAATAGCAGCAGCAGCAGTAATGACCCCGAGATCGTTTCTGCTGGCCTCGTGCCTGGCCGCCGCCGCCGCCCTTGCCATCACCTTCCAACCTCCTCCCGATGCGGCGGACGAATCGACCGTGACCATGAGGGACGATGATGGCCGCAGGGAGGGGAGAATCTACTTCATCAGCAATGGCACCGCCGTTGTCAACAAGACCTCGGTCTCCCTGGCCCTTGGCTTCGCCACCATCGTGGGTCTGGGCGTCGCCTCCGTGTTTCACGAGGCCGCCACCAGGAACTTCCCCACCGCCCCCGGCGGAGCCGCCGACGACAACGACGTCAGCGCCAAGGTGGACAAGGAGGTCCGGAGGAGGCAACAGCAGCACGAGCTGAATAAATACCACCGGGAGATGGAGCAGTACGAGGTCGAATACCGGCAGTACCTGAGGGACTACGCTGCCTGGGCCGAGGTCTTTGGGCAGGACCCCACTCCGCCGGAAGGGAGGAAGAAACGGTACAAGAGAGAAAAGATAGATATCGGTATTTCTGGCACTATCTCTTGCTGCACCCCAGCCCAGCCACGATCGCCGAGCAGTCAATTGCGCAACATCCGGTTTCCGGCTTCTTCTCCCCCCCTCCAATCGCACCACCCTAATCCACCTCTCCGCCACTCCTTTCTCTTTTTCCCCGTCAGAAGTTTTGTCCGCCGCCGCCATGCAAAAAACAGAAAACCGAGAAGAAAAGGAAAAGAGAAACAAAGGGAGGAGGAGTCAAGGTCCCACTCGTGCTTTTTTGTCTCCCCTTCCCCGTTGAAATCCGAAAAGAGGGATAGGAGAAAGATCTGCTTTTATCCTCCGCACAGATATACTAAAGGGAGGTGTCGAAGCGAGACGGAAAAGAATTAGGAGGAGGCAACCATGAAGTCCTTTCCCTCCTCCGCCCTTGCGTCACTCCTCATCGTCATCCTGAGTCTCCGAATCTGTCACGCCTCAACCGCCGAACAAGAAGAAGAGACTCCGACGAGCGGAGAGGACGACAGCTCAAAAGAGAATGAAAGCGGCATCTTCGAAGAGCCGCTCCTAAGGGATGACGTCTCCAGCGATCGCTCCCTGTTCGCCCGCAACTTCAACGTGACCGGCATCCTCGGCATCCCGGGCGAGTTCGTGGCCATCAACCGCACCTACCTGGCCTACGGCACCGGCGCCGTCATCGCCTCCACGCTCCTTGGCGCGGCGGTCGTCGCCAACCTGGCAGCACCTGCTCCTGCACCTGCTGCTCCTGCACCTGCTCCTGCCCCCCAGCAGAACGTCCTTTCCAGCCTGCCGGGCGACCTGGGAGTGCCCACGACCAGGAGGAAGGACGAGGTGAAAGAGGAGAAGTGCGACTGCGAGGCGTACTGCTACGAAACCTACTTTGCGGGATATTACGGGGAAGATGTGAGTGGGGAGGAGAAAAGGAGGCGGAGGAGGTAAGGAAATTTGAGTGGAGGAGCAGAAGGCACCTTGCACAACTGCAGCAGAAGCACTCTGGGCACCATCACCGTCACCTCGATCCGCCACTGTCTGCAGGGGAAAAGAAATCTGATGTTTCTTGCGGAGTCACTCCTCTTCTTTGACTATCATAAAAAGAAAGAAGAAGCCGATTCGCTACCTCAAGTCTCATCTCATTCGCAGCCAGCGAGATGATGACTCTCCGATTTCACTTCGCCGCCGTATTCCTCTGCCTCCTCCCTCTACTTGTACCGTTTAACCAAGCGGAGGAAGATGGTGAGAAAGGAAAGGAAGAAGAGAATGATGGGCGCTTCCACGGCGAGTTCGCCGAGCCCCGACTGTTGTCCTCCGACCGCGATCCTAGGCTGCTTGGCTTCAACGCGTCCTCCTTCAACAACTCGACCCAGCAGGCGCTGATGGCGGGCGCCCTGCTCTTCCTGGGGTTCAACGCGGTGGTGGCCACCCTCGTCTTGGACGGCGGAGAGGAGAGGCGAGGAGGATATCAGACCGATTTCGATTATGGCAGCGAATACAGCCACCACCAGAGCCAGAGAGGTGTTGGACAAAGGGGTTACTTTGACTACTTTAGGAAGAAGCGGTAAGGAAGAATGGCAGAGGAAGAAGGAGATATGGAAGATCCCCGGCCTCGATTGCACCTCAATCCAGCACAATCGACCGACCCACGGCAAAAGTGCACAAAAAGCAAAAAAGGCAGAAGGAGAAAAGAGGCACATTGCGAAACCACGCTACCTGAGCATACAATTTTTCCTGCCTGGCGGCGGGGGGTCGGACCGACTCGATTGTCCCTCCCCTCACCCCCTCACATTCCTACTCACTCGAATGCGGCCGCCGCCATTCCGATACGTCATTTGGCACCGCGGTCGCCCCTCTCCCGGCCACTCACTCCCTTCCGAAGCCGCGGTCTGTCTCACCAGGGATCTAGGTCACTGTGTCTTTTCCCCTTCTTCCCCCCCTCACGGGCGGACGGACGCAAGGGCCGCCGCCGCCGCCGCTCACTGATCACGCCACCGCCACCGCCACACGTCAAGCAAAAGCCACCGTCCGCCACATGCAAGCAAGGCAGAAAGAACCTGGACGTCCAGTCCAAGGAGGAAAGGAAAAATTTACGGTAGATGGTAGAGAAGGGAAACCGGCCGGCGATCGCGCGGCAGATGCCCGCCCGCCCGCCCGGTGCAGGCCGAGGCACGCAAGGGAAAAAGCAGTCGTCTCGGAAAATGATCGCTCCATTCCCAATGATTCCACCATATCAATTAACCCATATGAGCGAGGCCAAATGTTCGGTATGCCCGTCATGTTGCTTCAGGGACGATGGCCACAACAAAGACTTCTGCTTCCCCGGCCTTTATCCTCGCGGCGGTTGCGGCGGCCGTCTGCGGCCTGGAGACCTTCACGCCGCAGGAGGGGACAGCAGTCGAGGTTCCCCCTCCTGCGGTCTACTCCTCTGCGGCCTCGACCATTGCTGAGGCCGTTCTCGATCCCGAGGAAGAGGCCGAGCGAGAGTACTTTGAGGCCATGAAGCAATACTACAAGGACATACAGGCGTACTACGAGGAGTACGGGGTCTATCCAGAGGAGGAGGAGCAGATCAAGAAAGCCACTGACAGGCAGGATCTGAACATCGGAGGAGCCTTGCCCTTTCCTCCTCCCGCCCCTGTAGCCCCCGACGCCCCTCAGGCACCTCCTGCTCCAGCGGGAAATGCAACGTCGGAGGAAAGTGGGGAATCGAGTGAGGAGGAGGAGGAGGAGGAGGAGGAAGTGGGGTTCCTCACCCGGCTCTTCCCCGACCTTCCGCTGCCCAGGGACCCCGTGGCACAGTTTCTCCTTAGCTTCACAGTGCTGGGAATCTTCACGCAGGGGGTACTGTTCCCGCACGGGAAGATGACCGTGGTGAACCCGGGCACCAGCGGGAGAAAGAAGAGAGAAATCAACAGGATGCAGATGCAACAAGGGTGGGGCTTTAAAAAGAGAAAGGGGTGGGATAAAAGTTTTTAATTGCAGCTTAGTATCCTGACGTACGTATGAAAAATGCACCGAGCGAGATAATGAGCAATGGTGAAAACTTTCACACCGTTTGCAAAACTTTTTTCTTATCGTCGTGGAAAATCAGAGGTGGAGGGAGTTTCATAATCAAATTGTTTTATTTTCCTTCTCCACTCCGCAAGTAACCAACGTTCTCTTTTTCTGCTCCGTTAACCAGGTCCAACGATGATGGCTACGACATGGCCTCCTCCCTCAACATCATCCAGTGGATCTCCATGCTGCAGGACCTCTACGAGAAGTTCGACTACAATGACCTGGAGTGCCAGAAGAAGCTCATCTGCGAGGTCATGAGGGAGCCCGACTACTACGGCAGCCTGGCCCAGAAGTTCAAGGCTGGATTCCAGTGAGTAACCTCAAGCACTTCATCCGGTTAGCGATAGCAGTATTAAACAAAAACGTTTTCTTTCTTTAGGTACGCGAGATACCTGGAGGTTCTGTCCCTCCCCGACGAGATGAGGGAACTGCTGGACGAGTACCTGGACGCCAACTCGCGGGCCGAGACGAACAAGGACTGCGACGCCTACTTCAGCTGCCCCAACTACTCCATCAAGGACTCCTTCAAGAGGTCCTTCGTGGGCAACCACGTCAACTAAGGGCGGCGGGATCGCCTGACACAAGTTCACACAATGCCTTAAAACAACAACTACAACTACGGCGGTGGCGCGGGCGGGCGGTGGCGTGAGGGGGATTCTCCCTCGCCGCCGGAAGCCTCGCCGCCGCTACAACTACGTTCTCAAGATGCCAAACACCTTTTCCTTCATCTTCTACAGCTCCACTCCTTTCAATGCCCCCCGCCCTCCTCCCTCGTCTTTCTCCCCGGTCCTCCTCCTACGGAAGAGGGTCTGGGGAGGGGGCAAAACTACTGGGGGGCGGGGGAGGCAGACAACTACTACAAAGAACACAAAAACCTCAGTTATGGACTGCTATGAGACTTTTGTGATGGTGATGGACCTTTTGGGGATTTGTTTTACCGCTCTTCTTCTAGTCCTTCTCCGAAAAAATGACCCGTTCGACGAGGCTCGAGCCGCCAAGAACCGAGCCGCGCCTCCTCCCACCACCAACCGTCCCTCTTATGCCGAAGCCACCGAGAGAAGAACTTCCGATCAAGATGACTGAAGCGAGGAGGGTAGGATCGAGGGGGGAAGGGGTCGGCCCGACCTGTTTCTGGGTGGCGAGGGCCGAGACGATGCACACACAAGATCGACGAAGGAAAAAAAGGGGGAATCAACAACCACACCTCTTACACACTGTTGTTTAAAACCCTCATCACCCGAAGCAATCAAACAAACACTAAGTCAGGACTTTCTCTCCGCATCTTCGCCCACTTTGAAAAAAACGGACGAGCCTTTTTTTTCTTCCTCCACGACGACGAAAAAAGAAAATCATCATCGACCTGAACGAAAAAAATGTGATAGCGGCAAGTCCATGAGCTGAGGGGAGGAGAGGGAGGGGGGGAAGCAAGAAACCGGAAGGCAAGAGGAGGAGGAGGAGGAGGAGGAAGAGGGGTCGGGACGGCAGGCATCTTTTCGACACCACGCCTTCCCGATACCAGCGCCAACGCCACCAGCACCATCTCACACGCCGGCCGGGGACTTGGGAAGAACCCCCTCTCTCGCCGACCCCCAACAACAGGCAGCTGCTCCCCCCCGTTACTTCTCAAAGCAACTATACTACTACTAATTCGAAATTCGACATGCCTTATGTAAGTACTAAGTACTGGAAGAATCAAAAATGTCTCCCCGGCGCCGCCTGACAATGGGAGGACCCCCGCCCTCGGCTCACCCAGCCCTCCGCCGGCGCTCCAGAAGCCAGGACTCCCAAGATCCCAATGCCGCTGCGAATCCGACCGCGCCCCACGGACCGGGGAAATCGAAACATCACTCCCCGGAAAAAAACCCAACCACCTCGTGGGGTTCGGCCGGCAAGTCAAGGCGAAGGTTTTTTGGGGCCCAAAGTGCGGAAGGAGCAACTTGTCGGGGAAGGAGGGGGAGACGGGATTTTTTTGGGGGGATACCCAAAGAAAGGCGGTCGCCAAGAAAAAAACCCTCTCCGACCTGAAGACTGCAATGCGACCCAGGACACCAGCAACTAAGAAAAAAGCGAAAAAAAGAAGCAATGTTTGTGAACGACGAAGACGACCAATCCCGCCGTTTCTTTTTTCAGCCTCGCGACCACCAGGGGCGAAAAGAAGAACGCGATGAATTAAGGATTTTGAGGAAAAGCCGAAATGGATTGAAATTAGGATGAAAGAACAACAAGAACAACATAAATAGCAACTGGTATCATGATCAATCGAGAGATGAGAATATTAATTTATCACCCCCCTCCTTAATTTCGCCATTGTATTAATAAAGTAATGTATCGTATTACTACGTTGTAATGCTCAGGGTCGTTTTGTAGTATGTTAAGGTTTCATAGTTTGTTTTTTAGGTTCCAAGTTTATCACTTAATGAGCTATGTGATACCGTATTTCCCTGATTCAATGCGTTCAGCAATCATTCTCCTCTACTTTCTTATTCTCCCTTTAAACCTTCGTTCACAATTCTCCTATGCTAAAGGGTCCTGAGAAGCTAGAGGAAAATCACACGAGTCTTGTTTGGTGTATCGTCTTGAAAAAGAAGATATGGAAAATAAACGAAAAAAATTACAAAACGACAAAACGCACGCACACACAGGCACACACTTTCTTCCATTCGGCTTCCCCTCCCGCTTTACTTAATTGTCCTCGGCAGGCAAAAGAACACATGGCGGGGGCCGAGGAAGTTTCACCTTTTCTCCCACCGCCTCGCCCTCCTCCTCCAACCTGTCCCTGCCACCGCCCGAGCTCGCAAGCAAGGAAGGCAAAGCCTTATTAATCCGCCTTCCCTCCTCCGCCTTTTCCCTTTTCTCCCGGGGAAGGACGGGCATGGCGGACGCAGGAACTGGCTCCCGACTCCGTTTTCACTCTCGCCTCCTCCTCCTCCTCCCGGATCGGAGGGAGGCGGAACAACCGGCCCACCTTGCTCCACTTTCTCTGGCTCCGCCGAATCCCGCCGCCGCGTCCGTCCGTCCGTCCGTCCGCCCGTCCGCCCGTCGCCCCCCTCTCGCCCTCCCGTGTCCGCAAAGTCCTGTATTCCCTCCATATACCTGGCATGCCTACGGCTCCTCCTTGGAAGCCCCTTTTCCTCCCTGAGAGCCCGCCGCGGGGCGAATACTACGGGACTACCACGTACGTATAAGGAAGAGAGAGAGAGAGAGAGAGAGAGAGAGAGAGAGAGAGGTCTCCTTATTTGCTCCCCGCGCGCCTTTTCCGAGGATCCTTTCGGCAGGGAAAAAGGTCTCTAGCTCTCGTGCCATGAAATACGGCAAAAGAATGTGTCTATTGGAAGTATGCAGAGGGTCACCTGCGTGTGAGCTTGCGTGTTAAATATATGTTTAGTAGACATAGGTCGAAATGTTGTAAGGTGGGAAATTGCACCAGAATGATCAACTCAACTTCACTTGGCCACTGCGTTTCCCTCTATGGTTTGTATGAAGCTATGAGTTAAGGCCTTTTCCAGTCCACAGATTTCGGATCCCTGACGGGGATGTAATATACGTAGAAAAGGCAGCGCAGACGAAAAACGCGACCTTCGTCCGTCGCAAAGCGTGAAATATTCCTCCAAATGACGAAGGGGCGTCTCCTTTTGTTCAATCATATTTTAGTTACAGCCTCAAATCGTCCATAGATTTTATCCTGATAATAAACGAAGGGTAGCATGGACAAAACATTCACTAAACCAAGAGTTTCTTTTAAAAATCTGCTCTTCAATGTGTGATAGCGCAAAATTACTAGGGTTTCCTGCGTTTCTTATTGTTATTTTTTTGTAAAAACATCGGTGGAAATACAGTACAACGCAGCCGTGCGTCGAGCAACGAAAAATTTCTCTTTTCCTGGCAAAAAAATCCCACGGCGGGGACGGCTTGGCTTTTATCGTGAGACTGTAGCGAAATTGAAAGGTCTCCTACTTTTTCTTCGCAAATTTTCTCGCTTCCACGTACTTGCCAGACGCAGACAAACAGAAGACACTTTTATGGAGGTATGAAAAGTCATTTGACTTTAGTTGCCTGCAAAAACATATTTCAGTCCTTGACTGGTCTTGAGTAGTGAGTATCTTTCGGTCCAAATTAATTTTTAAAAAAGGAACGCAAAGCAAAACTTTCTTTGCATGTTCCTTTTTAAGGGGCCAAATAATCACATTCTTTTCTTGCCATCATGTGTGGTCTCCTATTTTCTAGGTCGTAAACGACGTTGCAAAAAAATCGCAAGGCAAACATGTCCCTCGAACTGAATCGAATTCAATTCAACGGGCCCTAGCTCTCATTTTCACACCATCACATCCCCTCTCTCCTTTCGTCTTTCCTTTCGTCAAATAATCCCTGTATCCGGTGCCGAAGATTGAGGGGGGAAGGTGACAAAAGACTCGGATCTTCCTTCCTTCTTCTCTTCTCCGATCTCGCGAATGGAAGGAGGAAGGGGGCGAAAAGGCGTCGCTCGTTTCCTCCCATTCTTTTCCGGCAGGGTGGGAGGGAGGGAGCGACCTCGGGGAGGGGAGAAATCCGTCAAAAGATGTTCCGAGAGCGAAAGGCTGAGAATGACACGGGAGCGAACCTTTTTCCTCCTCCCTCTTCTTATGTCTGTTTCAAGTAAGGAAATTTCTTCAAAGCAGACCTGAAAAATCACCTACCACGTGCATACGTTTCAGGCACGATGATAGTCTCGACCCACCCGCGTAACTTTTTTCCTGGAAGAGCATCACCAATATCTCTTTGAATGAGAAGAGCACTTCCCGGAATCGATGCCCAAAGGAAAAGCGGTGAAAGCGGCTCCGGCGTACTACATAGACCGGCTGGAGGCCAAGGCCGATTCCGCGCAAACACTACACTACACTCAGCACAGTAGTGTTAGGGGGAAGAGGGGGTGGCTCCCCCGTTCGTTTGGGGCGGAAGCGGTGAAGTGTCGGCGGCGACGATGTCGAAATCCTTGGGACCAATTTTTGGAAGGGGGAAGTGACGGAAACGCTCCCTCATGAGGAGGAGGACCCCTTTTCCCTTTCCGCTAAGAGAAGCGAAAAGGGTGGATTGCGCCAGGGGATAATATTGGCACAGCCTTCACCTTGGAGTTTGAGAGAGAGGGAGGGCGGAGAGGAGGAGAAGAAGAAGGTTGTAATTACCGGCTCTTTAGCCCTTAAGGCCGACTAATAGGCGTCGGCGGCGACCCTGGAGGTTGGATGGACCCGGCGAGGAGGATGTGACATTGGAGGAGGTGCAATGGCGTCGTGCTGAAAATGCAATGGAATAAAAGGGAGAGAGGATTTCCTTCCTTGCAAAGATGGGAAAAAGAGAGAGAAAGGAAGGAAGGGATTTGTCTCCTCGAATCAACTGCAACGTCATCATCGTCTTGGCGTGTACCAATAAATGAAAAAAGTCGTGCCTCGCTCTCTGCAACTCAGAGGGAGGGGGGGGGCTGCTACTATCCATGGCGGGTTTTTTTTCAGCCTACGGTCAGCAAATTTATTAAAAAAATCAGGGCAAGGTTCGGGCGTCCAAGAAAAGCTAACTTGGGCCTCATAGCATGGACATAAGATATCGGAGTTGAAAAAGGCGAAAGCGGAAAGCTGGAATGGAACTCTGTCGGTTCGGTTCCCCCACCTCCCTTTCCCCTTTTGCCGCCTTAAGTACGACAGGAGTCGAATTTCCCAAGATCTTTTCTTGCCTTTGAGCAAAGAGTCACCGTTAAAGGAGGAGGAGGAGGAGGAGGAGACCACCGCAGGCTTCGGGGGAGGAGAAAAGAGGGCCGAGCTAAGGAGAAAGAGGGGAGGGGGGAGGGGGGCGTTCGCGGCCTGAATTTAGAAGTCGGAAAAACGGGGCCGCCGATCCGCCCTCACCGAGCGCGGTTTGAATTTGACCGGAGAAGGGATCTGGAGGGGTAGGTGGAGGGGTACTTTGGCGGTCTTGCTATTTCCCAACTCAGGCATTTGCTTGATACCCGATTGCCCCGTGGTCTTGTCGAAAAAGTGCGCGGTGCCGATGCACGGACGAGGAAAAACCTCTGCGAGCGAAAAAGAAGTGCAAACACTAAAAGAGATATCACGTAAGATTGCTACACAATTACGAGGAAAGACCTAGCTCAGTATTGCTGACACAGATCTATCTTTTCACGGGCATAGCATCTACGTACGCGTCGCCAGAACACATTTATCATTAAGAGCGAAACCATTTAAGCAGCGGGCCGCTTCTCTCGCCTCGCCTACAATGATATATGTCCTCCTTGACTTTGCGCATACCGCGTTCATTTCGCACAATGAGGTACACAAACGTACAGTAGCTCAATGCCCTGACCAGAGGAGGGATTCACCGAAAAGGCACGAATGATGTAAACCACCTGAGAATATCTTTTGTACAGTTTTCTCTTCGATTTCCGTTCCCTCCTCCTCTCCACCGAGTTTGGCTTCGCCTTTTTCGATGGATGTGTGTGTGTGGAGCTGCGCCGCCCCCTCTTTCCACTCCCCTGGGTCAAGGGCGCGCCTGGAGGGATATAGCGGTGGTGGAAGAGGGAGGAGGGGCGGAGAAAATTGGAGGCGCAGGCTTCGCTCGCTCGTTCGCCCTATGATGATGATGCTATACCGGGGCTGGAGGGGGGGGAGTGCACCCCCGCGTCACGCAGTCTGCCGAAGGTGGAAAAAAAGGAAGAAAGGGACGGAAGATACGTCTCCCAGTTCGAGAACCAGGCTCGAAGGGGCGGTGACGAAATAGGGGAGGGGAGGGGGAAGAGACCACCCGCGCTATACCAAGAGGGAATATATATATGGGAGAGGAGAAATGGAAGCACACGCGGTTTCCGAAGAAAGAAAACGAGGGACTTGTTCCGTCTCTGCCATACCTACTGTATTACACCGTGTGAGTTTCGCATGGTAATGTGAGGGGAAGTTCCCCTTCCCTCCCCCTTTCCCTCCGCCCCCCTTAAAATGGAAAGTACCCGCTCCAGCGCCATCTGTTCCTACCTCGAGGAACGAAAAGAGGGGAAGGAAAAGGAGGGGAATATCAGCAGGTGGCGGCTGTGACTCATTGCGCTAACGAACGCGCAATCCTAATTCCAAAGAAATAGATATGCCCTTGGAATCTTTTTGCAATGGAAATGAAAAATGTCTTCGTTTGTAAAGAATTTATATCCGGTCTTTTACTCAACTCCTAATGAACCCTTTATGGAATCTTTTTCTATTCACTATTGCAAAAAACTTTTCTTGGAAAAACCTTTCGGGGAAAGTGAACCAATCTCGCGTCTCTCTCCAGAATAAAAAGTATTTCAGGAATGTCGGCACCCCGTTGTTGTTGTTGCCGCCACCGCTCAGTTGCCGCCGGTATGTTTCCCTGGTCGGAGGTGGTCGTGCACTGGGAGCTGTTGGCGCTGTCCGCCGTCGCCCTGACGCTCTTCTGCGCCCTGGCGCTGGCGCTGTGGCGGCTGGCGCACAGGGCCGGGAGGGACCTCGGCGTCGACTCGCACGGGAGGGCGTACGTCATTGTCGACTTGTGATTCGACGCAACAATAAGAGGTGATGATAACTGCACTGTAGTTGTTATGTTCTACTATTGCTGGTTTGTTAATCGATTTTAAAGCTTGCCATTTAATATTCCTTTTCCCTTCTTGCATCGTAGGGGTAATGGGGTGTACCGTGTACATTTCATTGTTTACGAAAAACTGCGAGGCATTATTACGACTCTATAATCATTTGCAGCAGGCCGAGTAGCAAACGATGTTCCTGACCCTGTCCATGAGGACGAGGACGAGGACCGGGGTGAGGGCGCACTGCGCGTAGCCCAGCAGGGTGGCGGAAACGGAGACGGCGGCGGGGAGCGGGGAGGACAGCCAGGGGAGGGCCAGGAGGTGCAGGAAGAACGGGGTCCAGCACACGGCCTGCGAGAAAAAAAACACTTTATGTCTAAAAGTCTTTCATGGGTAGAGTGAGGTCCTGGCAGTTTGTTTTCTAAATTTAAATAGACAGGAATAGATAAAATTTTTGTTTTCTGTGCTAGCCTCATCGGCGGTATCTTGGGTAGGCCATTTGGCCAGAGAAAGGGTCTTAGGTCAAAGGGAACGTTCGTCTGCATGTTTCGAGCTCTCATTGAAATGTATCTTGCATTATCTTCCTCTCGTGACCGCAGGACATTGAAACTACTAATCTTCGTCGGGCATTTTTAGCGGCCAATGAACGTCCTCAATGTTCCTTGCCATATCTCCTACTCGTCGCAATATAAGAATGCATGCAGCAAATGCTCCAATCAAGAAACATTCAACTGCTGGTTCCCATCATGGACGACCTGTTGAAGTATTGGATATTGTGCGCTATCAAGGCAGTTTTGTTCTGTGCCGATTGCATCTTTGAGGCAATCCTTGGCTTCAGCATCACCGGTGGCAAGAAAAGTGAGAGAATCAGAGCGAATGAAGACTATGCCCACTCTGCTCAGGTTGTCAATGTGCTCTGGAGGGCCAAGCACACCATCTACAAGCTTACGAGACTGCTCTACTTTCTCTATAAGCACGAAAAATACGTCCATCCAGACTACGTCTTGAAGAACAAGCACACATCCCTTGTTGCTGTGCAGGAGGACTATGCTCTCTTCATTGAGACTGACCCAGATGTGGACATTCATGACACGGAAAAATTCCCATTTCTGTTCCTTGCACAGTACTTCCAGGCCAGAAAGCTCATCATTCTCCCCATCAAGAGCTTCCACAGATTGGCAGATGACATTGGGGATCCAAAAATACCAGTTGCCATGGTGAACATGAGTGCAAGGTGTGGATCAACCCTCATCTCCCAGGTGGCAAACAAGGTGCCAAACACCAGGGTCATGTCAGAGAATTGGACAACAATGAACATACATGAGTTGACTACCTCAGGCAAGGTATCGCGAGATGTGAGCAGAAGGCTTCTGAGGAGTGCAGTGAGACTTCACTGCAAGATATCACCAGATGAAAAGATTGAGAGAATATTTATGAAGATGACCATACTGAATGCTCCTCAGTTTGAAGATTTTGCCAAACTCTTCCCTCAGATTCACTACATTTTCAATACCAGACATCCTGTTCCTTCTATGAGATCACAAAAACAAGTAATAGGGCATGTGGAAACTGGTCTATACTACAAACTGCAGTTTGGGTGGCGAGAGCTTGCAGGAATGAATTTCTCTATCCCGTATGGTCCCAAGTATGAACATGTCGTCAAAAGCTTGAACAAATGGAAGCAAAATATTACCTACATCCAGTCTGCATACCTTATGTATGCATCAGTTGTTGCAACATACTTTGACCACAAAGACATATACGAGCATGTGATACTCTATGAGAACCTGGTTGAGAATCCGACAGAGCAAGTCTTGAAAACTTTCAAGATCCTGGATATTCCAGAACATCACTTGAGG
>JAAUXU010090397.1_pt1 | contig 24189 bp, 30 predicted proteins | sample 7278151 | NCBI WGS metagenome assembly JAAUXU01 (sample SAMN14350113, study PRJNA611818) | marine sediment metagenome | isolation source: surface marine sediment (1.8m) | place: French Polynesia: Moorea | collected 2018-08 | reverse complement strand
TGGAGAGACCTTCATGATCCAAATTTCAGCTCATCTCATTCACTCAGTCATGGGATATCTAAAAATTTTACTCTTGCCTATCAAACGAAAACGCAGTGTACTTTGTCTATGGCAGGTGCAGGCCCCAACTTGTAATTCCCGCCTGGCTGCGCCAGGTCTCCCTTCTCTAGTTGTCTCTGAGACAAGACAAGACGTTCAGCTTCAGCTCAGCAGTTGTGATGGCAGCCTTCAATGTACCTGCCGACATTTTCCACGATCCTCTAGAGTCGGCGCAGAAAGGTACAGTAGCTTTCAATGCCTAGTCTTGGAACCAGACTTGAAATGAAATGTCTCCCCAGGTTGAAAGCAGGGAACCGTTCTTGCTTGAGGAATGACAGCACTGTCGACCTCGGTGGCATTAGGGTTGTAGCCTAAATTAGATCTTTCATCATTAGACTTTGGCTCAACTAGGCAGCATAATTTTCTTTCCTTGAAGCTTGTATAGCTCCTGAATGTTGAGGACATCAGCATATGTTACAGGCTTTAAAGTTAGATCCAAATCTAGGCAGAAAGATATTTCAATGATCACTTTAGGATCAACTCCTAGGCCCACTTGATGGGCTATGAAGTCTTGGTCTTTCTCGAAATTCTGATGTTACTGCGCTCCAGATCATGGGAATGCTTGAGCATCCTGAGACTACCACAACTTTTCTTGTCATAAAACACTTTGAAGACTCCAATCTTTCATGGGAACTTCCGCAAACTGCACTTTCAGTGAAGCAAAGTCTAAAATAACCAGGGCGTCGTCTCAAACTCCACACGAAAAATCGTATGCTCATGCTCAGCTTGATATGAAGAAGGGGGACACCCTTTTGGTGCCTTTTTGTGATGCCGCAACCCATTCCTTGTTAGAAAATGTCTTTCTGCAGGTTGCGCAGTGAAACCGGTGCGTAGCACGTGCAGGTTCTGCGACGGCCACGTCGTCCCCTGAGCTCCAAACATCCGCCTCAGCAGGCGCAAGTTCTGCGGCGGCCACGTCGTCTACAGAGATCCAACCAAGCCCGAGAATAGCTGACCGGCAGGAGAGACACTGTAGACCATGGAGATTTTTGTCAGTGACAAGCACATGGAGCAATCTATAGCATCTCTAGATGCGTAAAACCCATCTTGTGAAATCGATGCAAAACAAGCGTGGTTCACTGCAGAAATATCACACATGTGATATGAATTTTTGGGTCCTTTGATAGACTTGGATTTTCTCCAAACATCCAGCGCTGCCTTTTGTCGTGTGCAGAATGGCATTGTTTCGGTCATCATCATCGGCTATGCGATATTTCTGTTGTGAATCATGTCTGCTTGACAGCTGCTCTCACTAGGTAGCACCACTCCGCTTCGTATGTCGGGCTTCGACTGAAAGTTACTAATGGAATATTTTATTTACTCTATATTTTCTACTAGGTACAGAGAGTACCTTGGCATTGCTCGGGTTATTATAAGACTCGCCACTATCTCACCCACCAGCACAGACTCGATCCTTGTGCACCCTTGAACACGTGCTTGGCGCTCAACACGAAGCTGGCAGACTTGACCCGCTTTGCTGCGACGACGCACTTCGCGCCATCAAATTTGGTTGCTTCCTTGGCCCCTAACTTGCAATGGGGTGAGGAAGTTCACCCTCAGAAATGTCGAGGAACAGTCAGGTTGTGCTTGCTTTTTTGGGGATTAAAATTTCCTTGACCCACCGGTTGATGAACCTGTTCCTGCACCCGACCCGAGACCCTAACCCCGACAGAGAGTGGCCAAACACATTCCCCCTGTCATGCTGATTCAGAATACTATTGGTCTTAGGGGTTGACGTCCTATGGTTATTGCGTGAAAACGGGACCAAAAAATCAACTTTTCCTTTATATAGCTATAGAGCATAAACACAGATAGATATACAGGTATAGATGTACGTACTGTTGCCAACTGTCATATCGGCTGCCTCAGCACCCACAAGAGATCTACGTCATGACTGTGAACGAAGAGAATTCAGAGTTGTCACATGGCAATTGCCGGCCACGTTTTGTGAGTCTGGCCGTTGTGGACATGCTTTGCCTAGAAGAGTTTTTTGACTTCATGTGGTGTTTGGCCATTTTTGGACTGACTCTCTTGTTCAAGTCTCTTGAAAATTTTGTTTAGTAATTTGATTGTTTTCGACGTTGAATTTGGCCGTTTTGGTCACTGGTCATCTGTGAGCGCTCTAGGTGTCAACTGAGGAGGGATACGTATTGAGCCCCAAACCTCGAGTCCAGTCAGTTTCGAAGGAAAGGGGTCAGGCTCGATTTGACCCAACTCGATCTTTCTATTGTATAACTTTCTATGCATATTGGATTCTCAAAAGGCATATAACGATAAGGGAAAGGGAACAGATGAGTCATACGCGCACCTCATGACCTAACAACCGAGATTGTTCCCCCTGTCTAGGCCGCGGCTAGTGCATGTCCAGGTACGTATTTCCTATGTAATACACGTGTATCTCACCGAAGCCCCGATAAGTTATCATCATTTCAAGAACTATTGTTATAATGAGTAGAAAATAGTACATCAACAGCAATTCGGTCAGTAAGAAAAGCATATGAAGTGCCTACACATGTACAGTGGAACACGGGATTGACGATCACATTGGGATCACAGAATTTGATCCTAAAGTGCTTGCGGTCATCACTATAACAGGGCTTGACCAGAGAACGACTGATTTTGAGCCCAGAAGCCCTCGTACATCAGATTTTAAATTATGACAACATTTTAGCGCACTTTCTTGGAAGTTTCCACATGTGGACCAGACACAAAACAAAGTTGACACCTCAAGAGCTTATTTCTGGTCTTTGGAGCAAACAGAAAAGTGAATGACAATAGATCTCAACCTGATCCAGCTTTTGGCCCATGGCTCGCAGCATTTTCAAGCTCATCCGGGAGAGCATACAAATCAAAGTCACGATGAAGTACTTTCATGAAACTTTGATAAAACCTACGAAAATTGTTCTGTTCCACCTATCTCCATTTCCCTGAGAACAAGATGATTGTCATATCTGCTATGCAACCATCAAATGGTCACTATGTCCATTGCAAATTCATTGCAACAAACTACACTAAAATTGGAACATGACATTTCGACTGTTATATGTTATATCCGTGTTCCACTGTATCGAGAATGTAGTGATCAGTGCTGGTCAGACGCTGAACGAGTTAGTGTAGGTGAACAGAAACTTCAGAACTCGACTTGATTTAAACTTGAACCCATCCCTATGCCTGAAGTAAAATGGCTGCGTTTGTGTGGCTGTGACGTTGAGACCAGTGCGATTGCGGCAACTCACCTTATCGATACTGCGACGTTCATCGGTCACGATGCCTACCATCTCCACCCTGTTGAACCAAGTGCTCTACAGCAGCGCCCTCGCCTTCTTCATCTCCATTGGCATCCACCACGTCATGTACACCAACAACAATGATATAGCTCCTGACGTCAAGAGCTGTCAGCGGTTCCAGAGGCAGGAGAACTTTGCCAGCTGCGACGAATTCTACCCGTTCTACCTGTGTGAGCATTCGCTGCCGGCCACGAAGTTACTTCACTTCATTGGCACCTTCAACTCATTCAGTCTCTTAGCAAATTATGGAATTGGCCCCAAAACGCTGGCGGTGGGACTGGTCCAAGGTTATGGATTGGCGTGGACTTCTCATTTTTTCCATGAGCACAACAAACCTGCGACCTGGACATACCCCGGCTGGAGCTTCAGGTGTGACATGTACATGTTTGTGGACTTGGTCAGGGGCAGACTGAGGATGTGGTAGTCGTTTGCGTGTCGACTACGGACTGTACGAGAACGAAACAACACAAGTTACCCCAGATTAATCCTGACCATCTCGCCAGTGTTGTAAGTTCATTAGGCGGCTAGCAGTGTATCCAGTGCTTGGTGAACAACTTTGGCATTCGATCTTTTTAAGGTCAGTCGCCCTTCCTGAATAAATTAAGTTCGAGTTGTGAGTTTTTGTGACTGTGTGCTGGCCAGCCTGTTGGACTGCTGGACGACATCGGAGATTGAGCCTTGATATGACATGCTTTGTCCTGGTGGGAAGTGGTCCCCAAAGGACCAGTGACTCCGAAAGTCATCAGATGTCCTTGAACACAGTCAAATCCTCTACCTGCATCGTGACTCTGAACGCCAATCGGTGCAGAAGCGACCCAAGCACCAACAGCAGCTTCATAGTCGAGAGGTTTTGTGTCACCCCTGGAGTCCTCTATTATCTCTCCCCACAACTCCACTTCGGCAAGTCAAGCAGTCAGAGTTCCCAAACGCGAGGGTCGGTGCCAAGTTGTTTTCACTAGTTTCTTGGGCGGGGCTTCGTTCTTTCCCCCCTTTTCGTCATAAACATGTGGTAACTCTAAAATCAGCCGAACGGATATCAAAAGCGATGCTTTGCTCTTACGGACGCCACCTTTGCTCCCGCGAGCGCCTGTCCGGGTTCGACTTCTGCTCCGTCCACATCCTCGAGGACAAATCTGCGCCGTTCAAACAATGCTCCTTCCACATCAGGACGCCGCTGGCGGCCCAGTCGTCCGCCTCCCTTGCGCCGGCGGGACAGTCGGTGGTGGCGCGAAGGTGTACGCGTCCGGCGTCCAAAGCGGACAAGAAGGACGGGTAAGAAAACGATTCGATCATTCTGCCGAGGGTGGAGCGATATCATTGTCACTTTTAACGAAACTAAGTGAATTTTGAATGCTTGGAGCAGTATCTAAATCTAAGCAAATCGGTTAACACTTAAGAAACCCTAAAGGCAGGAGAATTGTCGTTAGGTGCAAGTGTTCGGATCTAACACCTGAGCACCTGTGTTACGTTTGCACGACTTCGAACCTCCAGTATTGTAGAGACGTCGGCCATGATCCCTCGTGTAGCAGCTGCTGCAGTTCCTTTACTCAGAACTGTCTTCTTTCCGGTCCTGCAGCATCGCACGTGCTTTGCCTGTCTTCAGTGTTGTCGCAGCACCTGAAGTTGCAGGTGTTGGCCCGAGATCGAGATAGGACGAAAACTGAGGTGTGGGCCGGACCCAAACGGGATAGATCCGAGTTCGGGTAGGTCGGAATGTCTTTTTATGTAGTGTTTCTGGCCGCACCATCCTCTTCGCTCGGGTGCGAACCGCCCTCATTGACTAGGGGTGCAGCAGTTCTCATACCAACTACCTCAAAGTCATTCTGAGATTGCCAACCCTCCTCCACTAGCGATTCTGGACTTGTCACACTTTCAAGCTACCCGAAACCCACCTCAAAGTCGTGATCGCCCAGAGGTGCTCAACTTCAAGACATTTCTTTCCTTTTCCCAACTGCTATTCTGCAGTTTGAACCGACTCAGACGTCCAGCAGTAAGCAACGTCAGCGACTATGGAACCCACGAGATCCAGAATCCGGCCGTGTTTGACTTCACATATTCAACCGATGTGGGAGGCCTTCCTGTTGGGTTGGGGGACCAGACCAAAAGTGATGCACACTTGCATCCTGTCAGGCAAACTGTGTAGGGTCAACGAGCCCTAGAGAAGCTGATTTTCTGAGCGCCCGTGATTGCAGAGTTCTCACTGTCCCTGGCCTGAAGTCTTGGACTTGACCAGAGAAATTCTTGTCCGATGCAGCAGCTCTACCTTTTACGGCTGCTCAGAGAACGCTCTGATCTCACGGGTGGTGACAGAAGATACGTTGAAAGCCTTATGCAACAGGCCGCTTTATAGTAGTATCCTGTCCATCTTCTCTGGTGTCTGCATCTATCTTTCAATCTTTGTGTCGACCTGAGCAGAATCTCTGCTGGATAAAGCCCAAGTTTGATTAGTTCTCAGCGCCTTTCCTCCCAGTTGGTTCACTTAGCAGGTACAGGGACACGTACTTGATGTAGTTGGCTTTCCACTTGCTGCAACCGCCGCCTCTGCTGCTGCTGCTGCCGCCGCTGCTGCTGGGCCCGCTCAAGCACTAAAGCACGCTCTCAATGGCCCACCAGCGCTCGCTCGTGCCAGGCAAACATTTTGTAGGACATCAGCGCATTCAGCGGCCAACGGCACCCGTGCTAACGCAAGGGAAAACGTTTGCTGCAAGTTGAAGTAACTGAGCAAGTTGTCCGAGTTCATGATAGCCATGAGGATGTTAGGCGAGGTGTTGAAGGCAAGATTAGCCAGAGATTCCGTAGACTCCATACATGAGGATCACGGGTAAAAGTCATCGTCGAGGTTGCGTTGATTTACTGACGAGACACTTTGACATATTCTTTTCAGTTATTGTCTTGACCACTCTCGCAAAGCTTTGATCGTGCGCCAGCGAGGACTCGGCCGGAAGCGTCCAGGGTCAACCGCCCAGCGTTATCTGGAAGATTTGGACCATTACAAGAAAGAGAGATTCGAGGAAGAAGTCGACGTTGAAGGAGAGGAATCTGAAGAGGATGAAATCATTGATGTGGTCAAAACTGAGGCTGCATCAGCGGGCGGCGCTGCTACAGCAACCGCGCCCAACGCCACGGACGCGGTCAAGAAAGAGGAGGACAAAGAGGCCAAGCGTCCTGTGAAGAAAGAGAAGAGGAAGAAGATTAAGAAGAAAGACGTCTTAGGTATGGGGGTCGAGGTGATGTCCTTCGGCGTGGCGGTCACTGATCTCTAAATATGTTTTGTTTTACAGATGTCCTCTCACAGTCCATACCTTCCATCAGCCAGCGCGCCCTAGAGTCAGCTGACGACTGCAACGAGAGAAATTTCGCGACCTCGGAGGACGAGGATGACACCGTCGAGACCTCTTGGAGGGGCGACGGAGATTCTGACGCAGACAGCGTCGATTCAGACTTGGAGGACCCCCTAAAGTAATATAGTTATCAATCGTCAAAGAAAATGTCCCCACTGTTCACTTGTGCTACAGGCACGCTGGCGCCTACACGGCCGAGGAGGTGATAAGACTGATGAGGGACAAGCTCATCAGGTTGCAGAAGCTCTACATCGATCAGTTCGGGAGGCTCAAGCATCAGGTGCGGGAACTCGCCAGCAATATTCCCATGTGTTCTTGAGAATTCCGTTCCGAATGATCCCAATGACATTTTGTCGTCCGCCAGCTGCGTGAGGACCGACGCAAGTACTGCCAGCGTCTGCGCCGAGAGAAGGAGGAGCAGTTGATCAGCATTCACAGCCAGCCCAAGGATAGCCACGACGAGTGGGACGCCTACGAGGAGGTCAAAGCCCTCGCGCACTACACCAGACCACAAGGTGTCGAGGCGGTTCTACACGCCCAGGTGAGGTAGATTTGCACGGTGGAGGGGGAGGGGAGAGGAAAAATGGCGCGGTCGGGAACATTTTTTGCTAATTTGCAGCGTTTTCCGCGGTAGATCCGTAGACATCTGCTTTCCACGTGTAGATTTTTGTCCGTGGGACGCCTCCTTTAGGGTTCCCTCCCCCACGTGCACCTTTTCTCTTGGGGTGTACTTCAGCTCAGTGTATTCCTCAGGTTCAATGAGAGAACTTGTGTTACTTTTTCTTCTCCACGCAGTTGATGGAAAAGCGAATCCGCGCGAGCGAGGGCGACAACTTCAAACCTCCCTCGGTGGCCAAGTGCAATCACAGCCTGACCACCAGCACCAAGTGTGGGGAGACCTGCATGCCTATGTCCAGGTACTGCTTCAAGCATATCCTGGAGGACGACAAGCAGGTCAGGGTGATTTTTTTGTTCATTTCGGCGACCTTTTTTATGACTACATTTCTTTGCAGATCCTCTTTCGAGCGTGCCACTTCAGTACCGAGGCCGACGGACCTTGCGAGACTCCGATACCGGACGTGCTAGAGGGCGCAACATGTGTCTACCACACGCAGGTGCCCGAAGTCTTCGAGGAAAAGGTGGGAAATGTTGGTGAAATGGAATCCAAAGACGAGTGAAATGATGAAAATCGACAATTGCCAAGGAAGTTCCCCGGGCCGCAGAGTCTTTTGTCAGGTTCAAGCTCTCATCAGGGACCACGAACGGGGTGCAAGTCACTCAAAGCAGTCCTTGGGAAGGTCTGAGAGAAGGGCCTTCACACGCTCTAGAAGGGCGCTCCCTTAGTCTAGAGGGAGGCGGGGGATCAGAAACAAGACCGAGGGCGGAAGAGCCTGCGACGGGTCGGGCCCAATGTTTCTCGGGCCCGACCCCGAGGCGAGGATGTCGGCCCTCTGGGTGAAAGACTCCCGTGGCCGGCGACGCGAAGCACAATTTGAGGGGTTTGTCGAAGTAACTCAATTCAGACTACTCTGAGCCTGACTGTCGAGACTCTTGCGGCTCGGAGGAAAGTTGCCTCGTGGGCAAAGATTATGAGAGCTGATCTAAAAGAATTGTCAAGCTGGAAATGTTTGCGTGATTCGAACGTTGATTATCGAGGTGTTTCTTCTTTGCTTTCCAGGCTGAAGTCAAGGAAGAATCTGAACCGCAGAAAGTCAAGTCGGAACCTCCACAAGCCGTCGAAGTCGTCAGTAATGAGAAGAAGTGAATGAGTTGTTGCTATGTACTTACCATCAATATACATATATATATATATATATATATATCAGGCTAGATCTTTTTTGCGTGATATCTTTGGCGCAAGACTCGATTTGAAGACATCGTAGTCAAATGTCAATGGAAGTCAGTTTGTAGGGTCCCTTCTGTCCCTCCAAACTTTTATACACACAATACATACGGATGTTTGGTCGTATTAGACCTACTTTGTTACTTTCTTGATTCTGCGCTGTATTGAAACGAAATTGAAAGCAAAGTGCGTTTAGCTTTGCCTTCGAAATCTGAACATCTTATGTTCTGAACTGGGGTTGAAAAATTGTTTTTTGAAGATTTGATACATCTTTTCCGTTTGGCATTAGGTAACATACCTAAAATGCATTCATCTTTTTATCTACCGTAATAATTTATATACATACGCACCCGTTGCGAGTCACTGACTTCCCGATTTAGTTCTTTAAGTTGAAGCGAACGTAGGGATTCCAAACGTTCATTTACTTTTTGAATACATCTGAAGGTCTGAAATGGCCGAGATCGAGGTGAGCCCAGTCCTACCCCGTGAGGGCCAACGAGTCACAGCTCGTCGTCGACGCGGATTGCTCTGCTTCCCTGCTGCAACGGGTTTCACAACAGGAGAAGAGTTGTCCAACTCGGTACTGATACAGCCTTGATCATAGAACAGGGCCGAGATGGGAAAGGTTAAAGTCCAATCTGAAATTTACAAACGCTCCCTGCAACACCTACTGATGGGCCCAGCATATCAGGCCTCCCAGCTGATAACCCTCGAGACTAATGACGCTTCATTATGGGCCCATTTGGCCGTTTGAGTCAGGTGCTGACTACAGACATGGAGCATTAGTTGAAGTACAGGATAGCTTTTGGCAGGCTCAACTCACGAATGATCAGATCAGAGTCAACCTATCCAAAATAAATGACCCGTGGCACTTTCCCTTTTGGTTTATAGAGGTATCATTGTGTATCCAGGTCTGCAACCAGAAAAACTTTCCGAGTCCATCACTAAGCTCTATACCGAGAAGTGAAATAAATGGCCTTTGGCAGTTGCAGAAAGTTTCCAAGGCCAGATTTGAGCTCACCTTGTTTATTTACTGATGGGCGTTTGGCCTAAGGGTCAGTCAGTGGGATAATCTTGCAAAAACATAAATTTGGTCCTTTGCTTAAAGAAATGACCATCAGACGAAAATCGAAATGTTTGTACGATAATTTACACCTTTAGAAATCGAATATCTGCTAGAACATCGAGCAGGGTTGCCAAATTCTGCTTTCTGTTGGGTGAAACTGCAAAGTTGTGGTGTCCATTTACTGCACGAGCACCCAGGATGGCAACCTGAGATATCATAATCCCAAGCTGAACTTGGACTCAGACGTCGGGGGTTGTTGGCAACTGATTCGGCACCTCAGCTTTTCTCAGAATTGTGACGGAGAAACTACAACTTCTTTGTGTCACGTTTTTTGGCAACTCTACAGGAAAGAAAACTGGAATGAGAGAGACATGGACACATAAGACGTTTGACTGACTTACGCAAAAACATAATCAGAGCACAGAACGTCAAGAGAAGAAGTGAACTAACTTAATGGGCGTACTTGCGATACGGGGTGGCCTCAGGTGATTTGCAACTCGTCTTAAAGGTGAAAAACACCGTGTAAGATTCTTCAAACAAGGATTACTCAACACTTGGCTAGGTGAAAAAAATTATCATTTTCGAGTAACGTTATGTCTGAGTGCATTTTAGATTTGTTCCCTAATGCCAAATAGATAAGGTGACGTCAAATTGTTGTTTTGAAAGAATAGTTGTGAAAGCTGTGCGCAACTGTATCGCCAAGGAAGAGATATAGTAGTCGGAACAACCAGACAATAGAAGGCCAAAACTGATAATTTCTTTATTCCATTAGACTAGAAGAGACTAAAAGACAGTCCGGCAGCAAATATAGCACGCAGGAGACTTAAAAAAAAAGCCTACAATATGTGGGCCCCACTTCGTCCTGTAACTTCAAATGCAGCTGGGGATATCTCTGCAGCTCTAGCTCGTTAGTCCCTCTATCCTTCAACAGAGTGGGGCAGCAAAAACTTAAAAGTCACAACTTGGAAGTTCTAACTTCTTTAAGAGGTCGGTTACAGTAATTTTATATTATGACAATTTTAAAGTAAATAGGGGCAATTTCTTCCATATGGCCAGTGGAAAAAGTGACCTAACCTACTGTATGCGTCAAAGCCCATGGTCCACCCTGTACCGTCACCTATGTAAATATTCATAGAAGTCACCACACCTCTCACATGGTCGTACAATAGACCTCATGCAAATACTCACACGATTAAGTGGACGCGTCAATGAAGGAGGTTTGATAAGCTGCCATACATAAGCGCAGAGTGGGCATGACTTGGTTTATCTCCACCAGAAAGCACAGCTTTTGTGCCCGCGTTTTTGTGCCCTCTAACCCCCCCCTTCCGTTTGCCCCTGCCGAGTACGAGGCACATTGTTCGTCTAGTCGGTATAAATGCCAACTGTTTGTGGGGCAAATCGCTTCTTTCTTGAATTAAGTGATGTCTGCACTGAAGCTGGTGCTGCCCTTGGTGGCCTTGTTGTCGTCAGTCTCGGCGCAGAACTGCGGCGTGAGCGACAGCGACAAGGTTGACTGCGGATTTTTTGGAATCGATCAGGGCGGCTGTGAAAACTTGGGATGTTGCTGGGTGCCGGTGAGCTTTATTATAGTGCTGATGTACGTAGTCATAGGGAAAAAAAGTAACGACAAATCCATCCGTTCTTTCAGAGTGATGCTGGCCCTGAAATCCCCTGGTGTTTCTTTGATGCTGACGCTGAACTCCCTTGCTCGGACGGGTTTGACATCAGTGCTCCCGATGCCGGCTTCACTCCAGATTTCCTTGACATTCTCTACGATAACTACAAGTACGTGATGTCGTCGTTGCATTCGGGATTCATGCTGCATTTGCTACCAATTGTAGAGAGAACTTGAACGTGGATGGGAGCGGGGCGGTGGTGGCCGCACCCGATGGGGAAACGCCCGGAGGCAGCTACTTCTACCACTGGCGCAGGGACGCAGGACTCAGCATCAAGGCCTGGATTGAAATCAACAACAATGATTTGGTAACTGTCCAGGAGTGACATTCCAGTGGAGGCCTTTGTTATCACACACGCACACACACCAGGACACCGTCCGCCCAGAGGTGGAAGCATATGCCGATTGGGTTGCTCTGGTCCATACGAAGTCCGACCCGAACAATGACGTCCGCATCGAGCCAAAATTCAACATCCCCAACGCTGACCCCTATACTGGTATGCTAACGTACAAGGCCTACTATTCAGTGATTTGCTACTCCTTGCCGTGAGAGTCAGAAAATACTTTGGTGCCTTCGTCCGTACCACTCCTTTGATCCTTTCCAGCTCTGTTTGGTCACCATTCTTCCCGTGTCCTCCAGCCCCTGAGCACCTTTCCTGACAGCTTCCCCATGTCCCCTTCCACCTCCTTCGCCGCCGCCGTCCCATTGGACGTATTCCTCACTGCTCAACAGGGTGGCAAATGAAATATTGCACCAATGGAAGTTGAGCTCGTGCTCGCTCTGAGGTTAAACTCAATGTGGAAAATGTATTAACAGGAGGTTGGTGCCGGCCTCAGACTGATGGACCTGCCCTTGCTGCCGGTGCCCTGGCTACCTACGGATTACTGAAGCAAGCCGCAGGGGAGGAGACAGATTATTTGTGGGGCCTCGTGACGCACGATCTCGAGTGGGTGCAGGGAAACTGGCGATCAGTGAGTGCAGATCTGCTGCATATTTGCATGGGAATAACGAGGATTTCTTCTCCAGGATGGGTGCGACCTTTGGGAGGAGGTCCGCTCTAACGACTTCTACTTCAATCGAATGGCCTTCGTGTATGGCCTAAATAAGGGCGCCGAGTTTGGCGACGCCATCGGCCAGACCGACACCGCCAACGCTTACAGGACCCTGGCGGAGGAGATCCTGACTGAGACGGAGGGTGTACACTGGAACGGCGAATACATCTACGAATCCAGCAACAGACAAGTCGACGGAGCTGTTGCTCAGGCTATTGCTACCTTCGGTGAGTACATAAGAGGTTGTGTGATTGATAAATCGTCTTCTAATAATAATTCGTCATATATACGGAGGTATGCAATGTATGTGCAGAAAGAGTAGACAGAGAAATATGCCTATGAATTCATCAATCATATAGCAATTTTATGTAAAACTATCACATTAGGAACGATGATTGTTGTCATATTATTTCTCAATAGACCAGACCTTGGTCATTTCTGAGGTGCTGAGGATCTTTTGGACGAGTAGCTTGATCCTCTCCTTCCGCTTCTCCGCAGCGGCATTTAGAAACAGGTCCTTGGTCTTTTTGAAGGAGGCCATGACCAAGTCCTTGGCTCCTTTTTCAAGGCTTCGGGTTACAATTGAAGCTTTTAAGTCGTTCTCTGTCTTTTTGACAAGTCTACGACTTAGTGCGTCTGTTTTGGCGTAAGCTTAAACTTTGTCTACATTTTGCATGCCAACCGCCTACTTGATGCTGGATTTTTGTACTTTGCACACATTATTTTATCAGGTGAATATGGCTCGTTCGACGCATCCACCCAAGAAGTAGCCGCAACCTTGGACAAGCTCTTCAGGGATTTCTGCAGAGTGAGTCATTTAAGTACACATACATCAGGAAACGAAGTCAAGTCTCTTTCTTGTCAGGAGTATCCTATCGTCGAGGCTGACGTCACAGGCGGGGCCCCCGGTACGTTGATCGGGCGCTATCCAGGGGACACGTACGCCGGAGGCAACCCCTGGCAGCTGCTGACTGCAGTCTACGCCGAGGTCTTCTACCTGGGCGGCGAGATCAATTTGCGCCGGGCCTCGGAGAGAGGCGCAGACGTCAAGGTCGGAGAAGACCAGAGTGAATGGCTCAAGTTGTTGAAGCTCCCGAAGGACACCACTTTGATCAGGCTGGCGCAGGCTCAGGTGCGTCACAAGTTTTGGTGTTTTGGGTGCCCCGAGACTCCGCGAATTCAAAGTGCGCACTGACTGCGCCAGCGTCATTATCCTTTTCACGCTGTTTTGCAGCTTTCTGCCGGTGACTCCGTCATGTCCCGCCTGTACTTCTACGTGAAAGACGACGGTGGTCGCATCGACGAGCAAATCGACAAGTTCACCGGTGCGCAGACGAGCGCCCAGGGACTCACTTGGAGCTACGCAAACATTTTACACGCCATGAACGTCAGAGACAGAGCTACGAAGTTCATGAAAGAAGTCTTGTTACAGCAGAAGTAAAAGAAAAATTGGCACCCTTTCCTTTCCAAATTTTTTATTGGTGTCTTTTTATTGTTCAGCTACCGCGCAAAGCTATGAAGCTCCCTATGTAGGCTCAATGAGGCCTGAGGATCCACCTTGACCACTCAGTGTGGTCAGCATTGCCATCCATGAGCAGTACTTAAATCTTTAGCCTTTGTCAAATGTATTTGCCTTTCGGGAGAAAGAAAAACGCACCTTGCAGGGAAGCTCACGATTTGGAAGGTGACAAAGAATCTTTTCTGCTATCTGCCAACCATCGAAGAGCAGCCGCAGCAGCCGCAGCAGCCGCATTCCTCTGCTCCGGCTCCGCGCGCGCCCTCAAGAAAAAAGAAATTCCGTGCATTCCAAAGCTATTTTACCCTGTAATTACGGCGGCTGCGGCTGCGACGGCGGTTGCGGCGGCCGCGGCCGCGAGAGCTCCCGGTATCATCATTGAAAAATGCCACATTAAGAGGGCGTGAGAGATGCCCGAGGGGTTCCTCAAACGATGTTTGGATGGATTTTTCTTCTCTTTTCTTTCACATTTTTGCACACACTTTGTGCATATTTCTTAAATCTCAGCCATGGACACTTGGCAAGCGATGTCACTTTCCACTGCCTCTTCTTTGGGGCATCCTCGAACGATCGCGATGAAGATTTCTACACGGAAAAGAAATGCCCTAGTAAAAAAGTTGTGTTTACTTTCGTCATCGCAGATTGCATGCGGCGGCCGGAGACGAGCGAGGCCGTCGACGTCGTGCCCGCGGCGATTTTCTCAGCAATGGAATGCAGCAATAATTTGAAGTAATAACGGCCGCCGCCTCCACGGTGACGGCGGCGGTGACGGCGGCGACGGCGGCGGCGACCGTAGCAGCGAGGGCGGCGGCCCGGTAGTTGTAGTAATTGGGCCATAAATAACTTGGTTCCCTGAGGTGATGGAGGGATTATAAATATATATATTTCTCTCTCTTTGGATCATCAAACTTGGTTCCACTGATACACTTCGCTCTACCCCTTGGCCATGGAGGTCGTAATTCTTGGTAACTCTGAGGTCCTGATTGGAGGAGGGCGTGGTCTTGCATCTGGTGTGGAGGATGAATGAGAGGTTTTCACTGTGCGGGTTCGTAGCGAAGATGCCACTCATCTGGAGCTATATTGGCCAAGGCTCCAACCTCATCCAACTCCGGCAAAAACATCCAGTAAGTGGTTCCTGCAAACGTTGTCGGAAAGATGTGAGCTGGTCAAAGATCAGCTGCAGCCCAAGAGAAGACCAAGGCTAAGTTGCTGGAAATCGACTGGTCGTGAAAAGTCACTGTCATTTGTTCAGTTCATTTCTAGGGCCTCAGAGGCCACTAAGTTGGTGTCATCTATTGGACCAGAAGCCGCAAAGTATCGAAGTATCTTTTTGTCACACGCGACCCCCGCTGTCTCTGCGCGCTGCGTGCGTATACGTATTTGGATGTTGCTGACGAGGTCAAGAAGGAGGTATTATAATTTTTCTCCCTCCTCGCTGGTGCTACCGCTGGTGCTGACGCTGACGCGGGCGCTGACGCTGACGCTGGCGCTGACGCCGGCGCTGACGCCGGCGCTGACGCCGGCGCTGAAGCTGGTGCTGACGCTGGCGCTGCAGTGATTTTTTGACTGTTCCGATAAGAACTGAACTGCTGTCACCACCACAAATGGGGGGTTCGATCTCTTTTCTCCATTCGGCAGAGGGGAAGACGAAGGAAAGGAATGTGCGCCTCCACGCTCGGCCAGACACGAACGAGCTGCGCGTCGTCGTCGTCGTCGTCGTCAGTGCTGTCGCAGAGGCTCGTGGGGTTGTCGCTCCTCTCCTGCGACTTGTCCAAGGCCGTCGCACCAGGGTCCAGAATCTCCAACAGCATCACTGCCACGAATATTAGAGTGTGCGCGTGTGCGTGCGTCTGTGGGTGTGTGTATGTGCACGCGTGTGTATGTAAGAGCGGAGGGGAAATTCTTCATGTTTGGTTGAGTCATCAACACAGCCGCCCGCCGTTTGAATGGCGTCGGCGGCGTCGGCGGCGGCCGCCGAAAACTCACCCGCAAGGCTGTAATCAACATTCCTGTCTGGGAGAGAGAAAGAGAGAGAAGGAGCCGCCTGAAAACCGCCGCCGCCGCCGCCGCCGTTGTCGTCGTCACCTCCGAGCTCGCGCGGCCTCAGCCTACAGCATGTATGTCTCCATCGTGAGGAGGCCCGAGGGCGCGCCCAATTCCTCCTCCTCCTCCCCAAGAAGTACCCCATGAGCCGTGAGAACTGCGTGCCAGTGTGATAATTTCCACCCGAAAAAATGTGCACGGTAGCGAGGAACGTTTAGAAATTCCTCGGCGGCGGCGGCAATTACGTCGGTGTCCATTGGCTGCGAGGAATGCGGCTGGAAGGAGGCGGGGTCACACTCCTTTGGGGTCTTCCAACGGCCCGCGGACGCGCGGACGCCCGTTAAACCTGCCTTTTCTCACTGGCGGCGACGGCGATGATGAAGACGACGGCGGCGGCAAATCAGTCACACTCGGACAGTCTTGCAGTGAGGAACATCATGTCGACGTCGTCGCTCTACTGCATCGTGATCTTCGCCTTCTCATTCTTGCTCCTCGTGCCTGCTTTGCCTGTTGAGGAAGCGTCAGCAGAGCCGCCGCCACCGCCGCCGCCTCCATCGCCGCCGCATCGGGCGGCGCTTGACGGCGTCGTGAACTCCTTGCTCTCCTCGCTCTTGCGCCAGACGTTGTACAATCGGATGGAGCAGATGTTGCTGGATCCCCGTGGTCCGGTTCCCTCGAGGAGCGAGCTCGAGCAGGAGCGAATCTTAGAGGCGGCCGTGGAGAACTACCGACACCAGAACATCAGGCAGCAGCATCAGAACCCACGATACAGACCAGAAGACTTCAAAAAGCTCGCAGGTATTTTTTAACGCTCATACGACAACATTGTGTTCAAGGACCCGGCGGCGTTGAAGTCTCCGTATTTTGTGTGTTCTATTGGAGGGGGAACTTACAAGACTTAACCCAAAACATTGTTTGTTTTCCTCACAGGCTATTGGATCAGAGAACGCCCGTCTTCGTCCGAGGAACCGAAGCTGTTGGCCTCGCAGTCGCCCAGTTTCGTTCAACCTCAAAGCAAAGAGGACGAAGAAGGCCGGGGTGAGGACGACGCTGTGGACTACAAGACCGAGGTCTACCAGATCAACGATCTCTTCACAGCCGCCCCGCTGGAATAGGACTGTTCACACACGCGCGCGCGCGCACACACGCTCCGGGGGATATCCCGGAGGAATCTCAACGCTGCCCTCTACATTCCACAGGGGCGGCAACTCATGTCGGGCTCGATGATCCACATGACGAAGAAGTCTTTGCTGTGAACGCTATTGGAGATCCTTCTATTAATCCTTCCAATACTACTACTGCAGCCATGTTGCACTGTGATAACGAGGAAATAACTTATAGAGAGAATAAAGACGTTCATTTTCCGCTCTCCTGGACCAGATGCTCCACCATGAGGAGGTAGTTTTGTAGTTCGGTATGCGCCTCCTGGGCCGCCGCCACCGCCAGCTGTTGGGGAGACGCGTCGCCGTTGCCGCTGCAGTTGTTGTTGCTGACTTCGGGCTCAAGACATGCCAACGCCTCCTCGAGCATTTCCTGGGCGTGTCTGAGCGCTTTCAAGAGCGCGGACGGGTCCGACGGGTCGGCCTCGAAGGCCGCGTTGGCCAAGGCCACGACGCACGCGTGCGCCTCGAATAGCACGAATCCTTTAATAAGAGAGAGAGAAAGAGGAAAGCCTCATGCTTATTGATGAATGAACGCAGATGACTATCAAAAACAAGGAAGGAATGTGGAAGGAAGAAAAATCCCACCAAATTCCTGAGCGCAGAGCTGATCTGATGAGCGGGGACAAAAAAGGTTGTCTGATTTAGAGAGAGTCTCAATAATTGGAAGTCTTTAAGGAAAGAATTTTGAATTAGCAGCCAAGTTCATGAGGAAGGAATTGCACAAATCTTTCTGGAGTTCCAAAAAAAAGGACCAAGAATCAAAGAAAAAAATCTGCGTTTTCCAGTAGCAGCCACAAGCTGAAGAGCCCGGACCCATAAAAGTCAAGTCGAGATGGGAGGAGAAGGAATTTCGGGTGAGTTTTAATTGAACATTGCTGAGGAATGTGAAAACAAAACCGGGCGCCAGCAGGAATTCGAGTTCCCAGATTTCTGCTCTCACCCTTCACATGCAAAGGTCATAATGGGCAGGGAGTGAGTGAGTAGGGATGTTCCCGAGCCTGGCCCGAGCTGAGAAGTCTGGGCTCGGTTCGAAGGAGGTGGGGAGGAGCTGAGTCCGCCTCTTCTGCCTTTTTCTCATGCAGCCACGCTTATTTCTCGACGTGGTCATCTGGAATAACGTAATGAAAAGTAAGCTTGTTGTTCTCTCGTCTTCAGACGTTGTCCAAATATGAGGTCGACAGAGTTCCTACTATGAGTCAATTTGCTGGCGGGCTCGAATCGAGCTCAACTCTCAAAAGCTCGGCTCGATAAAATCAGGCTCGGTATCAGCTCTAAGAGGGAGAGAGGGAGGGGGCTGCTCAAAAAGCTCAAAAAGAAGAGAGAGAGGGAAGGAATGGCTGGCGCACCTCGGTTGAGCGACAGTCCAGGCTCTAAGACGTCGAGGACCGCGAGCAGCAAGAGGCACATCCCGTGCTTGTCCGTCCACCTGTCGAGCTGCTGAGGCGTGGGCTGCACCAGTCTGCACAGGTTCAGCGTAACCTCGGCCAGGAGGCCGTGCATCGGATGGAGGACGTGGCGCAGCTCGGCCAGGCAGGCGCGGAGGCCTCGTTCAGACGCGCTGTAGTTGGACACAATGTCTCTTCATTTGTTTCTTGTTACGAGAGAAAAAACACTGTCTCAACATCTGTCTCTTACAGAGTTGCTCTCTGCATTAGCCTCGATCTGACGGCCTCAATCCTCCCGCCCGCCCTCTGCACGTCCTCGGTTGTCAGCTGGTGGTTGCAGCGTTGACACTGGTAAAAGTTGCTCTCATTGCGAACGCAAGGACCTTGCCTGTGTGTGAATGTAATGACGCCAGAGTCATTATTATATCGTATATCATCATATCATCGTTTCCGCTGGAGTTGTCAATACGACCACCACTCACGCGTAAGATCAATACCGGATGTGTTCTTAAGGCGCATTTTCACTCACAAAATCGTCAGCAGTGTTTTGTGATCTGGGTGACGAAAATTGGAATTTAGCTTTTCCTCGTGACGCTTTCATGACCAAAGCATTTTTTTTTTTAAATTTCTCAAAATGTCACTTTTCCTCGATCTACCAAAAGAAGCAATGTTATCTTTTCCACCATTTCTTCGTTCCCTCTCATGTCGATACGCACGTTCTCCTACCTGCACTTGGAGCACAAGATGGCGCCCACGAAGGTCCCCATCTCGGTGGGGTCTCGGCACCGCCTGCACTCGCACGTGAAGCACTTGAACTCGGCCAGGTTCTTCCGTCGCTCTTCAGTCGGATCCAGGGGACGCACATAGTTGAAAAGGATTGGATCACCTGATAAAAAGAATCCTTCTTGTCTGGCCGAGGAATCTTAGAATGTGTGGCTACCACACTCAAAACTGTCAACTGGCAGAAATGAATGGTCTCAGCAAACATTCCTCGGCCTCCTCTGGGATTCATCCATTCTCACAGGGGTACAATGAGCAGGTGTGTGAGAGAGAAGAGGAGAAATTGCCAGGGCACCCTGTAAATTGCGCCTTTGACCCCAAGCTGCGGACGGGCAGGATGTGGCATAAATAATGGGACACTTCTCATACCGAGCTTGGGCACGTTGGACGGACCTGACCTACTTTTCCACGATGTTGCTCATGCAGGATTCCAATCAGGACCTGAAAGTCATGTAGGCATTGGTGTCCTTCTCCTTTCTCACGGTGCTACGCTCAACTGAAGGCGCTGGTGTCAGAGATTCAGGCTGCAAGGCGACAAGATCAAGATGGATCCTAGTTACTCTACACGCACCAGATCGTCTTGAATACCGTCTTAGGCATGGCTCCAGGTCTCTAATGGAGTTCACCTACGGTCCAGCCTCGTCGGGATGAGGACAGAGCTGGGCAGCAGGACTTTAGGCTCGAGGTCCTACGCCTATCGACGCCATGGACAACTTCCGGATGAACATTTCGAGGTCCTGCGGCTTCTGCTCTGTCATAGGGTTGACTACAATCTCTACGTAGGCTCCTTCCCGCAGTACTCGATGGTGTAGGTCGTGCTGACCTAGACTGCTTTTGAATTGTCTTTGGCAAGGAGACTCACGTGGACGCCTCATGTTTGGGTCTTATTAATAGCCAAAATACACAGTTTGCCCATTGGTAGAAACGTAACTTTACTGCGATTGATTCCACACCTCGATATGTGCGTGCGCACACATGTATGAACTACACCTTTGAGTTCAGTTTACCTACGATTACTGTGCATGTGCATATCACAACTCACTCACCTTTCTTTATGTCGACGCTGGCAAAGACCCTGAGCTTGTTGTCCGTCGTGGTCACGAGCCTGGTGTTTCCAATGCAGTCGTGGTTCATGAGGGAGGGTAGTTCAAAGACGCCCAACTTTTGGGCGCCATTGCCGGTCCCCTTCAAGAGTTCAAAACTGTTGGTGAGGATGATCCCGCACACGGAGGAGACCAAGGATTCCGAGAACAGTGCAGACAATGGAGAGATCACACGCGAGGAGATGTCGGACCATACCAGAGAGCCTGCAACATTGATGGAGCTCTTGGTGACTATCAAATGACCAGGGAAAGCCTTCAAACTTTCCTCTCAGCTCTTCCACATGGGACTGGAGAGCCATGACCTTCTGGAAATCTTTAGGTGAGCTCTTCTTCAATGCCAAAATCCTTCCTGGAAGTAGAACTTCGAATCGAGGCTGAGCCAGGGCTCCCTCAGACCCCGCGGGTGACACACGGGACAAAATGTCACAGACTTCTGGTCCATGAAGGCTGACCTTCCCCTGAGTCTCACAGTGCGATTTTGTCAAAATACTCGTAAGAAAACTTTAGAGATGAAAGGGTCCTTTTTATGAATGCGTTCAGTTCATTCTCTCATCGTGTCACATAAGAATTAGACGTAATGCGATGAAAATGTAGGTTTAAAATCTGTTCAAGAAATATAGAACGTGATTTTTGAAAAAAAAAATGAAAAATCGCCTTGTGAGGTCACACTTCCTTGTTAGCGCTGGATTTGGAGCATGTCCGGCAGAGTGGAAATTTGCACGTGGGGCAGCAAAATTTGCTTTTGGGGCTGCTCACATTTTGGTCACACCCCACACAGACTGCACAGGGGCCATGAAGGGCCGGACCCTGGGCCAGGGGGGCGCACTCAAAAATCTTTGTGCCCTTCTTGATGGTCGAACAGGCGGTCAAGTACCTGCAATTGGGATTCAACAATGCTTAAATTTCCTGCAAAAAAAGGGGGAGTAAAAGAAATCGGCTCACCGTCCTTCTCTCTCGCTCTTCTCCACTCTGTAGAGGCTGCAGTTGGACTTGTGCTTCTTCCAGTGGCTCCTCTGGTGCTCCTTGGAGCAGTACGTGGCCTCCCCGCATCCGGAGCACGTAAACTTGCCGGAGTTTGGACACAGGAGACACGACTTCTCCATGTCGGAAGTTGGAACGGAGCCAAACGTGTGTTTACATTTAGCGGAAAAAGACATGGACTTATACGGATGTGTGTGAGACACCGCATGGACTAACTAACCAAACTGATGACGCTACAGCCTATGTGACGCACACTCAACTTACAGTGACCAAAGTGGGGAGACAAGATAGAAGTGTGCACGATATTACACTTCAGTTGTGTATAACAGGTTGCGTGACCGTCCTAAAATTATTCCGCCCATGCAATTTGGGCTGGTGTTAACATACCCTGTATGTTTGAATGAACTTTTTCCTTGCGAGGGGTAGTGAAGTTGGGTGATTCTTTGGACAAGTTCACAACACAGATACAGAAAGAGTCCAGGACTCTGTGCAAAACTTGCCCCTGATTTATTTACCGACGACGCCAGGTAGGGGTATGAAGGATAGGGTCTCATTTAAAAATGAGATATGGTAATATTGTTGGGGGACGAGGTGCAACTATAGTATAACAAACAGGGTATTAGTGCTTATTCCATATAATTATCATTAAAGAGCACAGAAGTATTTCTTTTTGCCCTAGACTGTATCTGTAGCACAGTCCACTGTGTCAACCCGTTGCCCTGCAGCAACGTCCCCAGCAGTCAGTGGGGTTACGCAAGCTTCCTACGGCGAAAAGAAATACTTCTAAGTTATATTCCTAACCGTGTGCATATGTGAGATCTTCGGCGGTTTTGTTACATTCATAGTATAAGTGATTCGTATCTGCCCCGGTTATAAGGAGACCTTTTCAGAGGCTCCCAATCCAAAGTAAGACAGAAAAACTTCTCAAACCCTTCGATCAAACGCTGTTTTTCACTTCCACGCACTTTTCCATAAAGGAAAGTTGAAAACAACGAGAGGCACTTGACGATCCTCTTCTCACTGAGTGGACAACCTTTCCACCCTTCTTGCTCTTTTCTTGGCTTCTGCCAAAGGCCATTGCGTATCTAAGGCCTTTTTGCAAACTGAGCCAAAGAGATCGAGTCATGACGTCATGCACTGTTCAGACCATAGCCATTCAGCTCCACTAATTTCATTCAGTGCAGTCAGGACATTGGTATTAATGTATACTTATAAAGGTATATACGGAAAAGTCTCTTAAGAATCCGCTCCCCATTCATAGGCCATAACAGAAGTGAAATAGTGGCAGGCCTAGAGTAGTGTTACCCTTGAGAACGTCGTTAATGCTTTCATTGCGTCTGTTCAATGTAACACTGTTGTACAATGTTACACTACCAAGCTGGAGTGCGGAGCAGGGCATGAACTAGAAACGACGCACGTGCTCATACATAAATCTGCAAATGCTTATTGTCAAGTGCAGCTGTGCAGTTACAGGGAGGTTCAAAAGCAGTGACGAAAGTGCTGTCTCTATCGCATCTGCTAAATTTCCGTGACAATTTTCCAAAAGATGCAAGTCGACCCTTGACCTGAGGTGCGGTGAGCAAATAAATAAAGCGTCGACGTGATCATGACGGAGATCAAGATCAAGGCTGTCTGTGACGACGCAGCCATTGGCACTTTGGCTTCACACTCGCCCAAAAGGTGGCAAATGAATGACAGTTGCAGTGACACAGAGTAGTCTTAGTTGTAAACAACACCTTTAACTTCCCCTCATCAGCTCGTCAACCTCGTCTAACGACCCTCGTTTAAATGGCACCGGGGTAGTCAATACTTTTGCACACTACTGTACAGTGCACTGACTGGATTAACTCTACTACAGCTTGGAACATGTTTTAGCTGCAGTGAGAATGTTTCGCTGTGCTTTTTGCGACCCCAGACGCTGAAATCCGTGCAGGCGTGTAAAGTCATATGTCAGGCATGGACTGTACTATATTGCACTGTACGAACGCCCCCAACAGCCCACGGGAAAAAAAGGGTAGCAGCCAGTGGGGGACTCGATCAAGGTCCCTGCCGGGCCAACCCGGATCGACCAGGCGCTTTCTTTCTTTCTTTCTTCTCCTTCCATGCTGTTTTCCCCACCCAACAACAGAACCAGAATCGATGAGAGAGAGAGAGAGAGAGCATGACTCTGAGGCTGAGGCTACTGAGGCTACTGAGACTACTGAGGCTAGGGATGGCAATGGACTCGAATTCAGGTAGAGTCAGAAAAAAAAACAAGTACGAGAATTGCTAAAAAAGAAATCTTTGACTTCCCTGTCTGTTGTCTCCGCTATCGGTTTGATGTTGTACGTGAATGCTGATTGATCCCCAAATACCAGCTCGAGCCCGATTCGAGCCCGACGCGGGTGTCCCCATCTCTAGCTCGTAAAACTATAGCAAAAACGGCCAGCGCGCACCCGACTGTGGGAGATAGCGGGAGTGGCCAAGTTAGGAGAAAACTTGCCAGCAGAAGCATCGGTACAGACATGAAGTAGACAAATGTGAAACGATGGGATTATAATAGTCTCTTTGCTCACACATCTGCACTACACTTTTCTGTTACCGACCGAGTTTGCCACACTCCAGCAAGATGCTGCTACAGTCATAGTCAGAATGGGAGCTTGTCAGCCACCAACATCAGGTCCTCTGCTGAATCTGGCAGCTGACGGAGTATTGAGGGTTGCTGCGTAACGCCATGAACAGGTCTCATCCACCCTGTGCTTCTGCATGCCGCCAATTGTTGTCACCCAAGGGCCTCGAGTGGGTTGGTGACCATGCTTCTATTAGGTGTCATTGAGGAACTTTCCAAAGTGGCCACTGGGTCTTGGGTGGGATC
>JAAUXU010124315.1_pt1 | contig 24194 bp, 18 predicted proteins | sample 7278151 | NCBI WGS metagenome assembly JAAUXU01 (sample SAMN14350113, study PRJNA611818) | marine sediment metagenome | isolation source: surface marine sediment (1.8m) | place: French Polynesia: Moorea | collected 2018-08 | reverse complement strand
GTGAAACATGCAATGACTTTATCTATCTTGAAAAGCATCCGGTTCATGAGTGAAAACAGTGTCACCACAGTAGGAGGTAGGGCTGTGTTCGTATTGGCTTCGGGTCGGGTTCTTTGGCCAGCCGAGGAGGACTGACTTGATGGTTCACACTTTTGTCCTGAATTTGTCAGATGGATGAATAAATTTGACACAATTAATATACTCGCAAGCTTCTTTTCAGGGCACTTGGCCACACTTTTGTTGCATTACTTTCGCACACTTAGAAGAAAGACTTCAACTGGCAAAATTCATCCGACTCATAACCGACACATCCCTAACCCTCACTAACCGTGCACGTATTTGCCATGGTTGCGAGCCGACTGCGAAACTTCCTGTCAATCATGGTGAACTTTGTCATAGTCGACAATGTCTCGGCATCTCGGTGTTGTTCTATCGATCGCCCGCTGAAGCGAACAAGACTGACGACGACGACGACGTCAACGTTGACGTTCCAGATAGTGTGCAAATCTTGGAGGGACGACGCTTTTTACAGCTCGACTGGGGCTGGAACAGTATAAATAGTGCTTGCATAGTACTTGTGCTTCCAACTTCTTTTTTTTTTTTCTAAGAGGCTTTCCTCCAGTCCTTCTGTGCCTTTAATTTCCCTGTGGAAATATGAGCGTAGGTGCGACGTATGAGTTTTTTTTTCTCACTTTGATACATACTGCACTACAGTATGTTGCAAGGCGCTCTTCTTTTCTTACGTCCTGTACAGGGTGTTGGAAGAATACGAGCGTAGCCTGCGATCCTCGATGTTCCCGCCTTTCGTTGCGTACTGTACAGGGTGAATGATGCAAGCAGAAGTGCGACGTATGTGTTTTCCTCGTGCTGTACGGGGTGTTGCAGCAAGGCTGCGTGTGCAGATGAATCCACATTGGTTTTGTCCTCACTGCGCCCAAAGTTGAGGCTGAACGTGCGAAGTTGCTTGCCCTGATTCTCCTGCAACACCCTGTCCGGTCGAAGCTTTGACGTCGTAGTGCAGCAAGATTGAGGACAAAATTGTCCAGAAATCTGTGCCAAGGAGAGAAATTCTCTCGTTGCCTCGTCCGAGCGCATCAATTTCGCCAAAGATCGTACTTGTGGTCAGGAGAAAAGAAGAGGAAAAGCGTCAGATCTCAGATATTTTCATTCTCTTCCTCTTTTCCCCTTCATTGTTCACGCTTGGATGCGATTTGTGGGAAGAAAAAGACTGAGAAGAAGGAGAAATTATTCTCCCACTGACGTCTGCTTCTTCCCTCCCTCTTCGTCCTAATATTGCAAAGACTTAGCGGGATTTTAGACATTTTTTTTGTTCTTCTTCCTTTTTCCTCCTCGAGAGACAACTCTGCCCTAGATGACCAAAGTTTGTGCGGTGCAACCAAGTCTTTTCTTCGCCAACATTGCTGACGGCGTCTTTGGGGTTGATGGCTGGCAGACTGGCAGGCTGGCAGGCTGGCAGGCAGCCCGCCAGCCCGCCAGTCAGACCGGAAACAGGAAATTCGTGGGCACAGCAGCTGCTCTCTGATGGGAAATGCAGTGATATCGCACGAAAAATATGCGAGCGTCGGGAAAAGGAGGAAAAAAAGTCTGGGCTCTTTTGGCAAACATAGCCAGGCTTGAGCTGGATCATGACGGAAGAAATGCACAATGGCAGGCAGGATTCTGCCTTCGAGAGACTGCGTTTTCAGGTGGATCGCCAATTTTCCTTTTTCTAGTGATCACTGGACCCAGGAAGTTTTGGTGTTTCATCTCTCATGGCATATTTCAGATAACTTCCTTTGTCATTGTGTCGCTGGATCGGCCTCCAGCCGATCTTGAATGTCAATGCCCTTTTTGCCCCGTATTTACTCGCCAGGAGACTTCCGACATTTAGATTTTTCATGTCCCATCACACTTTTAGCACCAAGAACAGGTTTGAAGTGTGAATCATAGCAAGAAGTACCTCACGCAAAGTCTCCAAAGTCCACTCGAGTATTTTGATACCACGTTGCGTTATTCGTCTCGTCCTTAGTCAGGGAAAAATGAGAATCACACAGAAAAGCTGGCGGGCTCTTGATACGGCGAGATGAGATTTCAATGAATTTGGCTGACAAATCCCACAATCCGCCTGTAATTGCGACCCCTGGTGATGAGTAGAGTAGGAGAACACGTGATTCGCCTGAGAATGCAGTCTCCAGCAACCTGCCTAGCGTTGTCCATGCGTCTTGCAGCCTGGCCCAGTCCAAACTTGGCTGCTCTGTAGTCCTGGGTCTTCTCCATCGCTCCACCAGGTTGTCTGACAGCGTCACTTACCCGGAGTATGGAGTGCAAAAGACAAGTTTGTTCCATTTCTCCCCCGAAAAGAATGCTGACAGTGAGTTGTGATATGACCAAGCAACACAGCAGCAGTTGTAAATTTATTCTCCGCCAGCCCTTCTTGGAGTTAAAACGACTCTTAATTATTCGTGCAGACTTGCAAGCGCCAACCAAGCCTTTGTCTAATCTCCGACAGCCTCAAAATAATGCTAACATAGTTTGTGTAGGTAGCAGCAGGAAGGACGGAAATTAAAATGTCAGTAACACATTCCGCAGGGCTAACGCGAGCAGGCAGGCAAACATACAATTTTTTCTGCTGGCAAGCGTACGCGCCATTACACGCGCAGGCAGCGAGTGAGAATGCTGATGAAAGAAGTAGACTGGAGCCGAAACCAAGGAGGGATTGAATAATTCACCCACGAGAAGCCCTGATTGAGTAAGAGAGAAGGCGACAACGGAACGTTTTATTTGTACGCGCTTTCAATCGGAGACAGGCAAGTAGAAGCTTCCCTGGAAAAAAAAGTCCCTCAAAATAACCCGATGAGGACTGGGAATTGGAAAATTTTCCTCCAGAATGAGGCAACTGCAATTTCCAACCTGCTCTGCTGCTCCGTGCCTTTTCTCAGATTTTTGCAGGCGAAAACAGCGAATGGGAGGGGAGTGGAAGGCATGAGAAGAAGTTATGGGTAAGAAAGGCACTCACTGCCCCACCCAAACACTGACTAGGCCCTAATAAATATGCACGGATGGCTGACGATAAAGTCCGGAAGTACATACGGACACACATACATACACGTAGTAAAGTGGCCGCAAAATCGATTCAAGGCCGGGCATGGCCTCACATGATCATTCCAGACTCTTTGGCTGGTGCTGCAGACCTCACTAACGTTATTTTAGACAGTCTATCACTTGCCAGGCAAGTTTCTACCCAGCTGGGTGGCGCCATCTGGTGCCAAGTAACAGAAAAACGATACACAATAGTTACACACCGTCATTTCAGCCTCTTTACTGACGCAGAGACCTCGGAAAGTTTATTCAGACACTCCGTCTATGATTTGCCAAGCAAGCCTTTTGCTTCTGGCCGTGACAGACGTTCCATGAGTCCTGTAGATGCCAGCTTTGGTGGCGCCATCTGGTGGCAAAAGAGACTTTACAAATGTGACCTTCCGCACACACGACCTAATTGTTGCCCTTAGTTTACTAAGCAAGTTACTAAGCAAGTTACTAAGCAAGTTACTAAGCAAGTTACTAAGCAAGTTACTAAGCAAGTTACCTCACTAAAACTTCAAACTAAGCATTTGCCAGAAAACCTATTGCCTCTCTGTGTCTGCCCCTACGGCTTAGACTAAAAAAGAATCGGTATGTGGAGCAAACTTACTTTCAGCTTGGAATTCTGCTCCCATTTGGATTCCACTCTGCACCCACTATGAAACCATAATATGTACTACTGCTTTTTGACGTCCACCATTATATTGTGGCTGCCGCTGCTTCCTAGATGGCGACACCTGCACTCTCATCTCTTACATCCCTCGTGGGCAACCTTCTCATCTGCCACATGCAGAGAGAGTGAGACAGAGGGAGGCTCGTGAAGAGTACTTAGAGCATTGAGAAGCTCTCAATCAAAGGGTGGAGAAGAAGAAGGAGCAGAAGAAGAAGCTTTATTAATCGTTAATGGAAGCCTTACCAAATGATAAGAAAAGAACGATATTTTTCATCGAAAAACTCACACAAGAAGGTGAAAAAATTGCAGCTCCAGCTTAATGCATCGGACGTGAGCTCATTTGTGTCCTGAGTGCTGTGCCTGGATAATATCCTCTCTTGCACGCACGGGCATAAAAGGACATAAGTAAGAAGGTGGCTTCTACGCTGCTATTGTAATTTCTTGCCCAACCCTTTATTGTGCGCACCAGGAATGAGAAGATTATAGCTGAATTCATGGTGGTGATTTTATGGCTGAGAGAGGAACTTCTTCTTGGAGGAAGGACATGATTTTACTTCTGTTTGCATCGTTACTCTGTATTAAAGTGCTCTGGCGAGTCTCACACGAGTACAGGGTGAGCCAAAAGTTATCTTCCATGAAGTGATTGAAGCCCTGACACTGAAGCCATTAGCTGATGAAGCTGAGGCAAGCAAGCATCTGAGTGTAAAAAAAGGGGGACAAGTAACAGTCGAGCCTCCATTTACAGGACTTTATAGAGTAAAAGTAATCATTGTAACTGTGCTAATACTTAGGTGGCAATGTTTCCTCGCGGCAAATTTGTAAAAGGTTTCGACTTTGAGGCAGCTTTTGGTCAATGTGTCTTCCGTGGAACGATTGTTTGGCTTGGCTTAACTAGGCCGCACCCAAGGGATATCTTGTCCACGGTCAAGATGGGGCCAAGTTTACTGTTGTCAAACATTGTACCGAGCACCCAATGTGATTTAAACACAACCGTTCATGCCGCTTCAGTCGTTCTAATGCTGTATTAACAATTCTTCGCGTGTTTTGGCCTGGGCACACACGAAGTTCAACCAAGTTTTACAATTGTCACATGCTGTCCATTAAGTACACCCAACGTCAGTTGAGCACCATGATTAATATACATGCTGCTGCAGCCGATTCAAGTGTAACAATATGTGGATAATTATGGCGTCACCAAGAATCAACTGTATTTCTCTAGAGAAATATCCCTAAACACTTACTGATACAGGAGATTTTTTTGTCAGATCAATCGCTTCATGTCCTCAACAAGAGATGTCACTTATTCCTGACTCACCCCGTAGCCAGTATGGAAATGCCAATTCTATCTGTGCGTTTGTATTTTGTCGGGCTTTCTCTGTATTTGCCTTTCCTTTGCTATGACGCAAGGAAGAAATTCACTCACTCTCTTTTCTCTCGCGTGACCAAGTAGTTTTTGCTGTCCGAATTTTATGATGCTTTCAGGGGCAAAGTAGAGAGAAGCTGCTCAGCTTCCACGGGAGGGAGGGAGGAAGAAAATGCGGCGAATTCTCATTTTTCTCGTCTCTGCGGCGCATTTGCGAGGCTGCCGAGGCCAGCGGTAGCGGCCTCGGCGGCCACAGCGGCGGCGGAGAGGTCCCTGTAGGCCTCTCCTCTTCCTCATGCCCCAGGGCTGTTACGGAAAAAAGTGAGAAGGAAAACTTTGCCCCCATAAAGATGCTTGCAAAAAAGTGCGGTTTTTTTTCCTTTCTTCTTCTCCGACTCATTTTCTTGGCAATCGACGACGATTTTCTTCCTTTTTCTACCATTTCTTCTCTGGGAGGCAACGAGCGTGACGATTGATTCCCCAAAATGTTCATATTCAGCATCATCGGGGAATTCCCTAAGAAGAAAGCAGCAGTCTGAAGACCTTTGATGTATCAGAAGAAGAGTATCTTTGATCGACAGGGAGAAAAAGTGGTCGGAGAAATCACAAGAGGCCATAATTCCCCCGGGAGAGTATAAAAAATCTCTCCTCAATGCAACTTTGAGTGCTACTTTCCATTCTATTAAGTATCGCATATAGTTGCTCTGTTGGAACTTTCCAAAGATATGAGTCTCTTTTACTTTCCGAGAAAGTGATCGCTCGATTCCCGCGGTCCTATCGATTTCGAATGGACAAAAAGCTATTTCCTCCTTCAGTTCTTTCCCATTTTCTCTACCACCACTCGGAATGATTGATCTTGTCCGGAAGAGACCGAGTAAGAATGGGTTGCTAGTACTGAGACTTGGGGTTGAGAGCGTCATGAATTGCTGCTCCTCCTCCACCGGGTGTCCGGATAGTTGTGGCGGGGCACTGCAAGTAGGGTTGGGTCAGAGGGACCAACGAGTTTGACCAAAACAGTACCCACACATGGTTGAGGTCATTGCTGAGATTTCTGTCTTTCCCATGAAATCCTTCCTGGACAGCGTTCACTTGTTGTCGTTGCTGCTGTGGCTACTGCTGTTGCTGTTGCCGCAGGACAATTTTGGCGCAGAAAGGCGGTGACATCACTTATCTGTCCAATAAAAAGCTCCTGGTGGGGGTGAAGTCAACAACAACCGGAACAGTCACAGAAATCAACGTTTGAAAGCGCCAAGTCAGTCAGTTCAGGCTTTTTTACCTCACTTCCTTTATTTGGGAAGCCTTCTCATGTGCGTGTGTTCGTGTAATGAGCACAGAAATGCCCTTTGGCACCAGCCAACAGCTGAAGGTGCTTGCGTGTCTGGCATTCACCGATGACAGCAAAGAAGGCTTTCGCGTGCTTTTAGACAGCCCTGTCAGACCCAAGGGAAAGAAGCCATTTATATTAAGCGTGAAGGCACGCTGGAAAGATAGAGACAGACTTAAGGACCCTTCACACTAGAAAAAACTATGGGGAAAGAATAACTCTGCTGCGGTCGGGGATGTACTTAAAGGCCGTTGGAAACGATTCCAAGGAGATTTGCACGGTGCAAAACAACACTCACCCAGGCCACTTGTGCGAAGAGTTGCAACTTTATTCAGGAAAACAACCAATAGCCTTGGTGGGATTTCTGCGTGTATGCAAGACGAACTGCAACTTCACTTCCACACATGACAAACCTTCGTAGTCCACCCTGTATCAGTGTGTGCCAATGTGCGCACAGGGTGGGCTGAAATGAGTTGTAACTCATGTCGAACGTGGAAAATGACATTTTGACTCGAACACACACACCTACGAAGGAATTTCGTACTGTTGTTTTCCACCTTCCTCGTGAGTTTCAACTCATTCTAGTCTACCCTGTACTCCTGAGCGTAAAACAACGGTTGCGAAACAGTCGAGTCCACCCTGTACATGCAGCACAGGCTCGGAGCCCCTAAAGCCTTGGGCGTCGTAGCTCCTTCGCACCTTTTTCCTCGCCAAACAAAAAAAAGTATGAACTTGGACAACTTAATCTAGATTCATTGACCTCAAGACAAGATCTCTCCGCAGGAGGATTTTTATCTTTTCCCCCTGTGCAACTGCTATGAAGCGTTGTCAGGACGAAGGCGAAGCCTCCAAGTCCTTTCTCTCAACCCTTTCCCTTGTCCCCCCCCCCCCATGTGTTTGGCCTGTAGGAAGCAAGAATGGTAGAGAGACCATTTGTCTACGTTACTTCTGACGTGGTCTTTTATTCTTCTCTCTCTCGCTCTCACTCAATTCTGCTCTTGCGTGTATTAGGTGCCAGTTACCACTATCTCCATACGTGAACGCGAACATTTGCTATTCATTACGATCACAATATTATGGAGTCGTTGCACTCTAAGGGAGGAAGTCAGAGACAGCGGTTTGGCACATGGGGAGAGGACAGGGTGGCCAGCAAGCCCTCAAGGGCTGTGGAGACGTGCTTGGACTTGGGGGCCGTTGGGTACTAAAGGGCTGGAGACGAGTGCTTCGACCTAGAGGCCGTCAAGTCCTCCGTGGTCATGGAATATGTGACATTTTGAGCGCAGTTGAGGTCAAAAGTCTGTATACCATTAGTAGGAAAGACGAATGTTTTTTTCTCTCACCCAAAGCCCAATTGTCGTAATGATACAATAACCGATGCTTTGTACGTGTATACTGTCATGTCGGTTTTATTACAAAAAAGCAAACTTTGTCAATTATTGTCAACACTTTTGAATGATGCTAAAACGTTGCGTTGGCGTCACTCAGCTTTACGGCAGAGAACAAAATGGGGTTTTCCTCAGGAGTCGGCAAACTTTTAATCTCACCTGCGCTATATGTACAAGTTGGCATACTCTCATTGGGTATAAAGAAAAACTTCCCTCAAGTGTTATTCAAAACCTCAAGAGTCGTCGTCAGTGCTGAAGCACTGGTTTTGGCATAATTCAGAACTGTAGCAGAGAAGAAAGAGACGTCTCGAGTGTCCGCAACAAAAGTTTTTGGCAACCCTGTGCCTAGTTGAAGCACTGTCAGGCGCACAGGAAGGCAATCTATAAAGACTACTACGAACCATGTAGACAGGCACAGCAATAATTCTACGTGAATGCCCGATAATAATCGCTCTCCATGCTGTTGACTTCGTCAGGTTGCCTCTTGAGATCCCTAGGTATGATCATCAATATTCATTCTTTGTGTCTTACAAAACAGAGCTTCTTTTTTCAATAAAGTCCTGAGTAGACGTGCATGAACCCAAAGCCTATGGGAATAGCTCCATTGATTTTCCTCAAACCTAAAGAAGAAGAATAACCCCTTGACGGAGCTATATCAAACTCAACCCTTTGACACACACACACACACACACACGCACCCCGCCCCACCCCACGCACGCCCACACCGATGCTTCCACGAGCCTTTGTCCGGGAAATCGTCACCAATCTTGGAGCTGTGATTAATTCCTTGGAACGTACATTAATGGCAACTTCATATCAGAGGTCCTCGTAATAATTACTGATAAGGAAACTCCCCCCCCCCCTCTTGGAGTTCATCAATTATTCACGCTTTATTAGCGCGCGAACACTTTTGCTAATGGATCGAGCCCCACAGAGCTAATAATTGCTGTGTGCTGCCGAAAGCCCCCACCACGAAAAATAGGCCCAAAGGCAAGGCTTTGCTGGCACTTGCCTCAAAAGACGCGTTAATATACATTGTTGGGTAGGAAAATGGCAACTGTAATTACGGTCTTCGGGAGGTAGAGAACCGAAATTGTTTTCGCTGGACAACTCACATTTGTTTGCTCTACCTGAAGGAGGCAAAACAAGCCTAACCAATTACATTATAGCTAGAACAACAACAGCTGTCTCGAGTGCACGCATTAAGATAATTTGGCTGGATTATTTTCCTGGCCTTTTTTATTTCGGCCTTTACAGCGCCTCGTGTGAACCAACGGCAACGCCCAATGGAGACTCATCGTCCACTGCATTCCCTCTACGTATAATATAGTATACTAAAGTAAAAGCTCCACTAGGTAGACTTTATTTGAGCAAGGAATCACCATGTGATGAAGATTTACAAACCTTTTGCACAACAAATAGGCTCCATTGAGCAAATTTGGTCAAGAATTAATCTTAATTTGATCCGAAATTGATATTTTGTTTATGAAAGTTTCCCTCGTTAATTTAGCAATGTCTGCACTTACAAATTAATCCAGCTGAGTGCAGGGTCCATTAGAAATGCGATAGAGGAGAAATGATGAGTCATGATCCTGTTGGAATTAACATAGTTGTCATCATTTCTGTTGTTCCTAGAGCATTGCTTGTCATTCATCATCATCAGAGTCAATGAAGCAACAGCTGAAAAAAGCAAGTGTTTCATTTACACCATTGTTTAACGATAAGTGAGTCATCTTTTTTTCTGGTGGGAGGGTGGGCAATATTTTTACGGTGCTTACTTCTATATTTGGGGATGTGAAAGACAAAACTTCATATAAGAACGATTGGCTCTGAACTGATGGAGTATCTTGCACATGGCAATTTCGTATCAAGCTTTTTCATACATGGTGTATGAAGAGGCGTTTTTTTAATGTAGCTGCCCGTGAAAAATGACTTGTGACATCACTATATGGGCCTCATATGCAATGATAAAGGTATCAATTTCGTAACAGACTATGTCAATGGCTAAAAAAAAAGTACTCTTGCGGTACAGTGACGAAGAAATTGAATACAAGCCAATATATCAATGAAATGGCGGAGATTGCAAGAAGAATCAGTTTCACTCTCAAGTAAGCTCCCTCAAGTCCTTTCAGGAGCATTCAGGACACTTCGTGTTACTTTGATTTTTTGATAGAATTCATCGCAGTACAAGAATAAAGCCTCCACAAGCTGCTGAAGTAACTCACGTTGCAATGGTAAACCTTTTGCATAGATCAGTTGAAACAGTCCAGTCCTTTTCATGAGAAAGAACATTCACCCTGCATTCGAAGTGCTAATGTAATGCTAAATGTATCCACATCTTGGATATCGTGTGCAAATCATCTAAATTTATTGTTATCAACTTTCTAGCCAGGACTAACAAAGCAAAATTTGTGGCATTTCATGCTGTATGAAAACATTTGGATCCGCTTCAGAACCGAGCTCATTGACTTCTGCCTTCATAACTCTGTAAGGTACGTGACTGCCACAGATCTGTTAATTTGACTTAGTTGACTGCCTCAATCATAGCAGTCAGAAGTAACGAAGTTCTTATTCGTTAGTACGAGGAAAGTACCATTTTGGTAAATGACTCTCTCAGTCGTACCAATACTGTTGACCTTAGCTGAATGTAGTAGACCAGGACTCACTGCGACTTTTTATGAAGAGAAGCGTGCTGAAAATAACCGTTAGTTAAGCAGCATAGTAAGCCTCTATTACTACTGGCCGTGGAGGAGAAGCAAGCAACAAGCTCTCGAGGATGACCTCTTTTCATGCGTTGGTGCCTTGGCCACTGGCTGTGACGAGACTGCATTCAGGAGGATGCCAAAAGAGTGCAGTCGACATTCGATTTTGGCAAAGTGTCCGGCTATTTACTTAGCGCAGTCTACCTTCAGTATAGCAAAAGTTTCACTTCCTTTTGCTTCATTGGGAAGTAATTTACGCTACTACAGTGGGCAACGCTTACCCCAGTCACTGCCTATACTCGTCAATGTGGCCTTTTCCAAACCGAAGGGTCACTCTCCCTTCAGATGGATTTGTGGATCAGACAGATGCAACAACGGTCACAGTATAAGCATCGTCCACTGTACTGACGTTCTGGCACAGAAGTGAAACAAGGCTCTCGATGTGACGCCTTCAGTTTCAAAGCAACTTTAACTTGAACGCTGTGAGAGCTCTGACGAAGCAGCTGTGAAAATCGAACGTCGACTGTACTTTGTTAATCCAGAACTTTCCAGCTAACAGTATATGAATGCTTTTTTTTCTTCTCTCGCGAGATCATTCTTTCTTTTCATCTTTCAGGCCCTTAACGATGCGTAGAATAGGTGTATTTTTTATACCATACAGTAGAATTCTCCTTTAACCATGAATCAAGACTCTCTCTACTCACGTCGCTGCGGTGCGAGAAGAGACCTACTTCGGTGCCGAAAGTTAGTGACTCTCGGTAACTTGACGTCATGATTCCATCGAAGAAATAGAATAGGCCTCAAGCTGGGCTGATTGATTGTCGACGATGAGTTTTGAGGCATCATTGATCAGTCATTATCGTCCGTAAGTATCATCAAAAATGGAGACTTCACTGTCCGTGCTGCACATGCTATATGTAGCATGTGCAGCAGCAGCGTGGCTAGGATAATGTACATACATTACTTTCCATAATGATCTTGCGTGTTGCGCTGTGGCCTCCTCACTGCGTGCATAGCCCAGTTGCCCGAGCCCCGGCCGGAGTTGACGTACTGCTGCGAGGACGAACTACCCCGCCCGAGGCACAGGGTGCAGCAGAACAAGTGTCTCCCAACTGTTCGTCGGGAGTTTTGACGTTGAGACAAGAAGTGACGCCGGCACTAGTGTTTGGTGTATTTTTAGCTTGAATATAATATGGTGAGGACGCCTGGAACGGCGTCTTGAGTCACTTTATCTCTGAGGATGCCAAAAACAGATTTTTCGTGTATTGATCTTTGGTCATGACGCCTACAGCAAGAGAAACAGCACCTTGGCCAGAATCATCAGGCTTGGGAATATCTTTTACCAATACAATATTGAATATTGGCTTACGACTTGGGATGGGCACATGCAATGCACATGAACGTTGGGGCACGTGAATCACATTTAACTCATTTTTACATACTAGGCTTATTATATTGCTCGTTTCACGTGGCGATTTCCTCAACATTTTTGCACTCTTTTGAACGATTTGCTAATTTTAATGTACATGCCTCTGCAAATGTCTTTCTCGGGTTTCGTTAAGTTTTGTCTTTCTAGGGCATAATTGACGTGCTTCTTATGCCTACTTATAAGGAACTTACTCCAATACGGTTTGAATCTTAACCAATATTTCTATAGAACTTGTCAAAGTACCGTTGTGATATTGTCGAGTGGAACACTCCAAAGAAATTCCTTCCAAATTTGTCAAGTGGGCAAGAAATCATCAAGATGCTAATATCTATGTGGCCTCAGTGATGGCCTCCAAGGGCTGCACATAACGGCGTTGGATGTGTTTCGCTGTAGAGGAGATAGTACCTAGCAAAACTCTTCAATTTTGCCAAGTAGGCAAGAGAAGAACTAGAGAGGTGTTATACATAAAATTTGCTTTAAAAAATATCAGCACTTTATGACCCCACGTGGCTGTAGTGATGGCCCTTGGAGGTTGCACATGCCTACTTTGGATGTGAACGAGATAAGATGGCCCTTGTCTTTGAGGCGATCTCCTTTGACCACTCTGATTCTGACGCACCCTGTACATCTTGTCCTGGTTACTGCTTTCATTTGCCTTTTGGTGGTTGGAAGCTGAAAAGCTCTCTGTCCCAGGCAGGAAGCATCCATCATGGAAGAAGTGGTCGTCCCCAAACATTATGTAGAACGTACAGGGTGTAACAACATCGATAGAATCGTGTCAAAGCAACCGATTTTTTAACATGATCCTTCCTTTCTGACGAACTGTTTTGTTGGCATCGGGTCAAGCTTCAACATTTGGGCAACCCCGACTTTGAGGGGCAGAAGGTAGACGCACGCACTTATGCAAGTGTGAGGTGCTTGACTCTGTCAATTTTGTTGCACCCTGTAAGGCTTTCGTACGAAGGAAGAGCCCCAGACGACAACAATGAGCACCAGCATGCATCAATCACACAGATAAAACCCATAATTTCCAGCGGCGCCCATTGTCTGCAAATCTTTTCTCCTGCTGACCTTTTTCTTATTCTTCTTGGGCTAGAGAGAGAGCAATCAAGGCTTTACGACGACGACGGCGAGCAAGTCCAATTTCCTCCAGATGGCCATAGGAAGAAAAAAAAAACAGAGTACGTAGACAGCCATTTTTTCTGCTCTTCCTCCTTCGAGTATGAGTGTGTCTCCTGCACGTCACGTTGATGCCCGTGTAAACCGAGGAGGGCGTGATGGGGGTGGGTGGGTCAGGTAAGATCCATCTCCTCGCCCAGAAAGTATCGTCATTTCACGTGGAGTTTGAGTGGGCAGTAAATGCTCTTATATGGATATTCGCCCTTGCTTCCCATACTTTTCCTTCCGGATATTGGATCTCGCGAGCACCGTGTGCCAGAACACGCAGGACAAGATTGCGTGACCGCTGGGGAGAGAGAGAAGACACAGACGGAAAAACACGAAGACAATCCCATTTCACCGTTGTTACAGCCTGCTAGAGGTGGCCCGAGTGCTCGCAAATCGGGTTCCGAACAAAGTCGAATACTCACAAATTAGTCTCGAGTCGGGTCTCCAGAAACCGGTTCCAGGTCGAGTTTGGTCTTTTGAATCGAGTCCGGATGAAATTGACTGTTCAGAAATCGGTTACGGGGATATTGGAGTCTTTAGATACCACAGCCGGACCAAGTTGAGTCTGCAAAATTCGGTTCTGGATCGAGTTATGGTTCAGAAGTTCATTCTTAAACAAGTCGACTATTTAGATATCGAGTCAAATCAGAGCAAAAACCTAGCGTGACATGATCTAGCATAAATCTACTAAAAAAAGACTAATCATGGAAGTGAAATAATGGCTTGATGAAAAATATCCCTTGGGTTTGCTCATTGTGTCTACAAATAGAGGTATCCAGGATAATGGAACCGTAAGCAGATTAATAATAGAAAATCAGTCTGAGAAGTTATTCATATCTAAACTACAGGGTCTATTTTTCCTGTCGCATTATGCAAGAGATTACAACTTATACCTAACAAAATCAGTCCTGATGAAGCTTTTTCGATGGGGATACAGGACGTAGAGTACATGGCCACGGACAAGGACGTAGAAGTAGATTAGGCCACAGAGCTACAGCGAAGGCTGTGGGCAAGAACTGCTGACGAGCCTGCAGACCAGGCCATGGATGATGCAGTTCCAGAGGCTGCTGTAGTACACGGCTCGCTAAATTCGTTTGTCCGGGTTTTCAGTCCTGTCAGAAGATCTCTGGTGGCAGCTGAGCTAGATGACGGGGCTGCAGCCCTTTTTAGTACACTTTTCTAACATTTGTGTCATAAAACCGTGCGTTTTTGGAGGAATAATATTTGCACATTTAAGAGTTTGGTTGGAAAACAGTTTTCGAATAAGGCCAAAAAATGGTCCCTCGAGGAGAACAGATCCCATGTGACTTTCGTACCTCAGGAGGGACGACGAAAACATCCCAAAGAACTGCAGCAAGCATCTAGACAAGTTCGCCTTTAACAGCGTTAAACAAAATCTTAAATTTCTGCCAGGAAACTTGTGAACAAACTGCTGAAAGCCTTTCAAACTCAGACCAAGGTGACTTCAATGAGTTAAAGAGAGTCTTTCCCACCTTCTGGACTTTCCCAAGATGACTCATAACCTATCCACGTTTCTCCACTTACCAGAGATAAGCCATAGTGTTGCTGTTCCGTATGCGAGATTGCCTTATCAAAACTAGGAAAGAATAGGGTCCCTCACAGTCCTTGGAGTCCACCTGGACACAATGCAGGATCAGTCCCCAGGGGGTGACAAGAGAAATGCCAGTGCTGTCACCTTGTGGAGCAACTCACTGGCAGGAGTGCGGGGAACGCTATGGGCCAGGACAGCGTGGGGGTTCAAGTGCCAGATCTAAGAAATATGACAATCTGGACACGAGTTTGGCCCCTCAGAGCAAAGAGCACGTGGGAAGTCAAAGCATTGATGACAAGCTTATGTAGGCTACTGGTGCACGAAGTAGCACTGCAAGTCTCTCCCAAGGTGGTGACAGGTCCAAGCTGTGGATCCTCCTAGCACTCTGTAGTCCCCTTGTGGAAACATGAGACTACTTCAGCCAGGACTGCAAGAGGAACTGCACGGCAAGGCCAAGAGGCTTCAGAAGCATTTCAGTGCTGAGCACTTCACATTTGTCAGGACCAAAGCCCACGAGACAGTGGAGGACTGTCCTAGGGTGACTGTGTCCTGTCCTGATCTCGACCCCACAAATGCAGGGATCACTCCCAAGGTTCACATCGGGCTTTCACATGCAGGAGAAAAAGAACTGGGTTGGATCAGCGGGCAAGCGGGAGAGGCCACCATGATTTTAACCTGACGTGGCAACACTTCTAGAGAGATGAGAACTCCCCCAGAAAGCTGCTCCAGGCTGTACTTGACTACAACTCCTCCAAAATTTAAAGAATAGAATGCAGTGACTGCCATGGATCTACAAGTACTCATTTTTGTCAGAAATGCACCAGCCATTTCAGAGATTTCCCATCTTTGGCCTTAACGTCTGAGGACAATCCCTATGATTCATCTGCGCACAGTCATGGAGTCCCGAATTTTTCATCCTCTAAAGGCCACTAACAAAACCCATTGGACATTTTTCAAGTCAGAATTTCATTTCCAGGGCACCGCGTAATAATCATTTATTCGCCCCCTCCCCCCCACATTTTCATATAAGGCTTTTCCCTTTTTTTCTAGCAAACAGACGGGCAGACTTGCCCAAGAGCTATCAGCAATTTACAGACAAAAGAGATGATTCTATATCCGAATTGACATCCCACCAGGTGAATCCAAATATTTTTAGGATGAGAGTAGTTGTGGGGGCAAAACTCGAGTCAAGCCCAAAAATGAGTCACCACGAGTCCATTGCTTAACAAGGCTCTGCTCAACTTTCAACCACCACCTCCAGTTGTTACAGAAGATATGGAAGAAGACTGAAAAAAAGTTATCACGTTATTCCCGCAGAACAATTTGCGTGCAACTGTCTCGTATGGGAAATGATGTCATGTTCTCACTGTCACATTCGAGAAATGTTCTTCTCCTCCTTCAGAAAAGAGCCCTAGAGGCGATTTTGAGCCAGCGTCAGCATGACGCCATTTGCTCCCACCCAAAAAAACCGTTGTAAGATCGAAGATTGGAGGTGAGTCTGTGGATGGGTTTTTCCCCCAATGTAGGAAGAAGAAGAAAAAAAAAGGAGCATCCCCCAAAATCGCCCATCTCTTCCGGCGGTGGGCGAGAATTTTTGGGTGGGCTCTGCCCATTGCAACCCGTTGGCGCACCGTGAAGGCAGGCAAGGCCAGGCAAGGCCAGACCAGACAAGGCCAGACAAGGCCAGGAAGGAAGGGAAGGACAGGCCTCGGATTCGATCCTATTACTTTTCTGCTACCTCTTCTCGATATATTATCGGTTCTTCCACCAAATTTGTAAGGGGTCAAAGTCTTTAAAGAAGGTCTTTCTTTTCTGGCAAGAGAGACTCTCGAAAGTCTTAAAAGCAGACTCATATATCTCTCCACCAGGCAGAAAGCGGACGCTACCAAGCGTACTTTTCCTTGGCACCCGATGAATTGCCAGACATCAGAGCTCTCACTGCGTACATGTCCATTAACCCTTTCTTTTTTATACACACGTGCACCATATGGAGTAAGTAAAAGTCCAAAAAAAGTGCCCAGTAGGAAAAATCAATCGGAAGCTCCTCGTCTTTTCTGCTTCTTCGCAGCTTCTTATGTGTGTTTAAGAAGTGATGAAAGTAAGAAAGTTCTGGCGCTGAGAGAAAGATGAAAAGGAGCTCTTTTCAAAGCTAATCGGTCCCTTTTCTCTCTCTCTCTGCTGCCATTTTCAGTAGCACCAACCCTACTTGGGATGCTTGTGTTTACCATAGATTTCCTTTTCTTTTTCTTCCACGTACTAAATCAAGAAGGTTCTTTTTCATCCTTCTTTCTTTTACCCCTTTACGTTACTCCCATCGTTTCTCCTAGAAGTTGACTGGTGCTCAGAAGGCAAATGGGGAGGGAGGAGAAGTCTGCAATGCTCTCATTCCGCAGAAAAAGAAGAGTAGGAAGAAAAAAAGAGCCATAAAGTCTTATCCTCTTCTCTGGGGAACAAATTTGCGGCGAGACAGAACTATGTGCAACATATGAGACTGTGAGCAAAGTAATACTTCGTACATGGGGGCCGCCTATAATGGATGCCTAATAACAAGGCCATTACTTTGCGGGGAAGACCGCGAATCTCGTATCTGCCACACGCAGGAGGCCTGAAATAGGCTTTTTAAATCATTCTATGCAAAATCCTCTGGTTTCGCTGCTATAAGCGAGTCGAGTGAAGTCACGGTTAAGGAAGCCTTTTTGTCCCAGACGTGCACAGCTGAGGTCAAAATCTTGCGTGCAGAACCAGTTGTGGCAAAGGCAATATAAGTGGCACTTATCTCGGTTAAATAATGTCAAATGATACAATAACGTTTGGGCTTTTCGCTTTAATGCTCTGCTGAGGTGAGAATTTTGCTGCCACCAGAGGAAAAACCCTTTTGGCCTCTGCTCCGATGCCAGTTTTAGGCCAAAGCCAACGTGTGTTCTAGCGTCGCGAACACGGCAAAATCCACCCAGTTCTGGACTGACGAGAACTTGGGCCTGAACTCGCTCCGGGCGGCAGAGACGTGGCTGCCGAACTTCCCTCACTGGAGTCTCTTCTGCCCTGGACAGAGACTTGTGTGACTAGAAGGTAACCCCACCTCACCCCCGCAGCAACCCCTGAGACAATATCAAGGCCATCAAGAGTGCCTGGGTGAGGGTCGCCAAGCCCAGCTATGTGGTCAAGACCAGTGAGGCCGCGGGGGAACAGGATTCGTGATGCCTCCTATATCGAGGACTTTGGACTCCCAAAGGACCAATAGATAGCTGAAATCAGTCCAGATTCTGGGGCCATGACGTACTTTTTCATTTTTTTTAGCTGTAAAGAAACCTTCTATCCCCGTCTACAACTTTGTAAGGTCCACTACGCAAAACGTACCCCATATGACGATAGCGTCCTGGCAATTTAGTACTTACTGAATGCACCCAATACGGTGATAATAGGCCAATTGGTGGTACTCCGTGTAACAATGTTTTGGCCTTCACAATAGCGAATGACAGATTTGCGTGAATTTTATGCCAGACCATTGTCCAACACTAACAGCCAAAACTTGAGAATGGCAGTCAAAAAAGACAGTGAAGAGAATGATTCCGTGTTGAAGAAGGAGTCGATGAAGGCGTCCTGCAAAGGCCTTGGTTGCTTTTGGCTGATACTAATCCTACGAATATTGGCATTAAATAATAATGACGTTCAGCGGCTTTCACTATCTTATAAATCTCGTATACGCGATAATTCATCGCATATATGTATCCCATATCGGCTTATGCGGGCCGGAAAAATATGTTGTTTCACTTCATATTTTATTGTATTTCATGCAAGCATGACAAAAGCGTGACAGTGCGAGCAAAATTACCTTAAATATGCGATATCGCGAAAATCAGACGTGTGCAATGCATCTACGTATAACAACTAAGGAGTTGGGACTCGTGAACGTCTTGATGCATAACTTTTTGCTTTCCTTTTAATTTCCTAATAATTGTTGCTTTGCCAATACAGTCGGCTCACGTTAATTGCCTCATGGACAATGGGGTCAGTCGGATTATTAAGTCATTTTTGCAGAACAAATTGAAACTGACTATTTTTCTACAACAGTGACGTCGCTTTATTGGGTCAAACATTCTGCTCAATAAGACTTTTCATTGCTTCTATACAGACCTGCAGGAGCAGACAGAGGAACCGTCTGGTTCATCGGAGTGAAACTTCCCCTATTCCTCTGCTGATTCCCTCCCCCCCCCCCCAAAAAAAAAAAAACCCACCAAAATTCTCAAGTTGCACCAGCACCCTTGGTTCATAACTGTCACACATCATCAGGCTTGGAACTTTTTCACATTGCCTGGAGCTAATGAAATTGGCTGAAATTTCTCAAGTTTGATTGAAAAATTGGAAAATGCTGTAAAGGAGTTACTGCAAAGCTTGTTTAACCTGAGTGTCATGGATCACGTCTTTTCAGGCATGAATAAAGATGTTAGATAACTAAGCCGCTTAAATTGCTCAGTCGCTTAAATGACTGAAAAGTCCATAGGCAAATGCTAGTGCAGTAGCACGTGTACAACCCCAAAGGGCACCACACTATTGCAAGACCCTGAAACCGGGATATATAGCGACATACATTGCATTTTAGTATATCACAGTGTCATAGCTGATATGGTCGTTAAGCACTTATCGCGCGCAATAAAAAAGTTGAAAGGATTTTAAAAAGTTTACGTTAAGCCTTGCATTTTCTGTCTTTCTCCTATTTCTTTCCTCTTTTTAGTGTCGTGTGGCACAGCAGGGCTCTTGCAATGCTGCACTATTTCCCAACGGGGAAATTTTTGAGTGATTTTTGGGTTCAATTACAAATTGCCTGGCCATGACGTGCTCAATTATTTTTTCATTTTGACCGAGGTTCTTTACTGTTCTCGCCCTCATATTGACCTCGAGCCTCGGCCCTTGGACAACAATCTCAGGCCTCGGCTGACCTCAGTCAAACTTGGAAAATCTGGTGCTAGAAGACGGCCAGGCAATATACATGTTATGTTATGAGATCAGATGTAGGAGATTCTTGGGCATTTCTTAAAACAACCTTTTGTCCATAGTCGGCATCAAAGTTGAAGAACTTTCTGAATTGTTGAACAGCAACAAGCCTGAAGTTGACAGCCAGGAGATGAAATTACTTGCCCAAGTTTCACAAAACAATGCTGGGTCACACATTAATGCAACGCGACTAAGACATTTTGCAGTGCTTTGTTACACAGTTGAATGTCCGACCCAATTGGTTGAAGAAGACTGTGTTTAGACTTAATTTGTGCACAGTCGTCTGCCTAAGAATCTCGTCCAAGACTCCACGTAGCCTTTTGTTATTACCATTATTCCAGCAGCAGTGGCCATTTATTAGAGAAATTGTGCTTCGCACGACACTTTTTGCTGCAACTTGCACCTACAAATGCGTCACCTCAATCTAGTGGTGCACAAAAGTCGTTCGGGAGAAACCAACGTTGCCACCCAAATACATATTGTTCTATCTCAATGGGTTTTCTTCACGTCCACCCAGAATATTCGTCGGACCCCACAATGGCCGCTGAACCCAGCTTCAGCTGGGCAACCCAGACCAGGACTGTCGTCTTCACCTCCGTTGCACCGCATGGCAACTCTTCGACTGTTGTCGGTCTCATCTTTAAACAAGAAGTGCATTGAAAAAGCTGAGCCACCCTGTAGCAACGTCTGCTTGGGAACCCAGCCCAGACTGGTAGTTTCAGCCCTTTTCTTCTTCTTCCTCTCCTGCTTCTTTCAGTTCTTTCTTTGCTTTTGTAGCTCATTGGTATGCGCGTCTCGAGAGAACGAGCAAGGAGGAGCAAAGCAGGCTCATCAGTGTAATTAACCCCTTTTCTGCGTGTAACAACTCTCCTTTGAGATTTTTCTCTTCGTTTTCTCTCCTTTCATTTTCTGCACATCATTCTGCACAAGAATAACATTTTCCCCCTCTCCTGGAGAGAGCCGTAAAAGGCAAGATGCCCTCTTTCTTTTATTTCCTCTCTGGCCTTTTTTTTGCAAATTTCTTTCTCCTGGAAAAGGCCGCGAACTCGCTTGAGCTAACTAAAGGAGGGGGAGAAGCAGAAGACACCACCAGAGAGGAAGAAAAGCTTCATTTTTCGCATCATCAAGCAGCCGCCTCGCTTTTCTTGACTTTTGGTACCCCTCATTAATTCCCCCTAGCCCGCATTTATATATACACAACAACTGCAGCAGCAACAAGGGAAAGAAAGGGGGAAAAAACAATGGGGTTGCCGATGTTTAAAACAACCCTATTCTTTCTCCTGCTTGGCAAGGAAAGGTCTAAGGACAGTCGATCCTCCATTTAACGAAGGCCACCTTGTACTGAGGGGTTGCGATAACAGTAAGAAACAATATTGTTAGCGCTGCTCCACTGATGTCAACATGTGGCAATGTTTTCCCTGGTCAAAGGTTCAATACTTGATCTTTAACAGTGCTGGTCACACTGTGCTCTTTTTTTTTTGGGGGGGGGGGGGGCTACTTTTGGCTCGACCGCACCTGGCCACACCCAAGAGATCTTATCCGGGTTGCACCAAGTCCACCCCGCCGCCGGCACGCGCCGTGCACCAAACACTATGAAAATATTCCAAGTTTTTGCAGCCAAAGTTGTTGTGGAGGGGTCTGGGTTTTCTTTACTGTGTAAAATGCTCGGGATATACCAACACTCAGTCACACCAGCATTTCTGACTGCAAGGCTGATTTACTTTACCATTTCTTTCATTTCCTCGTGGAAAAAGAATATTCTGGAATGATGCCTGCGTGACACTTGGCACCAGATGCGATTTCGGGGCCTCCTGATCAATCTGGAGGACCTCGTGACCGTCCTGCCTCAACAGGCTGCCGTGCAGTTCAGCGGTGCTACTTGGATGACAAAAAAGTCCTCCAGGATAGACCGCCAGCGCTCCGGATATGCCGGCAACTTGCTCAGGTCCCGAGGGCGTGAGTACATCCGGAGAACCGCTGTACCGTTAAATCGAGCCTCAACTGTCCATGCGTTGCTAATGGCTAACCTAATTTTTACAGTGCAGATGAAAGTTTTGAGGTCGACGAAGAAGAAGAAAAAGTAGTTTTGTTGCTCCTTCACACGTTGGCGTGACTCCTTTAATAATTGCGTGGCTTCATCACGCGAGAAGCCTTTCAATCAGTTACCCCTTTTCCTCCAGAGTCGTACAGGGTTTTTTGGCGCAAAATATGCCGAAAACTAAGTCCAAACAAATGCATCATCTGGAGAGAGGCATCGCTCATTCACTGAAAAGTTTGCAAGTTTTTTGCAACTTGTTATGGAAGAATTGGTTCCTTTCTTCCTAACCCTTTGTTTTCATAGGTTTGCGCCCTTCAATCCAATCTCCCTCCCAAAACGTTCCTGCGTGCCAACATCATTATGGCTCACACACAGGACTATGGAGTCCCTCTCTCTCTACACACACACACAGAGCGAGAGCGAAAGCAAGTGGGGTAGGTTAGGGAAACGAAAGAAAATTAAGGTGCCGTGGGTAAACACACGAAAACGTCAAGGACTCCCTGAAAACGTCATAGCTGAAACTGGGGAAGGAAATGTGATTTAGCTAAATCTGTCACGACACACACGGATATGGATTGACGAGTCTCACGTGCCAGGTAGGCATGCCCAACCTCGTGTGCGATCGAGACTCTTCGTACGACGAGCAGTAGGAACTTCATGGCTGGGAGACAGCGCTGCAGGTGGGGAAAGTGTGACTTATATAAGTCAGCAGCAACATATACGTATTTTACACGGCTGCCCAACTCGGCGTAACTCGAACTATTGTAGCCTGGCTTATATTTACTTACTGCAGAGCTGGAGCATGTCCAGGTAATATGTTCCTGGTACCTGATGCCCGTGTATTCACTCAATTTGGTACAGCGGTACTGTGTTTTCCTGCTTCTTCCTCTTAACAGACTCAAGTCACCTAGAACTTTCAGCAAACACATTCATTCATACACTTTCTTGTAGTGCCACTGATGGAGGAAGTTGGCTAAATCAGTGTCCTACTGCGGACTTTGATTACCTGGACAATAATGGAATATCTTTTTGCACAGACCTTTTTTTGCCTTTGAGCGTCTCAATTTGGCACGTAACGACTATTGTATTGCACATTTGGTGAAATAACGGGTGAGTGATTTCTGTATTGTGCAACATTTATAAGGATGGCAGCAACTAATTTATTTGAAAAGCTGCACTCGACATCTTGTGCTTGGAGAATCATTAGTATTTTCCGACTGATTCAGTCACTTGACAAGCACAACTTGATGTAAAGAAAGCATCCTCCCCTGCAGACTGGGTTGGTGAGCAAGCTTGGCACAATGAGTTGAGCAGATTCCTGACATCACTAATGTGTAACCGCTTGGCCACTTCACATTTTTAGATCTGGCACTTAAACGACACCAGGACACCCAAATAGCTTCACATTTGGTGAGACCCCCATTCGAGACCTCAATTTATGGACAAAATCTTATCAGAGGGCAAAAACAGGGAACAACAATTAAGCAAATTGATGAGAATTCCTTCATGGTCGTGAATGCCTCATCAAAAGTCAGCCTGATGACACTGATAGCCAAGAAACAATGAAAAGAAAGGAGTCAGAAGGTTTTGTGGAAATGAAACAATCGATTAAGTGACTTAAAGTAGTCTTTGTGCAGTCATATTGTCAGCACTTCCCTCTGCTTGGGATATTGAATAGTTCCACCAACTGCGAGAAATATCCCCATTGGCCAAAAAAGGAAAGCTAAGGCTAAGAAAAACTTTGGTATGTTAGTAATACCACGTGGTACAAATGGGTTGGTTTTTTTGGAGAATATCTGGTCACCAATTTAGTCTGCAAGTTGATCACATCAGCGGTTTCACCGCAAAATCAGATCGCAGTGTTCGTTGCAAATCAGTCCTTTGGGTCGTCTTTTGAAAATGTCTAGTAGTACTTTCGCCACAAAGTCTGGCTGTTAAATCAGGGATATCGAAGACCCAGGTTACCCGGATATCAAATGTTAAAAAATCTTCTGGGCACCCGGGTACCCAGACATACTCTGCATTACGAAAGACAACGGAACTTTCCATGGCGTCTTTCGTTCTATGCGGTAGCCAAAAACTCATTCAACCCCAATGCTTCAGCAAAGTGTCTCAGGACTCGTGACACATGACACAATGCCTATAAAGCCTTAAAGGTTAACGGGTACTTTTCAGCATAGGTCAATCAATCAAGTCCGATTTTCCGATCCTTTTTTGATGTCCCTGCGTGTGTGTGTGTAACTGAAAGCTTCTTCGTCTCTGTGTCAAAGCATTCTTTATGCATTCAAACGACAAAAGGTCCGTTGCAATTTTATTTGCATTGTTCTTCACGTTTATAAAGCAGACTTAAAGCCAGCTGTACTTCTCACAACGTTACTACAGTCCTTGCCGTAAGTAAATGCGTCAAGCATGACCAGACCTGAAACACTGTTCTGAAGCATGTTGAAGTGGAATTTTGATGTGGAACACGCAGATGTGATCCTGGGAC
>JAAUXU010115081.1_pt1 | contig 24207 bp, 20 predicted proteins | sample 7278151 | NCBI WGS metagenome assembly JAAUXU01 (sample SAMN14350113, study PRJNA611818) | marine sediment metagenome | isolation source: surface marine sediment (1.8m) | place: French Polynesia: Moorea | collected 2018-08 | reverse complement strand
GTGAGGGTGTAAAGGGAAATGGGAGAGTGGTGACACTGAAGGGGATGTGCTCTTTTAGATGGGAAGTGTACCATTTTGCAGCTGTTGCCAGTCAGAGTTGCCACAGCCTCATTTTGTCAACAATTACTGGTAACAGCTTTGGTGCAACAATGTGGCAACCCTGGTGGACAAAAAACAGCTGCACCCATATTACCCACTCACTCCCTTTGTTGTTGAGTCTTGTCAGCTGATGTCTGCTGACGTCAGCTGAAAGTGGGACTTCATAATTGGAGTAAGGGAGGAATATGGATAAATGATCAGCTGCACAACATTCATTCCAAATGTTACCACCACTGGGCTACCAGGTTCAGGAACAAATAGTGGTGCCATTGAGACATAACCTTTTAGGATGACTGGACCTAACTTAACCTAACCCTTGTTGCCTTTAGGATGACTTGACAAACTTCTACCTGGTGACCCTTGGAATGAATGTTGTGCAGCTGATCAATTTACCTGTATTCCTCCCCTAAGCCCCATAATTTAGGCGGAACTTCACGGGTTACTCCTATCATCAGCAACATTATTGGGTGTGACCAGCAGTGGAAGAGAGGTACCATGAGAGATTGTAGTTTGGATGATCATCAGGTGAGCCCCTCTGCTGCAACAGCTATTTTTGCGTGTGCATGGCATGCACATCGTGGCTGAGGGAGTGCGTACGTTGTGACTTGGCGAGTGTGCACACTCGTTTAGAGAGTATTAGAGAAGGTTGGGTAGGGGTTAGGTTAGTTTGTTCTCATACCAGTCATGCCTAAGGTCACTGGTCACTGCTCATGGAAGGGGGGAGAGTGTGTGCTTCATGGTCTCAAAGTGGCAGGTGTGAGTTCATGGTCATACTCTATTAAAAATGCAAATGGTGCCCCCTGTTAGGCGGACAATGAAAGAATGTCGGTAGAAACATGGAGCTCACAAAAGGTGTTTCTCATGGAAATTGTCAGTAGTGAGTTTGGTGAGTCCCACACCTCATCAACTGCGGCCTTAAGAGCAATTGTGTTGGAATGACGAACACTGCAGGCCTTGCTCTTCACGTACTGCTAAAAGGCATAGTCAAGTGGGTTGCACTTTGGGCTGTATGGCAGCCACTAGTTCTTGGGCCAAACATCTCTGAGGCCAGAAAGTCTTGCACAGTTTTGGCAGTGTGAGCTGGGGCCCCATCTTGCTGGAACACCACATTTCCGTCTTGGAAGGTCCCTGTGACCCACGGGATAAACTTGTCCTCAGGTGCAACCAAATAGTTCGAGGCAATCCGCCTGAAGCCCTTCGGTAACCAGATGAGCGGCATCTACTTCCCATTTGAAGCTACAACCCCCAAGGCCATGAAAGAGTCAGGTGGTGCCTGGTTGTCATGAGCACTCTGTTCTCCTTGAAGTCACCAAAAGCCACAAAATGGTCATTCCTATGATTGTGGTGAGGATCAACATCAAAGTTGGTCTCATTCGAAAAAATGATTACTCAGTTCGTGGTGGGCAACTTCAGATTGCTCAGAAGAGCCTTGCAACAGTTGAGATGACTTCCTTTTTGTGCTGGCATTCAGTAATGGCCTCTCAATCCTCACAAGGGACTTCTCACCCATCTTCTTGGACCTTGGTCTTGGACAGGCCCATGTCAAAGGCATGCTTCCTCAGTGACTTCAGTGGGTTGGGCTTGATGATGTCCTTCACCTCCTCTGGTGTGTTGGGAACACCTGAGAAAAGCTGTAAATTCATTATGTTCCCAACCATAAGATTTGATCAATCGGACCTTTTAGTGCCTCACGCTAACACCATGACTGAATCTTATGTAATTCCATGTATGAGCAATGTAAATCCGGACCTGTCCCTGGGGTTGACAATCTCGAATGGGTTTACATACTTGTACACCGTGTGAGAAGAGTTGTGCATAATGAGTGTGAAGAGACGTTGTTAAGTTGTTCAGTAGATGTTTGTTCATGATTTACGTAACCACATTTCATCTGATGGAAAAAGTAGATTGTATCAAGTAGCAGTATCAGGGAAAGGCATCAACAAACATCCGCCTAATGGATTCGCTGTCGCATCAGCATCCTTGATTATGCCTATCAGTGGAATGCTTAAACAGCAAAAGCAGTACTGATGAGCACCTATAAAAGGAGCACGTGCAAAGTGAAATTGGCTGTTGGTGTTATTGTGTGATCGCTGCCACTGTGATACTTGGATGACACTGTTGTGAATTGAGTAAGGAGACTTAGGAGAATGATCTTCTAAGTCCAGTTGTGCTTTTTACCACTCGTGAGTTGAGTCCATGTGTTAGAGTAATATTCATACAAAGTGGGAAATATATCTTGTTGCTTTAACACATTCCTGGCAAATGGATGTCAAGAATTTGGTAAAGGAAGTACCTGGTACCCAGGAAAAGCAAGTTGGTAGGACTCTGTAACTTAATGGTTTCTATGCTACGCTTCAAGGGTAGACAGTGCTATCGGAGTTGTTCGTGTCTCAGTAGGTAGATGATGCAAACCTTGTCTGAAAGCTAAGTCGAGGCAGATTGCTCTTTGGTATCATAGTCCACCAACGCAGCCCAGTAGCTGATTGAATCGAGTGGGTAAGAGGCACCAATACCAATAGGGACTGTCCATGGCTCACACCCTTGGCCAGTGGTGAAGGCATACAGTTAGTAGCGTTGCTGGATCCCAGAAGCAGGCAAAAGATCACATTTTGCATACAAGCCCTAAGCATTTTATTGAACACTTTCCATCCAGGGGTGCTAGATCGGGTGGTTAGCGCCAGGGCATAGCTTGATGGAGTAGATAAATAATAAGTAGGGCTTCAAGGTCAAACTGTGTGGTACTAGCACTTATTAGTAGCTTTGTATGGCTGGAGCAGGAAGAGAAGGAGTCACTTGAAGTGGACAGTGAGCTGGACAAACCTTGCAAGCCCAACTGGGGCTTGACCCATCGACTAACAGTCTGCTGCCATCACTGCCACGAGCTGGGGAGAGATGGAGGGTGTCTCAATCAGCCAGCAAATATGTTGCTCTCATTTTGTGTGGTTAATGGTAGCAGCTGTGTCTCTTCCTGTACTGAGAATGTGATGATGGAAAAGTTAAGCGAAAAAATTGCTGCACCGATAGAGGCTTGTGATCAGCCCACTGCCCTTGCCAAGCAATTTGTAGTGTCCAGGCAGACCATGTACAAGGTCAAGAATGTGTACAAGCTGTCCAAGGACTTCAGAGACAGGAAAAAACCTGGAAGACCACATTCAACAAGAACTCAGGACAACTTTGACCAGGTCAAGGAGATTATCACCTCCAACCCACACAAGGACATTCGAGCCACAGCCAGAGACCTCAGCTTGCATCAGTCTCAGAGATTGTGAGACTGGACTTGAATATGAAATCAAGGGCCTGCAAGAAAGTTCAAGGATTGACAGCAGTTCAACACGAGAAAAGGGTGGCAAGGTCAAAGAAATTGGTCAACAAGCTGAAGAAAGGGCATGATCATGTTCTGATCTTTTTAGGTGAAAAAATATTTGCTGTGGATGCTGTCAGCAACTCGAGATTGACATGATACATTCCTAAGATCCCTGAAGTTGCTGACCCTGCTGTCAGGTATTTGGGCAAGACCAAACACCCAGCCAATGTGATGATGCTCGGCATGATCAGATGAGATGGAAAAGTGTTTCCTCCCTACTGGACAAAAGGCTCAGTAGACACAAAACAGTTCAAAGATGGCCTTTAAAGTCTTTCTGGTCTTGGATGCAACATATGGAGTTAGGAATTGGGTGTGGACACAAGATGGGGCCCCTGCACACACATCAAGGCCACCCAGGCATACCTTGCAAAGAAACTGGAATCAGAGGGATTCTGGTCCAAAGAGCTTTGGCCACCCAACTCACCGAACCTGAATCCCCTTGATTATTTTATGTGGGGCACTGTGGATCTCGTAAAGTCAGTCTGTGGCAAGTTCAGGTCAAGACTGTAACATTGTATTGCTGCATATGGCAGAATCTTTGAAAAACAACCTCTATGAGTGTTACTTATCACATTTTGTTTCCATCGTTGCTTAATAATTACAGTCAAAACCCAATAACATAAGGAGTTTTGTCCACAAATGAAAGTGTCCGTGTGTGTGTACTTCTCGGACATAATGTACGTGGGTGGATGAGAAGAGAGACAGACTGAAATGGCAATTTATAGAATTTTCCCAGGCAAAGCCAGTGCAGGTTCAGCCAGTGTTCTACACAGCAAATGAGAGCTTTTTTGTGCTCTTCAAGCTTGTGAGCAAAAAAATCAGTAAAAACTACAACAAACTCCTCAGAGTAGACTAACGAAGTGTCCTGACAATTTTGGGGCACCCGGTACTGTCCCATCTAAAAAATGAGGTATGGCAGAAGAAGTGAACAGCTGTGGAATTCCTTTTGAGGCAGAAGTGACTGAAGTAGCACGTGTCCTGCCCAACCGCGGAGAGAACATGCAGGTGACATAAACATGATTGTGAACTATGAATGAAAGCAAACAGTGAAAGCGTATATGCCACCATATATGCACTGTGCTCCTCCACAATCATGATATCACTTCATATGCTATACTGGAATGTTCTAAGGTGGAATTTCAAGGTGTGGCTTGTAGATGTGATACTTGGCCACAATCATGAGTACAGAGGTTCAATATCATACCTGCCTACTTTGGTCCTGAGTGGGGAGGCATGCCAAAGTGGCTGGAAGAATGGCATTTTGAAGGGATAAAGGTTGATGAAATCGCCTTAAATTTTCATTCGGCAATCCTGCCCTTAGGTCCACCACTTCCAGTGGGAATCATACCCCAGGCAATGTGCTAACTGCACAAAATCCATATATTTTTTTTTGTGTGTCCTAGGTGCTGTGAAGCAACCAAAGGGAGTGACTGAGTGACACTTTGACATGTAAACAAAATGCGTCATTGTCAATGAACTTGACAACTCGACTTCAACAGTGATTCGGACAGTAATATTCACTGTTGAGGATGACGATGAGGATGACGGTGAGGAAGATGATGAGGACCATGAAGAGGACAATCTGGACCACAATGTCTGCGACGTCTTTGCAGCACTCAAAACAACTATCCATGCCATCAAATCCTCAAAAATTTTGCCCAATCTCATTCCAAATTGAGTGTCATCTAGAATGAGAGAAAAAAAACTTCCACTGACCCTTGCTTTTTTATTGTGTTAATCAAGGTGCTGTGAAATCTGGCTATCGAGACTCATCCACACTCGTAGCAACGTAGGTCGAGACTTGGCCACACTAAGCAGCTGCTGACCGTCGTCAGCATTTGAAGCTCCTCCAGACTGTCCATCCTGGAGTTTGACCCCAAGAAGGTGCTGACAAGTAACAACCGCCTGATGACCATTGCAGAAAAGAAGAATCATACCTGGAAGGAGATTGGGGATTGCTTTAATGCCACATCTTTACATGAGGAGTAGGTGGGGAAGGAGAAGCTCATCACCCTCTTCCATCCTATCTGGAAATCCAAGCTGGATGACAAGGATGCAAAAGCCTTGGGTCACTACAAAAAGGTGGTGTCAAGAACTGGTGGTGGTGAGGGTCCACAGGAGCCACCCATCTATGATCCAGACACTGAATCTATGTGTGACCTCTCAGAAAGCCAGGAGCTTTTCTCCAAGGTTCTCGAGTGGTCTCTCTTGTTGGGGACATGATAGACCAAGTTGCTAATGTTGGCAACATTAACCAAATCATTAAGATGGCTACAATGCGTACGATTGACCTTAGAGAGCAATCAACCACTGATGACCTCGGAGAGCAATTGACTTCTGATGACCTTGGAGAGGGCACATCAGGCAAATGCCATTCCTTGTTGCTTCTATTGAATATGGACAGCTGTCAAAACATGTGACATCAACTCCAATTTCTACTATTGTTCCTCCTCCACATCTGACTCCTGCTACTTCCAGCACTGCTGTGACACCAAGATCAACTGTGACAGCTGCACCAGGGCTTGCTTCAACACCAGCTCCAACACCCATGTGGGGCCCCACCATAGTGAGCACTCCAAAACCAAAGTTAAAGAAGGTGCCTGTCGCCAATCTGCACAGGGAGGAGCTCCACCAAACACTGAAGATGTTGAAGGAGAAGACAAGGACAGAGCAGGACAATGAGATGGCAGAGCAAGACAAGGAGAGTGAGTGGTTCGAATTGAAACTAGTGAAGGCGAAGCTGAACAAAGAGCTGCTTGAAATCCATCGCATCAAGTTGGACTTCCAAGCCAAAAAACCCTTCCACTCCATGAACTTCTTTCTTTCTTTGGATGATTAATGTCAAAACTCCAAGAGTCTCTGTGTTGCATGGAATCCTGGTCTGATTTTTTAGATGACCTGTGATACTGCAAACCAAACAAGAAACATTTGTGTACACTTTTATATGTGGAGTGGAATATATTCAAAAGTATTTACTTGCAATTGAGTCCCTGAATTCCTTTCCCTCAGCCAGTTGTACTACTTCTGTTGCTGGGAGGTTTTGTTCAGAATTGTTATCTAAATGTCTGCCTTCATCATGGTCACCGTCATCAGGATCATATTCATCCAGGTTTCGATCATGGAGAGTGCAGGTGAGGTTATGCAGGATGGCAACAGCCTGGATTATTTAAACTGTGTTCTATATCTTTGTCCTGACGCCTAGGCAAAGAATGGGGAAATGATTCTTCATTATTCCAATTCAGTTCTCTGTGCAGACTGTGCAGAGGCCAGAGACTGCTTGATTGAAGCGTGCCTCATGGGCATTCCTGGTGAGGATGGAGGAGGGCTTCAGGAAAGTCTGGCTTAGTGGATATGCTGAGTCTGCAGCCATTGCAAACTCCTCTTGGTGCTCAAAGTAGGCTTTTGTTTCAGAGGTGTGCCAAACTCGTGCATTGTGTGCGCACCCTGGCCAGCCAACAATCATCTCTAAGAGAAGGAAGTGGTGATCTCCCACCAGCATGACATTGATTGCCCAGAACTGCTTGCTGCACCAGTAGTCCTGTGAGACATTGGCAGGTGGAATTTCTGCTTGAGTAGGAGCTTGCCCTAGTTGAACAAAGGTTCCATCAACACCCACTGGAGTGTTTGGGATGCCAAACTGAGCCATGAAGTCGTCAGCACTCTGTCTCATTACATAATGTGAGGGCCAGCTGACGAAATAGTGCCCACAATTGCACCTTGTTGCTGTAACCCGGTGGATTGTCCGGCATGCACAGGCCTTGTGGACACCTGAAATGACCATAAATGCTTAATGGACTGTCTCTACAGTAATTTAGTTACTTTTCCCATAAGTAAAAAAAGCATTGCATGGCACTGGAGATCCGGGAGTGTGTATCCTAACATGCTTGGGCACCAATCTTGAAACTAAAAATATCTTGTAATCACTGACCACTAAGAAACCCAGCCAAATGTTGGTAGCTTCCTAAGCTGAAGAACAACTGGGTGAGGGCAACCTGCTGTAGTGGTGTCAGTGGCAAACCTCTATCTGATTGAAACTCAAGGTCCTCCTTCACAATGTCGACTATCTTGAGGAAGTTGGTCTTCTCAAAGCAAAACAGTTGCTTGAACTCATCATCTGGGTAGCATGTTAGGACATTTTTTTTCCGGTCCCACAAGACATGGGGCTCCCATTGAAGGGTGATTCCTTGTCTGTCATCATGGTCTCATTGGTCCCGCTGATCACAAATCTAGTGCACAAAGTCCTCCATCACTTTTTTCTTCCTTTTTTGATTGCTTTGTTTTGCTTTGTTGACCCAGGAAATAATCCAACTTAATCACCATGTAGTCATTCCTCCAATGGTGATTTGTTAGCAACCAACTAAAAGATACATTGAATAACCAACTTTCTTTTTAGAAACTCTTTTTGTAGTTGGCAACTTTCTGTCAACTAAATATCATAATCATCAGCTACCCCCTTTAAAAAAACTGATATCTGATAGTTCCCAACCATTTAGCTACTGAGTGCTGTAGTTACCAACTCAGTCAACAATGTTCAAGAAACATCCCCGCCTCAGGGAACATAGTGGGAATTGACGAGACAAAAATATAGGCAAGTGCGAGTGCCATGGTGGACATGAGTGGAGTGGGTTTTTGATGTGATCGAAAGAGAGTGCGAGCAAGACTTCATGCTCTCAATGGTTTGTCGGAGAAATGCTAAGGAACCTAATCAAACAATGAATTCGACCAGACAGTACATTGATGAGGGACTGTTGGAAAACGTACGATGGAATAATTCAGCTCCTTGAGCTCCTTGAGTTAACTTGGGAGGCTCAGCAGCGGTTCGTTGCCTGCTCCAGGGTGGAATCCAAAGCAAATCTTCTTATCCATGTCCCCGGAGGCTAGACAGAAACCAGTTGCTATATTCAGACTTTCAGAGGAAAATGTGGTGTGAATTCTCTTGGGTGGGGATATATGAAAACTGACCCTCCTACGGGATTTGCCAGTCTGCCCGTTCTGCCGTGTACTGTTCATGCAGAAAATCACATTTGGACACGTATATATATGTACGCATAGTAGAAAAGGTATGCAGTGTGGACAGTGAAGGATACTGTGTTTAATTCTTCTTTTTATCCCAGTTAAGTGAGTTGCGACTGGTTAGAACACTATAGGTGGAGACTGATTTCTCACAATTTGTAGGTTGGTATCAATGCGTAACTCGGGTGATGCGGTCAAATGCGGAGATTCAACATTTTCGTTTGCAAGCACAACTTTTCCAAGTCAGACCAAAATCCAACCGTTTTTACCTGCCTCAAGTTGAGAATTGTTTTTTCCAGGTACACTCCTTGCTTGTGCCAATTCTTCTTGAACTATTTCTGCAAGTCATATTGGAAAATAGATGCTGCAAAGTGCCGCAATCAGCCATGACCCAGTGCACATCCTGAACATGGAAAAGATACAGGGTGTTGCGTATGAGTCCAGACAAACTTAAACTTCATCCAGATCAATAAGGGGTATCAGGAGCTTGAATATGCTTGAATAAAAAGTGTCACAGTGTTATCGCAGCATTCAAATTTCCCAGCATTTCAAACGAGAGTCCCAAAACACACGTGGAAGCAAGGAGAAGGTCATTGAAATGTTTCGTGCGGGACACTCCACTTCTGCCGTCAACAAGTCCCTGAAGTATCCCTCCAGAGCACGGTGTACGATGTCATCAAAAGGTTCAAGGAGGACCGAGGTAATGAATCAAAGGATCATGCTCCCAAAATCAACAGAAAGTGCACCCCCAGGTTCCTGGTCAGGTTAAAGAGGAACATTGAACACACCCATGTTCATCCTACCTCAGAAGAAGGACGAGCACAAGTTTGCCATCTCCATGACTGTCAGGAGGTCCTTGGGGCTCAAGTCCTTCGTCATCAAGGAGAAGCACATACCACCACCAAGGAAATTTGAGTCATACACGGGACCTGACTCATCAACAACCTTAACTCCAACAGCAGCAGGCTCAGGTTCTTCAGGGATGAGAAAATCTTCATGGCGGCAGGTGCAGGAACCCAACGAATGACGATAGATATGCAGGGACATCAAGGATGTGCCCGTGGTGATCAGTTCCAAGCACCCTGCCACTATCACGGTGCTGAGCGTCATCTGCATCAACGGGACTATCATGCCACCCAATTTCTTTTTTTTTTTTAGCCCAGCAGAGGGTGAACAAGGAAGTGTATCTGAACGTGTCAAAATCCAAGGTGATCCCGTGGATGAACAGCGGGGACACTTACACATTCATGCAAGACTTGGCCTGCCGTGCACATCGAAGATCGTCCTGGAGTATCCGAAGGCCAATGTTCCTCACTTCCGGGATCCACAGACCCGGCTCTCCAACTCTCCAAATTTCAATCTTTGTGTTTGTCTGTAGCGGAAGTTGGAGTGGAAGGTCTGCAGCAAGCCGCACAACAGCATCTCTGCCCGCTCAGGGACGCCATCAAGTTAGCCATGAAGGATTTGGACCCCGCGGAAGTGATTTCTGCCAGCCAAGCATTCACGGGCCATGTCGGTAGCAGCTGACGGTGGACACATTGAATAAAATATGTTTTGAACCTTCAAGTAAAGGGGTTGGACGAAAAACATTGAAAAACTAGCATTGTACGTGCACAACCTGTTGATCTGGACAAATGTCCGAACTTATGCGCAACAACCTGTAAAAGGTGCGACCAGGACGGAACTGAAGCTGAATAGGAAACAGGTTTTACCAACTCTCACTATTGGATCATACCAACATCAGGTAACTTTTGCTCCATGCAATTGTCTTTCGAATTCAGGACGCAACATCTTTGCCATCAGGTCGGATCTACAAAATTTCTTCTTTCCAATGAAAATTTTGAATCTCCTCTTTCCCCTGAGCCCGGTTAGGCAGGTCCGAGATTGGCTGAGCGATGAGTCTCTGGTGATATCAGGTTACTTTTGGCTCCATCCTGTATTTAACATGCATGGAGTACGAACGTTCTTTTTCTCTCTGGAAGGAAGCCCACAGTGGGTCGATAACGGGCACACCAAAAGCACGACCCATTAACCCCAGATGCGGAGTGAACGCATCACTAAACCTCGATTAGTCAACACCGAACAAAGGGAACACAAGCAAGCCATGTTGACACAGGAAGAATCTCGACATTCCTCTTCCTCCGGATGTCGCTCGATCGATGCCCTCATGATCTTCTCATATCGAGATTCCAATGGGCGCAGGAAGTCCAGACCATCGTGCACGTATCGATAGCGGTGGCACCGACAACAAAAAGACAATTGAATGCCCAAAGTAAGAGAACCAGGCAACAAAGCAGCAAGCAAAACATGCAGCATGTCCATACGTCGTCACTCAGGGACGATTCTGACGTTCCTGGCTGGTCTCTGGAGATCAAAGCTGATTACTTCACTCACGCTGGCCAGAGATTGTTGTTCTGAGCCAGAGTCCGTTCAAGTGGTGGCATCAAAGTGTCTCCTTTGGATGCTCGGTTAGAGTCATTCATAGGCTAATCTGCCAACATCGTGGGCCGGAACATTGTCGAAGTCTGCTTTGCCTACCAAGGTCAAGAGAAACGCACGGACGGCTTCTGGTCAATGGGTAGATCGTAGTGGTATATTGCTCTAGGAGATTACACAAATAGTCAGATCGAAAAATTGGAGTTTTTTCTTCAAGGGTTAGAAGGGCAATAACAAATCACAAATAATCAAAAAGCAATGGCAATAATGGCATCATTAAATCTGGCACATGAGCCCGGACACACACATACGCTACGAGAGGTCTAGTCTGGCAGGGCCCTCACCAACTAACAAAAGAGAGCTGTTAATACAAGAAGAAATGTCTAAGGAGTGACTTTTAGTAAGAAATAAGCATGCTTCTCTACACATACAGTGGCAACAGCGTAGTAAATGAGGAATGTAGTAATCCTTTAGTACATAGTAAGCGCATAAGCGTTCAATCATCCTCACTCTCTCCTCCATAAACGTTATAATAATGATGTCGATAATATAATAGCAGCAGCAGTAGTATTAAATGTTTTTTCGCACTAAACTTGTAGCATTGTTAATATACGCAGTAACTCTACTACACAGTAATGTTGATACAGTGAAGAGACGATCTTGCGAGGGTGAAGAACAAAGAGAAAAAACCGGGTACTTTTCCTTTAGGCCTCTCTTGCAGTGTTGTTAGATCTTTTCTTTAACTAATCGACTTTTTTCACTGAAAATCAGTGAGAAAAAGTCTTTTTCTCACTGATTTTCTCCTTTCGCTCACTGATTTTACTACTGTCAAGACTTAACAAAAATTCATATAGGGGCCTGATTTCGGGGGGAATGACAGTACTGCAAATGAAGTGTGAAAGAAGTCAACTAGTTAAAGAAAATTACATGTTTGCCAAAAAAAAATAAGAGTTATTCTCACTCGCAAATTTCACTATGATTCTCTCGTGAGCCTCGCAACACTTTTTTCACTCATTCCTCGTGAGAAAAGAAAAGTGTTCAAGGCTCACTCAAGAATCAGTGAAACTTGCTCACAAGAATAACTTTATAACTTTTCTTATTTTTTTGTCAAACAAATAATCTTTGAAGTAAGGTAAAAAATAAGTTTTCCTGTTCAATCTCACGTTTTTCAGACACACTGTTCTTTGTGCACGACTTTACATTGGGGAAAGCAACACCCTGTAGCTGCTCATGGTCAGACACATCAAATGAGCACGTTGCATTGCCTTGAAAAGTTTTGTACGACCAAAAGAGTTGCAATTATGATTTTAAAGGACAGCGAGGCCATTTTTAGAAAAGGGAGAGGGAACACAAAAATGGGCACTTTTGGGTATGCAGAAACTCAACATAGGAGACGTTGCAGGAATGTGTGCGAACTCTTGTGAATGTCATCAAACTGTTATTTCACGCTCTCTCACGCTCACTCAAAAGAACGTTGGCGCCAAAAAAGGACCTTTTGTGGCAGTTCTCGTCTCTTTCTCTTCTTCTTCCTCTTCTCATTCTGGCTCACACGTTGTTGAAAAAAAATCCTCTTCGGGCTTGTTGTTTGCGAATTAGCACCCTCATGCGAATTCAGTGAGCAGCGGAATGATTTTATTTTCAGTGCAATTGCAGTAAACCTTCGATTTAACAGCCTTAAATCAAAGCTTCACTGCCTTCTTTGAACACTGCCTCTCCCACACTCCACCCATTCTTGCCGGCATTTTTTTCTCTTTCAATCCCGAGATTTTTGTGTCGAAAAAAGAATTTTTTCTTTATTATTTAGTTGACTACGTTGGGCGCGAGCATTTTGGAAAGTTCGTCATCCTGGAGACATCCCCGAAGAAACTCCTCTTCCGTCAGATGTCCGTCGCCGTTCTCGTCCATGCGGGAGAAGATGTTCTTGGCGCGTTCCTGAAACGACAACAACACAGGTGTTAAAAGAGTCTGTTACCGTGAAACTTTGCCTGTTCTTCATGGGAAATCGGTCAAAAGTGCTTTTAACTTCAAGACTTTTCAGTGTCAAAGTCATGTTGAGTCTGCGCCTCAGCTGTGGTCTCAAGATCAGGGCTTGTGCCAAAAGAGGGAGAGACATTTTATACACATGACCCACCAGCTTGCGTCAAATGTCACCTCCACATTTGTTCGCCAGAAATCCACGCTTACTCCAATGTTGATAGTCACAGCTTGCATGTCAAACGTCATCACACTAAAAGGTGCCTCTGTGCACGTGTCAGTAAGACATCAATGACGCTGTCGCCCACAGCTGTCAACAATGTGTGTTTGGGGAAAGGCACGGGGTGGACCAAAGAGATTTGCAACTCATTTGGAGGGTGGAAAACAGTGGAGGCGCTTGAATCTCCTTAGTCAGACCTGTGCACCTGGGTGAACTTCTCCGGTCGAGTCAGACTTGATTCACTGGACTCCAGTTAACAAAAGCTAGAGATCCAGTGGTGCAAAAGGTACAAACTCCGAATGCAGAGTTCCAAAACTTCGAAATTCTCCTCCTCCCCCCCCCCCCTCCCCCAAAAAAGCCTCCGTCAGCTGAGTTGTCCGGTTCCTATTCTAACTTGAGTCCCAAACCAAACCGAAGCTTGGTGTTCAAATCCGGAGGAGTTTCGTCCTGGTGGAGAAGCCGGGCGTCGTCTACAAGTCCCTCCACACCGGCTTCAGTCAGGTCGACGTTACCAAGAAAAAGGGCCAAGGGAGCAGAGCAAAGTGATCCCACCTACGACAGCCAATAGTCACTAGGGGAGGTTCAAGGACCCAATTGAGACGGGCAAGACCTTGACGAGGTTGTGTCTCAAGAGCAGGAGGCAGCGGAAAGTGCTGAAGAAGCTCTCCAGCAGGAGGAAGAATTAGTCCAAGGCGAGAAAGAATGTGGAGCGTTGCAAAGAGAAGAAGAAGAAGAAAAGCGACGAAATGTCTCATTAGCGAAAATGTTCAATTTTCCGTCTAGAAGCAATAAAACTTTTTGTCTTTTGACAAAAAGACTTTTCACTGTATATAAGACACAGCTGAAAAGGACATTTATACAGGTGTTTGTTAAGGCATTTTCAATATTCCTTCTTCCTTTTCACCCACACCTGTTCTAAAAGTCATTTCAGATCATGCATATTTACCTTTGCCTACCTCTGCCAGCCGACTGAGGCCCAGGAACTGTCAAAATTGTTGTTATCAGGGAGTGCGGAGAAGACTCAAAAATAGTTGACAGTCGCTAAAAAGTGGCCGAACTTTAGTGAGCAAACAAATGATTTTCAAGAGCGACACAACTTTTGTGTGATGAGTTGTTTTGATGCGAGACCGTCTCATCATGATCTCAGGACTAAAAACTCTGATTTCAGTGCCAACAAGAGTTTTCGTCCACTGGAAGAGACCACATTCCGTTTGTGGAAAACTTTGGGCCTTGGGCCTCAAAGAACAGTTGATGGACGCTCTGAAAATGAGCTAGGTCACTTTCGCACGTCAAGCCACAGATCTTTGAAGGCAGCGTCCTCTTGTTTGCACTTAAGATGCCCTCCTCACAAATGTTTCATTCAATCTTCTTTGGCAAATATTTAGACAAGCCCTATTTTCTGGCAGTTGCATAGACGATTTCTTTACCACAGTAGCTTATGAAAAGAAGCATCTCAAATTTTCCTTTTACGCGCTTCCTTGTGAAGCAAGCACTTTGCAACTCTTTATGTGGCATGACTTTACAAAGAGGCCCACTAATTAGTAAAGTCGGTATGGAATAAAAAACCGTGCAAATTCTTTGCACACTTTGAGGAAATCTATTCTTTTGCGGCGGGACAAATTCATAGGCCTCAAAGAACTTCCTCTCTTTTGCCATCAGGCAGGCAGGCATGGAAAGAACGTGGTTTTGCACAAAATAGCGAGAAAGAAATGTCTGTTTTGACTGCTTAAGGATTGTACTCACCTCCGCAGAATCAGTGGGCTTGGTGGCGCCGGCCCCCAGCATGTCGTAGATGGCTTGCACGATCTTGGTCATCTCCTCCTGGTCGATCACGCCGTTGCCATCGACATCATACATTCTGCAAGAAAAGAGCAGAAGTCACTTAACCTTGTACTAGACGGCGCAGAATTTTTTAAACTCTGATGTCGCTTTCATATTGCGCTCTGGATACAGTAAGTTTTCTCTTCCCAAACGAAATAGACTGGGGCAGGAATACCTATAGCCAGAGAAGAATGGGAAGGCAGTCTTGAATTCTGAGCAGCCTCTCGTATACGACTCCTACTTGTTGCCACATTGGCCCTGTTTGAGACCAGAAACCTCGACCTTGGCTCTCCTTGACATGTCTGGCCAGAAGAGTTTTTGGATACCAACCAGCTGTCTGGCAACACTGACTCTTCTCTAGGCTTCTTCATAGATAGGAGATGCCACATTCCTGGTCGGGCCGATGGGGCGAATTTTAGGCTAAGAAGTGGCGCCAAAATCAAGCAACAGTCTGTGACAAATGAGCCTTAGTGGTGAATGTGTCCAGTCAAAAGTTGTGGCTGAAAAAAGGAAGTGTGCGCTGCACCTACTGCACTCAGTATGTTATACAACTTTGAGTTAATAGTGCCCATACCAAAAACAATTATTTCTTAAAAAGTAAGACTTGTACCAGGTATAATGTCGAATGCCAATTTTCCACACCACAAAACTGAAATTGACCATTTCGTACTAGCCTAGCAGTAAGTCTGCTGCACTGTGGTGCCAAACTCAATCACATTTGGCATTTGATGATGTCTGTATTTGAGACGTCTGTTTTGCTTTTAATGTTCTAAACCGATCAGGAAGAAAGGTCCAGAGGTCGAGAAGCTGTTTGTTGTGGGACTTGAGGTGCCAAGACAAAAATTTTGCCCCATGTGACTTGCCAGATCAGCCCTTTGGACCAACATGTTCACTCTCTATATATTAGGCTAGTTCGAAAAGATATATTTTCTGGAAACTGATACTCTACAACCGGGACTTTTGACACAGGGTCAAGTTATGAGGATTTCATTAAAAAAAATTCACAGAGAGGCCATTTACTATCTGCACTTTTAATTTGAAGTTTTACAACAGTAGCGCAGTACACACGTGTGTCTGATTCAATGCTGTGAAGAGTTTTTAAGACCACACTGTAGCATGAGGGCAATGCAACTTCGGGGGATGCTCCCACTACGATTTACTTCACCTTGAATGGCAGTGGGCCAGACCAGGCCAGCAAGCTGAAAGTGCAGCTTGACCCATCACAGATTGGCCCACTATGACCTCTACAGAGAGGAAGTGGGGCAGAGGGAATGGGGGAGCGCTTGCCCTCTGACGCATACAGGGTCCTCGTGCAAAGCGCTCACAACTGCATTGGCGGGATATTTGAATTAACTACATGTGAGATGATTGCATATGCAGTAAATTTAAATTTCCCGCCAATGCAGATGTAAGCGCTTTGCTCGAGGACCCTGTAGATATCCGAGTCTCTAAAAGTGGTGTCGCAGGCTCCGGACCGAAATCTCGGTCTTGATGCCCGTATTTGAAGCCCCAGCCCGCACTGCTGCGTTTTGAGCGTGAGACGACAGTTCTACGGTATCAAGATCCAGCTGCCTAACACGCCTGACAGTTGCCTGTCAGCTATCGGGGGTATTCTCCAACCCTGGTATTCTCTTGTTCTGGCAAGACCATCATTGCTGAAGTGAAATAAGCTACAGTTGTAGATTTTTGCCAGGCCTAGTGAGAGAGCGGCAGCTGTCAATAATAAACACCGGTGTGTTTACCCGTTTGGCAAACCTTCTTTTTTTCTTTGGGCTGAATACTGCTTCACAGCTCTGCTGCGGGCGGGACTCCAGGGTGGCTTGCCAGCCACTGGGGCAGAATATGCGGCATCTCTGTCCACAGAGGGAAGGATGGTGATATAATAGTTGGAGTGGACATGTGAACATGCTGTACAGCTGCTGTCGAGGTCTGTCAGGAAGACAAGAAGGCCAAGTTTGCCCCTCCTTTAAAATATCATAGATTATTTTGCTTTACTGCCTACTGTAGCACCCCCTTCATAAAAGCTAGTTCCAATAGCACATAGTGGGAACTACAGGGTAGGCGGCGAATATCGTTAATGCCATCTTAATGCCAAGTTTTTTACATTTTAATGGAATTTTCAGGCTTCTGATGCAGAAAATATCGGTGAAAGAGCTGACTTCAGACTTCCACTTCTGTTATTAAGTAAACAAATTGAGCATTCTATGCCGAAGTTAGAGAAGGTGGATAAGTTGAAACATCACCGTATTTTGGAGCGCCTCAAGATGGGCAAGTCCCTGGCACAAATCCATCATGCTACTGAGGCTGTGAAGTCAACAATCATTCAGGTGAGGGAGCACCAGAGGACTGAGAGGACTCCAAGGAAAATGAAAAATGACTATGCTGGAAGGACTTGGCTCAGAAGTGACAAAAAATAATTTACCTTACCGCAATATTCTAACCACCAGAATGACCAGGTGATACAGCAAAAAGGTAGCCAAGACACTGCGCCAGATGATTGAAGTGTTATGCAAAAAAGTCAACACAAATTCTAATGGGACTATAAAAGTCCCTGATGCTGAACCTGACCCTTATACAACTCTCTTCCTGTCTATGCTGTCTATCTTCCTATGCTGTCCCCACACTTCATTTCACCACTCACACTGTCCGTAGCAAGTTACACGACGATGTACATGGTGCGGGCGTAACTTTGGCCCACTTAAGAATCACACGAAACACATTTCACAAACTGAAAGTTTCATTCACATGTTGACAAAGGTTAACTTTTACTCGGCCGTCGTCAAAAAGTGAAAGAAGAGATTCACATCATACAGTCAAGTCAAACATGTGGGTGAAACTTTTTGTCTGCACCCTAGAAGCCACAGTCAGCCAACGCTTCTGCGTAGCAGAATAATCCACCAGCATTAAAGTGGGCCATACAAACGTATCTCGATTCAAATCACTTCCTTCCCAAAATCCCCCCTTGCAGTCGAAATTTGTAAATCCTGATCCAAAAATATCGTCGGTAGTTGTAACACACACTGGTAACTGTGTACATGTGGCACAACCGCCTGACTACGAGCCCACATGAGTGCAGCAAAACCAGACTTCAGACGAAGTCAGGGCCTCCAAAGTACAACCCACACGTTGGAAATATGCACTGCATGCACAATTGGGAATATTGTGCACACACCAGTAGCTACAGGAGTGTATTTTTGATGACAGGAACGGCCTTTTCAAGAGCCAAAGAAAGGAATAATTAGTTTGCTCTCGCTCTTTCGGAGGACCTAACTTTTTGGGACACCCAACTTTTGGGGCGCACAGGCGAAAATGCCGCTTCCCCTGCTTTCTTGAGGGAAAAAAAGTTGGGCATTTGCATAACTCATAGTAGCGAGGAGAGTCTAAAGTGTGAAAGAAGGAAGAATTCGAGCTCAATCTTAAGGATATTTTCCCCTTCCCCCCTGCAACTTGAAGCAAAAATGAATCAATATTCGGAGCACTAGAAGTGAGTAAATGGGCACCTCACACATGGGCGGATTGAAAGAAGTCTCACGTTTTCTTTCAAATGTCGTTTCGAGATGAAAAGAGAAGTGTTCGAAAGGCTTCTTTGGAGCCCGCCGCAGACATCCATTTCTCTCCTCAAACTATTGGCATTCTGCCACTATCTTTAGGAGGACTTTAAAAAATGGAATTGTCGCCGCCTGAGATGGGAGTAATGGCAACACATTAAGGCAGCGTTTACGCCAACAAACTTTGCCGGCATCCACCGCAACCCCGAGTCGACTCCTCGAGACAGCAAAGTCTGCGTTCGTAGCCAAGGCTGTCAATCTATCATATAAAGCGCGAGGGTGGTATGAACGTGTGTGTGTGAGCGTGTCTGTCCGTCCAGCTTTTGCGCGAGGGTCTTGCATGGAGAGCGTGAAGCGTGTGGTGAGCGTGAAGCTCCAAGTCAGCACAAACTCAGCGTGTGGTGAGCGCAAAGCGCGTCCTCAGCCCAGAGATGGGAGACTCACACACACTTTATATGTCTGCCACTCCTCCTACCTAACTTAAGCGCTTGTAATAGTCATTAAAAGAGACCTAGGGTGAACCATTTTTTCGTTTTGAGCATGTCTGAAGCTTTTCTGAAGCTGATCAAAAGAAAGATAGGCAGATCAAGTTGACGCCTCCAGTACGCTTTTCTCAAATTTAATGAATAATCGACCGACAACAAAGGCCCGAAGAACTTCTTTCCAACCCAACTTATTTTGTCTGGGAGAGCACTTTAGTTGTGCCAGTGTCAGAAAAAAAAATACTCCACGTCAAAGCTGCGGGGTCTAAATTAATTTCATCCAGGGAAGACACCCACAGACTGATGTCATTCCTCTCCACTAGCTCAAACTTAAAGATAGAGTTTGTACTCCTTTCAGAGGAGAAACAGCAACCTGTGTGTCAGGATGACAAAGTCTCCACACCTTGGCGACAGCATACGAAGAACAGCAGGACAAATTTCTCATTTCTCCGCTGTTTCTGCTTACCCACATCCAAATTCCTCCACATAAAGTCTGAATGGAAAGACCATCAATAGGCAGAACAGATTGGGGGGGGGGGCAAAGGGCTTAAATGTCTCATATCTGGCCTATATTTGGAACACAGAACCTTCTCAAGCGCGCTTATTGTGTGCACTCAAGTTTGCATAGGAGACGTCATAGTACGCCGGTCACACAGTCCCCTGCCATAACCTTTTTTGGCACCAAAAAGCCAACACCTTTTTTCCTTAGGTCAAAGCAGTGAAGACGCAGCCGCACAAAATTCTATTTGCGTTATTTTTTGCTTGGTTGGCTATCCCTACTTCCTGGCCTACGGCGTTTGCCAATGCACTGTCGAAGCTGTTCCTGTCACTGCTGTTCTTCGTTGCCCTGGACGACAGTTTGAAAGTGGAAAAGTCTTATTGGGAATTTGTCAAAAAAAAACCCCAAAGTTATGTAACTTCTTCAATCAAAATGACCCTGTCTTGCTAGACACGTTTAGATGAAGCCGGTCGGTCAGCGGGCCCACTACAAAAGACATCGACTCCTCTCTTCACCACCAAAACTGGGCCTTCTTCGGCAGTAAGCATTCATTCTTTGATAACAATAACAAAAAAAACCGACTCATTAACGTGGCACAAATAAGTTGAACTTGGAGGATCTCTCCTTGCTTCTCCTCTCGATCAGTAAAGGCTCCACTGCCTAAGGTCTACCTGTTCGTGGACCAGATTTTGGGGCAGGAATCGAAGTAGCTTAGGGCTCACTCGTCTGAATGGACATTTTTCTCCAGAAAAGCGGGTCTTTTTAAACTCTGGACGGTTGAAACATTTGCGAGCAGGGTTATGATTGACGACGGGGAGATAGAAAAAAAGAGGGGCAAATTTTTCTGTGAGAAAAATGAAAATACAGTCGAGTCTTAGAATGATGAATCCGGCAGGAAATGACGAATGGTCTCACAATAATGACAATCCATCACATGGTCTTTGGAAGGTCTGTCTGGTCCAATCTGGGAGTAACGAATGCAATGATCAAGTCATAGAAATCCTTTAACAACTTTGCAACTGCTGCTACTTGAAGAGTTACGTCAAGTACTTGTAGATATCGGGGAAATTCACTTTGATTGAACTGCCAGCACTTCGTCAAAAAGTACTTCGAGCGTGGCACTGAAGACGACTGGACAGCTGTCCTTCCGAGCCATGTTATAATCCACTCCAGGCAACAGGCTTCATCCTTCAGAAAAATGTGAAAGGTAACTCCGTCAGGAGCAGCTCCAGGCCTGTTGGAAGAGCCAGAAGCAGTACAAATCACCATTCTGTCCCAGTCACAGCAGCACAATGAACTGCTGAAAGTGAATGTTCGACTGGGTCACAGACTGAGTAGTTACACCCAGATGTCCAGCGTGGCAGAGCCATCTATTGGATCCCTGATAGGCAGCTTGGCGGCAGAATGACAGCTTGAGGGGAGGGAGGAGAAGAAGGGGTGAGCAATAGGGATGCATGCAAGTAGTCTGTGGTAGAGATGAGCAGCCCTCCATTATTGACGGTGGAATATCCTATAGTACCCAGATTAGAAAACTCAGACCCCCAACATCACTACTTAAGCTGTCATTCTGCACCAAGCTGCCTATCAGGGATCCAATAGATGGCTCTGCCAGGCTGGAGGTCTGGGTGTAACTACTAAGTCTGTGACTGGGTAGATATCTTTTTTGTGAGGTCAGCTGTTGCCACTGGCATGGCAGCGAGCTATTGCTCACGTTTGACCAGCCCTGGCTGCCCATCTGGCTGGTCCTGTCGGTGTGAGCGTTCTAGTCCTTGTAAGATTTCTGTGAATAAAGCTCTTGCCCCAAACGAAAAGGATACCTTGAGCGGAAGAGAGAGCTTGGTTGGTTCATTCAACTGCCCAAGCAAAGTACAGACCTCAGCGTAAGTAATTTCCGCAGGAAGAAACTGAGTGTATATGCTGCAATGCACATTTTTAAGAGTGAAATTGTCACATGGAATCAGTTCTTGAGACAGTGACGCATAACTTTGAGTTCATGGGCTCACAGTTTTGATTGCCCATGGTGCCACTGGAGCACTCAAAATGTGGCGACCCATAGATGACCCCACACCGGCGCTGGTTTCTTTCGGCACTTTCTTTTCTTTTAAGTGAAAAGTGCAGAAATTTTGGTGGGGTGCTTCTTGGGGTTACAGTCCCTGGGGGGATCTTGGGACCACCTGAAATCCCCTTACATCAAGGGTGAGACCCGCTTTTCTGTACCTCAAAAAAAAAGGGGGGGGGGAAGCTCAGGCAATGAAACTCAATCAGTGATCACAGGCGAGCAGAGCGAAAGAAGGCGCTCAGGCAACTCTCAATTTTTGCAAGTTCAATTATTGCAAGAAGTTTTGCTCCTGCCACACATTCGTGGTGATGCTTCCTTTGTGTCCTAGAATTTTAGAATTCCATTATTTGCAACATTTCGATTCGTGCAACCATTCACTGACACGTTGCAAAAAGTGACAGTTAACTGTACAGCACAACGGCAGCTATGCTCCTCACAACGGGGCCGCAATAGGAGCCATTGTGTGGGATTCTGCGGGGAGAGCCTTCGTCCCCTCACTGTCTGATCAAGTTTTCTTTGCTTGTGCTCCCTCCCCTTTTTTCACCACTTGCCACAGAAAGCCCGGATGTATGGAAAACTGGGTGGGTCCCACAGGTGATGTAAGGGAGTTCAGGGGTCCCCCCCCCACAAGATTTAGGTGGGCCGTGGGGGGCCAGAAGTACCCCACAAAAATTTCTGCACTTTTCACTATAAAAAAAAGAAAGGTGGCACCAAACAGCCAGGTTAATCTGCAGGTCCCCACAGTTAACCTCAAAGTGGGGATGATGCAGGTGTTCATATGTCGGGGCAACTAATTCATGCGTAAACTTCATTCACAAATGTCTCCATGCAGCCAGTGGATAGCAGTCAATTTCTTCCCGCAGATATTACTTACGCTGAGGTCTGTCTTTTGGCAGCAAGTGACTGGAGCAATGAAGCCTTCAAAGCAGTCGAAAGGAGGGGGTAACACAAGAAAAGAAACAGTGGGATCAGGTTAGACTTCTTTTGGTGTATTGTTGATTTTGCAAGAAGCTGCTCAGCTGAGTGGAGGCTGAAAAGGAGAAAACAAACTTGGGTAAATTATGGTTCTGCCACTGACTTTGCCAAGTGAATACGCAGTTCTTCACAATGATTCTTCTGCCTCCTCTTACCACATGGACCAACCGTTTTGCGGGGGCTTCAAGCAGCTGATGATTCCACTCTAGTTATCTTATGTCTTGTGCAGCTGATGCACAGAGCCACTGTTGACAAGCACAAGGGGCCAATGGGGATGCCGTCCGGCGAGGTCAACTTCAGTCCAGGTTTGCGTTTGCTGCATATCGAATCAAACGTATTCGCCACAGTTGAACTTGACTGCTCGAAAAAGAAGCTCAAGTTCTTGGTGATGAAGGACCAAAACACTGACTATTTGTCGTTTGGCACAGAAGAGAGGTTCAGACTGGCCCGGTAGCATTTTCACTGCCCTGTCTTGTGCACTTGACAGAGGCCAACAGTGAGTGTGCGTGTATCCATCAAACGAAACTCTAATTCAAGCATCGCGGCAAAGACTTGAAAGCTCGGTGTTTCATCAAAAGCTTGGGTTCGGCTAGAACTTTAAACTGTTGAGAAGACACCTATTCCGGCCATATGATATTCAATCCTACAGTTTTCCCATGGCAAGCAAACAAGGCCACCCTGTAGTGGCTTAGCGCGGAGAAGGCTTTGCTGATCAAACAACTCAAGTGAAGTATTCATTAATAAAAGCTGCCAACATGCGTGGCATCAACAAATTGATGTTCTCCTCAATCTTGAACGCTACAGGCAAGACCACCGCTTTTGCCTCTTAGTCGGTCCGATAGCCTTTAACGGGCAGTTGTGAGTAAAGGAGTTTCAAAGGGCGGCTCCGTGATTGGAAGTGCATTCAGGGATGTGATGCTTAACAAGGTGACTTTTGAGGATTCAAGCGGCAATGTCGGCTTAGGAAATGAAGTCAGACCGGTGCCCCATACAATGGAGTTGTAATTCAGGCAACTCAGGCACAACATTGCCTGTACGGTGAACTGCAGTTGGCTGGAAGACCTGCATGAATTACAAGGCACGCAGGTGGTGCAGTGTGTTCGGTCAACAAGATCACTGCCCGTCACTGCAGGAATTGTGACGCTAATGACAAAAACTTAATTCCATTAGGACCTGTTGAATGACATTACAGTACAGATTTTTGTACATCATTGCTCTGTCACTGAGTCAAGATATGTTCACATAGAACGTTTATTTTAGACTGAAGCAGATAGAGAGTGCGCGTGTGGAAGCTTACTACGCTACAGTACATAGAAGTAGAAGTCGCTTATGTTACAGTATGTCATGCTACATACGTTACACGGGGGTGGAACAATTACTATATACCTAAGTTTCATGCCAACTCGCCAGTCTTATGACCCGGCATAATCGTGTAGACGCTCAACACAGACAATACCTCCACCCAGGACTGCACGTGTGCATTGTTCAGCGCCAACTACGGGCCGTAATATTACGGAAAACTTCACAACAGAGTTACTTCGAGAACTACCTCGGTAATTCACAAATTAACTTCTCTACCTCATCTCAGCTTCCCTATTTGAAAGTCGAGTAATAATTTTTGGGATATAGAGCCAGCGTTTTTCTGGGCTGAGTTATAATTGCACTACATACCATATGTGCACTGCACAGGCACTGAAAAAGTGTGTGTGAGTGAGTG
>JAAUXU010041093.1_pt1 | contig 24207 bp, 21 predicted proteins | sample 7278151 | NCBI WGS metagenome assembly JAAUXU01 (sample SAMN14350113, study PRJNA611818) | marine sediment metagenome | isolation source: surface marine sediment (1.8m) | place: French Polynesia: Moorea | collected 2018-08 | reverse complement strand
ATCTTTGGAGTAATGTTGGTATTGGCATCCACAGTGAGGCCTCCAATTTGACATGAGTGCTCAATGAGCCAATCCTCACAGACACCTCTACACATCAGCCCCCAATGAGTTTGGGTGTGTTCTGCCATACCTCCAGACTCCTCATTGCAGCAATACAGTGGATATTCAGCTGCCCAACATTATATGAAGGTGAGGAGTTGCACCAGGGACAGCTGGCTCTCAGAGAAGAAGCTGCCTTCACATATAGACTTTTTACTTCTGCACTAACGATTGGGACACTCCCAGATGATAGTGTCAGTCTTAGCAGGGCCCTGGTGGATTGTCCTCAGCCTGTTGCCGCACCATACATGCTGGAGTTGGCAAGAAGCATTCTCCTTACCATAAACTTTATGGTGTCATCTGTGGTGGTGGTGGCCAAGGTCAAGTTCCTCAACATCCATTGCTGGATGAGATCCTGAGGCTGCTCAGGAACAGTGGCAGGATCCATCAGATGGGTTGGAGAGTAATAGGTAGCCATGTCATAGATGTAGGAGGTAGATGTAGGAAATAGATGTTGTTGATGTGATGGTCGAGCCGAAGCTGATTGTTGATTGATAAGTATTCATTTGCGCGGGCAGGAAACAGAAGACGCAGGCAATGAAAATTGTCAACTCTGATGTCCAGCTATGTAGTCGCTTCTACTGTCTACGTATACGACCCCTAACAGCACTCTATGGTGGCCACCGCTGCCGCCGCCGCTGTCGCCGTCATACCACCCTAGGATGCAAGATAGCCACAGGGTGACAATTTGACAGTTAAACAAAACTCATAGGCGACAGTCGGGAAATTTCGAGGCAGTCCAGATCATCATCACCAGTATCGAGAGATGGCAGTCCGGCGCCTTGAAGACCAGATGGCCGTCATCAGCAGTGGCGAGAGAAGGCAGTCGGGACTCCGGAGCTTTGGGGACCTGATCAGCCTCAGCAGGAGCCAGAGAAGGCAGTCCAGATCGCGGTCGTTCAAGTTGTCCTCGGACCTGATCAGACTCAGTAGTAGTGAGGGTGGCAGTCCACATCGAGATTTCCCGGCAAGGACCATACTGTATGAAGTAAGAGTAGCAGACACTGCTTTGTTCAGCCATAACTTTTGACTGGATTGACCCGTAGAAGTGGTCCACTCCTTTTGGGAAAGCTAAGAAGCTCCTTTAAAACTAAACTGATATGCACTTTTTCTCTAAGACCACTCATTTTTCCACAATATGGGATCCAAGTTACGTTCTAAAGCAGAGTTTACTGCATAAAAGTTTGACTGCATCATGAACAACTGATGGTCCTGGAGCAAAAGTGCACAAGAGTTCAAGTTTAGACGAGCTTATTCCATGGAAGGGTGAATCACTTCTGCAGTTCAATCAGGTCAAAAGTTGAGAGAGTGTCCAGAACACTTTCTACATACAGTATATTGCACAACTTTGAGTTATAAGAGCCCGTAGTGAAATAATTTTTTTTAAAGAAAATTAGACTTGCTCGGTTTAAATAGCGTCTAATGGCAATTTTCCACCCACCCATCCCCCCAAACAATTAACATTTTCAAACTAGCCTGCTGCACGCATAGAAGTAAGTCGTATTACAGATATACTCCTACGTGCAAGCATTGTGAAAATTGCCTGCCACTGGCCAACATTTTAATGCCTTTTTTCATTGGTCCAAAAGATGGAAAGAGCTGCTTATGTGAAGTCACAGAGGGTCAGATATTGGATGTGTCTCTTTTAAGCAGCACTGTCCAGTTGCACATAGGACCGTAAGCTCTGCTCTTAGTCCCATGGGTTACAATAGAAATCTGCCTAATTTGGCAGGATTTTAGCACTCTATTCTATAAATATTTTCAACTTAGCAGAAGCCTTAGTCTTCTCCGCCGACCCCAAACTAGTACATTCCTCCGGCATTGATATCAAACTGTTCAGAAATTACGATAGAAGGTGAAAAACTTTCTCCAATCGCTCTTGTGCTATTGCAGGTGATGAAATCCTGGCAATGGCGAACAAAACATACTTGTGCACCTCATATCAGCTGTGTGTAGGATGACAGCCATACTGCAATGCATGGTACTGTCACCGACGTATACATATGTCGGACAAAGTTTTACCCTATCCTCCCTCTTTTACTCTGTCTATAGTGCAGAAAATTCTCAGCCCAAGGCTGTGAATAAAAGTAGAGTTTTCTTCTAAATTATGAATCTAATTTATGCGCGTTCGTCTAAATTATGGGCAGTCCTCATTCTCATCACGAAAACGAAGCTGGTTCTGGGATAATGTGCGCAACTGCTGCAGGATCAACATGGGGAGCAAGTGTAGACGTATAACAGACTTGATGTGACCTCCTTCATCAAAGGAAATGATATATGTGTCTGAAGCTTATTTTAAAAACTTGTTAGAGCCGAGCAGGAGTCCCCAGCACCCCTCATTTTACAAAGAGCGCAGGCTTAAAAAGCAACAAAAAAACATCAACGGAAAGTAAAGATGACAGACAATTAAAAACATGGTAAAATGTGCGTGCAATGGCTTCATTTTTTATCACTCAACCTTTCTGAAAAGGGAAGAAGAGAGGCCTGTGTGCATGCCTTTGCCGTTTGTGCGCAACACAGAAGAGAGGAAAAGCAAAGAGGACCTAGATTTTGCTCAAACTGTCGCAAGAAACAGACAGATCAGGTCAGGCAGAGACATGTGGTGACAAAGTCGAGTACTGCAAATGCATGAAAGTTCGTGAAAAAGGATTTTACTAGGGATGTTTCTGCAAATTATGGAAAAAAGGAAAGACTTCTTGGCTTTTCTTTCTGCTGGAGGAGCTGAGGAACTGGACCTCACTGTCCTTTTAGCCCAACAGCATCAACCTGGGTCACCTGGAGACGAAATAGTTTGAAATAACACTGATCACTACAACATTTCCATCACTTCATGGATTTTGCGGCAAGATGCATTTTAAAACTGCTCTCTGTATGTGACTGTACATGTTACTCACATGTGTCCCTCTGCACATTAGGTGAGCAACTCCAATGGAGTGTGGGCCCTCAGCATCGTCAAGGTTGGTCACGATGACGCTGGAGTCTACGAGTGCCAGACCAACAGCGAGGTCAAGACCAGCACAATCGTGCATCTCGAAGTCAAGGGTAAGACAGCAAAAGTTGTGTCTTCCTTCACTCATTTTTTGTCACCCACTCAATCATGTGTGTTCCTTGAGTTCGATACATCATGCGTGTGTCGTGCCTCGTTGACTCTGAGCGGCCAAGAAGAGTCTTTAGTTTCCGCTTAGTTCGTGCTCAAAAGCACGACTTCCTTTTCCTGCTCTAAAGTTGATGCTAGTCAATGGGACATACACAATGACAAAGAAGGGAGGTATCCTCCAGCATCTCCGATCACAACCATCCACACACAGTACAGAGGAGGACGGCAGAACAACTCGCATAGGTTGATGGCTGTGCATATTATGATTGCATGCGAGGACTTCAGAAGTAATTAGGGTCAACGAGGACTGCCCCATTGGCTGATGTGGCTATGTAGTGCCCTAGTAATAGTGGGTCCCTCTCTGGCCCCATGATCGATGACGCGAGAGGACAGAAGAGAGCAGCAACTAGGGCAATATTTGACCATAAATATCAATGAGAAAGACTCCTCTCGACCCCTTTCCCTTCTTTATTCATAGAACCTTATTTTTCCTGACTTTGCAGTTTTGCCTGCCACGAAATTGTTTTCTCTGTTTTGATTTATCCTGTGCTACAGCCTCCAACAAATAGTCCAGGAAGAGTCCACTCAACTACGTATGTGAGTGAAACAAATTCTCTCATATTTAGAGCTCGTTTCAATTATTCTTTAATATCTCTTTTATCAATGATGATGCTCTCCTCTTGTCACTCCTCTTGGGCTGCCTGGTGCTCCTGAGCACTTGCCGTTGGAATCACGTCCAGTCCCCTCCTACCTAAGAAAACATGTTTTATTCCACTCACTGCATGTTGTACGCACCTCGGGTCAACTCGAACATGCATCGTCAATCCTTGACTGATGTCCTGCAGTAGGAAGGCGTTGAGTCACACTTGGGTGTGTGCCGCCCAGGTTTGAAAGGCTAGGACAATAGAACTGTCGTCTTCTCATGGAGAAAAATATCTTTGCAGATGTCAGTCTTTTACGGTATCCGTGGTGTGCTCAAACTTTCTTGCTGGTCTTTTCCTTCGCAGAAAGTGGAAGAGAAGATGAGACACTTGTGTGGATCTTTGCATTTTGATCTGGCGCAGCAAATAGATTGGACGACTCTGCCGCATTGAGCTCTCAAAGGGATCCGATTGTCCGACAGATAGGGATGACTCGGCGTATACGTAGAGCAATGCTGTACATATGTTTTTGTTATATGCTGCAACGGTGATATGCACATATGCTGCTCGTTTAACAGCATGCAGTACGTACTACCATGGTGGACTTCCATAGTCATACAAGAGATGAGCACATTGTGTAATATGTGCATCGTGTAGTATTGTGATTGCTTCTTCGTTCCAGAAACAAAGGCCGAGATCATTCCCTCGAGTCAATATGTGAAGGCGGGGTCCAGCCTCAGATTGGCCTGCAGGGTGCATTTGGGCCCTAAGGGTCCAGATCAAGATTTCAAACAGACCGCAGTCGTCCACTGGTTCCATGGTCAAAGATTGTTGGACCCAGCAATCGACACCTGGAGGGGAGGTGGAACGGCAAAAGAGAATGGGAGAAGCAGGTAGGCTGTACCTGGAGAACAACTGTACTTTCTGCACGGGCGAGGATCCATTGGATGTATTCCAGAATAAGTATCGGCAGCGAGGTGGCACAAGAGTTGTACGGCTGGCTGCAGGTGGATCGGGTGACTCCCTACGACTCCGGTAACTACACATGCGTGCCCTCCTACGCAGTGCCTGCCTGGATCGAGATACACGTCGTGCAAGGTGAGTCAGAGTGACATCACACGATGCTTCACATGCTCATTCCAATGACATGTTGCTATTGTGTTCCAGAAGAAAACCATGCTGGTCTTCACAAGGAGGTATCAGAAGTCAAGGTAGAAGTGACGTCTGATTCATCGCGCCCACTGCTCTCTTCGGTGTTACTGGCCGTCCATCTCCTTTCTTTCACCGGACGTTTGCGATGAATTGACAACCTTCGGATAGGCTCAATTCCCGGGGAAATAAACAGTTGGGAAGGCTGTTCCTCCTACATACTGTGATTGCTTTTGTCTTGCTTTGTCCCGCTTTCGCGTGTGCGTCGGTAGCCAAGGAACGAAGGTGGTCAGAGTCCGACTCAGCGGCCGGCACCATTGACACGTACTCAATACGCTGTTACAAATGCAACTACTTCGATTAGCGATGCTATATTCTTACTTACGCACACACACATGCACACACACCGAGAGTCGTCACTGTTGAACAGCTTGATGCAAGCGAGTCCTGCGCTACATCTACGTCTACTAAAGGCCTTTGTCAAGACTTGTCATGTGCTCATTCGATTACTGAATTCATTAGAGAAGTGAATAGAACAGAGCTTCCAATGGACTGAATACCTAATGCAGGTACAGAGCAACTGATACCAGCAAAATACCTCGTATTCGAGCGTGGTGCTTCAAAAGTCCAGTATTAGCGCAGCCCGTCAAAAAGGATGCTAAATAAACTGCTCAGAACACAAGCATGTATGCTGCACAGTGTGCGCGAGCGACATTCGGGATGAAAAACAACTGTAAGATCAGTAACAAGTAGGAGGAGACTTATCAAGATTTGGTGTGATTTGTTGGGTAGGAAAGACAATGGCCCAATGGTGACCATCCTCTGCTACGGCAGAAATAAACGAGTCCTGCTCTTAGGCAGGCCTTGAAAGATTGCTCGTTCTGGATCTTCATGATAAGGACTATGAAACAATGTAGCAAGAAGGTCTCTTCTGGACAAAATTCCCAAAAGTAAAGGTGATTTGATGGGGTGCAGCCAAGTTCTGTTGATCATTATTGCTCATTCCTCTGACTTCCGACGTGTGTGAAGAACTAAACGAAGCAGAAGTGAGTGAGCGCTTGAACCCGGCCTACGCAGCAGAGTCTGAAGCTCGAGGTGTAACGCCGAATGACCTCGCCCACCCAAAGGAGCTTCCGGGTCACCCACAACTGTTGCTCGCGCACGCTGAACTCACAAAAGAGGGTCTCGTGCGTAAAACGTGATTCCAGCATCGCCAAGATTTCTTCTCACCGGGATACGCGTAGGACTGGGAGAAATCTGACATGGGGTTTGCGATGGGAATAAGGCTAAAACACTAAAATGTGATTGGTATATACAGGTTTTTTAGAGACGACAATAATAAATCAAAGAAAATATAAACTCTGGCGTCTGGCGTTGTTCTCCATCGTCTTGACTACTCGTCGCTTCCGTAGACGCTTTCGTCAGAGTAGGCAATATAAAGGAAGTAGTCCTTTTCGTGGTGTTCCTAGAGAGAGGGAGAAATTTAGGTTTTTTCGTTTTCACACTTAATACACGTTGCTGTATTGAACGTACAGTGGCGGCAAAATAAAAGGGCAGGGCAATTTTTCAATGATATTATGAATGAGTCCAAAATTTCTGCCGAAGGAGACTTTTGGCAAACAGGATCAACCCTCTAAACCATGCCCAAATCGTCAAATTCATTGAAAGTCAGCCTTAGAGCCAGTGCGACGGCTTCAAGATTATCAATTTCAACCACAGTATTTCCATGATATGGTGATCTCGCTTATTATCGTGACCAATGTTGCGTGGAATCTTAATTTTTTTCCCCTGGCTTCACCAGCAAATGATGACCAGGCTCTCGACCAATGACGATCAGTTTCAAGCAAAAAGTTACTCCAAAACAGTCTGAAGCTGAGGAGGCCATTGATGCGGTTGATCAGGAGAACCTGGGGACAATGATGACGATGGCAGTAAGGCCAAGAAGAAAGAACTTTCAAATATCAACGAAATGCACAAAGACTGTTATTGTCCGACGAAAAATCCTGGATGGAGGCGTGGATTTGAAGATGTTGCAATGTGTAGGAAGATAGATGTGGTTGAGACCACAATTGAAAAGATAACTTTGCTTAGAGTGAATACCTGCCGGTAACTCAGGATCAACGTGGTCACAATACCGACCGAGTGATGTACCTTAACACCGCATGAACGGGAGGAGCTGAATCTAGGGGAAAAACTGTCATCTTCATGTTCAACGTGATCAAGAGCCTCCGTGTTATTACAGCCTCTGCTCCTTGTCCACACTGTTCTGATGAGGCTGAGGCTGTTTCTACTTTTCCAGGTCCAATTTCTTTGTGGAAGCCCTCTAAATTTTGCCACCACCGTAGCTGCGACATCCACAACATCGTACAGGACTGGAGATGCTGGGCAGTCACTTTGTGGTTTGAACGACTGCCCTCACTGTCGAACAATTATGTTAAGCGACACCCTTTTCACAGCTGCTTCGGGTCCAATTGTACACATGTATGTCTTCAACTTGCGCTATGAATGGCAATTGGCTCCTGTACAGTGTGGCGTGCAAAGAATATACTACAGATATGCTGACATCGCCATCACTGAAAGCAGAACAAAGTTTAATAATGTTCTTTCCACGCACAAGTAGGCAGCGGATGAATTCAATGTTTTCTAATAGAGCCTCCTGTTCAACCAACCGGTAAAAAAGCTCTATTTGCGACAAGACTCGCATTCACACTAGCGACAAAACTTAGTCTGTTGTGCAGTTTGAAGACCTACACATGTTCCACATACCGCATATGACACATACAGAAAGACAAAACAGAGAAAACAATAAGACTGCAGTTTTCTTGCTTTCGCTGTACTTAATACCCATATACATACCCCACACTTACACTGCAACGTGAAATTGTTGCTTATGCGGAAGGGGACATATTTTGTAATCGTATCTGCTGAAATCACCATTTTTTACGAATAATTTCGGGTTTTCCACCATGTTTGCCGGTCTTTTCAGTTTTGTGTTCAGGTTGTTCATATGTATAATTGGGCTTTTTTCCACTTGAGTGGTTGAAGAAAAGCAACAATTTTGCGTTCAACCACAAGTTGCATCACCATAATGTGCAGGAAATTCATGAGCTTTGACTGAGGTTTTGGCCTGTTTTTTGTCTTAAATTAGCATAAGACCTCTAAAAGATCAAATCACCTTAAGTCAAATATTAAAGAATTATGGAGCTACAATACTTTCGGGCCACACATGCTCCAACAATACATACGTTTAGCATCCAAGATCCCACTTTTCTCGTGCTTTCTGTTATCCTCACCTGGTACAGGCTACCCATGGTGGCAGAGGTGGGCGGGATCACGTTGTCGACAAAGAAGAATAGCGCGTCTTCTGGCCTCAGCGAGATGCGCTTCCGAATGAGAAAGTAGAACTGTCCCACTGTCAGGTCCGACGGGACCAGGTACTTCTTCTTGTCCAGATCCCCGATCCGCGCCTTCGGGGCCTTCTCCACGATGACGGGCACGCGCTCCGGATACTTGCGACGGATCTTCTCCCCCTCGCTCCTGCGCTTTTCGAACGGGTGCTCTACCTTGTACGCCCACTTCATGGTGTCAAAGCAGTGTGCAGAAAACGTCGTCGATGATGTCCTTGTCAATGTTCGTTCGCCTGCTCCGCTGCTGCTGCCACTGCTGCTGCCGCTGCTGCTGCTGCGTTCTTCTTTTGTGTGTTGCCAAGCATGTGTGACTCAGCCCAAGAGCAGCAGCAGCCAGTGCGATCACACGACCGTCAGCTCGCCCTCCTGCGTGGCCGAGCAGGCAGCGCGTGGCCAGTGCGACTCGGCTGAAGACGGACGGGCCACGGTCAAAAAGCACCCCTCGACGTCGCCCAATTGCTCAGATCGCACCCCACGCACGCACTTTGTTGCGACTTCCTCGTCCGTGCCCCGAGTGCAAGACTAGAGTCTCCAGACTTTGGGCGACTTTGGGCGACTTTGGGCGACTTGGGCGCTCTTGGCCCCTGCCTCTTTTTCGCTGCGCAGAAAGGAGCTCTTCATTACAACGAGGTCTAGCTTTCAACTGCAGTAAGAACAACTGAAGTCGCTCAGGGGACCGAGAGACCAGCAAGCAGGAAGAGGATGATGCGCAAGCAGTCGTTTCTCTGGACGGAACCAAAAAGCACCCACTCCTAAGCGGTGACTACTGTGACCAGTTACAGTAGTGAGCTGCGGACGTCAGGTAACGAGCATAATTGTTATCATACCTGACGTGTTCATGACATCAACTCGCTCGCTCTCCGTTTGTTTGTCTGCTGCATAAACTGAGACGCCCACGTCAAACTTGACACTCGCGCAGTCGCCGCGACTGGAAGCAGGACCGAAACCTGACCAGTCCGACTAAAGGCCCGATGAAAAGTGGATTTGATCACCAGCTGAGGGATTTCACTGCACAACTCGAGGGCTTCCAACGCCCGCAAGTCCACGACATGGACAAAAAGTCCACACCACGCAGTGGCAAGTTTGACGTGGGCATCCCTGTTGTATCCATCCGGGGCTGTGTTGTACGTATGCATATGACAGGAATTTTCGCCAGAAAGTTGTATACCACATGTCTGTGGTCTGCTCGATGACTCCTCCTATGCTTGATTGCTCATTCAAGCTGTCATTGGACGATGAAAAGTCGCCATGTTGCGCCATTTCCTCGCCGACATGAACAACAGCTTCAACTTCATATGGCAGTTTGGGCAAGGTCTGACTGGAGACCGACCTTTCGAGACGGGGGGTGACTCATGTCGGCCGTCGTCGCCAGCCTCACTCGTCCTCCAGTGTCGACGCCTGAAGACCGTGGACACCCTGGAGTTGATGAAAGGCCCGACCTGGCCCGGCCTGTCCAGCTGGTAGAGTAGGGACGTCAGACAGGAGAGGAGATGAATCGAGCAAGAAAGACTTCGAGCCGAGCCTGAATCAAGCTTGACCATTACATGACCATCGTACAACTTCAAATCTCTGAGAGGGAGTCCAGTCTCAGAGTTCCACTGTCCGGTCATCACTCACTCAGGGTTCAGCCAACCCCGAGGCCCGGTGAGGTGAGGGCGGATAAAAGAACGGAGAGGAGACAAAGAACTTCTGCCAGCCTCGAGCTGGCCCGACCTGCATCTCTAAGCTAGACTGGATGAGAATATCCCAAAACAAACGGTGCCGTCGGCTTCATCTGCGTACGCCTGTTCTACTCTGGATCTGGACTATCATCAAGGAGCGACTCAGCCAGCAAACGTTTCCGTTGTTCGTTGCTTGCGCCGCCTCAGTCAAGTCACGAGTTCCGCCTCTGTCGGTCGTCCCAACTTCCCACTCGTCGTCTCGCCCACTGAGCTCCAGGCTTTTCGGCTCGCCCACGCGCAGCTGGAGGATCGAATCTCGCTAGGTGAGGGGGGCTCCGGGCCGGACCCGACGCTCCGCGGGGATGGCCTTTACTCCTTTTTTGGTCGTCGCCGTTCGCTCTCTCGCGTCCCGAGCTCGCGCTCGTGTCTCTGCTCTCTGTGGCCTTGCACAAAGGGCTCGTGCTGATGTCTGATGGAGTGACACGCACACACGTTCCACACAGGTGGCGGAAGGAGGTCTTGTACAGGAAAAAAGTGCTAGATCAGTTGGGACGCAAAAGCGACTGTCCAGAAGCACTAGGCTGTGACACTCACTTTCTGACGCTTGGCGCGCATCTTGGACGCTTCTCTCGTACGTGTACATGACCCACAACGATCACGACTTCGTTCTGCTTTTTAGGATGGAGAACTGTTGCGACGCCACTCTCCGCTATGCCCTCTTCATCTTCAACTTCTTCGTCTTTCTGACGGGAATCGCGCTCATCTCGGTGGGCTGCTATATCCAATTCCAAATGACGGATTATCTGAACTTCGTGGACGAGGACTACTTGAACACTGGCGTCGTGTTCATCGTGCTGGGCGGGGTGATCTTGGCCATCGGATTCTTCGGCTGCTGCGGCGCCTGCACCGAGAACTCCTGCATGATTTTCGTCTTCGCCATGCTGCTGACTCTCACCGTCTTGATTCAGGTAAGTAGAATCATGACTAGGTTGGGTTTCCCAACCCAATGGTCACCGTCTGGTCTGACGTTACCTAGCCAAGCTTGGGCATGGTAGCAACTACCGTTTCTTGTGTGTTATTTAAGCATTTTCAGTGTGATTCCAACTTTTGTTGCCGTCAACTCCGCGTGCTGCACGGTTCGGCAGAGTACCAGAGAGCAACGAAAGCTGGACCGTGCCAAAAGTTGATGGAATTTTTTACTTTTTGGGTTTGACTTTTTGCGTGAAGATACGCATAGAAGTTAGTTGACTTGGCAGGGAGTTATGACACATGTGCTAAGGTATCCCTAGGAAAACATGATTGCCTGATCTGTTTTATTGTCATTACAGTAATTGGTACTCGACTGTAGGGAACTACGGATATGAGAATCACTGGATCGGTCCCATATCGAAATAACAGACTTTTTTCTTAAATTTTCTTGATCATTTTCCACTTCTCTACCGGACGGTAGCAAGGTGAGGGCCACCTCCAGTAAGGGGACTGGCTCAGCTTTTCTTTTTTACGTCGCCATTATCTATATGCACCTCGGATTCAGTGAACATAAGCTGTGGACCAAATTTGAGCCTGTTGTGAAACAGCAGCAACCTCGGTCCGAACTTGACCCAGTTTGACTTGGTCTTTCCACAGGAGTGACTGCATAAACATCAAAATCCAGTCCCACTGCCACGCTTGTATCCGTAGCCCACTAAACCATTATTCTTTGATCCTGACCAGGTCTGGTAGACATAGAAAACTTCAGTGTCAGTAAGGAGAAAGGGGGAAATCCAAGAGTTCGGTGTTCAATGCCCTGAATTATTTTCTACAGCTGCTACCCCTTCCGGTTATGTCTCTTATCCTCCCTGATTGCTTCCACTTAATCCTCCCTCTTGTTTAATTCCCCATCCTGTCTTTCCTTAGCTTTATTCGTTATCACCAGACAATGTGTGATAACTTATTATTACGCATTGTTCCTCCATGAAATTCGCGAAGCTCAAGTAACGACTCGTAAGAAACGCTAACTGCTGAGTCATAAGTAGTGAATGATGCCTCAGCAGAAGCAGCAAGGCTTACCGCTTCTGATGAAAAAGTATCACAATCAGTAGTAAACATGTGAGTGCCTTAAACATGGCAAACTTGATTACGTCTTAAGTATTGCAAATTGAACTTTTGTGGAAGTGAAGCGGATTTTCGATTTAACTGATCGGAAAATTATGGGAATGTTTCGAGAATCCACGCTGTCAACAGGGGAGGGAATATGCTAAATTTCAGGCTTACATTATTTTTGGCTCTTACAGTACTGTTTCCAGGGCTGGGTTTTTAGTTGAATCACTTTTTCGGTCGCTAGTCATCATGGAATATCGTCGATCTGCCGTGAGTTACGCGGACTGGCTTCCGGTCAGACTAATACTTAAAAGAAAATTCGCGAGGGTCCTTTTAGTTGACGTAAAGTGCACTGCACCAAATCGCAACATGGCTTTTCACTTGTCCAGGGATCTCTGGCTGGATGCTGTTCTGTGGCTGTTGTTGAAAGCAAAGGGTTGTGAGGGTGCTAATGTACGGTCTGCCAAAGCATGCCTGAAAGATACCGAAACATAAGAGCGACGTATGCATGCATGTGAGATGTGCAATAAGGTTGTTCTCTCCTAGTTTGGTCTGGCTGTGGCGGTATTCGTCTTCAGGGGCCAGACCCAAGAGATTGTGACGAGCAAGATGGTGGAGGGGATGAAACATTATAGCACCGACCCCAACTCTGAGTACGCGGGAGTGACGGAAACATGGAACGCGATGCAGGTAATTGATGCGTTTGCTTTGATGCTAAACAAACTGCTCTAGTCGCACTCGCCGTGATTTGAGTTGTGACCACTACTTCCACTTGACAGTCCGACTTCAAGTGCTGCGGTGTGAGGGCCCCCGGAGATTGGAAGACCTCTCCCTTTGGCCAGAAGGATAATGCTATCCCCGACTCCTGCTGTGTGACGTACAGTGCCGGATGTGGATCGAACTACTTCGACGGCTCCTCGGAAAAAATCCACGAGGTGAGTGTTGCAATAACATCGGCTTTTACGTGGGCAAGTTTCGGAATGTAACTTCTTCTGCTGTTTTTAGGAGGGCTGCTTCGTCAAGATGGAGAACTTCTTTATGGAGAACATTGACCTCGCGGGCGGAATCGCCATCTTCGTCATTGTGGTGCAGGTAGGTTCAATGTTCTGTCTTGCAGTTAAATTTTGAAAAAGCCTTGGTAATTCTGACTTGGTTGAATTATCAGGTCGTCCTGGTGTTGCTGTCGTGCATGCTGTCGAGGAACATGAAGAAGAGGTCGAACTATGTCTGAAGCCGAGAATCTACCAAACCTTGTTTCTTTGGGCCATTTTTGAATTCACCAGGAGTATCAAATCTGGGGTTAATAGTAGGCAGTATGTTTATTTAGGCAATGAATATTTTCCGTACAAAACAACCGAAGTGCCTTCGAAGAAGTAAAAGCCTCTGCGGACTGAGGATACCGAGGACTAGTTTCGTGGAAGCAGAATATAAAACTGAGTTTTTGACAATAAATTTGTCGTGTTGACCTTTATTGATTCCTCTTTCACATGAAGAGCATCTTGGTCTCAAAGCAGACTGTGGTGTTACCCTTGCAAGACCTTTGTTTGCCTCCTCCATTTTCGCGCTTAGGTTTTGCTCAAGTCACCGGCACTCTAGTCTTGTCTTTTGGTGCCACCACTTCAGCACCTTGTTCAAGTCACACGCTTACCGAGTCCATCAAGAAGTGAACTGGCTTGAGTATCCTATCTTGGTAGCGTGAAGATTGAGAAATTCAGTTTAGTTTTCTCGGGAGTGCAAGAGTCCGTTGATCACTTACGTCTTAGCACGTGTTGCATTCCAACAACTGACTATCTTGAGCATAGCTTGAGGGAGCAACCTGGAAGCTTCTGAGCCCATGAAGTACAAGTTGAGAACATGCATTTGTGCAGTTATTGAGTGCCACAGTCGTGAAACTGCACAGTCTGTACAGAAATAACTGGAGCCGACGACTATCAGTTGATCACGTTCAAGTCCAGCGTGAACTTCGTTAAGCTACAACCCCCGAGATGGGGCCTGCATCAAAGAAGAGAAGATCTGAGCGGAGAGCACTTCGAAGAGTGAGGCAACATTTGAGGTTGCAATATAAACTATGCCGCAACACTTGCAGCTCTCTTTGGAATCAACTGTCGCTGTGCAATACAAAATGATTGAATTGAGGGAGATTGGGCTGGTGAGAGCCGGGATCGAGTGCTACACCCAGTGCACGACTTCTTGACGGACACGGTAATGTCCATAATCGTCCACGGTAATTGAGGAGCGTTACTCCCTGTTGACACCTTGGCCAACCTACCGACCGTTGAGAACGCCTGCCCGAAAGGCTCCTACTTTCTACCCCTGCTGATCTGATAGGAACAACAAGGGATGTTGTTTTCAGTTGTCTGCGAGATGCTTTTCATTTGTGACGGTCAAAGACTGTTCAAGGTTGGATTGAAGAAGCCAATAAGCATTAGACAACTTTCCATGAATACCTGGAGGAGGTGGAAAGAGATGAAGACAGTGGATGAATGCAGTGAGAGTGACTCATCTGATGCCGATGAATATTGAATGAAGTGTGATATCAAGTTTCTGTTGATGACGATTTTTACATTTAATAAAAATGTCATTTTCAGACATATCTCGGCAGTTAAGGTCCAGGGACAAAGTAGAAGTAGGTCGAAAGGCTTTGCCCCTCATTGATGTCGCGCACTGTTAATCTGGACCCAAAAGACAATAATTCAACTATTACTTCGGGGTCTTTGGCACTTCGTGACATCGCGTTATGCAGTGTGATCATTGAATGGTGATTACATGACGAGTGACATTTGTTGTTAAAGATGTTATTCATGGATACGAGGTTTGGAGACTCACGCTGTAGCTTGTTCCGTTGATGCCTCTGCGAATAAAACTCATTGAGTAGATGATCTGTCTCCTTAACTACGGTATGATGTTCTCAAGGATGGTACGATAAACCTGGGTCCAAGTCTTTGAGTGACAAAAACCTCTGCTGCTGGTCACACATTGAGCATCGACAGCAAGTAGGATGTGGCCGTCTGAGATGCGGCCTAGTAGTGTGGTGTGAGCCAAACCACATTCGAAAGTGCCGTCACTGATAACCTCACTAAGGCAGAGCTGCGAAAATGACAACATTGGAGACCAAGAACGCCCACGTCATTGAATGAGCGAAGATCCTCTTCTTGATACAGTCAGCTGCACCATTCATCCAGTTCTCCACAGATGCGAGGATCTTTCCTTTGTAAAAGTGAAACGACGCGAAAATTGAATGGTTTCTATGCCGTGAAAGTTTGCTCAACCGAACAGACTACAGTCTGTAAAGGTTTTACGTACGTTTAATTTGCGTATTGCCTGTGCAGACCTCAACGAGAGTGTTTCTTAATCTACTGACGTGCTGCATGGACGTGCATACCGTCCACACCCGCTGTTGCCGTGGTCTCCTGCGTTTTTTTACTAACGTCTAGTACCACTCCTTTCTGTTAACCGTGCAGCTCTGCACTTACGTATGTAGCTTGGACTCCACAGCGGAGTATCAACCATTTGGGGAGAAAACGTATGCTCTAAAGGTTGGTGACTGCCCGAAGAGAAAGAAACCGACGCCCCGTATTCTCATCGTAACAGCCGAGTCCCTCCCTGCTTTCAAAATCCTTTTCTTTCCTCACACATGTACTCAAACGACTTTCTTCCTACTGCTCTTCATTGGAACGTGTGCGTGGCGTGTGTGTTAACCTGCGGCGCTGGAAGAAAGTGTTCGTTAGGTTCACTCACTCACACACGTGAGGGAGAGAGAAAGGCGGGCGGGATTACTGGACGGACCTTGGGAGTCAGCCGGCCGACGCACAAGCGAGCACGGCGTAAGCTCGAATCAATAAGACTCTTATTCGTGCAATAACCTAAGCAGGACAAGTTTCACTTCAGCGTGCATTTGTGTTCTTCATCCCGACGTCGACTGCTCGCTGTGGCTTACACGTGATCAGGATCAGGTAGCTCAAACTAGGTGTGATGTAGTTGCTACCAAGAAAGCATGGGTGTAAGGGGATGAGCTTGAGTGTTGCTCCCCTACGTACACATGTGGCTTCGCCAAGAACCCAACAACTTTTAAATTAATGGAATATACTTCTGCAGTCGCCAGAGAGAAATCAGACGCCCAATGACGAAGATGCCTGTGATCAACTTTCAAAATGGTTCGCCAAAGCAACAGCAACTCTTACAACACCTCTCGCACGCTTCATCAGAGTAACAGCTACAATAATTTGCCCAGAATGCCACACCGCACTTCGCCGAAACCCGCCAGACGCCCTGGACACTCCAGGAGCCACAGTGGTCAGAGCACCTTGCCTCCGTCACCAAGTATCGGGTAAGACCGAGTTCTACTTAAGGCATACCACTCATATGCTCAGCGCCGTACGTTGGGTTCTTTTTTCTTCGTGGACCTATGGCGTGAAGAAATGCAGTCCCTGACGACCGTGAACTCTTGCAAAACAGAGTCCCTTGACACATCCGTCCCCTGAGCAGAAAAATATACCATTATCAATATGTTTAAAAATTACCTGGTGACTGGCACTGGCACTTTCAGACTGTTAGGAATACCGACCATCAAAATTATAGGTATATGAGAGACAAATGTGGGGCATGAAGGAGTGATAATGATAAGATATGTTTACTCTGCACTATTGTCAATGGTTGACTTATTACCAGTACCTGGTTGACTTATTACATGGTACCTGGTGTCGCAGACATTAATGATTGCAAATGCAACAGTTCGTAAGTGCTGAAATTAAGCGGATGGTTCATTTTGTACCCGATACATGCATGAAACTGTGTCCAAAGGCCTAACCTGGAGATAGCGCGAGTACAGATGCCATTTTAAAAAAAATGACGAACAGACTTTAAATTTGGCCTCGTTTTCGTATACAGCGACTGAGCACATCGTACCTGCCCTTGTGAGTCATCTGCAGACTCATGCGGAATCCAATATTCTCACCGGAGATGCAAGAAAGAAAGCCACAACTCTCGATCTTTCATTACATGTTGCCGTCGAGTGAAGCAAATGCCGGAAAAAGTCGATATTCCGAATGTAATCGCATTTAAATGTCGTGTTATACGGACTTTTTTGCCTCTTGCACCTCGTGCCTGAGCACTTGCGACATGCAACCGTCGGCCCACTGAGCAAAGTAGAGCAAGGAGGATTGCAACGAGCAATCAGTTCACGGCGCAGAATTTGGGCGCGTGCGTGCGTAAAGCTCACTTTTTCCTGTGCGTCACACTCGGTGTAACCTACCTGGGCTAGATCTTGATCCAAGGTCAGACTGAGCATACACAGAACCTGAGGAGAGTTGGCGTAGCGCTGAAGGCTCTTTTTTACTACGCAGGAACACATAAAGACCTTGATCCGTACGTTGGCAATTAGCGAAAAAGCCCCCCTTCCCTTAGGCATAAGAAAGCATGCTCGCTCATTGTTCTAACTCAAAGCTAAATCTAAGTACATAGTAATAGTGCGACAGCTTGCTTTCTTTACACATTGAGCGTCTGTCTGTACAGTGAACACATATTCACATACACGCTGAACATCCGTAACGCACAGCATGAACTGTGGAGGAAGGAAACCGTGGGATCGAGGGCATAATCAGAAACTGAAAGCCACACAAATTTGATGGAAAGTCTGAGCGACGATGTATGATGTATCAATCATATTCTGTCTCAAGGGAATCGGAAAATGTGCTGGCAAGAACGTGCAAATACGTGTCTGCGCACACGTTCCGCCCGTGTATGCTTGGCTTGTGGCAGACGAAGGCCAGGAAAATAGACTTTCGCTTGTTCCTTGTTTCACATTAGTGTTTTAAGTTAGTGACGGCCGTGGCAGTTCCACGGCCGCACTGAACCCAGTGCGTACATTTGACCACCATTTAAGGCCGGTTCCCCGCCATACCAGCAGTCATCTACAGATTGAATGGATAACAAGAACCACAGAGTTTGTTGACCTCTAGAGTAGAGTACACCCACGACTCAAGGTCTTGCTCTAGTGAGAGAATTTTTAAACGCTTTTTTGTCTGGAGTGCGCGAAAGTTGTGGGTGATTTCTCAACGAAACGTACTTTAAACAAACTCAGGTAGGGGCTTTGGCCAAAAATCGATTGGAAAGCAAGTTAGTGGTACTTCATTGTCACCCCCGCTGCCCTCTCCAATATGCATGTCATTCTGTCCCCCGTGGTCGGTGTGAAAAGACCTCAGGTATTTATTTATACATCAGGTAGTCCTCTTCCCCGGGCATTTCCGCCAGGCAGTTTTATCATACCATTGCTAAGCCTACATCGCGTATTACAGCATGTTATGACTGGTGTTACCCCCCCCCCCCCCCCTCTAGCCTCATGATAATTTGTGTATTCGTCTGACTGACCCACTTGTAATTCATCCAATTACAGTCCATCCTCTTTTGGCACCTCCTGAATGTTATGTCGCAGTGTGCTTTCACTGGAGGCACCGCGGGCAAGCCTTTAAGCAATGTTGCCATTGTACTACCGAAAGTTCAAAGACCTTCCTCCTGCCCTGCAATGTCGACATTAAAGAGACTGCACTGCCTGTCCCTGCCATGCGTGGGTATTAGGCACTACAGAGGGAAAGGAACTACCCACCCTGCTACTTTTACCCTAGTAGTACCTATCGGAGAGACAGAGAGAAAGACAATTAGTCAACTTTTGACATGAAGTAAAACACAGCATGACTATTGGCAATTTTTGTGCGGCGGGCACAAACACACGCGCCCAGACAGACGTGCCAGGAAAAAAACTGATCTTACAGATTAGCAAAAGTAGGCACAGGTCAATAAACGTACATTAATTATAGGTCCATTAAGCCTGAAAAACGCACACTTCATTTACTCGAAATAAAGCAAAACAGCGGTTCTCTGATGTATGGGTTTATTAGAGTGAGCATATGCAATAAGTCTTGAATTGAAGGTAAGAGCACTGAGTGAATTGGGGCTTCAGGGTAGGTAGCAGGCAGCTTGCTTTCTAATCGTAATTGTTTCGAGGGCAGGTAGCTTACTTAAGTGTGTCCCTATGAGTCCGTGTAAGCTATGACTGAAAAGTTCAAGGACTTGGCTAAATGCGTTGCTTTCACCGATCGACTCTTAACCATCTCTTTAGCATTGGTATTGGGCGCGTTCAATGTGTCAGCGATCTCCTGCTCGTCAAGTTCGATACGACCTTGGAAGAGGCAGAAAACGACGAAAGAGGGAGGCAAAACACAGCGTTGCACGTCCTTGATCCACATTCCCTTTGCCAGATGATCAACCTTGTCCACGAACGTTTTTGAAGTCCGGAAGACACATTTTCCCCGACCAATGTTGACTTACGTTCGCCAGCCGTTAGGCATTAAGAGAGCAACGCTTTCACTCATAGAAGAGGTGATTCCACGAGCATGCGAGTCAGAAATTTTAGTCTGCATTCAAGTTTGCATAGAAAACATGTATGTGGTTTGCATTTGCCGGTCTCCTACGGTACTGTGAGGTGTACGCAGCAAACTTTACGTTCTTGAGAGCGTTATTGCCTTCCTTGCAATCACCTTGGTGTGGCAAGACCCTTTTTTGGCGTTAGTCTCCCCTTCCCCCCCCCCCCCTCCAGCATGTCTCCAAATAAGCGGGGAAAAAAAAGGAGCATTGGTAGAAGCAGAGGCAGAGCAAGAGGGTTGCTGGTGTTTTTGACTGCTGGTGTAACCTCGATACGGCCTCGTATGCCGAGAAGGGGTGGACGGAACAACGTGACCGAACATACAGGGTGCCTGGCAAAAGTTTGCTGTCCATGCATACAGGATCTACGTAGACGTGCGCGTAGGGTGCGCGGTGCAGAGCTGCAAGGAGCACTGGTTGGCCTCACCGGTCAGAAAAACGTCCGCGGTCTGGGACATTCCTCGTCACCCTGTCCCACTTGACACTCCATCCTGTTATGTCAGTAGGGAGGGTGGACGAGGCATTTTCGATCATTGGTCCGTTGACTCTCCGTAGTGACACAACTGAAAATTATGAAGGTGCTCTTGACGCCTCTTGACCTGGGGCGCAGGTTCAGGCGCTTCTCCAAGCACACCCCAAAGCCTAAGAGGAAGGCCAGCCACGTGTCCTCGGCCCCCATGGAGGTTGTAGCCACGGAGACGAAGGTGGATGTCGGAGATGGAACTAGAGAGGAAGAAGAGAAACCCAATAGCGGCGGCGAGACAAAGAACTTCTCGATCGACAGCGGCATTGGAGAAACAGCTACGAGAAGCAAACGCCCCGACAGTCGAAAGACTACGATTTCCACCGGGACCTACAGATTGCACTTGTATGAGCGAAACATTATCCTCCTTCTCTTCACAGCAGATGGACTCTTTACTCATTCCGAGCTAGTGCCAGTTATATGAAAGGATAATTGGGCATTAATTACAAAGATTGTCAACAACTTTGGCAGGCCCGGCAGCGCCAATTCCGTGGTCAATGGGTCCACCAGGTCTGAAGACGAAGGAGGGGGCGGTGGCGAGGGAGACAACATCAATGTGGTAATTCGAGTCAGACCCCTCAACGCCAAGGAAATCAAGAATGACGACGTTAATATCCTACAGTTTCCAGGAGACGGCGGAATTTGGGTGAGTGACCTGTGTGCAGACGTCAACTTCCACATACTTGTGTGAGAACACACACTGTCCTTATGTATTATAAATGCGCTGGACTCGTCTGCGTCGGACAAGTGCGTGCTCGTCGTTGTTTGTTGGCGAGAAATGCCAACGAACAGTTTACTTGCTAACCCACTAATAGCCCTATACGATTTAATGAGATACTGTACTACCTGAGATACCTGAATGCTTTGGCACACATACGCATTAACATAGCAGAGAGAGCGGCCCACGACCTGCATTGCCAGGGGGAATGTGCGAATCAGCTGCCTGCCCTGCACGTAATGTCGTCTGCACCAAAAGTAGCGCAGCACCGATGTAGAGTTTGCTCCTCCTATTATGTACATAATACGCTACTTTTTGTACAACTATAAGTAGACTCTGCCGTGTGCCACATGAACAAACAACGTAGGCAGAATGTGTTCGTTCGGTAGAACGGACATTGATTCAGCTACTTGTTTGGTCAGACATCGATTTGGCAAAGCTTGAGAATTCACTTGAGATCAAAAAGGTCTTGCAAGTGAGGGAAGAAAATTTACCCCAATTGAGTATGGCAGTTGCAATTAGTTCCCGTCGGAAGCACAATTTACTTTAAAAGGGCTAATTTTCATAAGTATATACTTCATACGCAGATTGACGAACAGAAGAGCGACCGCGAGAAACTGAAACCATTCACGTTCAACGTGGTGTTCGAGCCCGAGGCCACTCAGGAGGACGTGTTGGAACACTCGGGTATCAAGCGGCTGGTGGAGATGGCCATCGATGGCTTCTCCACCACTGTATTCTGTTATGGTCAAACGGGATCAGGAAAAACGCACACTCTGACTGGCCCACCACATCTGGTGAGTACTGCCAAGAGTCACCTGTGTTGGCATCGTGTGTCCCAATGAGATGCTGCATTCATAGCTATGTTGTCACACCAGTCACATACATACTTGAACGTTGCAAAGGCTGTTATCGCATCTTGGGTGTGAGGATAGCAATAATAAGACTGAGCTGTCCTGAGAGCAGAAATTGAGAGAATTGGATCAGGCCAACATTTCACGATGAGCGTGCACCAAGTTGTCAGAAACCCAGGGAGCGTTTACACGGACAGACTTCTGTTACGACTTCCACAGTCTGCTCGTGTAATCGCGACTTTGTCCCTCTACATCTTCAAGATTTGAGGGAACGAGACAGCCATTGATCCGTGCGTGTGTGTGCGTGTGTGCATCATCACCAGTTTCATCTCTCCGGAATGCATTTCTAACCGGAACACCTTGTCTTACGAAATTTCATGCTCAGGAGAAGGTGTTGACCGACCGATCCAGAAAAACCAGCTGGGGAAAGGTAGTAAACGTGTCGGATCTTTGCAGTTGGTAGTTTTAGTGCTCTCTCGTGATAAGTAGAAATGACAAACCACCTTCCCCTGTCTGTCACTCCTCTTTATTGTATATTTCACATAACGTACACGCATAAAGCTTTTTACCCTAATGAGCGACATCGTGGCTCCGAATAAGTGCTGCGCTATTCTCTCTTCCTGTATCTACTGTACGTACATGTACATACGTGCTTACTCTTCTAATCAATTATCAGTAGACCTAGAAAAGAAAGAGCTTCACTTGAACCTTTCAGCTGTCATTTCTTGAGCAAAAAACATATCAAATCAAAGACAACAATTGACAAAGGAAAATCACTCAACGATTGTCACACTTAGCTTTCTGAATTACTCGGGACAAATATGAAGCTTGGTTTGGAAATTTTGATTTGGTGCTTTTGAAGGGGTCAAATTTAGCACGCAATCGAATGAAGGCTAACATGTACCCAAATGACGGTGTTGTGCACCAAAAATGTCTAGCTGTACACACGTATGTGCAATTTAATAAACCTAACTGAACCTAACATAGGTTTAACTAACCCATGGTTAGTTAAAACGATTTAACTAACCATGAGCTAATCAAATCGAAGCAAACCCAGCCAAATCTGGTGTGCAGTTAGTCATTTTGATGCGCAAGCAGCCGTTTGCGTGCGCGCTGACGGTTTATGTTGGTGAAAGCCTAGCTACAGCTCACATCCTTCAGATAAGTAGCTATTCATATGGGAGTTGATCGATACGGGAAAGCGAGCCCATAACCCCAAGGGGATGTTCGGACTTTTTTCATCCCGAACTATCTCTAAAGATAGTATTTTCTTTACCATAGGTCAGTCCAAAGCTTCTAATTCATTGCACTTTGAAGTTTCTCTGCTTAGCTGCGGGAAGAGCAATGTCATTGCTCAGGGGTTAGCTGATGACGATCACAGACAGTCTGTAGTGTCAACTCAGCTGACCTTCGGCACTCCGCAGCACTGCTTTCAATGACCACGATGATGGTCGCAAAAGCTGTCTCTACGGAACTGAAAATCGGGCAATTCACTTCTCTCACTGAAACCATTTCAATGCTTCCGCTTGGACTCACCAACGGTAAAGAAAGATTGAAACTTTTCACATTTTTTTGTCCTTTCCGCTCGTTTTGCCAACTTTGTTTCCTAGGTCTAACCATTAGTAGTGAAAGTGTATAACTGTTAATGTCTGCATGTAATTGCTTGAGCAAATTTACTGCATACCTGCAGCCTACTCTATGTGCCTACTGTTGACGTGTGTGTACAGAACGCATACCGTATCTAAAAGCCTTGCAGTATCACTTTCGACTGTGATCTGGGACCCGTGTAAGCGGACCTTCCAATGCTCACTGCCATTGTCATCTCCTTTCTAATCGTTGTTGTTGTTTTACTACTTCGTAACAACAATTTCCTTTCACAGCTGAACCACACTTATTACCTACCTCACCACTTCTTACTACTTACTTTCTTTCAACTAGATACTTTGTCATTGTCTTATTAGATCCCACATGTACTAGAATTCCCTCCCCACAGTTCGTGTACACAGCGCCGTACTTCTAATAGAACTGCCTACTATGAAGAGACGATACCTCGTCCATAATGATGCGCAGCATGCGATTGCTTTACCTGTGTAAATTCGCGCTCTTCACATCCCGCAGTTTCAATCGAAGCGACTGGATCCTGTTCATCCAGACCATGGATTGGTCTTCAGGTCCTTCATCCACATATTCGAAGAGCTCAAGAAACGATCTGAAGACGCCACGTACGTCATTAAGGCTTCTTACCTCGAGATCTACAATGAAAAGGTTAGTCGTGTGTGCCGTAAATTGGTTTTACGCATGTTCAACTCGATCAGTCGATGGAGGAAGAAAGCTTTCGTTGTATGGTAAAGGTATGGTATAGCATAGTCTAGGCTACTATGGTAGCCTGTACTATAGTAGGCTATATAGGTAGGTATATAGTAGGCTTTTCTATAGTAGAGCCTACTATAGTATAGTAGCCTATACTATACCTACTATAGTAAAGTAGCCTATACTATACCTACTATAGTAAAGTAGCCTATACTATACCTACTATAGTAAAGTAGCCTATACTATACCTACT
>JAAUXU010101228.1_pt1 | contig 24216 bp, 29 predicted proteins | sample 7278151 | NCBI WGS metagenome assembly JAAUXU01 (sample SAMN14350113, study PRJNA611818) | marine sediment metagenome | isolation source: surface marine sediment (1.8m) | place: French Polynesia: Moorea | collected 2018-08 | reverse complement strand
GTTGTTGTTGCGCGGCTGGTGTGGCTGGTGCTATCTCTTTCGTTTTTCGTGTGTTCGTTGTTTGCGTTTTCTGTTTTGGGGGTGGGGGGTTGGTTGTTTGGTTGGTGTTGTCTTTTTTGATTGCCCCCCCCCCCCCCCCCCCCCCCCCACACACACACATATACATTTAAGACCCGCCGGAATTGTTTGAGCGAGCCATTTTAACGAAATTACAGTTGCTTGTTGTCGTACTGGTGCTGCCGTGTATACCATAAGGTCCATGCTCATCCTTAAGCCATCAATCTGGTTCACCTGGACGCCCACGCCACCCCCCACGCTTGTTTCAGCATCAGTTTAAAAGCATCAGCGACCCAGTTTTACTTCGATTATTACTTGGCCTCTCTGCCGCCTATACCACAATCTGCATAACAATCCAGCTTTTAATCCCTTGAAAGTCCTCTTCAAAGCGTTGTCATTGAGCTGGGACTAAATATTTTCTGTTGCTTCTTCAGGCCACGAGATGAGTGACTGCACAGGTGCACCAAAGCCGCAGGATGGAGTTAATCCCAATACTGATGACGAGCCGACTTTTGGAGATGAGGTCCAATACATCTGGGTACGGTTGTCAGTCCTAAGGGAATACCTGAGGAGGGACTTGCAGATGCCTAACTTGCCATTCCCCTACGACTTTGAACGAGCCGTTGATGACTGGGTAAGATTCAGTGAACCAAGTGAACCTGGATTATTCCCTTTCATATACCGTTGTTCACTTTCTTCCAGGTCTTCATGTGCTTCTTTGTTGGCAATGACTTCTTGCCTCATTTGCCCAGTCTGGAGATCAGGGAAAATGCCATAGACAGACTCATTAAACTGTACAAGGACGCAGTCTACAGCACCAGGGTGAGTCCGACTTGATTGTCATGCTCGTCTGTGGGTAGACATCAGCATGGATTGCAAATTGTCACATGTTGGTGTCAATGTGCAGATTGTCAATTCCACGTGACTGGCCTCGTGATCAATGCATATAAAGGAATAGCAGTGGAAGCAGTGGAAATGCATTTCCTTCCTGCTGTCGGGACTTTTAAGCCTAGCTTTCATCCCACAAGGAGTTTTTGTGTGGCTTCAGTCATGGCCTCGCCGAGCCGATCACTCACAAGCATTAATGCTGTCAGTGCCAGGTGAGAGTTCAGAGCATAAGGGGGAAAACACACCTTAAGTAAAGTGATTAAGGAGTTGTGAAGATGGCAGGCAAGAGACGTGTGAGTGATCACTTAAGTCCCGATGGTGTGATCATTGGGTCAGATTTCCGGATCATTGGGAAGAGGATCGGGGCTGGAAACTTCGGTGAAGTGCGGATTGGGGAAAACAAGACAACTGGTCAAAAAGTGGCTGTCAAGATTGAGAGAGAGGCAGATATGCGGGGAGCCAGGAAAGTGCCGGAAACAAGAGAGAGAGAGAGAGAGAGATGATTATAAATTGTTGCTCCAATTGTTTGTTTTATACCGGAAAAGTCTGCAGTAGAACTTCGACTGCGTCAACTCGGTTAGTCTGGGCCAAAAACTTGAATTACCGGTAGTTGAGGTTTGTGGACTGTTGAGGAAAGAAAAAAAACATGGAGTAGCGAAAAAGAGACATTAGGTCAAAGCTAACTAGGAAATACGTTTAATAATTTCATCAGGGTCTGCAAGGTTAGAATTTTGGGGCAAAGATGTACGTATGAGAATGCAGTCCATGATTCAGTGCTCTTGCTGTCATGCCACTTGAACCCCTGGCTCTCATGCACCTTGCCAAAGATACGACAGGAAGATGTGCAAGAGGTATAAGAGCAAGAGATGCGAGAGTGAGGGGTGCAAGAGGTTAGAGGGACTGGACTGGACTGTTTGCCACATGCCTCTACCCCTTTCCTCGAACCACTGAGCTCGCAGTCGCATAATACTGAGGATAGTTTGTGGAGCAAAAAACAGTAAGCATTGAAATGAAGACAGAGTCGAAGTTTGCTGACTGCGGATGGTGACAAAGTCGAGGTTCCACTGCATGGTGCACATGACAGTTTCTTATGCTGCATGTGTGGCAGGTACAATGAGTGCCCCTAACCAACCCCTGATATATGTCTTTGTTTTAAGGCTTTAGGGAGTAATGTCAAACGTCTCTCTCACTCTCTGTCTTGTCTCTCTGTGTCCAAAGTTCTAATGTACGCTTACGCCACGAATATGAGATGCTGCGCGAGGTCTACCGGGGTTTTCCGCTGGGTCACAAAATCAATGGCCTGCCCAAACTCCACTTCTTTGGTCGCTGTGGCCGCGCTGATTGTCTCGTGATGGAGCTGCTAGGGGCCAGTCTGGAAGACCTCTTTGAGATGCTGAACAAACAGTTCAGTCTCAAGACAGTCATCATGATGGCGTTTCAACTGCTTGACCGTGTTGAGACTGTGCACAGCAAAGGACTCATATACAGAGATGTCAAGCCTGAAAATTTCCTGCTGGGTCGCGGTAAGGAATCCAATGTCATCCACCTGGTGGACTTTGGCCTGGCCACCTTCTACAGAGATCCCTTGACTGGGAAACACTTGCCCTATAGGGATGTTAAGACAATGACAGGCACCGCTCGTTATATGAGCATCCACAGTCATCTGGGCAAACTGCAGAGTAGGCGAGATGACCTGGAGAGTGTGGGATATGTACTTGTGTACTTTGCTAAGGGCAGACTGCCTTGGCAAAGGCTGCATAGCACAAGCCTCAGGGATAAGTACAGAAAGATTCGCACCATGAAGCAGAAGCTATCTGCAGCAATGTTGTGTGATGGCCTTCCTGACCAGTTCAGGACCTACTTTGAGTATGTAAAAAAGTTGGACTTCGCAGAAGATCCTGATTACGAGTATTTGAAGGAGTTGTTTCATGCACTGTTTGAGAAGAAAGGGTACTCATACGATGAGGCTCGATTTGATTGGGCCACCATGACTTTGCCACCAGACATAAAAAAATTCAACAGAGCTGCGAAGAATGATGGAGGCAGTGCAGTCAGCTCCGTGGACACAGAGAACACCAGCCATGTGTTTGACAATGACAAAAGTCACATCAGCAGAAAAGAAGACGATGTTGCTGAGGACAGAGAAACTTCTGATCAATTGGCAGATCTCCACCAAATCAGAAATCAGACCCTTGCAATGGGAGCCCTAGCCTATTCCAAGTTGATTGTGAATAGCATGAGTGTGAGCAACAGTGACGGAGATCTGACTAACGCTGGTTTGTCATCCACCAATCCGGTCACATGGCAACCTGAAGGTATCAATAAAAGCCAGGGCTACTTCAGCGACTCTGAGGTTGGCACTGAAAAAGTTATTGCAGCCACCTCTTCTGCCAAGAGTTTGATGCCTTCTCAGAGAGACGTTGTCCGTCCAGATGGAAGCCATGACTATGTGGAAGAGAAGGCTGAAGACAAACGTCCAGTTACACCATCCTTGCCTGACAGCCGCAGGTGCCACTGCACAGAGGCGTGTTTCACTGAGGAGAGGGTCTCGTTTCTGTGCTTCACATGGAACAAGAGAAAGAGGGATGTGACTTATCATGACCACAGAAAAGGAGTTTGCCAGGTTCACAGGCAGGGAGGAGACTAAAGCCTACTTGCACTTTAAAATTCCTTTCACCGAACGCATTGAATAACTGTAAATAAGTGCAGTAGTGCATGATGTGAGGAGATAATTATGTGAAGAGCACATCCGTTGATGTTTGCAGATTTACTGATGTTAACACGTATTAGTGTTTTTCTAGTATGGCATCTTAGCGCATTGCATCATCATTCTTGTGGTAGCATAGGTATCTAATATGTATTAAATAACTGAACATTGATGAAATGAATCAAAATCATGCATTGATCAGTGTTATCTTGAGTCTTATTCAAATTGTAATTTCAAATCATGAGCCCTACTAGGGAAATCACAACAAAAATATGATTCAGGACTGGTCCATTTAACTGTTGAATCTCAATCGAATTTGGTTCATGAAAGATCTTTAATTCAGGGCTTTCTGACTGACAGTGGCATTGTCAACCCAGAACGAGTACAACTCATCATGGTTGAGCTGGGCAAGGTGGAAGATCAGATTTTTAAAGACCGCCAGCGCAGAGATCTCGAGTTCAAGGAGAGGAACAAGGCCAAGAGAAGACGTGACAGGATCGAGTCGGACCGAGCCCCTAAGTGGGTGCCTCAGGGTCAGTTTGCACCGCAGGTAAAACGTGCTCTCCGCCATGTCCGTGAGTGTCGGGAAATATAGCTTCGCCAATGTTTAGGCCCTGGGAGGTCGCGGTGGGGTGGAGGCCGTTCAGAACGCCAGGCAACAGGCTTACGACATGCGCAGACAAGGAATGACGGCGAACGAGGACGCTGCCAGGTCCATGAAGGAAATGCTGAAAAAGGGTCAAGGTACGTAGAACACACTGCAGTACTTTTCTGTACCTCCATTTGTTACAACGTTGGATTGTTATTAGATCTTCCCGGACCGTCTGTAGCAGGACAGAAGCGTCGACATGACCGCGATGATTCGGACTCCGAGGAAGAGCCACCGGACGAGGTTCGTCTCTACGAGGACGGCTTTAAGGACCGATATTATGAGTCGAAGTTTGGCGTTCTACCAAGAGACACTGACTTCCGGCATCGAGTGGCCAAGGAGTACACCATTGGGCTGTGCTGGGTGCTTAGATACTACTACCAGGTAAGCAGGAATCCCAACAACATCCGTGAACAAGCGAGTGACTTGGATATCAACGTCAAGTTGCACTTCTGCATGAAGCCACGCACTGAAACTTCATCTTCAGGACATGCACGCATAACGAAATCTGGTTCAGATGTGTTAATGACGACACAAGCGCCATCAAATAGTGTCAGATCAAACGTTCCACCTAAGCTCTCAAAAACTAGACAATGCAAAGGAGAATTTTGCAATTATTTTGTAAAATACGAATCTTTCTTGGCCCTGAAATCGCACTTACTGGAATTGAGCGTTGATCGAAAGATTTTCCCCATATAAGCACGCCCACACATGTTGGTATCGTGCGTCCCAGAAGAAATGCCTGTTTTTCAAGAGCACGGGTAATAACTATTTTCTTGCGGCACACGATCCGTGTGTGCTACAGAAGTCGATTGCAAGTAAGAAAGGATCAATGACTTTAAGCAATTGTGTCAAGTGATGGCTTAGTTGTCATAGCAGCGGTTTGTTTTTCTCTCTGTTCTGTGTAATCTTTGCTGCTACCGCCCACGTAAGGTGAGTGGGAAAGCCCCAAGTTTGCATCGTTTACAGGTAATGCAAAGTCCACGCTTTTTTGCTCACAGGGTTGTTGCTCGTGGAAATGGTATTTTCCCTATCACTACGCACCATTCGCCTCGGACTTTGCCGGTATCTCCGACCTCAACGTCTCTTTCGAGAGCGGCACGAAGCCGTTCAACCCGCTGGAACAGTTGATGGGCGTCTTTCCGGCGGCCTCGAGATCTCACGTGCCACAGCCCTGGGCGGAGCTGATGATAGACCCGGAAGGATCCATAATCGATTTTTACCCGGAGGACTTCAAGATCGATCTCAACGGGAAGAAGTACGCATGGCAGGGGGTGGCGCTACTGCCCTTCGTCGACGAAGCGAGGTGAGCTAGTGTCTTCAGAAGGATGTCCCGAGTACCATCGTCGAACGCGGTTCTGTAGTCGTTATTCGTTCGGATTGACAGATTGAAGGCTGCTTTGACGTCGGTGTATCCCTTGCTTACGTCGGAGGAGATTCGCCGCAATGGACGGGGAGATGACCGCTTGTACGTGCGGGAGGGACATCGTGGTCACGGCCTCCTCCGGGCAATCTACGCCGAAAATTTCGACCGAAACCAGGAGATCCAGCTGGACGGGAAGCTCTTTGCTGGCATGAGGGGTCGAGTGCTGCATAGTAGCGAATGCGTGGACCCCGACGGGTAAGAAGGAGACCATTTCAACAGGGAGAACTACTATGGGTTAGCAGAACACATTCTTTTCTTCTTAGGTGTTATGACACTCCAGTGAAGAACTTCCCCACGGTGACCGCCAATCGAGTCGTTTGCGTTCGATTCAGGGACCCCAAGTAAGTCCCTGTGTTTGTTGCGCAACCTCTGGGCGTATACTATGAGTACAGGAGCGACTACGGCTTGTTCCTGTACTCCAGAGGGCGCATCGATCCGACTTGCAAGGGTGGGACAGGCTTTTATCGGCCACTGAGCTATGTCGCCCACTTGCGGCTGCGTGCAATCTAAATCATTCTTCAGACATTCCCGAATGTATCGTCCATTACCTCTCTGTCCCAAGTGGACGGCATAAGGGAGTCTTACTGTGCATGAATATGTTTCTCAAAAAGCTTTATGTTATATACGTCATGCATTTAATGATCTTTCTACCCATAATCACGGGTTTGTGATCATTATCGCTTCGCAGGTACTCTGAAGATTTCATCTTTCCCGCCAAACGCTTGCCTGGCGCGGAGGATCCCCCCAATGTCCTTCGACCTCAAGATCTTGCCGTTCGCGGCGGTTATCGAGGCAGGGGACGTGGCGGCGAGCCTTGGCGTCCTCGCATGGGCTTTGGCGAACGCAGGGATCAAGCTTCGCTTGGATCAGCCGGTCACAGGATGGTTGGACACTATGCCGCCATCCCACCTCCGGCCTCAGTCCATACACAGTTCATGCCGCAGAGAGAGAGGGGAGGTAGAGGTTACCATAGAGGTGGTGGCGGCGGCGGTGGCGGCGGCGGCGGCGGCGGACGCGGTGGTGGTGGTGGTAGTGGTGGTCACTGGGGAAGAGGCGGCGGCCAACAGTACAATCAAGGCTACGGCGGCAATCGGGGTTATGACGATCCACGTAACACACGCCGAGGTGGATACCAGAGGAGCAATTACAGAGGTGGCTACGGCGGAGGCGGGAGATCCGGTGGCTACAACCAAGGCAACCGCGGAGGACACAGTTACGGCGGCGGCGGCGGAGGTGGTGGTGGCGGAGGTGGATATTATACCTCCGGTTACCAGGGGCGGCGGAATTGAGGCAGCTGGACAGCAACAGAAACGATGCTCTGGTTGGTGTTGTACCGTGCATAGAGTAAAACTGAGTAGCTTGTAGTATATATGGCTGTGACTCATATATATACTCGTTGCCTCGCAAGACATCGCATTGCCTACGTTTATGTGCTTACTTGTCTTAAAAACACAAACAACAAAAAAGTAAGTTGTTTTTACGTCTTTTTTCAGACGATTCATGTATGAAGTGTAGTATTGTAATTTTATTACAACATTGAGCATAAAAATAAAGATGAAGTGTACCTTGAGCGTGTTGAAATGCGTCTTAGCAGTGTATTTCGCATAAGAAACAGATAAATGTCAAGAGGTCATTTGTATGACAGCGCAAGTTGTGTTTAAGTATGTGCAATACAATCATACTACTGTAGAAAGCGACTTAAAGAGCTACAAAGTCTTCGATGGGGAAGAGATTTGCTTTTGTTTTTACGGTTTTTTTTATCTCTTTTGCTATTAACACTTACGGCTATAGGAAAGTAATCTGGCGATGAGACCTTGCTTCTCATGACATAATCGAAATACATCTTGTGTAGGTGGGTACGTAGATATCAGGACAAAGATTAGTATGGCTGATGGGCAATGTCTCGTCACCGATCTTCCCCCCTCCCAATCTCTCCCTCCTCAGGGATCCTCTAGCCGTTGCCGGGGGATCGAAGCTGGTTGTCGCCATTCGCCAAGCTTCCGTCCAGCACATCAAAGTTCAGGCCGCGCTGCGGGTTGTTGGCTGCAATGGAAGGTATCTGGTGGATGACAGCAGCAGCAACAACGCCAACAACAACGGTTTAAAGCCGTGTACTGACCCGAGTTGAAGAGCAGCACCCCCTGTTGAGGCGTGAGGTCCACGGGCTCGTTGCACAGCTTTCCGCCCTGTCCCGCGTTGCAGCGGCACGTGTACGGACGATTGTCCTCGCACACGTTGGTGACGCATCCGGGGTATGGCACGCACTCGTCACAGTTGACACCCTGTCATGTGCATCACATGAAAAACTAGGTACATGCTAAGCTTGTGTACGAGTTGTACGAATAAATCCTCTCACTCTCCAGCCGGCTCTACACCAGCACTCTCCGGGCACGTGGCAGAACCCGGTCAGGTTGTGGCATCCCTGCTGACAGATCGGCCGTTCGCAGAAGTCCCCGTAGTAGCCCTGGTCACAGAGGCACTCCATGGGCTTGGTGCAGTGGCCATGCTCGCAGCCGGGCGACAGCTGGCAGATGGAGCAGTCGGGGCCGCTCCAGCCTGGATGACAACTGAGCAGAGTCGCATTTTTAATGCACTGAGCATTTGTACGAAAATGACGTAAGGCGCTAGAAGTTACAGATGCAGTGTGAGTGGGCCTAAACGCTAAAAGGAGCAATTGTTGCATTTTGTCTGACTCACAGTGTAGGAAAATTAAGTACGCTACTGTTTTTCTTTGGCTTCTTCGAGTGTTTTGCTCCTTTCTGCCCAAAATGAATCGTTGAGTTTCACTACTTAGAGAGATGCTGATTTACAAATATTTCTATAAGAAAAGGCACAGAGGGACCCAGTTAAAATGCCATCGTCGTGAACGGATGACATTGGCATGTCAAGGATTTTCGACATAAGGGATTTTTGCCAATAGGTCGGACCTCGATGAGGTTTATGCTCGAAATGAAACTAAATTTGATCAAGGTAGAACGCTATTCAATGTTGAGATACGTTTTTTGTACCTGGAAGAATATTTAAAAAAGGAAAATGGATGATTTTTTTGCCCTCGTTAGGCCTTGTACTGAGAAACTTGAATTTGGTAATTTTTCTTTAAAAGGAGTCATACAGCTCCATATTGTTTGATCAAGTCTGGTTTGTTCTTGAGTGCATCAATGAAATACTATTAAAAACTACTAGCATATAACAATGTTCAGAACATTCATGATTTTATGGAGTCGTAAACGGTTTTGGGTACCCTGAATGGTCTCTTTCGTATACTAAAAATTTGGGATCCGTGAAAATTGGCGTTTGGGTCAATTTTGTATCATGGTACGTTTCTGTCATAGCACGCGTTATATGTCATAGATTGCTTACTTGCACTCGTAGGGCTTCGAACAAGTTCCGTGAATGCATCCTTCCTTGCAGATGGCTGAAGAGAAATAATTGCAGATTGTGAGTCTAAGCAGAACCATTGATATGAGGTCCGGAGTCACGGATGCCAACTGGCATCCCGTTGGCTCGGGAGCTGCCAAGATGGCATTTTGGCATTTTTGCTTCTATGATGGCATGCAAAAAATGAAGGGCTGTGTGGAGAGATTCGAGGTACTGTTGCACCTATAAACTTGCCCATGAAGCTCACAAAGTGAGTCACAACACAGGAAGAACAGTGTGTGTAAAGCATGAAAACAGTAAACTTTGGATAGACACAGCTTTTAGGCAGTTCGACTGAAGAACGACCGCAGTTTGTGTTTCTCATATCCTCATTGAGCATCATATAAGAGTCAAAAATGAAGTTTTAAACTTTTCACTTGAGTGTGTTTGTAACGAAATAAAGCTCTTGATGTCTTTCAATTCCAAAATTGTGATTTTCCGAAGTCTGTCGTACCATTACGTGAAAAGGAATGACTTTCCACAGAAAGTGTGGGCGGCTGGGCCATTGTGTATCTCGTTGATTCATCTCTATGCATGAAGGTATTATTTTTAGGTACATTATGTACGCATGATATAGTGATGTGTGTATTACGTAGGACGTATGTTTGTACATCCGTCAAAAACATCCGTCTATATCGATATAATCAAAAGCATCAAGCTTTTTGTAGGTACTTCACAATAGTTCCTGTAGCTCATACCGATGACCATCTACATTCACACATGTAACATAAATAACTACACAATACTGTATACGACCGTGATAAAAGGACAAACATGAGACTCACGTTTATCACAAAAGAGTCCGGTCCACCCATGGTCGCAGTTGCATTCGAAAGGCCTCGTGCACCCGCCGTTCACGCACCCGGGGAGGCACACGCACTGATCGCATCCGGCCCCCTGGTTATTGTTGAGAGACACGAAGATCAATATATCACAATGCTCTTACTCTGCCCTCATGTTTACCTGCCAGCCGATCTCGCACGTGCAAGTGTTGGGCTTCGTGCAGTTGCCGTGCGCGCAGTGGGGGATGCAGTCCGGCTCCTGGCAATAGGTTGACTCGTCGCGCCACCCAGGCAGACAGAGTAAGGTGCCGTCGTGAGTGCAGATGTAGTGCCCATTGTGCTGCAAGAACAGAGTCCAGAGGTACAACCAGACGAGGGAGACAAACAAAAGAGGGTTACTTTCAAGACTGAGGGAAGACAAGCAGTCTTGAACCAGGGCAGGATGAGTGAAAAGGTGTCTCTGCCCTCAGACGCAGTGAGGAAGACGGTGGCAGCGGCCAGAAAGAGCAACCAAGGGATGTTGCCGGATTGCATGGCAGCGAGCTGGAAAACAAACGAAAGAACTCTTGAGTTATTCTTCGGGTCTTCTCACTCCAGAGCATAAGCATGGGGTGGCCGAAAAATTGTCTGGCCCGATTTGAGGCTGTCGGCTTGGGCCGAGGTCGCCAGCCTCGCTGTACTTAAATGTCACGAATTGCAGAGCTTGTGCATAGCTCCAACGCAGGTTGGAGGCCGTGAGGACCTCCCTGGCGATGCAGTAGGAATTAGAAGCTGTTTGGGATTCGTGCAAGGCCCTTTAATGGGCATATGGATCCAGCGTCTCCTCAAGGCCAAAGAAAGTCACTTTGACTGACTCAGGTTTCGACACTTTTGTGCGATCTCCCTTGCGTGACTGACGACATTTGTCGAAAGGTGCTGCCAGATGAGACCATCAGCCACCCTGTCTCTTTAAGTCGGATTACTCCACCTACCTGGTCTGCTGCCTGATGGCGAATCGCGAGACCAAGGCCAGCGCCTCGGCCTTTTTATAGACAGCCAGACTTTGGCCGAGTGACTGGAGCTGGGCAGGGAGTCCCAATTAAAGCTGGCCTCGACCCCCAAAGGGATGATCACGCCGTTTAGGGGCTTCAGTAAAAAAGCTTAAACTTTTCTTGCTGACTAAAACGATTTCACTGAAAGTGTCACAAAATACGAGAACCTTGACAATTTTTTGCCGACCGTCGAGACGACGTCGACGACCGTCTTGGCCTTGAATTGCTCCTGCTGCGCTGTGGTCTTCTTGTAGGACTATGTCAAAAATTGCGTATGTAGTTTTGTAAAAGGTGGGTCAGACTTCTTTGCGCTTTTTACCTGCAACTTTTGCACACACAACTGAGTGCCTTTTTTATCCGAAAGAAGTGCAGATATTTGGCAGAGACAAGAGCTGCGCCGATTGCTCAAGGTTTCATTGATTGCGAAAGCACGTTTTTATGTGTTAGAGGACCATCTGGGCCTTGTCAAGGCTCGAGGCATCCAGAGTATCAAAAATCATTGACCGTGTGTCTTAAGTGCAAAGTGTTGCATGACTGTGTGTTTGTACCCGTACACGGTACTGAAGATCGACATAGCGAATGAGAAACCCGCGGACCAATTCCAGCACATTCAAAGGTCCAATGTTTGCACAATCACATGACCATATTTCCCGAAAAGACGGAGTTACCAAGCTACGTTGCCACTGTCTTTGGGATATCTGAGGACCATGGAAATCTGAGCCATCCTTGGAGGGTGCGTTTTCAAAAAATGACTGATAACTTAATAAATAGTAACTTGTCAAGTATGCACTCAGACTTGCTGTCAGCAGTGGCAGTAGGACAAGGAGTCCCGAGCTTGGCCCGCCTTATCAGACTGGCTGTGAAGAATATCAGATATGTATATATACTGCATAGTCAAAATATACACAAGTGTGCGAGTCGTTGCAATTCTGGGGAAGATTTATGAGAACGAGAGGTCCCTCGGATGCGCCTACTAAATAATGAGCTATTAGTGTTCGGGCAGCCTTGGGAAGGTTACTTTATGCCCCACCCCGTGAATATATCCCGTGACGTATAGAAGGAAGGGAGAGTTGCTGGCCCGGAATAACACGACCATGCCCGGTGATCGTGGCTGATCAGTCACGAGCATCCAGGCCTGGCATAAAAGGGGCTCCTCGTGGAGCAGAAGCATCTTTCCAACCTCTCCAATCCCGAAGATCCACAAGCTGCAGCCAAGCGCTGGCACACTTGGAAGCAGCCGAAGAAGGATCTGATCTGCCAGAGCAAGACTACTCGGTGCATGGTTATCAGTGACCTCATGAAGTGTGCTCGCAATAAACGCTCTTCCACAGCGCCTCGGCTCAAGTTCCTTACTGTCACTCCGCTACAGTGCCGACGTAGCGGTTTTAAGTGAGTTTGGTAGCCTTCAGTAGTGATTGATGCGTAAAGAAGTGCCTCTCGCCAAATGCTGCCTCAGACGTTAAATCAGCAATGACATTAGCACAGGCAACATTTGTGGTTTCAGGCGAGTCTATGACTGGCAGCGATGAGTATATCTCCCTTAATGGCGGTAATTTTGCTCAACTGTAAACATAAAGCACCTAAAGCACTGCAACGGCAGTGTAATAACCATCTCCATAGGTCTGAAACCTCATTAAAAGCAATATTCATTATATATTTAATTATTTTATGAAACTTCTTCAATATTCGTCATAAATTAAGTTTGTCTTCCTATCATTTCGGGGGTAAAAAGTCAGTCCATTTTTATGACAAAACATCTCTGTGCAATTGACAGTGGTGGCCCTACCCTCCTCCCGGGAAGAGGCCCGGAGGGAGGGGGCCGGACTCATGTCTGACCGTAATACGGAATGATTTGTCAGCGTGTTCCATTAGAAAGATATAGGAGCTGAAATGCTTGTGTGCAACACATCTGACTGGACTAGAATTAGTCCATGTACATATGCTGACAAGTCAAGTCCAGCTGAACTTCGTCTGAGTCCAGCTTTGCAGCCTCTGTGCTTCGTCATGGTGTCACTTTGAGTGGGCGCGTCGATCGAGGCTGCGGAGGACACAAACAGCTCGATTGAGTCGTCCACCATCGGACTTGAAGTGGTCCGGAGCTTCAGCTGTGCGTTGGTGGCGACGCTCATATACACTCAGGGTTCTCTCGGCGTTGTCAAGGCCATCCACCATTTTATCCCTTCTGCAGGAAACACTGATAGCCTTACGTATCAGTCATTAGAATCTGGGATTGTGATCTTTGGGATAGGTAGCAACAACCAGGAAGTGGGGCAAAAATGACGGTCATGAACCTCCAATAAATAACTCTTCACGATTAGTGAATGATGACATGTCTAAAAAACATGGGGCAAGTATAAAGGGAAAAAAATCTTTAAAGTGAGGATTTTATGCTTCACGGCTGTTAGCTCCAATTACAATGGGGTGGAGTTCGTGCGTAGTGTGAGGTAAAAGAATAAGAACTCAGTCGCAGAAAGCGAATTTTGCTAAGCAAGCAGTTTTTTATAGCTTACAAGGCCGTAACTGACTGAAGGGGCCTCACTAAGAGGACGTCCATGTACAAAGCATCGAATTCAAGCAAAGGAGTTCTGCTTTTTTGAAATATAGGATAAGATTTCAGCTCCTTCTACCCACCCAACTGCAAGGTGAGTCATATCCATGAGGTCGACGTGTATCAATACACAAGTGTGTGAATAATACAGTTAACATAGAAAAATTAACAGACATGTTCCTGCTGCTGCTTTCGGCCTTGTGCCTGCCGCTGCTCGAATCAGTGGACAGCCAGATCCACGGCTACGGAGGGTCTCGATTCGGGCTGCCCAGTCTGCTGGTCCCCAGCCGCTGCCAGGCCGACGTCCTGTACGAGCAGTTGAACTACATCTGCGTGAACAACGAGATCCAGTGCCTGCTGGGGTGGAAAGTAGGGGCAATGCGAGCAACTGCGACACTATAGCGAAGAAAGCTGCTGTTTTCTCTTTGTCCAGAACCCCGACAACTATTGTCGCGACCCCATCTGCCCGGAGGGCTGCGACGAGAAGCGCGGCGTGTGCCTGAAGCCCAACGTGTGTCACTGCAGAGCGGGATACTACGGACACGGATGCCAGGGAACAGTTTCATCAGCGAGTCGATTCACACTCTGGTACACTACATTGGAAATCATATCACTGGGGAAAACTTTCGTATAGTGCACTTCGCCTATAAGACCACGAGGGAAAGTTAGTTGGGATTGAAATGTAGGACAATTCGCCGGTGAATTGCTCCTATTCGTGCACAATTTAACTGGCGTGTAGAGGGCTCGACAACTACTCGATGCCTTAGAGCGACGACAAAAAAATCGAAGAAGATCGGCTATTTCTCGAAAATTTCTAAAAGAAACTGACCAAGTTTGACAAACTAATATTCATTGGAGGAGTTAGTTATATGTATTAAAGGCACAGCTCCAGGGTGCAGGGGTTGCTTATATTAGAGGGTTGCTTTTGCTAGAGGAAATACAGTCGAAGCAACATCAAGTACCACAACTTGATCTGTTGAAGACTTTTATACTAACGTGACTCTGTCCTGTGGCTGTAGGAGCAATAACGCTCGGAACATTAATACGCAGTTGATTCATAGAATGGGTGCTTTGGGAATCGCAAGAACTGACCTGATGATGCTCCTAAGCTTTGAGGGGGGGATTGTTATCAAAAGACTGCTTTAAGGGTGATGCAAAACTCACTTAGTCATCGCTTCGTGTCATCATATTTGGTGTTGGCCTCTATAGCGAGTTGTGTAGCATTCAACTGTCTTTTTAGCTTCAGTCGCCATTCATTGAATTGAAAGCAAAAGACTTTGATAGGGAACTTTGACGTGGTGACGTTGAGACAGGCTCAACATCATCAAGAGCAATATGGGCAAAGAGCGAAGGCTCTTGACCAGTGAAGATGTTGAGGACTTTGCATAATTCGACTAGGCGGAAAAGGGTCAATTTTGAAATTTGATTGAGTGTACTTAAGGTTTGTAAAGCAGGCAAATGCTTTTTCAAGATTGTCTTTAGCTGTGCCCAACACAGTTTAAGTTTATTACGTAAGGTTAACTTCAGTTCCACTAGCGGAGAATCAGACGAAATCTATTTTCTGTTAGGTAACCGTACGGCTTGAGTCGTCGAGTATATCACACAACGGGCCAACCACAGCAGGTGTTATTACAGGTTGATTATTGTGGATTTTTGAAGCCTGTTTGAACTTATGTTTTGAAGCTTTAAAGGCTATGGGGCACAACCAAGTCTTAACCTGACATGTGGTGACAACTTGTGAATGTTCATGGGGAATCCATGGATTTTTTCTAGTGACTGGGCAGTCCTGGGTGTCGTTTCCTTTAAAGGGCCTGCCCGGTTACCTCGGAAACCAGACTTGCATTAAACTGTCTGGTTTGAACCGTAGACTGTGGTCTCCAAGCACACAAAGCTTCATAAGCGGAATGACAGGAGTATGGACTCAAACTTAGGTACCAGAAAATGCCCCCCCAATTTTGATGTTGGGTGTTTGAAATAGGCAAAATATCTGAAGTGGGAGCATCTGAAGGAGATCCTGGTCAAGGGGCATCCAGCCCAAGAGTGTGGATCTTGCTCCTGCCGACTTCCTGATCTTAGAGAGGGCAAGACCAAGGATGACGAAGAGTAGAATGCATGGAGATGGAGATTTTCCAGTCCAAGTCCGTGTCTGGCTGCAACTCTTGGCCCCAGGGGTGCATTGACAGAGAGGGAGAAAGACTGGGATTGCAACTGCTATCATTTCGCTACAACACAGACTCGTCATCTCAGAGTAAATACACCTCATACGTTTAACTGTGGAGAAATATTTAAAACGATAGGCAGTGAGACTTGCGCCATGAAACTGTTCCACCGCAACAGAATTGTGTCCCTCTGCCTGGATGTGTCCACGGCAATTGCAAAAGCCAGGCCTACGAATGCATTTGCGAGCCAGGATGGAGGGGAATATTCTGCAGTGAAGGTGAGCAAAGCACTCATCTTAGGAGCAGAGATTCAGTAGCAATCTAACGGATTCGCCACATTTCTAGCAATCTGCAAGGAAGGTTGTAACAGGACCACTGGTTTCTGTGACACTCCTGGCCAATGCAGGTAGTGCAATAATGCTGTCCACTTCTTGAGCCTTTTCTCACCCGTGACCTCGACTGCAGCTGCCACATCGGGTACACGGGCGACACCTGTAACGATTGCCAAGCCCTGCCCGGCTGCGTGAACGGTTACTGCACGAGGCCGTTGGAGTGCCTCTGCCACGAAGGCTGGGAGGGAGAGTTTTGCGACCGAGCCATCTGCAAGAAAGGCTGCCACTACGGCGAGTGCGCCCACGTGAGTTCCATTTCAGCCTTGCCATGCACGTGGTGACGAGGTAACATGCTGTGCAACGTCCACTACCAGGAGCCCGGCAAGTGCTACTGCCTGAATGGGTACCAGGGTGAACTCTGCGATCAGTGCAGGTGCTATCCGGGCTGTCTCCATGGCACCTGTCACGAGCCCTGGACGTGCGACTGCGAGCCCGGCTGGACGGGCATCAAGTGTGACCGCCCGGCCCGCAAGCACTCTGTCAGCACCGGTAGGTCGTGAGGAGGAAAAGCGTATGAAAGTATTTTTCCCCTCTTGGTTGCTGAAGCATCCATTTCCTCCCTTCATCTTGCAGTGACTTTCTTGATCTTTTGTGTAATTTTTCTGCCCCCTAAACCCTTTACATACTGCAAAATCTCCATATTACGTTGAACTAGCAGTTAGGCGCTACTGACTTCTCTGGGTAGGCAGAGTGGCAAAAATATAAAGCGCTATTTGTGTGTCTGTCTGTCTGTATCTCCCGCATCCAAACTTACCATCCACACACGTGCTTATGGTCGCCCCAGAAGTCGTCGCTCGTCCTCACCCCCACTCTCGCCATCCCCTTCACCGTTGGGGCAGTCCATGGCACAACATGCGTAGCTCGCGGAGACGCACGTGCACACGGCCGTCGCCTTTTCATTGACACTGAATGAACAAAAAATATACAAAACGGTCCGTCCGTACGTCTGTCTGTCGGACACACAACCACCCACCCCCGCCCACTCACACCCACAACCGTACCACACCCGTACACCGGGTGAAACGCCAGACAGACAGAAATACCGCTTTATAGATTCTCTCGAACAAAGTCGAGTACGACTTCGGCTAGTGGTACTTTTAAGCTGTGTGGTCCGACTTTGCGGAACACACACTTCGCAAAGTCGGACCACACAGCTTAAATGTAAAGCTTGTAGTACGGATAGCAAGAGCTGCAGCCCAGGCTGGTCGGGTCACCCTAGTTCAGTCTACTCACTGAATGAGTATCTCTCATAGTGAATGAATTTCTCAAAGTGCTACATAACTTGTGAAATGAATTTTGCATCAAATTACAAGTCGCGTAGCCGTAAGTGGGCTTTATAATTCTCGTTTTGGGTTGAATCACCTCGGGTTTCGACTAAAACTCGAATATAAAGCCCTGCTTCACGACGATGCGGTATATGATCAACCACATGGGGAGAAGACGAGCACTTTCGTGCTTGCTGGACGTTGTTTTTAGAGGCTCTACGTTAGTAAGCGTTGAAGTCACTCGTTGCCATGAATTTCTATTTCAGATTATCTAAATAATGCATACAACATTTATGGTTGACACTTTCGGATGAAGCTACCGATCATAAATGCATTTCACAGAGGAGCATCAGCGTACGAGTTGGAGACGACCATTGCAGCTTTTAGCCCAGTAAACATGTATATGACATGATAATCTTAGCATTGAAATACTAAGGAACAACACAATTTTGGGACTCAGATCGTCACAGTACGTCTTTGCTTTGAAAAATTCCAAGTGGAGCATTTATGCGATGCTGGTGTCATTAGTAGCTCAGAGTGGTGACTGCGTCGCTGTCCTCGGCCTCGGCCACCGCTGCCGCCGCCACCGCCGCCGCCGCGGCCGCAGCCACCGCCTCTTTCGCTGCTCTTGTTTGTTTCGCCCTCTCGAAGAGGCTGCCGAAGACCACCAATCCGTGCTCGACCACGACGCAGTCGCGGATGCGTCTGGCCGTGCAGTCGCGGTAATGCCACAACTGTTCCTGCTGCATCCTTTGGTGAGCCGCCAACATCTCTGGCGAGGGGTACGGCGGTATGATTGGGTTGGGGTCCCCGGAGACCATTAGAGTGCACATGGCCATGCGAAGAACGTCGCGAGTGCTGGAAAGAGCGGTAAAGAAACATTATATCTCGGAACTAAAAGCACTCCCATTGTGCGAACGCTATCGAACTGAGAGGGACTGTGCAAAATCAAAGATATCATGGCCTCCATAATGTCCTAATGTTTACTGTTCTTTTTAAATACTTACCGTCTTATTATTGCCGTTATTGGGCCATCCCTGTTGGTACAGCCACTGCCGTGCTGCCAATCCGTCATCATAAAGTGCGCGTGGCCGGCCAGCAAGTAGAAGTGGTCGTAGAGTTGGGCGAGGAGGGTCTGGTTGTCGAAGCCAATGTCCGACGGCGAGGTGGAAACATTGAGTGGTGGAGGCATGCTGGTCATTCTCTGACCGGGGCACAGGGTCGAAGGCTGGAATGATGATCCCATACAGTTTCATGAGTTTCTCGTACGTACCGAGCCTCTCTTACCATATCCTCTTTCATGTGCCTCAGCCTCGATGTCATGTGGCCGGCCAACCGGTACACTTCCATCAACCTGCCGCTAAGGTCCAAGGTGTGGAAGTTTTCGGGGAGGGAGCCCTCCGGCGGCGGCCGGGGAGATCGGCAGGGGTTGCCCAGTATCTTCGTCCACGGCTCCGAAGACAGCGGCCGCTGGAAGATCTGATCGCGGCGCATTTCCTCGGCTGTTTCGTGAGTCGATTCGAAAACCGCCCGCCGCTGTCTCTCGACCACAGTGGCCAAGGCGGCTTGCACCGTCAGCATCAGGACGAGCACGTTGGAGACGGAGAAGTGGAAGGACATGACGCTTTTGGGGAACCTAAGCATTGACAAAAGCATTGAAAGTCATTCTTCACCCGTGGAAGAGCTGTTCACTTACCTTAGGAATTGCTGTGCACCTCTCGCTGGAAGTGTTTTTTAGCTGCTGAGGTCTTCTTGCTCTCGGCTGTATCAGTTCAGTGACTGATGATGCTGTCTACGCGGTCACGGCTTTTATAGTGTGGGCTCTCTCGCTCTCGTTACGCAGGTCGTGCTACATAGGGAGGGCCCAATAACTATTTTTACATGCATTATTTCGCTACTAAATAGTTGAGCGTTTACTCGCGCGCTCTCCTTCTCTTCTTTCTCTGCTTCGGCAACCAACGAAGAGTACAAAGTCACCGTGTGCATGAAGAAGAGGATGAGCAAAGTGTTCTCTGGCGCCGCCTCCTGCATCGTCGATGCAGACTGGTGCGCATGCATGAATGGACCGAAAAGTGCTGTGGTGGCACCGTCGCAGTACCCGCGTCACACTGCATATGCCCAAGTTGGAGGCCACAACGGTGTCGAGCCAAAAAGTTTACTCGTTACTGCACGAAAATGACAACTGTGGTGTCGCAGACATACCTTGGGGAGTCGGCAAAACAGTTTGGACTTATCTACCAAAGAGTCGATTTAAACCCTGGTTTGCGACGTCATCACTTCTTTTCTTCATGTCTTTGCAGTAATATGCGTCTATTTGGTATCATAATATTATAGTATCATCATACATGTATGCCCCAAGGGATAAAGGAGCCCGCTACTGGAGGCTGTGAACCCACTCGGTCGGTGACGTCGTCTTCGCATGCCATTCTGATCCTCTCTGCCGTTGCCGGACATCCCAGCTGAAAGAAGTGGGGCTTCAGGTTAGCGTCCGACCTCGCCGCCCTCACGGCCTCCTTGACCGCGAAGTAGACAGAGCTGGCGAGCACTAGTGGAGGCTCTCCAAGACCCCGAGACGAATGAATCGCCCTGTCGTTGGCAGAGTCCGACAGGAGGGTGACGTTCAAGTGACTGGGAGCGTCGCCGAAGGCAGGAATCTTGTAGGTGCCGGGACCACGGGTGAGGAGGGAGCCGTCCAGGGGAGAATGCACCAGTTGCTCCAAGGTGAACATGCCGTATCCTTGGACGAAGCCTCCTTCAATCTGACCTATGTCGATGGCTGGGTTCAACGATTTACCGACGTCCATGACAATGTCGACCGCCAAGACCCGATGGTCGCCGGTAAGGCAGTCCACCTCAACGACGGAGCATGCGGCACCGCTGGTGAAGTAGTTGAAAACGCGGCCTGTGTTTGTTGCATCGTCGTAGCCCAGACCAGTGACGTTGTAGAAGCCAGTGGCAGACAAACTCTTCATGGACTTGTAGGCCTTTTGGATAAGATCTCTCCAGGGCAAGTCTGCCGCATCCTCTTCTTGACGGACCTTCTCCAGTCTGCCATTGATTGTGTTGCAAGCGTCCAGCACAGCTGCGCCGTAGAAGTCTGATCCCAGACTTGCGGCCGTCGGCGATGCATTGGGAACCTTGTCCGTGACCGTGTCTGCCACCAGGATGAGGTCCATGGGCACTCCAAGTGCTTGAGCGGCCACTTGAGCCATCTTGGTATGCAATCCTTGTCCCATCTCGACGCCACCGTGACTGACCAAGACTGAGCCATCGGTGTAGACGTGAACTAGTGCACCACCTTGATTGAACATAACATTGGAAAAAGCCAGTCCAAAGTTGAGCGCCACCATCGAGAGACCGCGCTTTTTCCACCTGTTCAACGAATTGAACGTCGCTATTGCTTTCTGCTGTTGATCCACCTTGCTCTGTTTCACGCAGTCCTCGAAGCATCGCCTGACCGACCAGTCGGGTATCTCGTGGTTGTAGAAGGTGACGTCGCCCTTGCTATAGAGATTGAGTCTCCTGACGTCGATTGGATTCTTCTTGAGACAAGAGGCAATCTCATCGATGAAGGTCTCAACAACAATGAAGCATTGAGGAACTCCAAAGGCTCTGAACGCTGTGTTGGACTGCACATTGGTCTTGCAAGAGCGTCCTCTGACACGTAGATTTGGAATATTGTATGCTCCGCTGCCGTTGAAGATGGCTCTGTGCATAACCACAGTCGAGAGGTCCACTGTCCTGCCGGCGTTGTTGAACAACTGCAAGTCCAGTGCATTGATCCTGCCATCTTCGTTGAAGCCTACCTTATACTTGCCCAGGAAAGGGTGACGGTGGCCAGTGACCAGCATGTCTGCCTCTCGGTCGAGCACGACTCGAACGGGTCTCCTCAGTCGCTCGGCGGCCACGGCACACGCCATCACCATGGACATGCACCGCGTCTCCTTGCCGCCGAAGCCGCCGCCCAACCTCTTAGTGGCCACCGTTACTTGGTGCATAGGCCACCCAAGTGCATGAGCGACGCATCTCTGCGCTCCGGTCGGATCCTGCGTCGAAGCATAGAGTTTCATCTCTTTTTCCTCCCGGGGAACTGCGACGCATGCCTGGGGCTCGATGTAGAAGTGTTCCTGGGCCTCGGTCTTCATGCTCCCTTCGATCACGTGGTCGCTCTCTCTGAGGGCAGCGTCCGGGCGGCCGCGACAAATGGTCCCTATCTCCCAGTCGTAGAACGAATTGGCGGCAATAGCTTCTTCAATGGTCAGGATGGCTGGCAGGACTTCATACTCCACCACAACCAAATTGGCTGCTTGCAGAGCAGCCTCAGGCGTGGACGCCACAACTGCGCCTATGATCTGACCCACGCTCTCGACCACGTCCAGCGCGAACACCACCTCGTCAGCGGCAGTGCCAGTCTGGTGACGATTGCACTCTTCAGGGAGATCTTTGGCACTGAAGAAGGCTCTGAAACCGAGAGCTGCTTCTGCCGCAGAAGAATCAATGCTGAGGATTCTAGCGTGGGCGTGACAGCTCAACACAAATGCTAGATGTAGTTCATTGTCGTAGGGGGGGATGTCATCGACGTAGACAGCCTCGCCAGTGGACTGTTTGTCGGCCGACCTATGCTTGACTGGCAGGCCCACAGGCCTTAACGCGGCGTTGCTGAGCTCGAAGAACTGTCTGCTTCTTGGATGACGCGACTCCGCGACAAGGTGGTGGGCGCCACTTTGTTCGGACGGTGCCACCGGGCAGAGACCGGTGTCCATGCTGATGGAGAGGAAGGCCTTCAAGAGAAGGCTGACTGCTAGAGACTGACGATACCGGATCATCCCCCCTGGAGCATTTGGCAGGAGAGGCAAGTCCTGGATCAAAGCGTCAAATGCCTTCTCGAAGACGTTCCGATCCCACGCCTGGCCGACTAAGACGTGAGATGTCTTGAGCGCCATCTTCGTGGTCGGGCCCATGCCGCCAAAGGCCATTCTCGCTTCTTGGATGACTCCGGCGTCGGTGACGTCGAAAAAGAACGCCGCGTTAACGATGGCGATGTCGTCCTCTCTACGCCTGGACTGCTTGTATGCTTTGAAATGTTGGGCCTCCGTCGTGAGGGGCACGTTGATGCTCAACAACACTTCTTCTGACTTCATGACGGTCCTCCTGTAACCCGTGAAGAAGCTCTCGTCCATGGTGATACTGCTGGTCGTCCCACGATTGACATCCACCAACCGCACTTGACTCCTTGCGGCAAGCAGGATTTGGCTGAAATCTGAGATAGGACTGGCAGTCGCTAAATTGCCACCTAAGGAAGCAACATTGCGGATTTGCTTTCCAGCAAACCAATGCAGCATCCTGATCATTTCCGTCAAGATTCTCGTCTCGTGCGGCTGAAGCCTCTTCACGATCTCCGCCAATGCGTCCTCCAGCTCAGAGAAGGTGACAGCAGCGCCCACACTAACGTAGCCTTCTCCGAGTTCAACAGTCGTCATTTCAGGGATCTTCAAAGAGAGAAAGAAACAATTGCAGGGGTCCTTTTCCACCATGCAGCACGCGTGCACGTTGCCTGCAGAAACTGCGTAGTGATGTCAGGACAGTCAAATAAGTCAAACCTGTGTCGTCGCCTGAATCATGATGGGGTAGTGACAGCCTTTGAACTTGGTCTCAATCCCCAGCTCCGTGTTTCCCACCACGATCTTGGCATGCGGGTGTAGCTTCTTCAGAGCCAGCAGCTGTGTCAGTGAGGTTGGTCTGTACCAGGTGACACCACTTCCACGAAAAGTGGCCACTTCACTCAACAGGGACTTGTGTGTCAGGATCAGCTCCGGCGGGAAAATAGGCTCCTGCGTGGGATCGTACGGGCGGAAGCGTCGCCCATCCACTAGATTGGGGACTGTAGCGTCTTCCTCTTCTGAACAAGAAAAACAATAATCGGATAGCCAATGTCACTTGTCCAAGACGAAACAGCTTACTCGAGATGTTCTCGCTGCTCCTGAGCTGGCAGCAGGTCCCGTCAGCAGTCTTTGGACACTGACCAGCGTTGTCGATGCCGGCCCAGCGATCCTGGACCTGTTGGAGCTGACCATCAACAGTTAGGGTCTTGAACGCGTCCAAGATTGGTCTGTAGCCAGTGCACCGACAAAGATTTCCCTAGAAGAGCGGGAAGGCTGTCGCCAACTGTGTTGTCAGACATGACTGGCTTCGGCTCACTTGCATGTACGTCTCCACGTCCGTCATGGCCGGCTTTGGGTTGTTGCGCAGCAACGTGTACATGGACATGACGATGCCCGGCGTGCAGAAGCCGCACTGACTGCCGTGAGTATCTGCAATGCGTTGCTGCACGGCATGCAGTCGTGTCCTAACCAGAGAAGAAACCCTGAGTATTTTTGCGAATGCTTCGATACCGAGCTCGTCCACCTAGTACTCCCAATGCCCTCCACCGTCGTGACGGCCATCCCGTGGATGGCCACCACGGGCACGAGGCAGGCGTTGACCGAGATGTGCTTCACTTGGACGGAGCCATTCTGTTCCTCTCTGGCAAATGAGACCATCACGGTGCAGGAGCCGCAGCCTCCCTCGCCGCATCCAAGCTTTGTCCCACAAAGGCGCAAGCGGTGACGCAAGTAGGAGATCAGGGTGACGGAGGGGTCGGCATCGGGGTCCTCTACTTTGTGTCCTGAAGGTTCACGGGAAAGGATGTTTAGTTCATAGCAGGACTCTCAATCGTTTCTCGCTTAATTGTGCAAAAATAGTGGAGTTCCATTCCCATTTTGCATTTCTAAAGTGAAAATGTCAGACTTGCAATTCTGAAATCATTCAACCCCTGACAAAGGCCAGTTCGGGCGCTGAAGCAAGATAAGCAAGATGGCATTTTTGGTCTGAGTGGTGGAGCCACAAAGATGCCATC
>JAAUXU010101984.1_pt1 | contig 24236 bp, 22 predicted proteins | sample 7278151 | NCBI WGS metagenome assembly JAAUXU01 (sample SAMN14350113, study PRJNA611818) | marine sediment metagenome | isolation source: surface marine sediment (1.8m) | place: French Polynesia: Moorea | collected 2018-08 | reverse complement strand
TGTATATTCAAATGTCCCACCAAAACATGACTCATGCTGGTCGCTGAAAGAGATGTGGCTCGAGTCAGACAAGCGGCCGGATCAGTGAGTCATGACTCAAGCTGGTGGTTGAGGGACCACCATGAACTGTACATAGAAAGACGAAAATTTCCTGCTGAAACATGTTGTGATCCTATCAAGAAGCAGCTGGGTCAGTGAGTTAAGCTGGTGGCTGAAAGGCCGGCTGTATTCTTTAAATACTTTTTGCTTTTTCAGGTGAATATCACTTAAACATACAAAACATACCAGACACTCACCATATTGTGAGGATCGAGCTCTACAGGTACGTAGAGCTGAAGTAAGTCGAGTGGCAAACAAGATCATATTCCGAAAAAAAAGTCGCCATCATTTCTTGTCACTCTGCCTAAGGCACATTCACGAGGGTCAATTTCATTGAGTTTACTTTCGCTTAAAGTCAAAAGCTTAACTGAAGTTCAAAACGTTGAGTTCTTTTAGAACCTGATTCTCTCCTGCAGAGGTTGACCCCGTGAAAAAGCCGAAGGAGCCGAGTCGACTCTCGAGCCCGACCAATCCCACCCCTATCCATATAAAGAGAGATGTACATTTCCAGTCAGTGCTGTACCGGTAGGGAAGCCATGGAGGGTCGTTCTCGCCGGTGCTGCGGACCCCGGGCTGCCGAGGCCCGGGTGTGCCAAGGGCGCCGGTCCCCCGCGACCTTGAGCCGAGGATCGAAACGTCGGGGTGGACGCGAACAACGGAATGGTGACGGCGCTGTCGAATCTGCTGACTCATCAGTCACCGTTTGCTGTCCACTCTGTATCGACGTCGTCGACATGACTCTAGAGAGGCTCATGTGGCATGTCAACAGGTTGGTCCTACCGAGCGTCACCCAAGGACTCACTGAAGCTCCCTTGTCTTGTTCCTTTTAGATTTCACAAGGTGACCAACCCAAAGGTTCTGGACGAGATGGAGTGCCAGACCAAGACGCTGTTCGCCGGAAAAGCGACCAAGTCGAAGCCTCCGTCGGGTTCACGCTTGCCTTCTCCGCCACCGTCGGCACCGGCAGAGGAGACGGACGGCGAGGTCGTGGTGGTGAACGAGGAAGGTGGGTGTTTTCTCAGGTTGGCTAGAGTGCGTGTAGGTCAGTGGGAGCTCATGTTAGGTAGAACATTCTAGGCTCTTAGTCATGTGTTGGTCAACAACCATGGTATTTATAGCGTGCGTCTCCTTTACGATCACGGTGTCCAACTTCATTAGGAACTGAGCTATTTCATTAAGTAAGTCCTTTGAAACTTTGTACAATTCTTGACCTGAAAGGATACAATATTTTTTTGCTGTAGCAATTTTCTTACTGCCTTTTACGTTGTCCTCATGACTTTTAGTTGGTAGCAGTTACTTTGTAGCCTCCACATAGAACTTCAGGCCCATCTCCTTCACTGAGGTCCACATCTATCTCACATTCTTGGGCATGCATTGTTTTGCCGGGATTGGCCTCAAAAGTATCTCTCAGTTCATCCATGTACTACTTTTTATTCAGGACTCCTTCAATTTTTACCTTGCATTTAATTTAATACGCATGAAATTTTGAGGTGTTCACAAACTCCTCATATACTCCAAATAAACACTGTGACACTGATGAGTTAAAATCTGTTATATTAAGACTTGGGCCGTCTGTCTGTCTGTTTCGTCCGCGAGCTCTGCACGTAGCGCCCGTGAAGTGCTCGAAGCACACGGATAGGGTGAACAGACATTTACGTAGCAACGACTTCAAGGGCAACTTTGAGGGCTGCAACAGCGAGGTTGAATGTGAGGGTGAGGGCGAAGGTCAGGGTGAGCGAGACGGAGGGGTGTGAGGGTCAGGGTCAGCAAGAGGTTGAGGGTAAGGGCGGTAGTAGCGATGACCTCTAGGTCGTGCGTGGCTGATCAGTTTGGGGATGATCGGTCCAGAGGTGCAGACAGACACACATACGTACACAAGCAAGCACACGATGCTTCATATCTTCGTCGTTCTTTCCACTCAGAACAGCGAGTGGCGAGAAAGCCGTAGTAAGACACATGATACGCATCAGCGATAAGTTTTCGATTTTTGCAAAGATTGAGTCAGCAGGAAAATGCAACAAAGTGAGTTATGGGAAAATGAACAATTGAGGATCAGTTTCTGAAGCCTTAGACCTCTCAGTGAATGCGTTTGAATTTGTCAGAAGAAATAAGAAAATGAGCGAGAAGTAGAAATGTAACACTTGACCCGTACGAACTGTAATTTCTTCAAAAATGTGTGTAAAAGTCTCTCGAAAAAATATATGTGTAACTAAGAGTGCAGGGAATTCTCCCTCTGGTCTTGCAACCACCACTATTTCAATGCAGTAGCCTTCGTTCATCATTCATCGGTTCGTTTTCCGTTTGTCAGATTCTCAAATACTTTTTTACAAAGATGTTCTAAGTGCTGCTGAGGCGAAATATACTTTCCGTTGATTTTAATATCATGTGATGCTCTTATATAGACTTGAACGCATGATTTCCGGAATATTTCTCCGCTTATTTACTGTCTAGCGGGAAATATGATTGCACTATATTTCCCTCACTGCCATATTCCCCCCTCCCCCCCCGGGACATATTGTGAATCACCACTCTTAGACTCTCCCATGGTGAGGGGGCGCGCTCCATCCTGAATCCGATTCTGCTGACTCGCATTCAGCAGGCCCAAGATGGTGTTACACCTCTTTCAACTATTTTGCAAGCATCAAGAAAGCAGGAAAACATTCCCAAAATTGTGCATTAAGTTAAAAATGAACGACGCATAACATGTACCATATTGACCCTCTTTAGACTTCACAGCACTCAGGTCATTTTATATCCCAGGCGCAGTCAAGTCCAACTCGGGTTCATATAGTACTACAATGTGTGTTGCTTATATATAGTTATGGCATAAATAATTTCAGTGAGAAGAAACTTAGTGCAAAAGACTGCTTGGAGTCATTTTTGAGTGGAATTTTCTCCTGGAATGAGTTCTTTAGACAGTGACACATAACTCTGCGTACATCGGTTCACAGTTTGAGTGCCCATAGTGACACTGGAGTGCTCAAGCTACGGCTTGCGGCAGGCCGTCTGCTCCTTCAGGTTGGGCCAGATCATGAAGTCTATGGGGATTGGCGCCTGGCGACGATGGGGGTCAGTAGCTGTTTCGGCCTGAAGGGGAGGTGATCGAGGAGACACTTCTGGGTGGTGTAGACCGTGTACTCCGTCCTGCTGGATCTCCATTGCCGGCATGAAAGTTCTCCTGGACCTAAGAGACGCGCGCAGAGTCGAGGAGGCTAATGTAGTTGGCCGCACTGACTCTCTCGTCACACCACGCTGCATTTTATGAAACATCTCATTAATGTCACGCAACCCCACGTTGATGACACTGAAAGGTTGGGTTTTTTTACGCGAACTTTCTGAAAATTCTGTAGCAGAACTAGACTCGTTCAAAATTTGAGCAGGTGATGTTGGTTGATGTCTGGTATCAAATCCTTGGCATCAAATCCGGAGCAATTTGCTCTTTGAAGCTGAGCTGATGAATATTTCTGACGATGTCACTGATTCCAACTGGTGCTCGTGCAGCCTTGAACTTCCAAGCGTGGGTCAGCAGTCATGGTGAAAATGGTACGATTCTTTTCTTTCTCAAGTGATGCCGGGTAATCATCATGGGTCTTCTTTCAACAGAGCATGACTGAGGTGAAAGCCAAATGCTTCTTTTCCTAAACAATGTTTTCTTCATAAGCATGAAAACTACTAAGCACTGTCCTCGATTGAACAAGGCATTTCACTGTGTCAGTACAGTAAATTGCTGACCGTCGGGATGGCAACACTGCCAGTCACAAACGACTCTCCACTGATTTCTTTTGTGGCTTTATAAAGAGGATGTAGGATCTCAGTACTGACAGTGGTCCAGTCATGTCCAACAGGAAATATCTGTCATCGCATTCCCTCAGTTTCTTTGTTCACCTGTGTGACCTCCTGTGAGCTGTGACAAGAGTGACCGCATCTGTCCCTTTGAGCTCTAAAGCATGAGGAATGGGGAGTGCATCGATGTGCCAACGTCAAGCTTACTGCACAGCGAAGTTTCTTGAGCAGTGACAAAAGTTGCCGCACCGTCCGAAAATTGACCTTCAGAGATTTAATTTTGCCACACCTGCATTGATACATTAGGGCACGGTTGATTGTACATGTCAGGAATATTAGATGGAAACACAATCAGCTACTGGAGGTGGTCCAAGTAGGCGCATGCGTTGCTTCAGTCAAAGGTTTGATCTGTCATTTCTTTGAGGAGCAGAACGGAATCCGAAAGAATTACATTAGAACCTGCAGTCTGTCCCCGTTATCTTGCAACTCGGTTTTTAGCTATTGCGGGTGCAAACAGTCTGTTAAAATGAAACTTCCCGTGGTATCAGGGGTGACAATTGTGAGAAACTTTTACTTAAATGTGGCTTTTGGTACACTTAGCTCACAATCATGGGAAACCTTTGTTTCGATACCATGGCTTCAGGTGCAAGGGTCATTTTTTTTACTACATCTTTTAGGTTGAAAAAACATTGTTGCACACTCCAATTGTTGTTGGGATTACTCGTCATTTAGCTATGCAAGCCAAAAGCCGAGCTAGTTTGGTTGAAAACAGCTGAGTTACTCTGAAAAGCAGTTGCATGATGACATTTACAAACTTCATCTACCTAGAACCGGAGAATAATTCCCCTGATCAGCCTCGGCCACAAAAAGTCAGAAAGTCTGTTGATCACAGACGTGAAAACGACCAGAACAGGAGGAACCCCGACTCCACAACCGGATCTTCAGGGCCACGGTAACTTTCTCCAGTTTTTATTCTCATAATCATGCCGCGATCTGCAGAAATGGATGCCCCGAAGAAATGCTGCGTGCATTAGTACTCCTCTCGGTTGTGCAGTCAGGGCTTCCCCCCCGGCCAGAGATGAAAGTTTTTGCGGTGCTTCCTGCCCCAGGGCGAGTAGGCAGAGGGCAAAGTACAGTGGCGATACAGCGGCACCCGCTTATTTGACAAAATGCCAGGAAAAACATCTTTTTCGCCAACAAAGCGGGCCAGCCAAATTTCCCATCCGCTCGTTTGCGCATCACAACTGAGGGCTTGAACAGTCTTTCCTGCTGAATATTAGCTGTTCTCTGGTATGAATGTCTTTTTAAATCTCATGGGTATAGTCATTGCAAGAAGATATCGTCAGCATGAATATTAAAAGGAAATCTACACGGGGTCCCACATATGCCGACCATCTTTAAATGGCTTCATCTCAGCTCCTACTCAACCGCTTTTGAAAATTCCTTTTGCAGGTTGTAGCATTATAAATGGGTCTGATGCTGTGTTGACCACGAACTTTGAAGTGTCAGTTTGACTCATCAGTTCCCTACACCTAATTCAAAATGGTACCTTCAATTTTCTGGTCATGAGAAACAAGCAATGGCAAAGAGAAAAGAGAGTGCAGGCAGTTCTCTGTCCTCGTATGGCTCGAACAACAAACAGTCCCTGGGCCTTCTCATCCTTGTCCTCCATCTTTCTGACCTCAACAGTGCACAGAATTGCGGGTTACGCTGACGCTTCTTGACTCGCAAAACGATAAAACTCAAGTATTTTACTCAAATCTTCGTAGAGAAGTGGAGCCAACTCGTCTGCAATATGAATATATCAGTCCCGACCAGAGCAACTCCAAGCCAAAGGAACGGACAGAAAGTGATGATGGATTCAGCTCAAAGATCGTCAAGTACCAATGTTCCAACTGCCCATTTACGTCATATCCTCTTGAAAAGGTCAGTAGAAATGATGGATGTCAGCTATGAATAATCTGAAGTGCCCACTTCCCCCGTACAGATCCAGGCACACTTCTACTCCGAGCATTCCACATTGGACCTAAACCAAGTCAGGCCGACCAAGCTGACGTTATTGCCATTGTTAAAAAGACTGCCTGATCAAGAGCAGCCCGAACATGACATGTCCGACTCTCCTTTTAAAACAAATGACTCAGACCTCGGGAGATTTCAGTCCGGCGATCTGGTGTGGGCGCGCCTCTCGGGGCACCCGTGGTGGCCATCCATGATCATCCCAGATCCAGCGTCGACAAGGTGTCCCCCAAGTGAGATGTTAAATGCTTCCTTTTAATGCATCATTTCCCATCTACAGATACCGTCGTGGGAAGCAGGCTCAGTATCATGTGCTGTTTTTCGATCAAGAGAACCACATGACCCGAGGTTGGGTTCCTCAGCGACTCCTCGAGCTGTTCGATTCCGGGAGACAGAAGTTCTGCCTCCGCAGAAAGCATAAAAGCTTCAAAGCTGCGCTTGAATGGGCCAAACTCGCTAGAATGTGGAGCAGAAGCCAGAGGATTAAGTACTTTAGGCCCAACATGCGACAAGTGTCTTGACACCTTGTCGCAGCGTTACAATCACGTACTCGGAGAGGCCTGGGATTCGTTGGATACAGTACACTTCATGTCCTGAGTACTGTAATATGTAAAATGATATGTATGCCGTTATTAAACAAAGTTATCGGAGGAGTCGCTGCGTCATTATCTGCTTATTTATTCCCTACGTTTTATGTTTCAGATACGACGTGAGAGTCGGACGTAGAATGTCGGGGCTGAGTGGAAAGATTATTTTGATCACTGGTGCTTCCGCTGGCATTGGAGCTGCCGCGGCCGAGGACATGGCTGGACTGGGCTGCAAATTGGCGTTGGTAGCCAGGAACTTGGAGAGATTGAAGGAAGTGGCGCAAAAGTGCACGAAGTTGGGTGCAGCTGATGTATTTGTGGCGTCGCACGACCTCTCTGTTCCGGAGGAGTGCAGAAATGCTGTAGAGGAGGTCGTCGAGAGATTTGGAGGCAAGTATGTCCGGTGATGATGGCTTTTGCTTATGTATGACTCGAACACACATATAGTCCACTTGCCCATAAGTAATTTCTGCGGATAGAACTCCGCTGCATACGCTGTAGTGAGGCTGAATGTTGATTCGAAATGTGTCTTTCTGACACTTAAAAACAAGATTGAGCACTGGGGTCCAGCGTTGTGACTCTCCATTTGGATGCTACTACAGTGCTCAAAAGGTAGCCAGGTGGAGAGGGAGACACAGCAGAGAGGCTTGAATTCAAGCTTTTTGAGGGGGTCAAAGTTGGCTGAGATGGAGGTCACGTTTATCCCCTTGACATTGACATTTTGGAATCATGCTGAGTGCATTGTCGGTTTCTTACTTAGTGCCAATTGGTGAAGAGGTCAATTGTTTTTCAAAGAAGTGGTTTTGTGATCCCCCCCCCCTCGTACAATAAAGCTTTACTACATAAGTTCAATTCTTAACAAGAAGAGTGTTCAGATTTGGAGAGCAAAGCTGAGCATAATTTGTTCGTAAATTGATTTGACTACAGTGTAGCAGTCTACGCAGGTCTAGTTTGGCCTCACATTCTTTAGCACTGTGTCGATAAAACTGTGAAGGTAGAGAGGGGACCCAAACTTCTGCATTTCATTTAGCCATGATGAATTCAAATGAATCTTTCAACAAAAACAGCACGCCACAAGAGATAAGAGCCTACTGTGTACGTATGTCACCAGTGGAAATTACTTACGGCCAGGACTAAAGTCCCGGGGTAAAGAAAACATTTAATATTACGTGGCATTGTCGCCACCCGCTTTAGGTTTGGATGTGTTGGTCAACAACGCTGGTATTATGTTCACGGATGGCCTAGAGGGCGCAACTGAGGAGCAAGTGGACCAGTGCATGAACGCGAACCTGAAGTCAGCGCTCATCTTGACTCAGGCGGCCATCCAGTATCTGGAGCAGTCGGGCATGTCATGAGATAACCACACCGCGTCGACGTATGAACTTTGCCAAGATTCTTTCGATAATTTCAGCTGTCAAGAGCATAGTGAATGTATCCAGCATCGCCGGCATGAGGGCGTATCCCGGGGCTCTGGCCTACAAGATGAGCAAAGCGGCCATGGATCAGTTGACGAGGTGTTCGGCGCTTGACCTCATACGGAAGTACGGCATCAGGGTCAACTCAGTCAATCCAGGGAAACACGATCGGATGAAATTGATACTAATGTTTGCACGTTTTAACTTCTTGCCTGCAAAACCCTGTCCAGGGACACTGAGAAAGTGCGATTCCATGGCGATTTTTTTTCATCCGATCATCAAACCATCACAACCTCAGGCGTGATCGAAACTGACATCTTCGCCCGCGCTGGGTTGAACCCCGAGGAGGAGAAGGCGTTCTTTGAACGCGCTTGCAAGTCTCATCCAGTGGGAAGGCCGGGGAAAGTGGTTGAGGTGGCCAAAGCCATTACCTTCCTGGCCTCCATCGACGCCTCATTCATCGTCGGCCAGACACTGGCGGTGGATGGAGGAAGAAGCATAGCCTGTCCGAGTTAATGACTGCCTTTGAATCCGGAGTTATACAATCAATGAGGACACAAAATTGTAGTTAATACTCCTTTAACTGGACCCTCCAGCTGCTAGGAGTATTAATAGGGTGCGCCATGTGTTGTCGACCAAACTATTAAGTTCACCTCGGTCCCAAAGTTAAAATTTTGCCTTCTGTCCTGTCTCTCGTTGGCTGCGTCTTAAACAATTTCTTGTTGAGTGTGTTTTAACCAGTGGCAATGATGACCATGTGGAGGTCACACTAGCAGTCGCTGGCCTAACAAAGGCAGGCACATCATCAAGAACTCACACACACGAAAGTCTCCAGCTTACGGCCGCCCTCTGAAGGGGCCAACGTTCACTCCGGAGAACAGAGGCCGAGGTCGCCATCCGTGCCTCACGCACGAGCCAACATGAACGCATCAAGCTTGTGGTGATTCCCAAAGGCGACTACACTTATGGGCGGACGACTTTTTCTCGTCCGCCCACACGGTTGTGACATCTCACACCTGTTCCCATGAATATTTCCAGATACTCATGGACTCTAAGATTAACAGATCTCCTCAGTCCGCAGTCAAATTGGGTGACAAGGAAACCTAGTGTGAAGCACTCATGTCAGCACCGCCGCTAAGCTTAGGTCGGTCTAGTTGACTGTGAATGATTCCACCTGCGCTAAAGGCTAAACTAAGCAAAGACTAAAATTGTACGTGCGGAACATTAAGGCTTTTTATCTTCTCAATGTTATAGCGGCTTCTCCTGCCAGAATAGCGAGAGCAGTTTTTGTACACTGTCTGTTCACTATTCTGGAATTCATTGAAGAAGTGTGAATCTCTTATCATGAACATGTGATAAGAGGTGGATATCTCAGAAAGGAAATCTCGCGGTGAGGTAGCCTCTTATCGCCGAATTATGGATGAAATTGTTCGTTTGCAAACATGTCCCTCACTCGGTACTACATCCTCTCCATGATCCCCTCCGTAAGGAAAAGACTGACTCTCTCCCAACCTCAAATAGACACAACCCCCTGCCCAGTTGAATTCGGCACCTTGTGCACCAACGAAGTTGCAGTTTCACTCGCTGTTGCCGTCCAACTCCCCGTCAACAGGAACGGAAACTTTGTACATGTATCGAGCATTGCTGGTAGGAGAACGTGACAAGCCCAATACTTGCGAACAGCAGATGTGCCTTTGAGGAATGATTGCTTCATCACTCGATTAGACGCTGATATGTAAACATCACTGCCATCGATCGTACTGAGCCGACGATGGGATCTCGGTGCACAGATACGACACGTAAGATTAGCTGCGCATTTCCTTCTGGGCTCAGACTGCAATCTTACAAATGGAGAAATGTCTGTACCCATCTGCTCCATCTTTTCCGAGACCGCTCAATCTATGTGGATTAAACTTGGCATGATGTCACGAGTGGCGTGGACGGTGTTAGGTTTTAGGACCCTGCTTTCCTTCCCTCCTGTCGACAATGGACGGTCTCAGGAAAGTGCATTTATTTCTAGTAAGACTTATGTAGAGTTATGTTGCTCTGCGGGTCTCTGTAAAGAAGACGACCGCTCCTAAGAGGCAGTCGTCTTCACTCCCGAGACCCACAGATCAAATTCCCCTTACGTTCTACGTACGTACTCCAAGAGGAACAATATGTGAGGAAACAAAGGGCCAGATTCTGGCGTTTTGCTTAGCTGCTATTGGTCGGACAAGTGAAGAAGCCCTGACTGTTCAGTTCACTTTGTCATATTTGTTGACATCTCAGCCATTGGTTCGGCCAGTATCAAATCTCCGTACTCTGGTGTCGTCTGTCGGCGCCAAAAGCAGACAAACAAACGACTACATCATTTAGGTGCGGATCTCTGATATCTCGTCCTTGGCTGACCGTCAATTGTCATCAGTAGAGGGCTGACCAACTAGGTGAAAACACATCTTTAGGTGGTGAAATGTGCAAGAAAGGAGATTTTTAAGGCAGTCTTGCTAAAATACGCAGTAAGGTAGAGCTCAATACACACACAACCTTTGCGACTACGTATGACTTCAGTGAAGCAGTTGACAATATCCAAAACTTTCATTGGCGCCATCAGATTCAGGGTTGCGAAGTTAATAACCTTTAGAATATCATTTTCAGAGTCTCCATCTTGTACATGAAGTATGAAGGTCCATGCATTGTCTGTATGTCTGGGTATCTGTCTGTCACATCATGGGTGCATCAATCGTCAGCAAATTTGGTCAGCAGACACTACTTCTCACGGCTTCTCCGGTCCTTACATAGCACTTTACATCAAAGGCCTTCTAGAGGCTGAATCGAGGCCCAAAGTTGCAGTTACAACATAAGTCATTGAGGCATTACATGTACATTGCCCACACATAAGACACATACATAGTTGCTGCATCTGTGCAGCATGAGTATCTATTATCAGGACTACCTATAGTAACAGCAAGCTGGGTAGGAGAGGAAGGGACTTGCCATGCCAGTGACAGGAAACCCGTCGTTCTCGTCCCTTCACACCTTGTCTTATGTTGAGTATTTTAAAAGGCTTTCCCCTTCGGCTTCGTGAATCTTGTGAGCCCTATCACAGGCGGAGTGCGCCCGGAGGGTGGACCCAGTGAGGGCTATCGGCTGTCCAGGATCTCCGTAACAAACGGGTGGGTTCGCTGGCACTAGAAAAGCACCAACCTCGAAGTACTGAATTCAGTCACCTGTCGTAAACTCAATCATTATGATGAGATAGGTAAATAGCTGACTTAAGATGGCCAATAAGATGCTTCGGTCAACGTGGAAGAATCCCAGCACAGGTAGGCCTTTGATGCGCATAAGCAAAATCTTTGCCAGCTTGATCTTTCTCCTTATTACACCCGTATCTACCTCTGCCTCGAGCACACTGAGCTTCTCAGCTGCCAGATCAAACCTATCGAGGAGTCTCTGGGTGTAATTGGCGAGGTGAATGATCCGCTTGGCAGTTGCAACGAGGAACAGCCAGTAGCTGGCCGTATAGAGCACATAGGCCGACTGGGGCTCCACTGGAAACTGGCCTGTGGTGAACATAACGGCGTAATAAGAGGTGAAGATGAGTTGGGCCAGGGTGAAGAAGAACAGAGAGAAGAGGTTCTTGCCGAAGACTGCAGACAACCTCTTGAAGGCATGGACGTTCCCCCGTTGTCTTTGACTGAATTGGTCCGGATCATAGAGTTTGTCTTCTTCTTGTAGTTGATCTTGCACTCGTCGGCTCAGGGCAGACGTGAAACTCACAAAGATGAGCTCGGGTGTGGAAATGACGAGAGACACGTACAAGGTGCCCACGCCAAGGCGGACGGCCAGGACCATTGTGTCCCAAGCGAAAAAGTCAGCGCCATACATGAGGACGCTACCATAATGCAGACAGAGAACGCCAGAGAAGTTACACAGGATCACGAAGAAGTGATGAGCCAGCAGCTTCTTTCTCCGAGCTGTACCGCGTGGACTCTAGAAAAAAGTGGATAAAAAGGGACGTCTACCGCACTAGTTCATAGTAGAATATTTTTTCACCTTACCTTCATGACGACAACGAGCTCATCATACTTTGGAATACTCTTATGAGTGTAGTAGACCGTGTAGAGGAAGCACGCAGTGTTAAGCCGGGTGTATAGTTTAGCAAAGATGTCATCTACATGAGTATGTGCGTTTGCACCAACGTCAAAGTTTCTATGAACGTGTATAGAAAAGCTGCTCACCAAGTCTGGTTCTGTTATGTGTGACAGCAAATTGGTCGCCTGATTGAACTACTCCATCGTCATCAGTAGCCACATTATGCACGACTGAGCCGATGGTTATCCAGGCAGCAATGGCCAGAAGCATAGGAAAATACCTAACGTGGAAGTACAAGCAGTACAGTGGTATTCGCACGGTGCGATCGTGACATGGCACATTCACCTACCTGATCCATCTTATCTTAAATGAGTAACAGTTCTTGTCAAAGTCTGCTGGAAAGACACCAGCCCAAGCATAAATTCTGAGGATATAGCGTAAGTACTTCAATGGAGATTTCTCCTCTTTGACTTCCTGAGGAATTGCAGAAGCTTCGACATCCTGTACCATTGCTAAGCCATACTTAGCCGGCAGGGATTTTTAAAGCTATAAAACTGTTTCAGCTTTTGACAATGCTTCAGTGCGGTGGATTGATGCCCTTTGAATGTGAGCACTGTTTGCTCGATTAGATTTGCTAGGCAAATAAGTCGCACTTCCTCTTCCTCATCAGGAATCATCTGGACTGATACGTGTCAAGTATGCGATAGGATTACAGTTGATGCTGCACGAATCGACCATCTATTGTACGACCCCAGTCACTTAAGGTGACAGAGTGTTCCATTGTTATAACCACAGCTCAGTGAGTTTCAAAGTTTTTGCCCAAGGCAGTTAACAATGAGGGTTGGTATCATGGAGGCTTGGAGGGTATCAAGAAGCATACTAAAAACCTTTGACACCATCAGAGTCACCCTCCAGATAGGGTCCCTCTTGGACGGGAACGAGTTTACCACAGTGGATTACTGCTGTTGCATCTATGTATGGTCTATAGTCAAAAATGATGGCAGCCGTACTAAGAACAACTATCGTCTTTGTTCTGTTAAGACATGAATATTGAAATGTTATTTACTGTGTTTCATTTGGTGGTCAGAAGTTGACACTTCTTGCGTCTGTGGTATTTCGTCTTGCACTTTTGCTGGCTCAAACTGTACATAAGACTTGATATCATGTCACCTCGCCGTCATGGCCCGTCGTTCTGTTTAAACTCCACTAGGATGATGACGTACGTCAGGAGGTGTCCGAATACCACCGGCATGAGTCGGCGATCGACGGCGAAAAAGCCGTGGACCTGGAGACCACCCGCGGCACGCTCTAGCATTCTACCCAGCTTGCTTTGGTCTCGTCCAGAGTCCAGCAGTTTCTCTGTGGCCTTGTCCACGCTCTTCTGCCACTCGTACACGGCGCTCGTCACGTGGTGCAGTCGCTTGGACGCCACTGCGACAATTAACAAGTGGATACAAAGCTCCAAGAACGACGCATCTGCGTTGTAGTGAGTGCTGATGGCGAAGTAGGCCCCAAAGATGAGTTGGAAGAGGCAAGTGGCCACCAGGAGGAAGACGTTGCCGCCGAAGGTCTTGGTCAGACGACGGAAGGCCAACAAAGTCTTCTCCATATTCTTGAGAGGCAAGTTTTCAGAGGATGGTTCTTCTTCGTCTGTTGCACCTTCCGCTGCTGTTGCAACTTTATCCTGTGCTGCAGCTTCATTGACGTGGAGGTCCCATTGAGAGGTAACATCCAGGGCTTGGGTGAGGACCTGCAGGAGTCTTACGATGACCAATTCTGGTGCCAACACGATGGCGTGCACAAAAAGCGAAGCAAGGAGTGCGAATGCCAGTAGGAGAATGCCGTCACCATGGAAGATGGTGGCACCGTCTGCTCTCGCAGCGATGGCGGCCACCTCCAGGCCAGTCCCAGTCATGTACGCGACTATGACCAGCAGGTGGTGGAAGAGAAGACCCTTGGCAGATGGTAGCTCAACGTTTTGCCACTCGACACCCTCGATTATATCGTTGCAGCCGCCGAAGCTGAGGAGATTGACAAACAGGACAGCGAGGAAGCATAAGAGGATGGCAGCGTTCTGCAGCAATATCACCATGCGATCTGAAGGGGAATGAGAACAACTCTTCAGTATTTGACTAGTGATAGTTGGTGTTGCTTATTGGTACAGCCGGTGCGATCTTTCTTACCAAAATCTGAATAATCCCCCTTGATTCCAGAAGCGTAGACTTTTCTCCAAAATCCATCTTCGCCGTAGACAAGCAGACTTATGGCTATGCTGGCTCCCAGGCCCAAGACGATCAAGACGAGCAGTACCAGAAGAGTCCTGCAATACTTAGCTGCTCTCACTTCCAACCGCTGGTGAGCCAAAGTTACAGGAAGCACGCCCAAGGCGCAGTAAGGCTTCAGCACGCACGTCAGGGAGGCGAGAGGAAAAGCGTGAGATGTTCTTTCTCCAGACTCCATTCTGAATGTTGTATGTAGAGAAGTTGAAAGTTTCTTGCCCGTTGAGTGATTGTTTATTCAGATGTGATGTGAAAGCAACTCCATCAGACGATTTCAAGATTGAGCTCTGGGATGCACCATCCAGAACAGGGGATAGAGGAGCTGTTCGCAAGCATCTCATCCGCACCAGCCACGTCCAAGATTATGAGCCATAGTGGGGAACGCCTACATTGCTCAACGTCAGCTTCACGTGCTCTGGAAACTTTTCCATGTACCTGGAGTTCCTCTTGCGGCACTACTCATCCATGCGAAAGTTCTCTTCGTCACTTCATAGCAAAAAGGAGCAGACCTTGAGCACCGGGTATATGCAGCAGTGCACTGGAAAGATGTGACACTGCAAACGCACCCGTAGTGAAGTTATCACACTATGTCAGGTCCATACGTGGAACAGGGCATACACACACCAATATGCGTGAGTGTTGCCGATCTGTCCAGCTGATGGAATGCTCTAGAAGTACCGGAAAGGACAACTGTCGGTTCTTCCTCTTCAGTCCTCGGTGAGGCATTTAACTCTCACCGTTGTCCTTATTGAAAGCCCTCTAAAATTGTTTGATCCGTCAATGTTTACATAGACACGGAGCAGCAGTAGCCGCACCTTTTGATGATATTTTTAGCACACCTTCTACAAATGTCTTTATCATAACCCTAAAAAGGACTTGGCCTCGACCGGATTGTGCGTCAACGCAGTCAAGCCCAGCGAAACTTGGTCAGAAGGATAAGAAAAGAAATATCGATAACAGAACGTTGCTTTTTACTACTGAATCAGTGAAAAAAACACCAGCCACAAATGCTGGACGATGCTGAAGCCAATTTATGCGCACACTGCTACTCGCAGCATCTCATAAACTTCACATTCTGCCCGTGCATGCGCAGGCCATAGGGCAACGTGGGGGATAAAACTTGTCCGAATGATGGCGCGAGCTGAGCGAACAAATATGTTGTCTGAACGCTGGCGTGGAGAACGACTGAAACTTTCCTCTGCCAAGAGCCAAGGAAGAGTTTTTCACAACTAATGGCTAAGGGCGAATTTCCTGAAAGTGCCGTCTAGTTGGCCGCCGGAGATGTCTGCTCACATTGTACAGAGATCCAATCAGTTTTGTTCCCCCGATTCGTACAAGGTATGCCAGAAAGCTGGAGGGAGCCGAGGTACAACTTGTACTTCAAAAAATCACTTGGAGATGTGTTCAGCCAGGAACGTTTGAGCAGGGCCTCCAACCCTGGGCTTGGGGGTTTCCAACCGAGCCTTAAGCCGGCTCGACGCAGACTCGAAGTCTTTATTCCGTGTCGTCGTAATTACAAAAAGTATGTGTTTGGGATACGCCTTATTAGCGGAGGCACCCGGGTTAAAAACTAAACGAAAATATACAAAATGAGCCTTAAGGCCTGCTCTAATACCGCCGCCCCACGAGGATGGCAACGAAGAAGATTTGACAGCAATGTCCATGCTAGCCTAAAAGCTGGTTGGAAATGGGTGCATGACAAGCGAGTCCATTGTGCAGCATATAAACGACTGTTTGATAATATGACAATATGTTTATATATATGTTTCCTGATAGATATATAGTAAATACATGCACTGCTTCTGCAGCCCCCAATTGTTGGCTCTCGATTTTAATAATACATTTGGTGCTGACAGAACATATCGTTCAATCGAGAACCGACTGCACATGTACAGAACTACATATATGAGCACGGTGATCGTTATTGCTAAAACTTCTCCTTGAGTGTGGGTGTACATAAGTCTAGAAGTTAATGCTAAAGATACGCAAGCCTCGAAGTGCTGTGAAAAACAACCTTGAGCTTGATCGTATAATACCTCATACAAATTCGGTTGCAAGACAATCTGCGCTGTGGACCAAAATGGGACGTATCCGAGCTATCGTCCGGGCCTAGGGCGCCAGTTATAGGATGGTTACCGACGGAGGCTGGAGCTTTGTGTGTCCGAAATGCGTAGAGAGCCAAGGCAATTAGGAGGCAGCGAAGAGTTCTGTCTCGTAATTGTTGAGCTTACGTGTGTTATGTTATTGTTGAGAGCAAATTGAGGCGCAAGTTTTCTGACCTAATTTCTATTTTCTAATTTCTATTGGGAGCAGCAATCACTACTATGACACCACTGTTCGATGTCAATTTTGCTAAGTGTATGGTAATTCTCAAATAAAGGTCTTTCTATAGGCAAGGCCGCAGATGAGCAAAGGTGGACTCAATGAAAGCTTTTTCACACCTGTTTCCTCTTTCAATGGTTGGATTCATTCTGTTTACGCACTTACGTAACGCGTATACGTAAGATGTATTCCAGGGTAGACTAAGGAGATGCGCAACACACTTTGAAGGTGTAGGCACTATTGTGAATCACCTAAGTCCACCCGGCATTTACGGAAGCATATAGACAAGCAGGACTTGAAGCAGCTCTTCCTCGCACGTGTTGAGGTCGTGATGGTGAATTAATTCTTGGTGCCACCCCTACAAGTGCAGGCGTCCCTGCAGTTTCTGAATCTCTCCTTGGCCTCGGGGGCACTCCTTGAGTGACACAACCATTAGCGGCATTGGCGGGCAATCTCTCTACAGTTCACCCACTGGTCTGCAACCTGTAACAGATGGTGCCCACATCAATGCGTGACAGAATCAGCGTATATAAGTACAATACCGCGCAGCTGTTGGTGTACAAGTGATGCTTCCTGTGCGACCAGACCCGCATCCACGTCTGCCTCCTCTTCTTGTTCCTTGGAAAAGTCATTGGATAAGTGTCTCTTGGTGATGTCAAGGACTTTTGTTGTTTCCAGTGACGACGACGAAAGTGGAACAAGGTCCTCTTCTCCTTTTGGTGTTTTTTCCTCCTCATGGTTTTCCTGGGGCTGCGAGCGCAGGGGCGACTGCAAGCAGAACATAGGAGCCATTTCTTGTAAGGTCTCCATAAGTGGCCTCTGGGTAGGAGAGCATTATTCCATCAACTGTACTACACATGACATGGGCGATGCTCAAAGTGAAAGAGGGCTAAAGTCACTTAGGGCAGTTGTTGCAGACAAAGAGGAAGTCCTTCTTCTTGTAGCCTGGCTGGACCCCTTGGGATTGAGCTCGTCCGACTGGCACTGTTCCACTCAGCAGTTAACTTTGGGAGTCGCCGTCCATTCCTTGATCAGGAGATACCATCATTTATTTGTAAAGAGCAGTAGTGGATCTCACTCATGTTACGAGCTGAGTTTACCGTCCAATCTCGTGCAAGTTGTTGTTGCACTATAAAGTGGAAGAGATCCTTTTCTAGCCACCAAGTTTCAACAGCAAATAGCGTAGGTGTTTCCACACGTGACAAGTGTCCATCACTGTTGATTATCTCGACCTGAATATTGCTTACCAGGGCACCACACGTGTGGCTACAAAAAATTCTACCCACATGACCCAACGCCTGGACCCGACACCTGGAAGGGTCCTCCCGGATTCGCACGTGGCCCTCGTGGGCCCACAGGACAGCATCGGTTGCAGCAGTGCCGTCACTAGACTAATGGAAAGGCCAATGATAGTGTCTGGAATCGCTGAAGCGCTGAAGGCAGGACGCGCAAGTGAAACTTGCTATTCTCGACATGTTGGCAGGCGAAGGTTGCACCGTTGCCCTGTGGAAGTTGACAATGTCAATGATGATGTGTTGAACAAATTCTCGATTGTTTGGAGCTGTCGACGTGAAAGCTTCTTGTGAGAAATGCTTGACACTGTGGAAGAACCGCTAAACGCTTACTCACTTCTCAGCTGCTATCTAAGGATCAGACTCCTGTAGACGAGGGGTGGGCTCAGCAGACGGGCAATAACAGCAGTGCCTTGTAACAGCACCTATTCATAATGTAGTGACTTCTTACCGGAATTCCCACTTAATAATGAATAGAACCGAAGAAACTACAAAGGAAGCCCAGGATGTCTTCCGTGCTCACTGAGGATGCATGAAATTTTGAGTGTGTAGCAGCAAGATTGTTTCCCCGCACAAGCTCCGTTATGCCGTTCCTTACGCACGTCTGTCTGAACTCTGACTGCCCTGGATGAGCGAGGACGCTTATAGCTGCCACCATGACCCATGATCTCCTCCTCACAATCATTTTCCATCTTCCTCTCACATCCTGACAGTACCTTGGCTCCCTTATGGACGCGCGAACAAAGAAAAACTGTCTGACGGATAAGAAGATAATGTTACTCCAACAAACTGCGCGCGTGCCCACCAAGTAAAAGCTCTGGATCACTTTCCAGACCTTTTGTCCCGGTGTCACAACGTTCATTAGTGCGCAGGGTGCTGACGTGCATGCCCAAGCTGCGTTGAACCACTTTCATGACTGGGACCTGCATTCACCAACACCAGACGTCAGCTAAAGTATGAATGCATAGTGCTTCTTTTTTTAAAAAAAAAAAAAGACTTCGTGCAGTTGTAGTAGAAGCAAGGTTCGTTAGACAGTCGGGCTTGCTGATGACCGTGCTGACGGCCTTGAAGTCGTCGTCTTCTCCGTCATTCCCAGGGTTTTCTTTGGCCGCTCCCTTGCCTTTTCACACGTCGATGTTTTGTCGACCTACTGTACCGTCTGAAGAGACAACCCAAACATCTAGGTCGTGCGTGCGTGTCGAAAGAAGCTGGCATAATCGCGTACGTGGCAAATGCGTCCATACATTCGTTTGAACTGACTGCACGCCCGTGCAGTGCAATAGATACTGTGCACACACTGCGAAGAAGCTCCAGTGGCAAATCCGGAGTTCAGCAGCCACTTGGTCTGCAGTCAAGCGATGACGGAGGACAAGTTCGCTCACCCCGATACCTTTCATGGTGACGGACGAGGGGGAGGAGGGAAGGAGGCTCTTACTTGGTAACTGTACAGATGCACGACATTGAAGACGACCTCAGGTCCATCATGCAGACCTTATAGTTGGAGTGTCGGAGTTTTGCCGCCTCAGTCAACAGAGTGTGGGGAGACCTTGAAATGCCGCATTCTCATGGTGTGACTTAAACTTTTCCTTAGGCACCTCTGCCTTTAGAGCTCAGTGCTCCTCCCAAAAGCATTGGCTGGGCTAATCCATCAGGCGGAAAACATAAGTCCATGCCTTATTTATGCTCAGGATGCATGAACATTACACACGCTGCAAGAAAGCGTGGCCAAGTGGGCCCTGGACGTCAACCCAACGTTGTCGTTCGAAATGACTGTCTAGACTTTTTGACTGTTGCAAACGTTCGCCTATCGATTGTGCCCAAAACGTGTGCGTACGTCCATACCTATGGATAGAACATTGACAGTTCCGGATCATGAAAATTCATTTATTATGAACCATCTTTAGATTGAGGCCTAGTACGTAATCGTCTCCTCGATCAACAAGAACATATATTAACGGCCACATACACCGAATTCTTATATACTGATGATTTTGTACGCACGCCTGGGCTTCAATTAATTCTCTTAAGGGTTGTTGATTTCTTGACATGGTCTCTTGTCGATGGTCTCGACGACGCAGTTCTGCGTCTTCTGCGTCAGGGGTGCGTCATCCGAGGCTTGGCTGTCATCACCAGAGGGTGGAGATTGTGCTTGCTCTTGTTGTTGCTGCTGTTGCTGCTGCTGTTTCTGAAAATGATTCAAACCGTGAGATTTTGGATGAGCAAAATTATTTCCAGCATACCGCACCAGTTTTGCACTATCTGCGAGCAGATAGATGTTCAGCATGTGCGCAGTCTGCACATGGACCATCAAGTCCCAGGCAGAATTAAATGGAGCCTTGCAAGTGATGCAATGAAGCCATCTGAAAGATGAGACGACATAAGTATGCACGTGTACCATGTACCGGAAAACGTTTTATATATATGTTATAACGGCTTATAGCAGTTTTGCCCAACAGCTGCGTGACTACAATAGAACCGTTCACATGAATTGGGACTAGCATGGGGAGCTTTCCTAGTGAAAGAGGGGGTAATTTCACTTTGGTACAATATAAAAGCAATAATTGTTACGATACATGCAAAAAACATGACTTGCTATTGACAGACCCGAGCACCAACGAAAGGGAGGGGGACACTTAAGTACACTGGCATTCCTGGACGGTGAGTAAACAAACTTTGAAGAGTGACTGTTTCCGTCGTTTAACTGCGCGTACTTGGCCAACCTGCCCGATTTGGACCCCGCGCTGTTAGCGAACACCAAGAAGAAGACAACTTTGACCTGAACCCATGTGTGTGACAGATGAGCCAATGTTTTGGGCATGCGGTCTTCAAGATCTCTATGGGGAAAATCATGAAGTTGTATTTTGGGTACGACGTCGCCTGTGCGTCCATCCTCGAGAGAACTGCGCGAACTTGAAGCCACTTTTTTTCAACGAGTTTGAGTCGACCCAAGTTGAGAGATGAGAGCTCGAGTTGAATTCATAGCTCGAAGCCATCCCCAAAGCTCATGGGCGACGATAAAATATCATCAGCTCTTGCATGTACTCTATGTCTATAAGGCACAGGTGCACGAATGATGTAGAGCCCAAAAAGGGTGCAGGTGCGAATAACTTGTAAAAATTGACTTTTCTCTCATACTACCATGTCAGATAGTTACTTAAAAAAAATGAAGTAAAAATTTCCGAACCTGAAAAGTTAAGCTTGCGGATATTTAATGTGGCCCTTATGGTACAATTATGACTGCTGCGGGGAAATGCACCAAAAAGGCCATATCAAGTGGTGTCAGAAAGTGAGAAGAAGTTAAGAGTTAAGTCATTTCATTATTGCTACGGCCCAGGTTGCTGCAGAACTAATTACTAACCTCTTTGTAGCCTAAGACTTCATTTGATGCTTGAATTGTAAGATCTCTTTGTGAAAAAGAGGAGAGAAAGGATCATTCGCATATTCATTAGGAATGAATGGGTCCACGGAGTAAAATAGAAATGGGTCTTTCTTTGGTCTGGTGTCTTTTCAAGACAAGACTTTAATTTTAACTCTCATACAGTATTTCTGTGTTCACAACTTACGGAGAAGGAGTATTTAGCCTCCCAAAGACACTCGCTACAATCGTCTGTGTCAGCAGAAGAAACAATGTATACCAATCTAACAGGAGCAACATACCGCGACAGTAGAGGCTTTATGGACTTGCTGCGAATTGTAGCTTTCTTTGAAAAGTACAAGTGTATACAGTCGGGCTCAGGAGGTATTATTGATAGCATCCCCAGATTTGCGTATTTCCGACCACGACTTCTGAACTAGGTGTTTTTTTTCCAAGAACTATTCATAGCAACCATGAGTGTGGACTTGAAGCGCTCTATCACTGGTCACACGTGAAATTCGTCTATGATACTTACATATAACGTTCAGGGCTTAAAGACAAAAAGAGAGCTTCAAAAGTATCCATAATGCTACTGTGGCTAGGTAGAGACTACTCATGCGAGGCCTCTCACGAAAAATCATCTATCTGATGACTGAGTACCTGGGTGAAATTCCTTTCCTAGCACTCGACCTTCTTAAAATCGCGCATGTAAGTTAATTTTTGGATCTCTTTAACAAATTCGACTTTTTGTAAGCGACACTCATAGTTTGCCAATGCCGCATGCAAACTGATTGCCAAGTACAGGTTGGGGCGTGATGAGGACCGTCGTTCAAGCCCTCTGTCCTGCAGCATCACTCATGGATTGGTCTAAATCTCCTCTATAAACATGAACGGCAGTTCTTCACCGCCCATAACTCCACACAGGATGCTTCAAATTGAGCTTGAAAAGTTGAGATTGAAAAATTCACTCGTGTGCAAAAGTCATTTTAAAATGTCATTTCTGGCAACTGCTTCATTTTTTGGCCCACAACATCCACAACATTTGGGCTTATTTTCCTGGAAAATAACAGTGCCACTGGTCCTTTGCAACCTTCTTCATTTTATTTATGGTGAATGTTGACTTGTTGCTGCTGTTCTCTCGGTGTCAGAGGCACAAGCACTTTCACTCCAGACTGTCTGACAACATGGCAAACAAGACTTGCTTTCCGTCGGTGTCAATATCGCTTTATGTGATGCTCATATAATGAAGCTGCAAGAGAATTGCTTTCCACGAGAAGTTAATATGGTCCACCTTGTACACTAAAGTCTGGATGTAACGATGTTTTTCGTCTGCGGCAATCCTATTGTTAAATCGAGACTCTTCGTTAAATTGGGATTTCCTCCACTTCAGTGGGGGAAAAAGTTCGTAAGTGGAAGGCTTCTCGTTAAGTCGAGACTTCTCGTTAAATAGAGACATCACTGTGCTTTAAGTGCACTCAATAAGCCTTGGTCCAAGAATGCCATAATCTAGGTGTGCAATGCCCCAAACTCAGCCTCAAGTGATCGGCGGCTGAGATGACCTCACCTTGCTGTCGATGAGGAAGAAGTTTTCTGTGAGGACGAGGCATCTGACGAGAGGTTGGAGGCACCATTGGAAGAGGCTGGAATGAGATAAGAAAGCTCATCAACATGCGACGCAATCAGTGGTGCAGGACTGCAGCACCCTGCTTTTTAATCTAGACTGACGTGCGCAGGAGTTGTCACTGCTGAGGAAGAGTCATAGATGGGGATCATCATGACCTGAGCACACATTGTGCAGCCTGATCAGCTGGGTTCGGTTGCTAAAAATGCGGACCTCATAGCTTTACAGCGTCGTAAGTCGGCTTTTTTTTTCCCTGTCTGACATTCCGTCAAGGTCTACTGAGCTAGTTCGAAAATGAGAGGGGGATTGGCATTAGACACTGTGTTAGGTGCTGCAAGTGTCATTTCTTGAAAAAATATTGTTCTTTTCTATCTGCATTTGTAACTCAAGCTTTTGTAACATACTGTTATGTGCGGCAAGTGCAGTCCACACTTCTTTTTTCAGGCACAATTTTTGACTGGATTGAGCTAAAGAAGTGGCTTACCCCTCAAAAGAAGGCTCAGATGCTCCTCTGAAGCCAAAGTAATTTGCACTTTGACTGTAAGACCACTCATTTATCGATAATGTGGGATCAAAGTTACGCACTGTAGCAGAGTTTGCTACCTACATAAAAGTTTGACTGTACTGTGAACAATTGAGCAGAAGAGCATATCAGTTCAGTTTTTCAGGAGCTTTCTAGCTTTCCATAGGGGGGTGGTGAACCACTTCTTTAACTCAATCCAGTCAAAAGTTTAGCTAAATAGAGAAGCGTGGACTACACTTTCTACATGCAGGGTGTTTTAAAACTTTGAGGTAAAGGCGACGATAGCCTTGCGAGATGGAAAATAAATCAAAAAAAGGTATTAGTCAACAAAACTTGACATTTTGGCAAAAGCTAGTGAAAAAACCAGGTAAAAAAAATTCAGTTTAAAGACTAGCCAGATGGGTCTCCCTCTGGATCTAGATGGACTACTTAGCTTTATTAACCTAACACATTTTAGGCCGTCCCTGGGTGAATGGAGGGTAGATTAATCTCTTGCTAGTATTGCGACCTGAGGTACAAGAAAAAATCAAAATGATTACTCTTTTGCGCCATGGTCAGTACCATGGGGCAGTCTCAGCAATTCAATACCAGCCTGATGGCTATGTATCCAGCAATATGCGGAGCCTTATTCACAAAAGTTGACAGCTTCATAATCATGTATGGAGCAAATCTGAGGCAGGGCGCTGGAAGGAGGGGCACTTTTGCCACCCACCCAAGTGGGTATGATATGCCAGTCACAATAGTGAAGATTGTAGGCTAAACCTTTAGCAGAATTGTCTTTTCGGGCAATTCCCTGGAAATGAAAAGATGCAGAGATTTGGGCTCAGTTTCAGCTGCGGTTTTCGTGACCCCCTGACACGACAACCGTGC
>JAAUXU010004578.1_pt1 | contig 24238 bp, 26 predicted proteins | sample 7278151 | NCBI WGS metagenome assembly JAAUXU01 (sample SAMN14350113, study PRJNA611818) | marine sediment metagenome | isolation source: surface marine sediment (1.8m) | place: French Polynesia: Moorea | collected 2018-08 | reverse complement strand
ATCGTCGTTAAAACTTGAGGTACGATAGTCAACAACACCTCTTTTTAAAGCTGACAACAGCTGCTTTCATTGGCGCATTTTTCAAAAATCATAATGTCCTGTAAATCCTTGTAAAATACATTTAAGTAAGTGGTGCAAGACTTATTGACGACCCGGTATATGAGTATATAATTTACTGAGTACATATGAGTATATAATAATATGAGTTTTTAAAGAAGTTATCATTTGTACCTTGCCCTGTTTTCACCACAAAAGCTCAAGTACAAGATTTGTTTTCAGTGGAGTTCCTAAACCGCAAAGTTGGTCATGCTTTTTTTTGTTCCGATTGTATATTGGTCTTCAACGATGTGTCTGGCGGCATTAATGATAACGCCGAGATGGCCTCAGAAGTGACATATTTAAAGGAATGCAATTTTTTCTGACTTTAATACTTCACATTTTAATCACGTAACAGTCATTGCTGACTCTGGTACGGTAGGCCTCCCTCTCATCCACCAAAAAGTGCCTTTTGTGGGCAGCCACAGTGTCCTACTGGGCAGGGACTTCTGTGGGTGTTGGTCAGATGGACGGCCCAAAGTTTATTAATATTAAGGTGCATTCTTAACAAACGAGTACAAAATGACTTTTTTAAATTAAAGGGAGGCCATCTAACGGACTGCTGAGACAGTCCCACTGGGTCAAAAGAGGAGGCAAAGAAAAACAAAGAACACCTCCAATTGAGCAAGATTGACTTATTTCTACAATTTGGCACATCCAGTAGTTCAGTAGGGAACTTTTGCCATTGTCAATGGGGCTGTGGCCAGCACCTCAACCCTTTCGTCACGTTCAGTGATGACGACAGGGCATTTGTAGAGCGTTGACCCTGAAGCAATTGGCAAGCAGTGCTGCATATTAATTAAAGAAGGGCAGCAACTAAGAATCATTTAACACCGCAAAGACACTGGTATCCAAATCCACTGAAAAATGATCTCATGCATATTGTACATGCGCTATATGCTCCGCTTCAGGACAACTATTCACTCTTCCCTATATACTCCGCTTCAGAGCAACTATTCACCCTTCTTACAAAGTGTTATTCAATATTTTTTCTATATTCAGTTACAAAAATGAGGTACGATACAAGTGCAGCGATGATTGCAATTGCCGTCTTTTTACTGAGGAAATCAGGAACAGGCAATCCATCGACTTGACTGTACCGGTACAAAAGTTTCTTCACCTGTATAGAGATGTCCCCAGAATATCTGTTTCGCTGCTGAAATTCCTTAAGTTTCTCAGAGACCCACCAAAATTGTCTCTTCAGCTTATGAGCGTAATACATGTAAAGCCCTAGGCGAATGCTTCGCAGGCAGACAAAGGTCCCATTCAACAGGTACGGCAGTAAAAGGTCAGGTAGGTCATGCAATGACGAAGGAGAAGCTGCAGTCAGTATGGAAATTGACCAATGGGCAGCAAGCATTAGGGAAGTGCCAGATGTAATTGTCAGGAATGTGCCAAATTTGTCAGTCAGGGAGTTAAAAGTTGTGTTAATTTTGTCCAACTGCGACAGAAAATCAATCTTGTTTCTAGAACTATTGAGACTCATCAAAAGGCACTGCGGTGTGGCTTCCAGTAGTGCGTGCAGCTTCATTGTGAGGATGACATCAATGACGCATTCGAAGTGAACGAAGTAGATGTCAGAGAGGAAGTTTAAGATGCACAAGACTATGTTGGTGGGTGACATTCCCAAGTGGGTGATCCAGTATACGTGATATAGCATCGTAGAAACCACCATGAGCGACAGATGTGCAGTGTGGAACATTTGGGGCACTTGAGAAGACGGTTTCCGACTCCATAGTGGAGCAGAGGGCTTAGAGTCTTCAATTACAAGCCGGTGTGTCAACCATACCAAAACAAGGGTGCGTTCCACTCCAATAAGGGCTACTCCAACCATGACGTAGGTACCTAAAAAGTGCACTGGAGGTCTTGAAAACTTGGATTTTTATGGTTCTGTACGTGCGTTCAGGGGGATGATATCTAGCGCATGAGAATGATCTGCACTTTCGGAAGTGACACATTGTTGCTCATTTTTAAATTGCACAGTGCAGGTACAAAGGAGATTGGCTTGGGTCAATTTTTTAATCATACCCTCAAGTTTGTCATTTTTGTTAAAGAATTTTCAAAAGAGAACAACATTGATGCCGCGTTCGGTACAAAAGACCTAAGTTGAACAGTCTAAACTTACTCAATGGCAAGTTTGGACAGTTCCACTGTAATACTTACTGGATCTGTCATCAGCCAAGGTTCCTGAGAGAATTGTGTAAAGAAACCAACTGATCCCCAGCAATAGGACCTCAGGCCAGGGGCTGCTGAAGATGTTCTTTAATCCTTTACTCGTCGACTCTTCAATACCAACGAGCCCAAATAACGAAGCTGGGGATGCGACGCAGGGCCTGAAGAGTGGGGCAAACGCGAACCTAAAGGGTTCCGGTAAAGGTGCCGGAGCTTCCGGAGCTTCCTGGTCAGGCTTCAGCTGGGTTCGTAGCTGTTTCCTGAAATCTTCCCAAATGTTGCTCCTGCCCCAGTTGTTGATCGCCCACTTGGCCTCCTCGAAGAAGTTATGGTTGATGTTCGTCGGGTTGGGCAATTCAGGGACGTCTGGGAAAGGGTTGGGCCCATAAAGCGTCAACAATTGTTCGCCGGCCATGTTTCCCTGTCCTCAGTGATGAATCGTTTGCCTCAGGCGCAGTTCGAGGGGGAGATTCTACATACAGGGTGCAACGAAAGTTCTGACACAACTTGACGCTGAGCGACAAGATGATCGTGATCGTCGTGACGTGGTTGCCGATGGCACAATAGGGATGTCCAGAGCGTTCAAAGCTTTTTGACCGGAATGGTTCTTTCACAAGTCAATTTGGTCAAGCGTTGAGTGGTCCAGAAACTGTAGGCCAAGCAAATAGGTCATAGCAGAGAAGTCCACTCGAGGACCCTTTGGACACACCTGTGCGTCTCGCAGTCATGAGTCTTGGCGTCAAGAGTGACATATGGATATAACAGGTGGTGGCCGCTTGGACATGGAACTGCTCAGGTGCAAGTTTAACGACCTTGAAAGATTTGCCTTCGAAGTCGACCTAGTGTGCATCAGGGAGAGTGAAGACGAGACTGCAAAATGCACAATGGCCGAAAAATGATCTGCACCGTCGAGATTTTGCTCTGGGAGTCAGAGAAGATCGATTTTCCTTCCTCTTTGTGTCAGCACTTTCGTCGCACCCGGTGTTAAAGACTGACTGACTAATCTGACTTATCTGATAACAATGCTTGCGGAGCGAATGTTGCACCATGGTCCATGGCAGATGCTCTTTATCACAGGAGGTGGATCGAGCTGCAAAAATCTCGAGCCAGCCCTAGGTCAAGCTTTGATCTTTCGAGCAAGAGTGAAGTCAAGCTCGGAGCTCTCGAGCCTCGAATTGGATGGGGATGGACCAGTTCAGTTTTTGTGTTAGTTATAAAAAAAATTCACGTAAGCCTCAAACTGCCTGCTAAAACGAGGTCACACCTGGATGACATCTGCCACAGATCAGTGTCAGCAGTAGCGGCTGTAGTGAATCTGGCACAGTCAAGCTTGGGTTTCTTTCGAGCTTTTTTTTCCTTTTCTACATGTTTGAACATCCTCGGGTGGCCTCTACCACTCAAAATTGGTGGGAGCTCTTTGGAGCCAAGCCAAGAGCTCGTCCGACCTCGAAAAGATCATTGTGGATTTTTGGCGCGGTAACTGATAAATTAAATACTCTGAGCTACTGCGAACGTCTGATATGCAGAATATTTCAAACAAAACGTAAACAAGACGGATCAGGGTGCAGAGCGCGTGGACGGACTGCGCGAGGCACGCAGACAAACAAGTAGATACTGGGTGGGCGCAATATTACAGTTACCGATATTTAGGTCTATAAATCATAAGTTTATTGACCAATTTAAATGACACCTTGTGTCATGAATATGATGAAGGGGTGCATAAAAAAGACTCACTTAAAGTGGCCAAAGTAAACTGCAAGGCCCAGACCGTGGCGGAAGGCACTGACCGCAACACGAATGTCGTCCATGGGAGGGCTGGCGTCCTCGATGGTCTTAGATGACCTTGGCCACGGCAGTTTTTGATGCTGTCAGTCTTCTTGAACCTGTCTAGGCTCCTCCATGTGAATATCCTGGTCACATTCAGGCCTGAGCAAATCTCCTTTAGGCTCTTGCCTGAGCAGCGGAGTGCGATCAGGGCAGTTCTCTTGTCCTCAACAGACATGTTGAATAAGGATGATAACTAAACTTGCTAGTTGTAATCACAACTGAAAAGCCATGATTGTCGCAAAATATCAACATTGTCACTAGAAACATGTCTGAGATACTCATCTTTCAATTCTTGCTAAGCTAATATTGCCCCACCCTGTAGATAGTCCTCCCTCGGCCCGGTCTGCCTAAATCTGTCCAACAAAGTGGTTCCATAGTATTGGTTAACCAGGTAAATTACTACTATAAGGCAACGATCCAGCGATCAACAGATTATATCATGCTCCAGATTTCATAGCCGTGAACGACCCCCAACTCGTGAATGCATAATGAAAAAACACCCTTTGGTATTTGTTAATTTTTAGAATTGATACTTTCTAAACACAACCAAAAATTATCATGCAAGGGCGCTCATGTGACATCACTATAACGGGACTTGCTGCCTCATGTGCTCCATATCTATGACTCATTTCCCCGCAGACTTCGCAAGAATCATACACAGTTTGACTCTAAAAATCTAGAATAGATGGACCACTGCAAAGAAGAATAGCTTTGAGTTTTCCGTTTTAGGGGTATGTGGTGCTTAAATTGCACTGGTGATGATACTTGTTGATATAAATCTTCATTCCATCAAGCAAGTCCAAACAGAACACCGAACAGTTTCTTACATTTATGAATAGACCCCTTGGAAGTCGTCACACGTGTCTTGTGGATGACAAAGCTGCTTCAGGGGCACAGTCAAGGCCCTCCACTTGCAGAATTTGAACCTCTTTACATGGCTCTTTGTAGCAATGGCCCAATTGAGCTGTAGGACAAAGGGAGAGGGTCCAAAGGCTAAGGAGGGCTTCATGTCTCAGAGCTATTCAAAGCTTCAGCACTGCATCTGACTGTGTAGGGGCTCATCTGGAAGATTCTGCCTCACTCCAGTCAGACCTACAAGCTTTGTCCACAGAAGAGGACACAACTGTTCTTGCCGCTTATTCATTTCACTTCTGCTTCTTTCATAATGTTGTTTTCACACAGGGAGAGTAAAAATACTCCATCCATTGTACCATCAAACTTCATCCTTAACTGCATTCAGAGACAGTTTGGGACCAAGCATCACAAGGATACTCTGCAGTATGCTCAATTGGCTTTTCATGAGGCTCCATAGCTTTGAACCAATCCTAGTCTCGATTTCCATGACTTTCCGAGGAGAATACCATCACCATCTCAACCTCTTCAGAATGTCATCACTGAGCTTGAACGACATCCACATGGTTCATTCAAATCGGACTTTTGCAGGTTCAGGCACAACGAACCTGAATGTCAAATGTTTTCAGTAATCTTGCACATTAGGTCTGCTTCACCATTGCGACACTCGCCTGCGTTTGGCCATGATAGCTCTGTGGCTGCTCACAGAAAGCTACAGTCCTACAAAATCGGAAAGAACTCCATGGATTAGATGAACACCAAGTACTTTTTGTTGACACTGGCAACCCTGCCTTTATATGTTGTGAGCAAACAACCGTCACCTGTGATAAGAGCTACGACTCTGCCATGTGGACTAGGGGAGGAGGAGAGATAACTTCCCCTTGTGGACTGCCGATCCTGAACTTTGGGTTCTGGCCCTTTTTTGTCCACGATGAATGAGGTGAAAGAGGAAGAGTGACCAGCAAAATTGCACATGCAAGTACCAAATATGGGTGTTACATGACAAAGAAAGCAAGGAAGAATTGGTCTATCACATTCTGGTTCCAAAAAAGAAATCTGGTCACATGACTTGAACATGCAGTGAAAGTGGCTATTATGGTCCAGCACTGGGCACATTTTCTTCTGAAACCATTTCCCTACTGAAAACGGCAAGAAAACAGAGGAGTGAAGTTGCTTCCATCATCACCCACGTTGATCAGTCCAAGGGGACAGAAAGTGTTGTAATTTCATGAAACTCTGCCCATGTAGTGTTGGCTCCCATTTTTCTTCATTTCTGTTGTCACTTAGCTGACCCCTCCAAAGAACACATAAGGTGCACAAGGGAAAGGCAACTGTTCCGGCCTGTTCATTCCACTGAGCTGCTAAAGTCAGCCAGTCTTTCCCCCAGCGTCTTTTTTGGGCTGCACATGGGTTGCCAGCTTCAACAAAGGCAAGACAAAAGAAATCAATGACAGTTTTCTTATTTTCAAGGCAAGAATATATTCCACAGGGACAGTCAATCCTTTCGGGCATGATGACCAGGTTCCTTGAGCATCCGCGAGCCGCCAGGGGGCAGAACAGAGCAAGACTGGACGGTGGCTCCACAAGGGCAATGCAAGGTCTCACTCATCGCACTCTACCGTGGTCTTCTTGGAGAGGACGGTCGTCTCAAGCAGGCCCTACGTAGCCATGATCTTGCTCTTGTTGTTTCCTTCGCTGAAAGGCCAGCTTGGATGTCAACGTTTTAAAGCAACTTGAACAGGCAGTGGAAGAGATTTTTTTGGGCCTCTTCAAAACTGGGAATGTGGACGTCACAAAGAAGGACTCCATCAAGTTTGAGCTGCCCTTGTACGAAAGCCAGACTGAAGAACAACGCTTTTTGCTCAGGCATCCCTTGAAGATAAGCTTAAGAGAGGTTTCGCGAATAACGCATCTGGTGCGCTCCCAGCGACATCCTTCAACTGCGCGGTTTTTCATGTTTTGGAATGTTGCGTGAAGAAATATTCAGTGGGTACATTGACTACAGACTTGCAGGGCCAAAATCTTCGACAGTTCGTGACTTCTAACTGCGACTTTGCGGCATATATTGGTATATTATTAAAATCAAGGGATATGATGTCGTCCTTTTCAGTCTGGCCCTCCCCCTATATTGCACAGCCCCTCAGCGGTGGTGTCATCCAGCAATGTAAAAAAGAAGTGAGGAATCAGTTGCCAAGTTCAGTCACACCAAAGAGGTAAGATGCTAGTGCGCCGATGATATGAATTGCAATATTTCTGTTGATTGTAAAGAAACCGCCAGCAGACAATCCTTGGACATTACTGTACTTTTCCTGAAGTTCGCGAATGTCCGTCGACGCTTCGTTTGGTCTGTTGCTTAGATACTTAAGTTTAAGAGATACATTCTTAGCATGATCCTTTAACCTATGACCATACCGAACATAAAGCACCAGGCGACTGATTTGCGCACTACCAAAGGTCCCAGACAACAGGACAAGAAGAATGTAATCAGGGATCTGAACAGGTGAAGAAGGAAAAGGTGCTATGATGATGGCAGTAAAATAATGGGCCAGAAGCATCAGACAAACGCCAAACGTCATTACGAGGAAGGTGCCGAAAGCGTCAGTCAAGAACTCCAGATTACTGTAGATTTTCTTCCAGTGGGATAGAAATTCTTCCTCCTCTTCAGGGCTCATGTCTATGTTCATCTGAAGGCGCTGCTCCATCTCTTCAAGCAGTGCTTGTAGCGTCCTGGTGAGGATGAGATCAAGGACGCTGGTGAAGAGAATGTAGTAGATGTCCCGGAGAAAGCGGGTGGTGCACAAGACAATGGCGATGATTGATACTCCCTTCTTGAACCTGATGACCCAGGGCAGGTGTAGCACGATTGAACGAATCACCATGACCACCATATATATGATGTGAATAAGCAGGGATGCTTGTGTAGATGGTGTGAAACTTGTTTTCATAGCGGAGGAGTCATCAGTGTGCCTCCTCCCATCTTGATAATACGTGAACCATATCAATGGAAGGATCAAAGTCACCAAAAGAAAGAAGGCTTCAACCATGAACTGATTGATATCTGAAACAAGTACCTTGAAACTGTCTGCACTCTACCAGATGTACCGGGTGCGTCACTAAGAAGCGAATGTCAGTGCTCATGATATTGATTTCCATGCAGGTGCAGTGCAATCTGTGCTGAGCTTTAAAAAATGTCTTTTAATGCCTCTTACACATAGACTATATAAGCATGTGCGGGTCGAAGAAAATATTCGAAAATCGGTTTCGGGTGAGTTTTTGAGGAGAAGTTTTGGTTTTCGGTTTGGCTTTCAGGTCATCCCCAAACTCATGTATTCTTGGGTCGGAATGTTTTTTCACTTTTGCCATTGTGCAGATATACCAGAAGAGACACATTTTCAGTCCAGATTGGTGCGCTTACTTGAAACAATGTTGCCAGCTGCCTAGAATGGATGATGAAGCATTGACTGACCTTGCTTGGAATGCACGTATGTGCCTCCTCATGATTTACATGTACTTATACTTTATACTCCTGCAACTCTGGTTTTGTGGCTGGTTTTGTTAGCAAACTAAACAAGTATTTGTTGCAGTTTGTTTTGCTGGCAGATTGAACAAATATTTGTTTGCTAGGCACAAAAAAGTAGAAACCGGAATTTCCTGAGAAAAAACTGACAGGATTCGGTTTTTGTCGAATTATTCGGACATCGGTTTCGGTTCGGTTACCTGCACGTGCTTAAGACAATGAGAATCAAGGACATCTTATGATATCGATCGCTTTTGTGACGAGGTCATTTTGGAGCACTGATGAGACTTCACTTGATCATTCAAAACTTTTGACTGGATTGCCGTACACGAGTGGTTCATCACTGTAATGAAAGCTCAGGGTCTCCTCCAAAAACATTCATTCATGCCTTTTTGCTCCAAGATCACTCATTTTCTCACCACAAAAAATGGCAACAAATATTTTCGATGTTTTTTCAACTGTCCAGATATCCTGGACCACTGTTGCATGAACTTACTGCCCTAAATCTTATCTCGTAATGCCCAATGGTAATGAGCTACTATTGGCAATGTCACTTTCCCTTCTTAACCTTTTGCTCAGTCACTGCAGCAGTTTTTTGGCAATATGAGTAACTTTTGTGATCTTCAATGAATTATAATGTGTCGACTTCAGCCTTACACCCTCATTCTATCTAAACAGCGTTGACCTCATCAACCTTACCATTCTAACCTTTTCTGTCGGAAGATATTTTTAGTCATTTTATCTCAAACTTCAAACTTCATAGCAGAATGCGATGTGCCTGATGGAGAAAAAGAATAGAAGTGAATGTTTAAGATAATCTGCACAAGTGATATAGGGTAGAGGCTAGAGTGCAGAAGTGAGCATCAACATAAGTGTCATAAGATTTGCTTGTCCTTGCTCGAGCTGGAGAGCAGTGCGACCAAAATGACATCTTCACACCCATTCTTATACGTCCTCCGAGGCGCTGAAGATCAGGATGACCTCCACGAACTCGCCCTCTACGTACCCGCAGGCTGTGCAGCCGGCCCAGCCGGCAGCAGCGGACCTCTGGATCAAGCTGGGATTGAGGCAGGAACGAGTGAAGCGCGAACTCGACCGAATCGAACTCGCACTGACCCTAACTCGTCACTGTCCAACTTCAAGTTTTGTTATGCAGCTGTCGGTACTGAAGTTTTCATCTTGAGAACTCGATCCTTTGCCAAGGTTGGCTAGTGGTCGAATCATGCACGTATGATTAAAACAACATTCGGGTTACTAGTGCCGCACCCTGTATGTTGCACGACCTACCTACGTTGGATTCGAAGTCATCAGTCTTGAGGGCAGTTCTCAAGGCCACGTCAAGAGCACCAACCATGGAGAGGACGAACACCACGGCGAAGGACTTCCACCAGCTCAAGCTCACGGACCAGTGGAAGCACTTCATGTTTCCCTCGATCGTTCCGGGCAAAATCCACCAGCAGGACCAGAGGAGAGGACCCAAGGGCGTTAGGGGACTAGAGGTGTCACCCCATTGAAGCGATATCTTGACTTTGTTGGGGCCTTGTTGTCGTTCGATGGCAACTTCTTGGCGTGCTGGTTCATGACCCCGTCCCAGTTGACTTTGTGGTGGTGGAACGTCATTTTCTCGGCTGGCGCCTGTGGAGGGGTCTAGAGGCAGTAACTCTACATTCACTTGGTCGAGAGTAGCTTCGTGGCATGTTGAAGACTGTGACTCACATCGGCAGCCTTTGCAGACAGGGAGATACGAAATACAGTAGACATCGCTTATTTCGCCGTAGGATGTGTCACCAAGCTGCTAGTATTACCAGAAATTGCCAGACCAGGATCAAGATCACTTTGACTTGGAGATTGAACAAGTCATCGATCAGTCTCTGATCCAGAGTGCAAAGGAGAGAGTTATTGAAGAACATGGAATAAATACTTCGTGTGTGTGCGGCATGTGGACTTGGACCAGGAGCAAATATGATCGTACAGTGCATCCAGTGCAGCACTTGCGTCTCCCATGAGTCTCATCACATGAGAGGAGGTCTAGGAGTCAAGCCAGCTACATCACTAGGTCGCTTTATCACCAGTTTTGGTGGTCATAGAAGAGGAGGCTACTGTAATGAGATTGATAAATGCTATATCTATATACAGGGTGCGCAGAATAATCGCGAATTGTTGAAAAGGGTGAAGCGGCAGGGACATTTGTTGAAGAATGAGATTACATGAGTGTGCAATAGCCTCACCCTGCTTTGGAAAACGTTGAACAGGAAACAGTTATCACACGAGGGTCGGGCAAGAACCTGTGGATGTCCTTGATCATGATCCCGTAGACCTTCCGGCCAGGGGTCGCCTCTCACCGACTCGTACATTTGTATAACTCAGCCCCTCCGAACTGACCACGCGCCACAACCTGGTCCATGTCTTCGACATGGACCTGATCAGGCGTTGTGTGTAATTGCATTGGTCAGGCCGATGATGACCACATTCAGCTCATTCAGGAACATCAACGACTTTGCCTTCTCGAGTACTTGGGTGCGAACAAAATCAGCCAGGTTGAGCTGTACCTCGATGCCAAAAAAAGGTTTGTGCCTTGACTCCTTGACTTCAAAAATGGGACACTAGTTTGAGGAAAAACCTTGTCAACCCAGGGCTGTCAGGCTTAGTCGTGGCGTTGGCATTTGTGATGATCAGAGTTGCCAGCTGGCAGTTGAGGGCGCAGAAGTCATCAAGGGTGTCCGCTGGACTCTGTGAGACAGACATCTAAGCTAAGGGTGGATTGAGGAAAATTCTTAATACACTTGAAATCAGTAGGGTGACTTTCTCTCTTTTATCTTTCTCATGTGAGATTCTGACTTCAGCAGCTGTTTTATAATTGTTCCTGTACTGATAACAGGGACGCAAGAGAGCCACCAACTACAGCAGCAAAATTCGACAGCAAAAATGACTGAGTTGCAAAATAAGAATTTTCAAATTTGGCCAAACTCCAAATAAATACAAAACATTCTTCTTTCGAAACCTTGTCCAAAATGACCAGTAACATCTAAAATCTGGTCATGAAAGTACCTATGGCTTTCTGATTGATGAACGTGAGGTGTCAACAAGAGAAGTCCTTTTTGTTTGCCAAGTCAGACCAAAAATCTGGCTTCCCTGCAGTTGCCTGTTATCGGTCCTCTTGTGTACATGTTTTGCGAGTCGTCATCAGCAGCTTTTGACAAAATCACAGATAGATAGATTTTTATGAGTTAATTCACTGCCCCTACATCTCTGGGGACAACGTGCGCTTGTAAGTTCTTTTACCTTCTAAGATCTACTTGATAAAGTAAAAAAAATACTTTGTGCATACTTTAAATGTGAACAATTTCACCCTATGCAGCAGCACATTACGATCATTGAGTTGGGCATGGTGCACATCAATGTTATTGCCTGTACTGGCCTGACCAGACAGTGCGTCCATGTGACCATGCCTGTTGGCCATCACCGAGGGGGGAGGGCAGTGATGTTCACATATGAAATGTATGCACTGCACAGTGTGTCAAGGCCTGACATCAGGTTGCAAAAAGTTCTCAAAATCTACCACTTAGCACCAATCATTAAGTGCTGCTTAGCAGCAGATCCTGATTACATGTCCCACACAACACAGGCAGAAGATGCGTGCTTCAGTTGAAAGAAAGCTTGAAAGCCCACACTTATTTCTAGGCATGGTGTAATTTGGCGCAGCATTAATGAAACCATGGATCAACCTGAGAAATCATCAGAGTCCTTGTCAACTGCAGGCAAAGATTTGGAGTCTGAGAATGACCTCTCCAGCTCTCCTACATTGGTTGAGAGCAAGGAGAGGGCTGAATGGGGCAATCACTGTGAGTTCTTCCTCACCAGCTTGGGCTTGGCTGTAGGTCTGGGCAACATTTGGAGGTTTCCCTATATTGCCTATGCAAATGTGAGCAGTTCAAGCTAAATAAAAGGATACCTTTGATGACTCTTTTCCCCTCCAAATGTTAGGGAGGAGCAACATTCTTGATCCCCTATCTGGTGATGTTGCTCCTTGTGGGCTTACCCACATTTTTCCTTGAGATGGCACTAGGACAGTATGCTGGTCTGAGCTGCACCAAGGTCTATGCTCGCATTGCACCTGGACTTAGAGGACTTGGCTATGGAATGCTCTTGGTTCCCCGGCTGAGAAACTTCCAATATGCAGTTGTGATGGCCTATTCCATGCTGTACATGATCCTCAGCTTAAGGGCTACATTGCCTTGGTCCACCTGTGGAGACTTTGCCGGAGACCACTGCTACACAGTTACTGAGGCTGAGCTCTGTGATGACAACCAGGTCTTCTTCCAGAAGACCTGCCTGAATGGAACCACATTCTGTGCTGCCAATGACCTTGAATATAACGCACTTATGACTGGCATGTGTGTGGGCAAGAATGGATCCTATGTGCCATTTGAGGCAGTCACATATCGAGTGTCTGCCAGTGAGGAGTATTTTTACAAGGAGACACTCAACATTGCCATAGAAAATGGCCACCTGGACACAGACATCAACTCCTGGAGCAAGTGGGGCAACATGAGGTGGGAGATCCTGGGTTGCCTTGCCTTGTCTTGGCTCATAGTCTGCCTCTCCCTGATCAAGGGCACCAAATCTTATGGCAAGGTTGTGTACTTCACCACCCTGTTCCCCTATGTTGTGCTAACAGTCCTCCTAGGCTACATAGCAACGCTGGATGGATTTCTAGATGGAGTGGAGTTCTACATTGTTCCCCGAGACTGGGACAAGCTGGCTGATGTCAATGTGTGGAATGATGCTGCAGGTCAAATCTTCTACTCTCTCATTGTTGCAGTGGGAAGTCAGCTCCTGTTGGCCTCCTACAATGGGTTCACAAACAACTGCCACAGGGATGCTGTACTCATTGGTCTCTTCAACTCCCTCACATCCTTGTATGCTGGTTTCACAGTGTTTGGAGTGATTGGATACATGGCTTATCAAAAAGGTGCTGATATTGAGGATGTAGTCACACAAGGTCCTGGCTTGGCATTTATTGTCTACCCTGAAGCTGTGGCCTTGATGGTGGCAGCTCCTTTTTTCTCCTTTTTGTTTTTCTTCATGCTGAACCTTCTTGCGGTCTCCTCTCTGTGTGGGTCTTGGGAAGCCCTTGTTGGTGCCCTCATGGATGAATTCCCACCACTCAAGAACAAGAGAGTTATTATCATGATTGTCTCCACTTTCATTGCCTTCCTGTGCGGCATCTCAATGTGCTTTGATTCTGGACTTCTCATGTTCACTATGATGGACAATCGTGGTGCCAATGCTATTGTCCTAATGGCCTTTCTTGAAGTTATCACTGTGACCTGGTTCTATGGTGTGGACAAGATCATGAATCACATTAAGGAGATGGGAATGACAATCCCCAGGATCATGCAGTTGTATTGGACCATATGCTGGCAGGTTGTCACTCCCTTAATCCTTCTTGCAGTCACGTTCCTTGCTTGGCTGGACTTTGTCCCTGATTCCCTGGAGGACTACACATTCCCCCCTGGGGCCCAGTTCTTGGGCTGGTGTTTGGAGCTCTGTGCCATTGTACTCATCATCCTTGTTTCAATTGGTGTGGTCATCAAGAGGTACAGGGCTGGCAAGTCTATTGCCTTCATCAGAGCTGGACCTTTGATGTCGCCAACCAAGCTTTGGGGACCAAGGCCAGACAGTGGACTGCAGAACAAGTCCTTTGATGCCAGCAAATAGATGGTGGGTGACCTAAAAAAAATTAAACATTTTCATATCTCGATAATGCATACAAACCTCTAACTTTTCATGTAGCATACAGCCAGTAATCACTCATGATGTCTAAGTTCCATAGAACTAATAACACTTCGTAGCGATGTGGCTAAGAGTAGAGTTGTTTCCAGGAGGAGACTCGTGCATTCACTGAAAAACTCTTCCCTCCTTCTCTGGGTGCTGGCCCTCCGATGGTTCACACGCTACAGCCTGGGTCAGCCTAAGACGTACAAGCTAAAACACATTGTTGCAAGACAGTTATGTTTCTACTGATACATTTTGAGGCCTATACTGGTGATGCCCAGGTTCCACATCATGCCTGACCATATGGCGGGGTTGGCGTATGTGTGCATAATCAGTCCAGAGGAAAACTTGGGACCAATTTCAGCACCTCTGGTGCCAGACCAGGAGCGTCTTGGCCCAGTCCAGCCTCCTCACCTGCTGCCCCTGGCATGGTGTGGTGGCATATGAGCGTGGTTTTGGATTTGCAGCCCATCTCCTTCACCATATTGCTCATGGAGCCTGTAGACATGTATGTGGCCTTGGACAACTTCATCTGGGATTGCCTCGGGTTCCTCTTGACAGTCTTCCTCAACTGCTCTTTGTTGACCCACGTCACTTGGGGCCTGTCTGGTGGCTGGGTCTTGTCCTTAAGTTGCCACTATGTTCCACATTCCTCTTCAGGACCCCTTGAACTGTCCTGAGGTAGATTCCTCGGGCCTTGGTGATGCCCAGTTGGACTTGCCGGTTTTGGACACACAGATGACCTTTCTTCTATCATGAATTACCCTCAAATACTGTCCTTGGTGAATAGGCAATATTCTTTGATTGAGCCATTCTTGTATACAAACGTCTATGCATCGGCAAAAGTGCATCAAAAATTTGGGTCTCAATCTGGGCTCTAATCAGAGGAAAACCAGATGAAAGTTTTGATCCCTAAGGCAGCATTTTATTGGCCGCACCCCGGACACTGACGCAATCTCTACTGTAACCAGAGGATCAGATACATGACCATGCAAGCAAATTTAGAGCACCAGAGCAAGCAACACCTATACTGTCACTCACACACCCTCCAACTAACCAAGACCCAGGCCTATGGCCTGGTCACAGCTCATCAACAGCCGCCAAATTTAGTAAACAAGGCAGATGAATGAAAGAAAATGGTGTCATTTAGTATATGCGAATCAGGCTGAAGCAAAGAATTTGGTCAAATCTTTCGTGCCCTCATCTGCAAGATGATGATCGCTCATGCTCATAGCGGTCTCAGGCAGGTGGCTGCATCTGAACTGCTTGGGGGACTAGGAGGAGGGTGAGGCAACTAGGAGGAGGGTGGATGGCCCCTGAACCGTTCCAGAGGAGCTTGTCACGTATGAGATGTTGACTATGAAACAACTCCAATGCTACTATAAAAGCGACTGAGCGTGGATGAGACTGTGCACACGCTGCATATCAATGCACTTGAGGTTTTCTACGATAGCCCCGGGATGAAACCAAAGAAGATAAAGGGGGAGAAGGTGACGTTGTCCAGGCTCACTCCGAGGATTTTGAGGGGCAAAGTCAGCTGTCGTGGTGGTCCTTTTTTCTTAGTCATAGATAACTTAAGAGTAATGATCTTGCTCACTGGGTATAAGCAAAACGGGGGTTCCACAACACTGTGTACTGAGGGACCACCACGACAGCTGACATCTTGCTCACTGTTCCAGATCGAAATAAGGGTGTCCACAACACTCTATGTACTGATGGACCACCACGACAACTAACATTTGTGCCGCAGTTCAACGGCCTCGGTCACCTTCTCCTCCTTTGTCTTCTTTGGATGAAACCATTTGTTTCATTCCATTTGCAGCTGTCGCTGAGGTGTGACCAGGCAAATTAGCGGATGTCTATAGCATGTGCGACGCCTACGCAGGCAATACTTGAACTGCCATCAAAAGAGTTCGTAAAGAAACCGTTGACAAATGTACGACCTCCTCGCAGCAGCAACGCCACCCACCTTGGACGTGGTGAACGCCTACGATAGTTGACCAACCTCTGGAAGTTGGGGCTTCTGCGTGGAATTCGCATCAGAGTACTTGGTCTATCTGATGAGACTAATGTTGGGGTTTCATTCGACAAATAGAAGGTTCCACCAGGTCTGAGTAGTTCCAATATCTAAGCGCGCTACGTCTGCCACTCTGCTACCCGTGCAAAAGCTCATACTGTTCTTGCCATAAGTGATGTTGCTACACGCAAATATGCTGCATACACTGCTGTGAAGAATTCCGGGGCTGAATTTCCACGTGACAATGTATTATTCAGACACCAAGATATATATTACTTTGAGTCCGTAAGGTCACAATTTTGAGTGAGTATTGAGACACAACAGCGCTTAAAGTGTGCTTAGTTGGTTATGGCGGCGCGCTGGATGCGATTTTTGATGTTTTGGACCACTTTTTCAGGAAAAAAATCGCTGAAATTATCTGTGGGCGTCTCCACCCACCTTGCAGTGCCACATGCCAAATGTGACACCCTCCGGATCATCCCCAGACACAGTTTCGTGGACACATTGTGCTCGAACGAGAAGCAGGGACAGGTGACACATCTGGACAGAGTGCACTCTTTCTGCTCCTGCTGCCTTTGTACTCATTCGGCTGTACGATGCCTTTGTACACAAACAACTTGTTCTTGGCATGTAGCATGCCTGGGGATGGTCCAGAGGGTGCCACGTTTGGCATATGGCACTGCAGGGTGGGTGGAGACACCCACAAATAATTTCAGCGATTTCTACCATGTGTATGCCGTATACTGCATTTGCATGTAGCGACCTTACGTATGACAGATACTGTATAAGCTGAAAGAAATTATCAACGTTATCATTGTCATTCTTGTGACGCTTAGGGAAAGATATGTGAATTTTCCACTTAACATGCCTAGAATCCGACATGTCAAACCAAAGTTAGTCAACACACACATGGGCTGAATCAAACAGATCCCTCCGTCCTCGTCCTCAGTGACTCCATCCTCAGCGCGGCTCCGTCCTCAGCGACTCTGTCCTCAGTCCACAAACTGCAACTGTTGCGTTAACGTTCTAAAATGAACTGTACGCAGAACTTCCTTAAGCCAAACCTTGAAAAAAAAAACCTTAATGCGAGTGAAGCTGTGAATGTCTCTTTTCACCTCAAGTTGTCACACCATTTATCGTCCGCAATTTTTGGACTGCAACCCAAGTCAACTGTTTTATTATGAGACAGACAGAGAAGGAGAAGGAATTTCAGAGATATATACATGTATGCCGATGTGATGTAATCCTATGTGCAAGTGGTTTCTTAGCTTGATACAGATGTCCCGTAGGTGTGTACATTTATGCGAAGTTGTTGCTTCCTTTTGATCTTTTTAGTGTGGAAGGGAAATATTTCGAGCCCATATCAAGCCAAGTCACTAGGTTTCCTGAAAAAATCGAAAATTCACTTTTTATTTCCCAGGAAAACATCTGCCCCTCGCACTGTAAACCATACCTCGGGGAAATAAAATCCCCATGAAATATCTTGGGGTTTTCCGTCTGTTTAGTGCACCCCTTAAGGAGGTTTACACGTGCACCCCTCATGAAACTGCAACTGGAGTTTTTTTGGGAAAAGCAACAATTTTGGGACATATTACAAACTGCCTGGCCGAGGTTAACGTGCAAGTTGTTTTCCTAGATTTGACTGATGTTCTGGCTCAGTTCTCACTCATCCTTTAATCAAGCCTCCTTCTTCATTTGGGTTGAAATCTCGATTCGGCTGAATTCTTCTCAGTCAAATCTAGAAAAATCGAGTGTTATCATGCCACCGGGCAAAAGTTACAGGTAATGTAGTGTACAAAGATGGACATGAAAAACATATGAAACGTGAGAAACATGGCTTACATATAGTTTTACTTTACAATTATGGAATTGATCATAGACAGATTGACAGCATCGATGGAGAGGATTGGCATTGGGGTTACCAAATCTCCAGGGGTATCAAGGGCCTAAATTATGCTACTGATTGTCGTTGATAATATAAAATTTCATTTTGTCAAGCTGGTCAAAATAGTAAACTGCACTGATCCCTCCTTTCTTAACTGACCCTTTGAAAGTTGTCAACATCTGTCTGGTGGATGACAAAGCTGCTTCAGGGGCACAGTCAAGGCCCTCCACTAGGAGAATTTGAACCTCTTTACATGGCTCTTTGTGGCAATGGCCCAATTGAGCTGCAGGACAAAGGGAGAGGGTTCAAGGGCTTGGGAGGACATGATGTCTCAGAGCTATTCAATGCTTATCTGAGTGTGTAGTTGTCATCTGGAAAAATGTGCCTCATTTCTGTCAGATCTACAGACTTATTTCACAGAAGAGGTGACACAGTTTTCTACAATCGTCTGGAAAGGATAGTAACAGCTAGAACTGCGTAAATATTCTTAAAAATATGACTGTGTGAGCAAAAATATCTTCATGGTGTGCCTAAATATTATTAAGATTAAGCACCATTATGGCAACCATGCTAAAGAAAAAGTCACCCTCAAAATCTTCTTGGCTTTCAAGCGCATTTCAACCTTCCTCATTTTCTCGGTACCTTAGATTCTTGTTCAGCTTTCCGATGGAATTTTTTTGAACGGCTCAAGATTGGTCTCGTTAACCTCTTCAGCAGTTGTCACTCCATCCAAGAGACTCAATCCTTCTCTAAAAAAAAGTCTGTGATGCTGATCAGAAGAATCACGAAGTTGCACTTGATCACTACTAAGAAACCCCAGGGATTTCGGTCGTATTCCAATTACTTGGCACGCCTGATTGTCTCATTTTTGATCCTTAAGTGTGTGGATCCCTCCAAAATGGACACAGCCGAAGAAAAGGCACTCCAACCAGGTTCACTGTCCAAAGAAAAAAGTACCGGTGCTAGTAACTTCGTGTTCTCGTGCCCGATCACATCAGTGCTTACCCTGGTACTGGAGACAGCTGTTCCTTTGTGTGTGTGATGTTGATCGAGATGCCTCTTTCGAGTGAACTCGACAAAAACTCTCGGATTCCCCGACGAATTCATCCACGACCTCGCAATCGTCACAGATACTGCGACCAAATTGACGAGCAGATGTGATGGGTCAGTCAGGGAATCAGACTCTTCCAGGAGGCACCTAAGAAAGGGAAATTTTCATCAGTCTATTATGAGGCCAGAAACTGAGGCTAATGTATGAAATTATACATTATTAGAGTCTTAACTCTTTTGAGCACTGTAAATATAGGGTGGCTATATATAAGCTATATATCAGTAAATTTGTTAAAATTGCCTACCATTTGCAGCAATTTTGGCCTCCGCACAGCCTCTGATAGCTCTTCCTGCTGAAGCCCTCATAAGGCTGTCCCACTCCTTCATGACGGTGGCCTTCAGAGAATCTACAGTACATCGGAATGGGAGGTTCTGTTGGCCTCGGACTCCCGGAGGCCCCATATAATATGTTCTACGGGGTGGGGGTGGGGGTGGGGGTGGGGTCGGGTTGGTAAGTCAGGACTACCGCTGGGCAAAACTCGACTGCTCTCAATGATCCATGTTCCTAACATCCAAGTCCTGGACTTCTTTTGCCTTGCGGGACGGGGGATCGTTCTGTGTTTACCCATAGTCTTCTTCAAGCCAAGAAGACGAGTGTCTTAGGACACTGCGTGGCATCTCAGTGTGAGTCACCTTTGTTATTGGCCTTGCAATTCTGCATGGGCATCTTCGCTTTTAAGCTAGGGTCTGACTCCCTGACTCATTTGACTCCCAAGGTCTCTACCCTCGTGGTCTTCATCGACTCTGTTGGCAGGTGCTTGACAGTTCCGTCACACGACTGCAAGCCCAAGTCTTTCTTCGCGATGCTCCTGACTATCTCACATTCCATGGTCAATGTCCTGATATGGCAGACAGTGGCCAGGGACGCGCTGAACTTGTTGGCAGATGTTTTGGGGTGGACTTTTGCACGGTGCAAAACTAGCACACATTTGCCGTCTTACTTGTTGATCATTTTCCAGCTGACGTTGCTTTGAGGCATCTGAACTGAAAGCTAAGACTCACAGCTCTCAGAGGACTTCCACCTCAGCGTTTTATGTTAAGTGGAACCAGAAAAATAAGTTTAAGTACATTCTGAATTTTGTTTTTCCCATCATGTAAAACGTTACCGTCAATCCGCCTTCTCTATTAATGGTGAGATGTCAGTGAACAGTGAGATGTTGGACAGCGGCCTCAAGACCTGCTGTCCAACATCTTCATCTCGCCCTGAACCACGACAAAGATGCACGACGCCAGCACCTTCAAGCTCGTGGTGAGGGAGCTTCGGTTAATGGTACCGAACCCCTTGAGACGCAGTCCCCTGATCTCCTCGAAGACCGCCTCCATCTTGTCGATGTCTGACAGTCTCGCGGTGGATTGTTTCTCCACCTCGAACAGTTTCAAACGAATTTCGCCAGCTCTTTTCCTGAACTCTTCACCGTAGCTTGTTATCGAGTGAAGGCGCAAAAACTGTACGCCGAGCAAGATCGCGTACGCTGGCGCGAACAAGTATCTTGGGGTCTCCGAGGTTCTCATCAGAGATGCTATGAAGTAGCCGCCATAGATTGCCATCAGCATTGTGCAGCCGGCGACTCTCACCATCATCGTGGGGCCGAGGGTGTCAGTCAGAGTATCAAAGGTGTCGTTCAAGTCGCTTATGCGTGAAAAATAGTTCTCGGCGTCGACGGTACTCTTGATCTCCGTTCTGTTGCACACGTCCATCTCATAAAGCTGTGCTTCCATCAATGTGTTGTCTATAAGCTCAGAAGTACTGTCGATGAGAAAGCTGTACGTCCAGACGAATGTATAGGCGATGACCCAGAGGACACCGTCGAGTCTACTTTGTGGCGGGAAGGTCTGGACGAGGCTGGTGGAGAGCAACATGTTGCACCCGACCGTGAGCCACAGACACCAGATGAAATGGTTCCGCGGTGTTGAGTGGGGAAAACTCATGAGGTTGGACGTCACCTCCTCGAAGTTGGGAGCCCTAAACATCACGATGTTGCAACACCATGTCATTGAGCTAAAAAGGGCTTGTACCGCCGGGAGGGCGTAGCAGAAGCCAAGGTCTGAAATAAATGAAGCTCAAGGACTCGTCTCATTCTTCCTCGCTAGCATAACTCACCAAACAACGTCTGATTTGGGCCATTCGCATTCCCCCTCAGGGGATTCATCGGCGCGTACGGGTTGAGGCAGAAACACACAGTCAAAATCGCGGGTGCAATCGCGGCCCTGATCCACCCGAAGTAGAAGGTCGTCAAATCCGAGCTGAAGCCTCCTGGCAGAAGCCCCACCAAGGTGGAGATCTGCAGGAGACCACCCACCGACTTAAGAGCACTGTCTTGCTCCCTCCTGCTCACTGGGAGTTCTGGCAATACTGTACCATTTGTCTTTAACACTACCTGGACCTCATGTCTCACTTCGCGTCCTGCCCCGTTGGAAAGGACTACTGGTGGGAGTGGTTGCACTCCGGACCCTTGGCGGACACGTTCCCCACTCATTTTACAGCACTTTGGCACCCGTCAGATCTCAGTTGCGGCGTCCACGGCCGTCGAATGGACTTAGCGACCTCAGTGTCACTTGTCTTGTGAATGTGTGCAACTGGGCGGTGACCACTGACAAGCGCACAGCTCCTTATCAGTCACACTTCTCTGCGCATGCGAGCAACAGCTGCAAATTTGGCGCCTCAATACTCATCTCCTCCAAACACTCCGAAGTTCTTAAACTGTGGGTTTTCAAGTACCGCAAAGTCGCATTTAAGAGCCGCCCTTGCTTAACAGCCGCACTATAAGAACAGGTCAACCTGGTCCTTCGATGCTGGTGAGAATGATGTCCTTCATATCTTGATGACGGATGAATGCAATGATGACTAAAAGAATTAAATCCCATAAAGATTTTCACTGGATTTCTTAAGTACTTTTGCAAGTGCTGCTTGAGCTCAAGGTGACGTATTGTAAGCACTTCTAGGGGCGTTCAACCAAAAAATACAGTCCTGTCCAGGTGTAATTGTGTTGAGCATGACATCACCTCAGACGCTGTACTGAAGAGTATTGAGGTGGATTTTTGACGTGGATCGTGTAGATATGACATAGATGTGATCCTTGGGCACAATGTTAAGTACAGAGCTTCAATGTCAAGACTGCTCATTTTGGTACTACAGTGCTCTCTTTGTAGTTTCACTGAAAGTAGCAACCTCTCAACCCAGACACGGGGTTTTTGAGTGCTTGCACATGGCGTCCGAGGTGATGTCAGGCTCAACGCAATTACTCACGGTCAGGATTGTCAGAGCCGCCCTTGAATAAGAGCCGCAGCCAGAGGCAGAAGACTTTAAATAAGAGCCTGGGCTATTAAATGCGACGATACTGTATTCTGAGTGATTCCTTCGCGGTACCGTTGGTAAACTGTAAAGTCACAGAACCAAGGAATTCCAGAACTATACTCGGAGGTTGCTGATAAGAGGCCACTCGAGGCTGCTGTTGAAATGGCTCGAGTACAGTTGTGTCAAGCCTAATTCGAATAATTGCCGGCTGGATAGGTTCCAATCCTTTTTTTATGCTCTCACAGTCTTTTTCGGGCTTTTCTTCAGTTTTTTTCACCGCCCTAAACGCTTCCCGGGTGATTTCGCTGCAGTGACTGCATTGAGTAATTCTTCCCAGTGCAGCCAGTGCAGCGACATCAGCATTGCTGTGTGGATGAGGCATCTAACCTTATTTTTCGAAATGGTACCTAAAGCTGCTCTGAAAGAATGCATCGTTTCGTATTCTGCAACAATATTTTCACCGAAGATGCAGCCGACCAAGATTTTTGAGCTTTGCTTCAGCGTTTTCCTTAGATTTTGGCTCGAAGTTCGAGCGTGCTCGAACAATTCGGGCTTAACTCGGATTCGACTTGACCAAACATTTTTCAGATTCACATCCCTAAGCCGCCGAAGGTGGTAGAAAGTGACAGATAGCGAAGTTTACGAAGTGCGCACGCATGCGCGCCCGGGGCCTGCGTGTTATGATGTGCGCCACTGTGTGGGTCCCGGCGCACATAGTGGGGGCACAGTTGAGTCTGGATTAAACGTCATATCGAAACTCGACTGCATCTGACTCATGCTGAAGGACAAGGTTTCCCTTCACGGAAACGGAAGGAGGATAGTCTAAAGGGGGGTCGAGGACGCACGAACCTCGAGCCCGAGCTGGGTCGGGCTTTGACCAGTCGAGCCTCGAGCTGTGGGCAATTTTTCGAGTGAGCCAGCAAAACGTTTCTTTGAGCCTCACACTGTCTGCTAAAGAGAGAAAAGCGAAAGGTGACTGTGAAAGTTTTGAGGTAACTATCTCTTCTAAATCTTTTGTCAAAATTTCGACTTTTCTATGTGAATAGTTTAATGAGGTTACAATTTTTGCGCCTTAAGAGTTGTCAGGATTGTAGCGCACGTTCAAAAGGTGCAAAAGGATTTGGGGCCCATGTGATTAAACCGCTTAACTTCGCATCATTTGGCATCGCTGTCGGGTCCGGCATAATTTCTTCAGCATCTTTCAGGCAACAGAAGAACCTTCTTCTCGGTGTAACCACTCCATTTCCATTGGTGGGGACGACATTTCGAACCTCTGCCAGTCGAGCCGGCTCGTTGCCACTCACCGCTGTTAGCGGAGTATTTTACTTCTACAACCTGGGTGGTGAAACCTGGGTGTGCCTGACTGCACTGGGTCAAAGTGTACGTGTCAATGTACAGCACTGTTAGTATTGTATGCGGGTACGTTGTATACATACAGTCATAGGTACGTACGGTCCTTGCTGTAAGTAGTTGAGTCGAGCATGGCGGCGACGTCACCTCCTACGCTGTACTGAAACGTGTTGAGGTGGAATTTTGATGTGGAACGTGTAGATGTGATCCTGGGACACAATGTTGAGTACACAAGTTCAATGTCAAGGCTGCCTATTTTGGTGCTGGAACGCTCAAAAGGAGGCCACCTGGAGAGGGAGCCATGCCCAACAGGACTGACATTTGACTTTTTTGGGGGGT
>JAAUXU010165933.1_pt1 | contig 24256 bp, 24 predicted proteins | sample 7278151 | NCBI WGS metagenome assembly JAAUXU01 (sample SAMN14350113, study PRJNA611818) | marine sediment metagenome | isolation source: surface marine sediment (1.8m) | place: French Polynesia: Moorea | collected 2018-08 | reverse complement strand
CGCTCCGTTCCGATCGTTTTTGTCTTTTTGTCCGCGAATCCATTGTGAGCAACTTGGGGAGTTTCCTCTCTCTCTCCCTTACATCCGCCCCGGGGACGCCAACCCCCCCCCCCCCCCCGCATTTTTTTTGCTACCCCCCATAGAATCGCACTTGTTTATTACCCCCTCGGACGTGGAACGGGTCTGCAACAATAGCAGCGCCGCGCGGTTGAGGCTTCGGCTCTGGTCTATTACTTGTGGCCAATGCCAAGATTGTTTCGCAGCCAGACTTGGAATCAAATCTTATAATTGCGCCTTGAAATTCGCGCGCTTCCTCTCCGCATTTTCGTGGTAACGCCAACCGCTTCCTTTTTTGCGCCAGCCAAGCTCTAATGATCCGTTACTTGGCTAAGTCTTCTGCTGTCAGCGTCCGGACTTGTTCATTGCTCAACGACGAGTGCGCATGAACTCGGTGCCGTAAGTACAGTATGAGGCGTAAAAACGTCCGCAATTGAGCTAGAAAATGGCCGCGGTTGTTGCTTTTCTCTCGACTCTTCATAGTTTTGGTTCGCACGACACAAACGGATCAAAAATTGCTATAGGAATTTGCGCCTGAAGACAATCACTCCTCTGGTCCCACCAGCCTCGAGTTTTGGTGGTTGCCTGAGCAGGAATCAGATCTGCTACGCTGTCGCATCACCTGATCACATGTGATGCCCGAGTAAATATATCAATCCAGAGGCTTCAGCCATTTCAGGGAACAACCGCGACACCCCACTGAGGGGTCAGAAGAAGTGTTTGCAAGTTTTGAGGTAACAAAAACAAAGTGAAAAATGAAAGTTAAAAACTAAAAAAAACCCGAATACTCATTGCTTTGAAAAGACAGTGCTGTCAACCATAACAACATCAGAAGGGCGAGAGCGCTTTTTGGTTCCAAAATTTCCAGAGATAGAGCAGCCCCGTTCAGGTTCCACGAATTCGTTGTCTTTAAATTTGTTGCATCTCATTGTCAGGATTGCTATTTTCTAGATCTGGTCTCCACCTGAAATCCCGAGGTTCTAGTCATGACTGACGAGTGCGTTGAAACATCTTACTCTAAACGTACTACCTTTAGTCATATATCCTCTGGCCACAGCAAACCGCAACTTGATTTGAAAGACCGCTGAAGCTTTCAGAACGATGCACTATTGATAAAAGTTGATCATGTAGTTACGAAAGCTTTTATCAGAACAATTCTTTCCTTCAAGAACACGTCCACAAGTGGTGCAACCTAAAGCAAACGGGTCCTGGATTTCGGGTTCGGATCCGATCTTTAGTAGAAAGAAATGTCGGATCCCGATGGGGAATCCTGGATCGGCATACTAGATCTGTAAGAAAAGGGTAAGCTACCTCAAGTAACAAAAGGAAATGAATAACTGCACTAAACCTCAGTACAGCAACACTAAAGGTGACTTCTGTGCACGTCTTTCCTTGTTGTGGAACAAAAGAAGGTCCGAATCGAACATAAAAGATCTGTATCTCATTGGGTCTTTTAGGATCTCCGGATCCAGGTCAACACTAGACTCGAAGTATTCCGAAAGATGTCAGAACAGCGTGTCTGTCTTAAAATCACGTGCTACTTTCGGGCTACACAATTGCACTGGGTACACGAACGTACTTGCAGGCAATCCAGAGGTACAGGGGAACAAGCTTACCACGATCACCGGATATAACAGTTAAGAAGTCATGTCCCTATTCCAACGAGCATTTTCGTACTGAATGCCTCACGGATATGGTGACCACTTGAGTTCCGCAAAACGGATATAACGATCATCTGGGACGTAAAGAACATTGGCTACCCTGGGCAAGGGCTCATTCATGGAAGGTTTGGTCGCCCTCTTGGATGAGTTTGAAAGCTGCAAGTGCAACTATGGACAAGAAGTTGAGTCAGGCCAAAACTGAAGTGACCATTATGCATTCTCTGTCTCCAAAGATCAACAGAATGTTTGTCATTGAACTGTTAAATTAAACTTTGCCTTTCAAAGGAGCCAGAAAGGGTAGGTGGGTAGGTGCTTCCGAGGGTGTCTGAAATTTTTTGTGATGTTGAGCCCTTTTTACCCCTGTTGCTGCCATACGGTTAGAGCGGTCTCATGGATATAACGATCAAATTCTCTGGTTCCAGTGAGATCGTTATAAGCGTGTTGCACTGTATTTGGACCCTCCATTTCTGTGTGCTTTAAGGTCAATTGTGCTGCACTAACAGAATCTTCTCAAGCACTGTAGCTCAGAGATAACTGCAGCAAGTACAGTATAGAAATGTCAGAAAAGACAAAAGTGGGATAGTTACAATCAGTGTTGCCACGTAGCCGGCGACCAAAAGGCCAAATTATTGGATGAGAATGGCAAAAGACCACCTAACACTAAATAAAAAGGTCCATCAGAAAATGGCCTAACACTATGCAGGTGGAAGTATTCTTTTGGCCCAACGTGTTCGAAAAAGAGCCAGATTTGATGTTCCTGAGCCCAAATGGGGCAAATCTGTCAACCAGGAGGACTCGTTGCTCAGGACTTGCCTTCTCATCCCGTTATCGGCATCCCTGGATATCTGCAGCAAGTACAGTCCTTAGCTTCAGGTCGAGGTACTTGATCAATGTCCGTGCTGCAGTAACGGCGGCTGTCGAGCACCGACAGTTTTGCAGTTTCTACCACGCCACATTAAACGCGTTATTTATGTTTACTTGGCTGTTGCTCTCGGGTCCTCGTGAAGCGTTTGTAACGATAAAGTGCGATCGTGCCGAGCCAATATGTTTGTAGGTGGTGAAAAAAAGGGGGTGTTTTTTTTTGCTCGGCGTGACGAGAAATCACGCGGATCGATCTCAATCCGTACGGTTTTTTTGCGCATGTGAGGGGGCAGGACGAAATTACCCCGCTCATGACTTGTTCACGCTTTCGCCCATCCCGGGGAAGAAGAAAAACGGCCATTCTTCAGCAGAGAGGTGAGGGGGTACCGTAAGTTAAGTAAACGTTGTCTCCATTCGGTTGCAACTCTATTTTCATCTTTTAGTTCTCTCAAGAGCTCTGTGTTTACCAGAAGTGCACAGGAAGATTAGAATCGTCTTTGACCACAGATTTTCTGAAGCGCAGTTTTTTTTTTGTTTGGCATCAAGTCTAAGACTAGAATGTGGCAACCCTGTCCACGGCCTTCAACACAAAGCCTAAAGTTGGTGGATGAATGAAACGACCGCTGACCAAGTTCCACATACAGCTGTCGGCTCACGCGTCGACGTGACGGACACCATACATGATTTGTTGTAGTGTTTGGTCTCAAATTTTAAATGTTCCGCTTCACTTCACAACCTAAAACTACTTTTCTGAGATACCTTGCGAAGCGTCGGATTTTGGTTTCAGCCTCGCACCAGAACTTTATGCCCCACGAACACCGTCCACCTTCATGTACTTCGGTACCTTTCGTGATAGTTACCCCTATACGTACCTTTCCTTATAGAACGACACCAGGCACGAGCCACGTATAGTGAATCCACTAACTGTCGATCTCTTCCGCATCAACAGTAATTTCTTCACTTACCACTCTGATTATTCTCTTTTCTTTTTTTTTTTGAGAAGTGTTGATTCCATCTCCAAAATGGGCGTGAAACCAAATCTTTCTGCTGGAGGACGATCTAATGTGCATAAAGTATGAGCTTTGCTGGCTACCATCGTTCGTGGAGATAGCCAAGGATGTCCTTACGTATGTAAATTTCCCTTGCTCCAAGTGCAGCGGGCTTAAACTGCACTTTCATGATCGAGGACTGCTCTTAAGTTGCTCCAGAATTCAAGGCCTCCCTTCTTTAGTCATTTTTGTCCACATTCCGCAAATGTTATGAGTCAGTGTCAGTTGGCCCAGGGAAAGACCACTTCCCGGTGCCTCTAAGCATCACCCTGGAAGACGCTGATAGAGTTGTACAGATTTCCCTACGTCCTTCGGCGGGGTGCCAAAAAAGTGGTAGCTTTGTGGCGAAGGAGACCCAAAAAAGCCAATGCAAGAGCTCAATCCACCCACCCCCTATACAAGAAGGATAGGCCCTGTAGGCTCTATAGAAGCGCCCATAACCATGGAAGCAAAGTGTCATTGTGCGAACAAATGTGCTTGTCTATTCTTCTATTCTTATCTCCACTCGACCGGACAGAGAGGATTTTTATGTACTTTGATACTGTACTGTAACAATAATAATGAAGCAGATTTAGTGGCCAAAGCTTCTCGTCGACATGACCTTTTGCCAATATCTTTTTGAGCCTATCATCTCTGCACATAGGTGTAGGAGTGATGAAAAAAAAATCCTTAAGCCGTATCAAATGAATGTTGTTGAGCTCTTAAAGTCATCTTGTAAGTGAGCTCAGTTAAAAAAAATGAAGTTTTGCCTATTACGAAGGCTCTTCAATTTTTGTATAGCATGACCACTTTGATTAGAGAATTCGTAAGGGCACAAAGGAAGGCGGAAATTCTATACACCTTGACGCATTTCCTGAACGAAGACGGGTACGAATACACGCAATTGAAGGCCTGGGGAGTGACGATTTCCAAGCTCAGTTGGACTTTTTCTCGGTCGGTCTTCGTGTCTGGCCGAATTGACGCACCCGGGAGGGAAACGGCGTACGCAACTTGTGCGTACTTCGAGCCTGCCTACGCAGAGCAGACGTTGAGCTCGTGATGTCAAATTAGCCACGCGGTGGAGCCATTTGTGGAATAAAATATGCGTCAACCATCGGGAGAATGCGTACGTGAGCGTACGTGTCACTGCCAAATTAGGTATAGGCACGTGAGGGCCTTTTTTTCTCTCTCTCTTTCAAAAAAAGAAATAAGTTGTTTGTTTTTTCATGCGTGTCGAGCGCAAAAAGGTTCGTATGACGTGACCAGCAGCACTTTTTTTTTTTGGAGGGAGGTGCAGAACAATAAGAAGAGCTAAGATGTTTTTACTCCTGACCTCAAGGATGCTGCTGTCTCAGACTCCATTGGCATTGGTGACTTGAACGCAAACATGTCCGAAGTATGTTATAAAGCAAAGCATCGGATGAGACTTGATGCCCTTTACCCTTGGACAGATGAATTTTTTTATTCGTCTTTGATGCAATCTGGGCGGAACTTCGTATTCCTTGCTGAGTCATGACAGATCCAGTGCAAAAAAACTTATCTGAGGTCCTCCCGCACGCGAAAGACGCACGTACGTACGTACCTCTGCGTCAGCCTGGCTTTGGAAGGGGGAGGGAGAGAAAAAATGCATTGAGCAGCAGAACAACTTGCGCCTAATGACTGATCCATTTACTCATTGCGCAGTAATGATGATGAGATAATAATGTTATTTTGCAGTTATTACCGTTGGCCCTGCTGCTGTGGAGCTCCGCCATCCTCACATCTGCAAAGACGGAGCCAGAACTGACAAAAAATCAAAATCCAGAGCACAGCAGGGGCAGCAACGTGCTCAAGGAGGCTTATTCGTCGCCCAGGGGTGAGGAAAACGCTTGGCAAATGCAGCACTGGACGCGCGTGCCATGGAGCACACCGCTGTACTGTGGCTTCATCCAAGTGTGCTGCAGCAAGTGTGCGTCACCAGTGGCTTAACTCACTCACGCTGATGTGGCGCAGCAATTAAACCATGATGTCGTTGCCAATGACGGCCAAGTGCAATCAAATGGCTGCTAAACATTAGTTAGTTGTTATAACTGACATGATAATTTCCAATTTTGCAGTAAATTTGGGCAAATACCATTCTGTTACTTAAAATGAGTGAGATTTGCGGCCACTAAGTGGATCCATTTTTTTTTGCAGTCGCCCAGGAGAGATTTATGTTGGCCGCAATTTCGTGTAATTCTGTTGCATTTGATGAAAACTAAGTTAATGTATTTTGTGTCACGGGGTTAACGATCCTAATGGTGGCGACCAATCTTCCTGTGACTGTTGACTAAGCGATGACGTCTTGTCGTCCCAGACCTGATGCAATTTTTGAATTTGACAGCTTGATAAAGAGCCACGTGTACTTCGAAAATCAAATGAGTAATGTGAAAATGGCGCCAAATTCAAAAGTGAAGCCACTTATGAAAGACCTTGAACATGTACGTGGTCACCCTCTGGAGAAAAGAAAGAAATGTTTGGCAGGGCTCTTCAAACGCCCTCAGCGTTGCAGAGTTGGACACGTGAGACACATTTTTTTAAGTCGAAAACAGCGCAGATGGGATATGAGGGTTAACGATTTCATCTGGCTTTTGATGTAAATTTTGGTGTCCGACTGACCAATTTTTGACCAAGCAACTGAATCAAGGTAAATTTGTCCCAACGTTGTCACCCAAGTTGTCCTGTTTATAAACAGACTTAAGACGGCCCCATTCGCGATGGAAACGCAACGGCTTCTTCGGCATTGGGAACGTGATGAAGGGGATCGCCAGGACCATCGACAACATGATGCACTACGGCGGCAAGTAAGCCTCAAAGCGCCACAATCAAACCTCTTGCCCAGTGACTCACTTTGCTATCCCTCACAGCATGGTCCACAAAATAATGCCTCAAGTAATGTACGGCGGGTGGAAGCCGATCTACACGTCTTCAGTGCCACAAGCAGGTCAGCGGAGAGCACCGTGTTCATGGTCGATGTGACCTTGTGATCGTTTCACCGTTATTTCTTCTCCAGGACCGCTAAGCAAGCCCCCAATGCAGACCGGTTACTCGCCGCCGCCGCCGCTGCCGTCGCCGCCTGCGTCCTCCTCGGGGTCATACGGTCCCTCTCTCTCCTTTTCAACCCCGGGTAAATTGATCGGTGTTCCCCCTCTCTATAAGACCCCTTTTACTTAGTCATCTCCTCGCAGCTGGCGACAGCTACGGCTCGCCAGTGAAGGAGCCTGTGGTGGTGATCCAGACGTCGGGGTGGAAGCCAATCACCAATCCGCCCCGTCCAGCCGGTGTCACTTCTAGTCTCAGCAGTAGCTATCGCCCCCCGGCCTCGCCGGCGCCCCACCCCGCCACCATCCAAGCCAGCTTCACGCCACAGCAGCCCATCAGCACCGTGGGCTACCAGCCTCCACCCGTCGGCAATAACTTCGCCCAGCCCGTTGGAACCAGCTACCAGCCTTCTGGCATCACAAAGCAACCAAGCAGTTACCAGCCCAGTAGCAGCACCAGTTACAGTCCGCCACAGCCCATAAGCACTGGTTACACGCCGGGTGGCATCACTCAACAGCCCTTCGGCAGCACCTTTGAGCCAAGTCAACCCAACGGCTTCTCTAGTCAGCCTACTTCCACCGTGCCACTGCGTCCGTCTGACATCTACCAACCAGCTGGACCCACCTTGACTCCCAGCACGCCATTTCTTCCCAACCAGCCGGCGGTTGAGGCAACCCCGGACAGTTATGGAGTGCCAGAGTCCGACCCCATCAGTGTCACTTCTACCAAAGACACAGGTGACGACTCGGGACTAATAACACCTCGACATATTGATCCGTGGTCTTTTGTCGGCCACGCACATAACTTGTACATGAGCCGCCCAAAACATGTAAATCAAACGCGCAAAAGCTACAAATTTGAGACGAAATCGGCCGCAAAAAGCTGGAAATCGGCCGCGAAAAAGCTGGTAAAGCTGGAAGTCGGCCGCGGACAGACACATATCTGTAGGGCCTCGCACTTTAGGCGTTGCTTCTCTCTTCCAGTCTTTGCCTTCTCAACCCCATGGTAGAAAATGGATGATCCTGGAGCAAAAATTTTTAAAAGTATGGTTCTTAACTCTTCATTCAAAGATTATCATTTGATTGATGTCTGATCTTCCTTAGTAGTTGACAGAGGAGGAGTATTTGAATGAGTACAATGGATGAGTTCAAGCTGGTTCAAGATGACAACAATTGGCTTGTGTGATCATTGCAAAGACAATTTCAACCAAGTTAAAGCATCCTCGCCAAAGTTATGAGCAAATTTTCAAGTGTCCAACTCTTTTCTTGGCTTCCACATGTATACGTTACGCGCGTGGCTGAGCAGAGATGTTCGACCTTCTTTGCGCACGGTACAGGATTATGGCGACTAATTGTGGCCTCACCAATTTCGAATGAATGTTACACACATTGTAAAAAGACTGGTCTGTCTGCCTTGGCACTTCACTTGCACTGCACAAGACGCGTCGAGGACAGTGCAGCACACAAAGTCAGCACTCAACGGTTTAGTTAGTGTCATACAAGTCGTCAATCCGTCCACTTACTTGTGACGTAGCAGACCATTTGCAGACTCAATCGAGCGTTGAACGACAATCCTAGACGGGAACATGAGGGAATTGGAGCAGCACAGCAATCACATCATGAAGTCAGTCCGGATTAACATTAATAACCCTGTACGTGTATTCGTACGTATATCAGGCACCACATTAGTACTACGATGACGCGTGTCGATTTCGTTCCCCATACGTGTATCCATTTTACCGCGTACCCACCCATCCACCCACATAATATCGGACACCTGATGCACCTTGCACCAGAGGTTGCAGCCTTATGTGATGTGGCAATCGTAGAGCACGAGGTACACTGTTTCTTGCTCACTTTCAGATCTACAGGGCATTAGTTTTCCCGGGTCCGACGTTCACGACCACCCTGTGGTCACCGAGGAGGAACTCGAGCTCAGCCACAAGAATGACCCGCACTACTCAGACGATCCCGCCCACATCATGAGGGTGGCCATGAACAGACTCTACTACGGGGACTTGGGCCCGCTGAAAGAGCGGGCAAAAGCGCTCCTGGGAAAAAAAGAAACCCTCAAGCAAGCGGCAAGGATAAAACTTCAGCAACAACGGCAGCAACCGCAACACAACGGCATCAAGAAGCTCAGGTTCTACAGGAGAGTGAGGCGACCTCTCGGCTGAGAGTTACGTTGGGTCAGCGCAAGAAGTGTTCTTTCACGGAGTCTCCAGCATGTCTTATGCACTTACAGCCTCGGCGGCGTCGCTTTAAGTTTCGTAACATTATTGATCTATTGTGACTAAAATATACACAAGCCATCTCATCATGGACGCTTGAGTTAATTCGACTATAGAACAATCACGTGCTTCTGCCGTTAGGTGCGCTTCCAGTATCATCGGTGGGCGACGTCAGCGAGTCCACGCCGGTCGCTCTCATGGCCAGGACCATGTCTTTCTTAACCGCTGGGACCCCCAAGGTGCTCCCGTTCCTTAACTCGTCTTCCATGTCTTCCATCTTGTCCGCCTCCTCCTGCTGCTTGGCGAATTCGATAAACACTTGCTCCAAGGTGCTTTGCCCAAAGCCGTACTCCTCCACGTTGTACGTCACCTTCACTGAAACATGAAAAATTATCAACATATTGAGCACATGATCGAGCATCGAGCAAAGTAAACTAGAAGGAGTGAATAGTTGCATTTTCATACAATGCATGCCCTGCAACTTTATTGCCACTAATTTGGGACCTCAAAGAAAGCATAATGAAGTGTGTTGCATTATGATGACCAGATCTCTAGGCAAACACTCCTGTGATAAAGAAATGTGCTAATGGCTCCTAAAAGTAAAGTTTCGGGGATTGCTCACTGATTGTCTCTAAGCACTTTGTCATTGAACACTTTGACTAACAGAACAGAAAACAGTCGATTTCTGACTGGCTATCGCTATCGGTGTGCCTCAGTTCCAGAAATGCACCCTAATCTTGAATTTCAGATGGAACCAACCCTTGCCGGTGACACGAGCAATGGAAGAAAAATTATTTTTGTGATCATCACTGGCTTTGTCTTCATCACCGGCCACGTAACTTTCCATTGTCTAGAAACTCACCAAAGACCATTCTTTTTTTATGCCATCTATCCAATCCAGGGTTATCAAGTGCACTTGTATCGCCAATTTCAACTTGCCAATGAGGCCATGGAAGTAAAAATGACATTTGCAGCAATCAAATCTGCGATGGAATGTGCTAGCCTGGCTGCTACCCACAACTGGTATCACTTCAGGCACAATACAGACGACTTGAGATGTGAGATTGGAAATGCTGACTTGGACATGGTGGGAAATATAGTGACATATGTCAGAGGTAAAGCATAAAATTATAGAGCAGCGTCATGGAGCACCTAGCTTGATTTCATCCTCTGCATATCACTCAGTCCTGCCAGATCAGTGTCCAGAGAATTACAACTGGCCATTCAACAGTGCCCGCCAATGTTGCAAGTATCTTGTCGGCAACCAGGAACCAACTTGTTCCAGGAAGGAGGTAACTGCACTTCAACTGGAGTCAAATGACTTAGGATATGACTGCTGCCTGAACAATGCATATGTCAGTTGTTCACACCCGTATGGCTGCAGTCCTGGACCAAGAGGTACTCACACGGAGACATGAGGCTGGTTACAAGCCATGTGCTACACACTCAAATAATTTTCTCCCCATCTTTGCAGCTAATGTAGATACTCAGCAATGTCCTTCAGATTATCCTCATGCCTTTGCTGGCAAAACTCGATGTTGTAGGAAAGCAATTGCTTCAGGCTGCACCAATGAGGAGCAGCTGCTCCAACATGATGATCCTATTGAGTGCTGTGCTGTTGATGACACCTACAACTCTTGTGAACTGCATTGTGAATCAAGTGAGATCAGTCCTGTAGAGGGAAAATCTTCTCTTGGTCAAACTCCTCATTCCAGGATTCACCTATGGACCTCTGGTCGAAGGAAGTTGTCAATGTGACACAAGACTAAATCAAGGCTACCGCACTGATTACTGGCCATGTGAATCTTCATCTTCCCCTTGCAGTCCCGCCACAATCGACAAGCAACGACAGCCATGCTCATTTGAAGGTTACAACAACAAATTGAGCAAAGACCATATGCAGGCTGCTGTGACACCAGCAGGTGGTAGCAGTGGGCTTCGAAGAATTTTAACTTTCAGCTCAGGTTAAGTTTGGCTGAGTCAAAAAGAAAATACTGAGCTTTTTCAGAGGTTAAGTATGGGGATGCAAACTTGACTCAAAAAATAATGACACAGCTACCAGGGCGGGACTAGGACACATATATATATTGACTGCTATATCCCTGTTACTCCTTGGAGAATATGGCTGGGGGTGGGGTGGGGGTTACTTACCCATGCAGGATAGGATGCACTCAAAACCCCAGCATATAGAGGTGGGCTTCAAAGAGAAGCTCTGTTAGTTTGATTCAAGCTTGACTGAGTTAAAAAACACTAAGCTTTTTTTGAGTTATAGTATGGAGACTTAAACTTAACTCAAAAATGACGCCACAGATATCAAGGCAATATTACATTTCAATATCAGGCTGCTGTCATCCCACCAGCCTTTGGAGAGTGGGGAGAAGCATGATAGGGGGCTGAGCATTTTGCATTCCCACACGTCAAAAAGAACTGGGCAGGACAATATGCATATAGACAGGTTGTCAGTACAGTAATAACTATATATTGCGTGGCTATGTGGTAGCACTTTATTTCATAAATTTTTACCGATCTGATCCCCCCACCAAGTAGTCCAGTGTGACACTGTAGTTAAATTTAAATGTGACCTTGTTCGGTGGTCAAGCCTTCCAACAGAAGCTCCAGCTTGGTAGGGCTGGCAGCACTTGTTGGTTGACAGTACCAGGAGAATTTTTCAACCAGGATCATAGATAGATATCGAACATCAATATGTGGTGGTAATCTTTGAAAGTCTCCTGGAATTGGGTCATTCTGGTGCACGTCAGGTGACAGTCTGAAGCATCCGACAGTGTTACTTATTACAGATTATAGTTTTTCACAGTGGGGTCCGTGGAGTTGCGACTCTGTCTTGTGCACGCGCTACAGGCAATGCATAACTGGCTGCTGTCCTTCGAAGTGACAATCTGGCAATGCGGATCTTCACTCATTCGTTTGTTGATGTGTACGTGCTGAAAGTGCAAGGCATGGGCATCTAGTAAGTGGTACACCTGACAGTGTACACTCATTCAGTCAAATGTACTCATACATATCTGCTTTGTCTGATCAGGTTGTAGTGGAAATCCTTGGAAGGACCTGGACATGGCAGACCTCATTGCTATGTTGTGGGAGATGTTGAAGTTTTTTTTTGTGAAAGTAGCATGTGAGAGGCTCAATGTTTAACTAATTGAGCCCCAATCAGACAGTAATCTTTTGAAATTAGACTGATTGTTCTTAGGAGGTCTTGCAAAGAATTACTTTTCCGCTCTCCGTATGTACTGAGAGTGTTTGGTAAAGTTGAGGTCAGGACTCCTCTGGCACTACTAAGACGAAAAAAATAATATTGCCACCAAAGTATGGGAGCTGCAGGTATACAATCAAAGTGACGATTAGAGCAACCAGAGCCATCAGTGATGATCAGAGCGACCAGAACAAGGTAAGAGTGACCATAGCCTTTTTTGACTTTGCCTAACGCACGAAATGCTACTTTGCCTTATGCACGTAATGCACTATTGCAAGTGCTTAAAGCACAAAATATTGATTTAAACCCTTGATTTGTTCAAACCTACGGGGGGTCTTCAATTCTGATTCGAGCTCCACGCACATTTACAGTTGAAGTCAAAAGCATTGGAATTGCTGGGAGCGTCAAACAAAATGATAAATTACTCGTTCTTACTAGTAAGAATTTTCATATTACATCCGCTTTGTTAGTCAGGACTTCGGCGAGGCAACAGGCTTGGTCAACTTATTGTCGTATTAAAAGGTCGCTGGCAGATTAACACCTCATAGAGTTATTTGAGGATAAGCGAATAAGGTCTGTCTAGCAGGATTCTAAAAATGGTCCTACGGTATAAAACAATGTATCTTCGGGTGTTTAAATATAACTTTTTACAAAGAAAACTAGCTCTAAGGTGATGGTGTGTCTTGTGCCAGGGAAGTTTGCATTTTTCTTCATATAATGTTAATTTTACAGGTGAGTTTCCTTATTAGCGTCCTATTGAAATTCATCAGTGGCATCACTTTTCAGCTGCAGTGATAACGCTATCAACATTTGTCAAGACTCAAAGTAGAGCAAAAGTACCACCTCGGTACAGAATACGAAGAACTAATACAGGTCAATATTTTTCTCTAATAAAATGAATGAGATTGCAAGACAAGAAAAGGAGAATCAGTTGCGCTCTCAATTCAGCTTCATATTTGAAGCATTCAGACCAATGCATATTTATTTGATTTTTAAGGGAAATTTCCTTTAGTGTAAATATAAACCCTCCTCTCGCTGTTGAAGTTGCCCTTGCTGCAGAAGTACACATTTTGTCGATGCTGGAGCAGTTAATGTAGTACATGTACTACGCTCATTTGTACTGGCGTTGGTGTACGCGTATGACGGTTGCAAGTACGAAGGCAAGGGTGCAAGGATCGATTACTAGGTCAACTTTTAGTGACAAATGACATTTAGTGAGATACTAAATGTAATTTCAACTGCACGACTGGCGCCCACGTGTCCATTGTGTAATCCTTACTCTGCTCAAGCGTCCTGAACGCGTCCGCCAAGGAGGACACCGCGTCTTGAGGAAACGTGTAGGTCCTGCGGTCGGCGAAGGCCTCGTTGAGTTGGCTGTCTGGAAACCTTTGGCGCAACTGCTCTTCCAGACTGTCCCAAATTTCCCTGAAAAGGTCACACACCCATTTTACTTGTGACTGCGGCAGGACCAGCAACAGAAGTTCTCACTTGGTGATGCCGTCGTTGCGCAACTTCACGTCAAGGATGTAGCCGCCGCCGTACTTGTTCTTCAGGTGTTGCGTGGAGCCGAGACATCTCAGCTCTCCCTTGACCATGATCCCAACCCTGGTGCAAAGAGCGTCTGCTTCCTCCATGGAATGGGTCGTCAAGATCGCTCCGCGGTCGCTCTGTAGTAGTGGTCAATGGAACAATCATCGCTTAAATGTCCGCTGGAGTCACCTTAAAACTGGCGAGAACTGTGTCCCACACGAAGCGTTTGGACTGCGGATCCATCCCCGTGGACGGTTCGTCCAGTAAGACTATCCTCGGGTTGCCCAACATGGACATGGCGTAGCTGAGCTTACGCTTGGTGCCGCCGGAGCAATCTTTGGCGAACTTCTTGGCGTGCTCCTCGATGCGGAGGCCCTTCATGTACTGCTTGGCAAGTCTGTGAGGCATGAGCAAGATAAAAGAGATGCAAGCAAATGATATGCAGATGAACGTTGGACCTGGGTATGTGCTGGGCTGGCACTCCTCTTAATGCGGCGTAGCACTCCAGATGCTCCTTGACGGTCACGGTTCTCCACACGGCATCAAACTGGGGACCAAGTAAACTCCTATAGCTCTACGATGTAAGTAGTCAGTAGGCTAGGGACATGCCTGGGGACAGTAGCCCAACATCTCGAATCCTGCAGAGGCATTGGAAGTAATGTCGTGCTCTCCGATCTTGACCCTACCCCTGTTTGGCGCCTCCTCGGCCGTGATGATCCTCATGGTCGTTGTCTTGCCCGCGCCGTTGTGGCCCAACAGACCGAAGGTCTCACCTTCGCTCACGCCAAAGCTCAGATTTCGTACAGCAACTTTAACCTTTTCATCTACAACAGACAAGACTCAATCTCTGCTTTCGCCTGATCTTCACATGGGCTCTCACATTTCTCAGTTTTCTTCCCAAACTTTTTCCTCTTGCCCTGATTGACCTTAAACTCTTTTCGAAGGTCCTGAACTGCCACTACTCTGGGCTCGGACGAGCCCTTCCTCATGTAGTCGGCGATGGCCACTCTCTCGTTGGAGACGTCTTCGTCGGCGATCTCGTCTATGTTCTCCAGGTCAGTGTGGGGGCCTGAAGGTCTGCCCACGCCGTCCCTTTTCTGGCCCTGGAGCATAGTGACGTCCCCATTTCTCAGCATTATGTTATTGCGCAATATCCATAACATATGATTACGCTAGTTCGAAAACGTCAACCTCGAATTATCACGGTGGAAAATTAGCATTTGAAATCGGCGTAGCTGGTACAAGTCTCACTTTAAAAAAAAAAATTCTGTTCTACCTGCACTTTTAATTTGAGGTTGTACCAGAGTAGCACAGTACATTTTTAGCTTACAAATTCCGACAGAAGCTGTCGGAATCTGTAACTGCAGAAAAGCGTTGATCTGACGTTTTAGGAGGTAAAACACTTTCCACAAGGTTTCACTCCCCGAGTCCTCCAGCACCATGCGCTACCATGCAAAACGAAACCGTCTGGGACAAAGGTTGGTAGATTCTATGAGGGGATAAAAAGCGCCAGAGGGTGATAATCTGACCCGCAAAACAAAACACATCGACGACAGTCGGCAAAGCTCGGCCTCACCCTCTCCTTACGTCTGATGACAGCCATCTGGTCTGCCAAGCTCTGATCTTTGCCGTAGAGATCGTCCTCAGCACTACTAGCCAGAGAAGGCAGTCCAGAGCTTTGCCGGAGGACCCACGGAGTGAAACCCTGTGGAAATGATGGGCCTAGAGGCTGGAATTGTTCCATGAAGATTTTCAGTCCTTTTCATCAACGTGTTTCCTCCATGAAATAGTCAAATTTCCAGCCTCTTTGGCGTGCTGCCCCGTCCAGTTGGTCTCGTTCTGAGCAATGAAGCACCAAAATTGGTGCATCTCTGACATTGAACGTCTCCACTCAACATTGTGCAAAAGTATCACATCTACTTGTTCCACTTCAAAATTTCGGCGTTTTGGTCCCAGCCTGGCGTATGAGGTGAAGTCATACCCGTGGCTAATCCTTACGTCGAGGACTGGAGAGAGAGAACATAGCAAACTCCAAAAAGTGCTATCAGGGACACTTTTATAACACAGCATTTTTAGAGTCACAAATTCCGACATGTCTATGTACTGTGCCACTGTGGTAAAACTTTATTAAGTTTAAATTAATCAAATTAAAAGTGCAGATAGTAAACGACCTTTTAGGAAAAACCTATTTTAGTAAACTTCTTTCAATTTGACCCTATGCCAAAAACCCAGGATGAAAAAATGTGAATTTCCAGAAAAAGTACCTTTTCGAACTAGCTTGATATACATATTCAGCAGTAGAAGCGCGCTAGTTCATATATGTATGTGCATGGAGGACGGACAACTATGAACTTTTACTCACAATGAGCACTCTGAAGCCGTCCATGACTGATCCTCCATCCTTCATGACGTCGAAGATCCTCAAGGCCGTAAACCAGAAGAAGCAGTGGAAGACGCAGGCAACGGCCGTGGTCCAAATCTCCATCTGGCTCCAGTAATCCCCCAAAGTCAGGTCGTCGCAGTTGTCAAAGTAGGAGCACAAGCTGAACGCATACTGGCGGCTACGCGAGGACAAAGAAGAATAAGCGCTCAACTTTGCCCGTACGGAACATCAGCTCAACACTCACTTGACATAATAAATTATCCCCAGAGGAATGTAGACCGGGCTGACGAAGCTGAACACCACGTGGCAGATGCGGCCTGCGTCGCCGTCGCCAACCTGGAGTAAAGGGGTGGCCAAAGGGTTGTGCAGAGAATTGTGATTCGTACCTGCAACATGTCTAAGACGACGACCACGATGTATGGGATGAATCCCACGTAGGAGACGACGGGGAACAAGATCTGGCCGTTCTCCACCTTGTCAGTTACAAAGCTAACAAGAGAAGCTTGCACTCATCAGAGAAAGGCACAAAAAAGATCTTTGTGTACCTGATCGCCGAGGCGAAGAGGAGCGCTGGCAGCGTAAACATCAGGTATAAGATAAGTAGGGTCACAAATGCTGGCATCAGCGTTAGGGAGGTCAAGTCGAAGATCTGCCAGGATCAGGTAAGACATGCAAGCTTCCAGAAGTCCGACGAGACATGATTTCCTTAATAAATTACTTTTAACTTACGAATATGAGCGCTATGAGAGCAGCCAGCAAGGCCAGCATCATGCTACCCAGGACAGTGAGGAAGGACCCGTAGTAGAGGCCGAAGGTCAAGCCGTTGACCCGCAGCTGATTCTTTGCCCGAATCTGCATGTGTTGACAGACAGTAGACTTCTCGTTCAACCTCAATCACTCACATAATTACCTCTCTGTCCTCGATGAGCTCCAAGGCCAACCCCATGGGCATGAACACGTACGTGAAGCCGATGAAGATGGCGCCGGCGAAAGATCCAGCATCAAATTCTGCAGAAAGACATGGAAATATTAGTCACGAGACAGAAAAACCTTTCCCTCCTCCAAAGGCAACTTTCCATAAGATCAATGGGGATGAGGAGTTGGGCGAAACTTGCGCAGCCACGACGCCAGTGAAGGTTGAAGAAGCACCAAAAGTTTTTTTTTTACTTTTCCGTCGCCAAACTTCATGAAGTAATTAAAAAGTATGTGGATGCAGGAACGTCTAATATCTCTGGAAAGTCTCTTCCACTCCTGCGCATTCCAGAAGTCTCGCTGTCACCATAGAAATTGCAGAAACAGGGACGACGAAGGAAAGTTGGTTCAGGAGCAAGATAAGCTCAGGCTTCTTGGACAGGCAGAGATGCTGATTCCACATCGGCGTCTCAGTCGTGGCCATCAGGCAACAGATGGAGACCGTGGAGGGGACTGAGCTCGTATGTACCGGGTGCGGCCGATAAAATGCTGCTTTTCTTCAATCATGAATGAACTTCAAATACTGTCCCTGGTAAACAGGCTATATTCTGTTATTGAGCCATTCTCGTATACAAACATCTATGCATCTGCAAAAGTGCATACCAAAATTTGGGTCTCAATCTTGGCTCTAATCAGAGGAAACACAGATGAAAGTTTTGATCCCTAATGCAGCATTTTATCGGCTGCACCCGGTACACACATACACACAACTTATGCAGCAAGGTCACCTGAGGTGTGGTATTTGGTCTTGGGAAAAAACCACCGCTTAATTTGGGTAGATTTTGGCAAAATTCCTGCGGAGTTCAAAAAGTAACAAAGTTGGCAAAGCTGAGATCTGATAGTGCACGAAAGTTTTCTTGCCTCCAGAATCTGCCTTCATGGAAACAAACTCTGATGAATTTCTGTGCAAGGAAGAATAAAAAGTGAAACTGCTGCTTTAATGACCATTTTACATATTTTTGCAGTTCTAATCTTCGAGCCCTATGCATTCAGACTTGAATTTATATGTTCCTTAATGGCCTGGCTTATGGAAAGCACTTGTGGAAAGCACTTACAAAGTCATGCCAGCGAAAGACTTGCTGTAAAGGCCTTTTTTCAAACTTTGAATATGATTTCCCATTTCGAGACTAAGGACATGAAGTCCTAAGTCTCAAAATCTCTATTGTTCGTTTACAACACATCTTGAAGACGAAAGGTCATAATGAACAAGATCCTTTCTAATGACTTTCCAGGTCACCCTTTAAGCTTTCAAGATGACTTCTGTACTGCACAAGTTTAGGTTGTCATACGGAAAAGGCAGCAGAAGGAAAAACTGTTGGTGCCAGCTGTTGGATTAGCAGCTGAATATAATTTTTGAGAAAATAGCTGCAGATTTTTGTCTCGCAGTTCACAAATGGATTTGCTAATCTTCACCTCAAATAAGGCAAGCGCAGGGAGAGAAAGAGAGAGGCTGCAACTTCTTACAAAGTTAACTTTCGTTTCCACCGCATCTGAAAAAAGGAAAAATGGAAAAAGGCTTCCTCGCAAAAGTTGCGGTCTACATACAGGGTGTCCAAAAAGTCACGACATATCAGAAGCTTATCTCAAGGCTGCAACAGGTGTGACGTCAAAAGTGACGTATGTGGACGTCCCTGAAAGTCGCCACCTAATAGTTGGGCTCTTTCAGTTCTTGCATTGCCTGCCAGAATCCGGGAGACTTTGCTTTGAGGCTCATCACGTACTTGAGTTAAATGACTTAAGTATGATGGAGGGCGAGGAAAACAACGTATTCAGAGGATATTTGCACTATGCCAGGGGTTCCCAAGCCTTTTTAGTCCACGGAATAACAAAATGTGCACAGAAGTACAGTCGTTGCCGTAAGTAATTTCCGCGGAGCAAAATCGGCTCCACCTACAGCCGTGACAACTTCCAGTGCAAATGAGCACCTCGGAGGGGTCGTGGGGAGCCTTGGACACAACGTCGAGGACAGAAGTTCAACGTTTGACTGCCCATTTTGATGCTGCAGTGCTCAAAAGACAGGCAGCTGAAGAAGGAGGTTGGAATTTAAGCTTTTTCATGGGGTAAAAGTTGATGATATTGACTGAAATTTCATAAGGGGATCATGACCCCCCCTCAAGAGACCCCTCATAAAAGTATACCGAATAAACCCGGTCGCAGGGAGAGGTTGCAAGTGTTCCATGAAGCACGAAAAGTGGAGGAAGATGTGGCATTTCAGTTGTGTTCCATTCTCGACACAGCATTAACATCCCCTGTTGTTCGTGGAATCTTTGCAACCTCTCACCAACCCCGGGGGTGTTTGGCGTGCTTGCTCACCCCGGAGGGAGTGTCAAACGGGAGTGGGTGGGTGGGTCGTGAGTCCATTACAAAAACTTTTGTAGTTTATCACCCTTTACTTTCCGAAAAAGATAACCCATCTGACATGCCTCTCTTCAGCTGACTGTCTGTTGAGCGCTGTAGCATCAAAATGGGCAGTAAAACCGTAAAAGTTCTGTTCTCAATATTTTGTCTAAGCATATGAACTACACATTTCATATCAAAATTCAACCTCCAGATGTCTGAGTACAGCGTACGCAGTGACGTTATGCCCGCGGGGAGTACTTAAGACAAGGACCGTGCGTGCGGAAATGGAGAAGGTGGAATCCACCAAAAAAACCCAAGAGCACAACTAGTGGTACGTGTACCACACCTTAAGAACCCCTGCACTATGAAGAAGCTTTTATCATGTATGCTAACGCACACTCCCCATTGTCAGTCAAGCTCTTTTGTGCAGCAGTGTTTGCAATGTGGAAAGTTTTCTGCTCTGTTCTTAATTATGCCCTACCTTCTTGAAATGAGGAGTAGGTGAAGGGCTCGCTGACGAGGCTGATGTCTTCCAGTCCGTACTGTCTCGTGAACATGGCGCTGACGGTGCTGATCACGGCGGGGATGGAGTGCTGGGCCGTGAAGTTCACCAGGGCGAGCAGGTTCAACACACCGGGAGCGTCGCTGTAGAGAGAACACACCAAGATGGTGAAAGTCTTAGACTGCAAATGAACTTCCTTGGATGTTCATGTAAGGTCTGTCTCATGAAGCACGAGTACTCTATGTTCATGTCACCAGACTGGGGTTTCTCAAACTTCGTGTCGCTCAAGGACGTCACAGAGTATACCTCATTTTACTTCAGTTCTTCGCCATAACAGCGATAATGAGTACGGTATGTCGAGATTTGACTGTACAGCACAGTGTATTTAGCAGTGTGCGTGTGGACCCTGAACTTGTGAATAATGGGCTACAACCAATGATGTTAAAGAAACCTTGGACTGGACTAACCTTACTGTGCCAACCTTAAAGTCAAGGTTGGCCATTTGCTCAAAGCTGAGAAGGTCTGCAAATTGCGTGGTGGCGTTGCCGGAGCTGGACAGGCCTTGGTTGATGGTGTCCAAGAAGCCGTCCAATGAGTGGTCTGGGGAGGTGAAATGGATCAGGTGGTAGCCTTGTACATGTCATATTCCTGTAGGGCTTATTTTTTTTTAAAAAAAAAAAATGATACCTGTCACCTACCGCGTGACTCATGAAGTCGAGAAACTTCTCTGACCTCGTTACATTCCTCTCATATTACTACAGAACAAAATTAAAGCAACTAAGACTTGCGGACGCATTAGGCCGAGTCCTTGCATAATGATCGCAGGTTGTGTTCCCTTCGCTGGACTGGCCCTCGTTCGTCCTGTCATTTGACGGAGCGAATTGTCATTGGCTGAAGCGCCTGGAACTTCCAAGGGCCGTTCCAAAATGTCCCGCCCTTTTCAGTAGTGATGCTTACGAGCGAGCTTTTGAAGGCTCGAGCAGAGCTAAAAAAATCTGGCTCGAAATCATATACCTTCTATATCGAAATCATCAACATACTCTTAGAAATTTCCATTCAGAAAGCCAAGGAAAGCTGCATCAAAGAGTTACTCTAAATTATATGTATACTGTACTACATAAACGGCCAAGCTAAACATCCGGCTCGACTCGTACTTTTTCGAGTCGAGCCCAACTCGTAACCATCACTACTTTTCCGTCGTTCTCTTACTACCGGCATGTCATCAATCTCTTCGCCCCCCCCCAAAAAACAGCTGCGTACCCAAGTCCGCCACACCAGGACCCTCGGGGTCAGTCCATCGATATGTAAACAGTGGATGGCTGAAGAGTAGTGAGCTGTCATGCTTTCAAGCAGCTGTTGCTCATTCTAAGTCGCTGCACATGCAGCGCAACCTCGTTGCAATGTTATGGTAGGGAGAAGAATCAGTACTTGATAGCGCAAACGACATAAGTCATTAAGATTTTATACAGGATGATTTCGCTGAAATGTCTTCTTTTTCCTTGCATTTATCATTTCGAGGCCAGGATGGTGGAACAGATCGTTGCATAGCAGTTCATGACCAATTGCATTCAGCGGAAGACGTAGTTTGACGTGGATATAGTCTCCCATTGATGGAAAAATAATGTCTTTATCCTGTCCGGGTCGTTTTGAACACCCGAAGGCAACGCATTGAACCCTACTGACTTCTGTTGCCGGTGCATCGACTCCGCGTCATCAGCTGTTGCTACAAGGCACACAGACTCAACGAGGGCACCGGTGGCGGCTGCCTGGCCCAACTCGGCAGCCTCAGAGAAGGAGCTGGCCGCCGGCAGCGGGGGAGCAGAAGCAGCAGCAGACGTACATAGAGGACCTACGAGGTGGGGCAACGATCCGGGTTCGAGCCGGTCGCCGGGCCAGGTCAGGTTCCAGGCAAAGTGCCCGGGACGGTTTGTTTACAACGCTGTTCGGCACGACTAACCCGGATTTTTCCGCCTCGTTCCGGCACGCCGACTCCGACGCGTCACAACGCGACTGAGGCCAGATCGTCTAGGTCGATTCTTGTGGAAGCTCGAACGGGAATTCTCTTGTTGTGTCCGCCCGCTCCGCCGGCCGGATCTGCCCGGCCCCCCAGCAGCCCCGGCAAGTACAGCGAGTACAAGGGCGACAGCAGCAGCGATCTGGTCTCTGCGGACTGCCTGGGGTGGCCCACATCTGCCTGTAGCTTTTCTTGGCTTGGCTCCCCTGCCCGTCAGCCCGGAGGAGCTCTGCTCTTGTCTGCTCTGCCCCAGCCTCTTCTTGCCTTGCCTCGCCTCGCCTCGCCTCCCCTCGCTCGCTCGATCCCTCTTCTTCATTTCACACACGATAAGACTCGTGCTCCGCTTTGTTCTTCTTCGATCTTTCCCGGATTTTTTCTGTCGCCGTCCTCGCATTCGTCCTGGTCCCGCGGCCCCGAAACCCCGAGGAAGCCCGAGAACACAGACACAATGGCGCTGAAGCGAATCAACAAGGAGCTGCAGGACCTAGGGCGCGATCCCCCGGCGCAGTGCTCGGCGGGGCCGGTAGGTGACGACCTCTTTCACTGGCAGGCCACCATCATGGGGCCGCCAGAGTCACCGTACCAGGGCGGGGTCTTCTTTCTCACCATCCACTTTCCCACCGACTACCCGTTCAAGCCGCCCAAGGTGGCGTTCACGACGCGCATCTACCATCCCAACATCAATAGCAACGGCAGCATCTGCCTGGACATCTTGCGCTCTCAGTGGTCACCCGCCCTCACCATCTCCAAGGTCTTGCTGTCCATCTGTTCCCTGCTCTGCGATCCAAACCCGGACGACCCGCTGGTGCCCGAGATAGCCAGGATATTCAAGACAGACCGGGACAAATACACGGAGTTGGCGCGCGAGTGGACCCGGAAGTACGCGATGTAACCGGCGAGGTGGTTCTCAGCGCCAAATAAAATAGATCCCGAAGTAAAGGTAAAAGAAAATCATCGGATTCGCTAAATTTCGTTCCCGCGATAAAACTTTGTCCCCAAACTCCAATTGTCGTTTAAATAAACGTACCATAAAGATGCGATTCTTCCTTTTAAAGGCGCACTCACCCGAGCACAAAAGCTGCAATATTTTTGCAATACTTTTGCAACTCTTTCTCCATAAGCTAATGAAAGAGCCTTATCGCGAGCAGCAATTTGCCCTAGACACGTCAACCATTTTCATCACTGTTCCCAGATTGCAACATTGCGATCTTTGACGTCACTAAATGTACTGTGAGTCATACAGAATGCAACAAAGGGGCGACTCGGGGGAGGCAATCGACTTTTTAATCCTTGCAGATTGTGTAATGCGCGTGGGCATTTGTGTGGTCACCTTGGGCCTGCGTATCAACACTGTAAATGTCAGTGGGGCTCGCAATTCTTTATGACTCACTCGTTGTCACTACTGACCTGTCCTGTTTGTGAAGGTGTACACGCTGCCATCCGAGTAGAGGTCCTCGTAGGCGCCCGCCGAGATGCTGAGTGGGGTCCCCTGGGTGTCGTCGTAGTCGGAGATGTCGGTTAACACCATCCCGGCCACGGCGTACACGATCGGGAGCACCATCAGCACGATCACGGAGCCGGGTTCGCGGATTTTGCGAATGGCGCGAATCTGCAACGTCGCCAAGGCGGACATGCTGAGCCATAAGATGCTCTGTTCTGAGACGAACTCACGTAGACGAGAGCCTTGAATATTTGCCACTTGGACTTCGTGGTGGCGACAGCCTCAAAGGAGTATCCGGTCATGTCTTTGTCCTCGGGCCGCGGGGAGGTGGCCAAGTCCTGGGTGACAATGTTATCCACGCCATTCGAAGGCTGCGGGAGTTGACCTGCGCCAGACATGCGCACTTCGGCGACGACTTCGGTTGTGGGGTCTTTTTTCGTCTTTTTCTTTCCTTTGTTCATGACCTGAAGTTCTTGTTCTTCCTTCTTGGCCTCCTCCTCCTCTCCCAACTTGAGAAAGATCTCCTCCAGTGTGGTCATGGAGACGCCGTAGCTGTCGATCCCGAGGCTAGAACCGCCTGAAGACATCTCTCCCTCGATGGCGGTGAACAAATCGGGAAATCTTGACAGCAGGTAAGAATAACAATGCTGCTCACGTGGGTCTAATATGGATTGCGTGATTTACACGCACTTCACAGCCTCTCTCTCTCCTTACAGTGCAAATGTTTGTACATTGTGATGTTTATACATTGTCAAACCTAAAAATTGCAGTAACTCTTGCTGCAGAGCACATAGAGACCTAATTTGTAGTGCCACTTGTAAGCTATGAATTGCTGGTCGGTTAAAACAATGACTTATGACTGCAAGAGTTATTGGAACTGGTGCTCGTCATGAGCTGCTCAAGCAAGAGCTCTTTCCAGAACTTTGAACAGCCACAGTCCTGTCCTGACTGATTGGTCACTCTCGG